>Ga0187864_10001163_pt1 | contig 26397 bp, 21 predicted proteins | sample June2016WEW_11_4_FD_132985 | JGI IMG/M metagenome (GOLD analysis project Ga0187864, IMG submission 132985) | Peatland microbial communities from SPRUCE experiment site at the Marcell Experimental Forest, Minnesota, USA - June2016WEW_11_40 | ecosystem: Environmental > Terrestrial > Soil >...
CTGCCACAATATTTGTTGCCTGATTTCCGCGATGTATGAGCTTGGAATTGACCCGGAACTCTGCACAACGAAAGACGTTGCTGCACAACAGAACGGTGAAATGTGATCCCGTTGTGCAAAGCCCCAAAACTGTAACAAAATGTAACCTTGTGTAACGCGGATTGGGCGGGCCTTTCCATCGCCCAAAAGTGTTCAGTTTTGTCCAGTTCTGTTCAGTTCTCGTTCCATCCTCCGTGCCTCGGTGGCGCCGGGCCTTGCCCTCTCGCCTGTGGCGATATAATCCCGCCCAATGCCGGACCTCCGCCAACAGCTTCAAGACCTCTTCGGCCTGGACGATTTCCGCCCGTCGCAGCGCGAGGTCATCGAGGACGTTCTGGCCGGGCGCGACGTGCTCTGCGTCATGCCCACCGGAGCCGGAAAGAGTTTGTGCTACCAACTCCCCGCGGCCGTGGGGGGCGGATTGACCATGGTGGTTTCTCCGCTGATTTCCTTGATGGAAGATCAGGTCCAGCAACTCCGCGATGAAGGAATTCCCGCGGCCCTGCTCAACAGTTCCCTCCCTCCAGCCATCCAGCGCGAAGTGATGGCCAAACTGAACGATGGATTCGAAGGCTTGCTTTACATCGCCCCGGAGCGGCTGCTGGCGTCGCATTTTCAGCCGATGCTCCAGCGCCTGCGCCCCAGGCTCCTCGCGGTCGATGAGGCCCACTGCATCAGCCACTGGGGCCACGATTTTCGCCCGGAATATTCCCGGCTCGGCGAAGCGCGGAAGAAATTAGGCGATCCACCGGCGATCGCATTGACCGCCACCGCCACCGAGGACGTTCGCGCCGACATCATCGCGCAGCTTGCCCTGCGCGAGCCCAACGTCGTGGTGACGGGTTTCGATCGCCCGGAGCTTTTGTACGAATCTCGCCGGATCAACCGCGTCGCGGAAAAGGATTCGGTGCTGGTCGAACTCCTCAAGCAGGAGCCCGGCAGCGCGATCGTCTACTGCGCAACCCGCAAAGCGGTCGATCGCCTCTGCGGCATCCTAGCCCGCGCGCTGCCGGGCCGGCCGCTCGTTGCCTATCACGCCGGATTGGACGCCGCCTCGCGCACCGCCAATCAGGAGCGATTCATGCAGACCTCCGGCGCGATTGCCGTCGCCACCAACGCCTTCGGCATGGGGATCAACAAACCGGACACGCGGCTGGTCGCCCATTACAACCTGACCGGGACGCTGGAAGCGTATTACCAGGAAGCCGGCCGCGCCGGCCGCGACGGCCGCCCGGCTCGATGCGTCATCCTCTTCAGTTATCAGGACCGCTTCATCCAGGAGTTCTTCATCGACAAGCTCGGCGAAGAGAATCCCCAGGCCGATCCCGACTTGCTCCAAAAGCGTAAAGATCACGCCCGCCAGAAGCTCGATCTGATGGTCCAGTACGCCAGCACCCACCGCTGCCGCCGGCAGATGATCCTGGATTATTTCGGCGACGAAGCGCTGGTGGCCGATTGCGCCTGCGACGTTTGCCGCAAAGGCCAGGATCCGGCGATGACGCGGGGACCGATCGTGATCCTCGCCGATGAAGTAGTGACTCTGGTGCGGCAGATTTTATCCGCGATCGCCCGCTGCCGCGGAAGATTCGGCGTCGGCGTCGTCGCCGACGTCCTGGCCGGATCGGCCAGCGAGCGCACCCAGAAATGGAGCCTGGATCAGCTTCCCACCTTCGGGCTGCTTCGCGGACATTCCAGCAAGCGCATCGTGGCCATGCTGCATCGCGTTGTGGAGGCGGGGCTGGCTCGGCAGCGCGATCCGGACGGCGTGAAATTCCGGCCCGTCGTCGAACTCACGGTTCCCGGCATCGCGGTCATGCGCGGCCAGCAGCCGCCCCCGGCCGCGCTCGCCGATCTGCTTCCCACGCATGTCGAGCGTCCCACCGCGCATCGCCGCGTCGAATCCTTTCATAGCGACGATTCCCTGAGCGACGAAGCCCAAGGGGTTTTCGAAAGACTTCGCCAGCTTCGCGCTCGAATCGCGCGCGAAGGCAACCTTCCGGCGTTTGTCGTCTGCCACGATTCGACCCTCAAGCAACTTGCCATCCGCAAGCCGCGGGATGTCGCCGCCCTCGCCGGGGTCAAAGGCATGGGGCCTTACAAGATCAAAATGTATGGTGAGGCGTTTCTCGACGCGTTGAGGCGCGAATAATGCCCACGCGAACGTCATCGGCCCGAAGCCACCTGACCCTCGGCTTGTGCACCATTCTCCACGGCTTCACGCACGCCTACGGCTCCATGCTCGTCCCCCTCTACTTCCGGATCGCCGCGGATTTGAAACTTTCCGGCGTCGGCGCCGCCACGCTCATCGTCACGCTCTACGGCGCAACCTACAACCTCGGCAGTTGGGCCGGCGGAATGGCCGCCGACCGCTTCAGCCGAAAAACGCTCCTGGCCATCGGCCTGCTGGGAAATGCCGCCGCCATCCTCGGCATCGGATTCTCCCGCCAATATCCCGTCATCCTGGTGCTGGCCATGGCCGCCGGATTGTTCGGCACGATCTTCCATCCCGCCGCCCTCGCCTTCACCACGTCGCATTATCCCAAATCCCCCGGGTTGGCGATCGGGCTGCTCAGCGCCGGCTCGGGCCTGGGTTTCTTCTTCGGTCCGCAGATCGCCGGCTGGCGAGCCGCCTCCGCCGAGTGGCATTTCTGGAATGTCGCCCAGTGGCAAAAACCCTGCGTGGAAATGGCCGTTGCCGGCATTGTCGTCGCCATCGTTTTCCTGCTCCTGGCCAGCGAGGCCCCGGCGTTGGCTGCGCCCAGCAAACCGCACCCCATGGACCCATCGCTGACTCGCAAAGTGCGGCACATCGCGCTGATCCTGATGTTCCGCGATTTCGCCGGCGTCGCCGGACTGTCGCTGGCCGCGATTTACGTCAGAAACGTCTTCGGCCTGAGCACGGCGGAGGCCGGCCTGTTCGTCGGAATCATGATGTTGCCGAGCATGATCGTCTCTCCGCTGGCGGTTTACTTCACGCCGCGCCGCCGCCGATTGCCGGGGCTGAGCCTGATCCTCATCGTCGGCGGGCTCATGGCCGCCACCACGCCCTTGTGGCACTTGCGCGGAGCGCTGATCATCCTGTGCGCATTTCAGACGATGCAACTGGCCAGTTACGCCGTCAGCGACTCCGCCACGCTGGAGCGCGTTGTGCCCAACGTGCGGGGAAGGGTGGTCGGATTATTCCTGCTGATCGCCGGAACATTCGGCGCTCTCGGGCCCTGGGCCATGGGAGCATGGACCGATCGGCTCGCCGCCGCGGAGGTGCAATCGAGCTATTTCGTCCCCTTCGCCCTGCTGGGAGCCTGTATGCTGATCTCCGCCGCCGGGTCCAAATCCATCGCCCGCCTGGGCCCGGCCCTGTCGGAATTCCCCGTAAGCCCGCTGGAAGAGATTTCCCCCGAAACGATGGGCGCAGTGCCTTAAACCTACTGCTTGTTGCGCTTCGTTACATTTCGTTACACATTTCAGAAATGTATTAGTGAACCCTAACTTATTTTGGATCGCTCAATCCCATTGTTTGCAAGGGGTTATGATTGACGGAGGAGCGTCCACGTGCGGGAAATACGGAAAAAGTGTAACAGTCAGGTCGGAGGCTCGCCCGGGTCCAACTTATCTTCGTAGCCTGGGAAGACTCGAAGAAAGAGTCTCACGCAAAGGCGCAGAGGCGCAAAGTGAGCGGACTCTGCGCCTTTGCGCCTCTGCGTGAGACAATTTTTCAAGCCGATTTCAGATTGGATTGGGATAAACGGGAAGCGATTCATTCGTGACGATCCGGGGGCGGTGCCGTAGCACGTGCTCCAGTTCCATTCTCCGTCCCGGTTCCATTTTATGAGGCAAAATCGGTTCGCGTCACTTTTAGTTCGTCTCGAAGACATAAATCAAAATGACCCCATTATGTCCTCCAGCATGGCGTTCCCACAATACAGGTAAATCACGATACACAAAAACGAAAATGCCACAGACAAACCCGCGCAGACGGATAGTAGAGGTTTCCTACGAAATCCTTTACACAGGACGAATCCGATGACCGCGCCAAGCCAAATCGAAAGTCCGGGCACAAACGCAAACTTAAACCATCCGGCATTGGCGTATTGAAGCAGATCACCAACCGCCCATCCCAAGGTGATGAATCCGGGGATTGTTGCCAACGCGCCAAAGATAATGCGCCAATCATATTTGGAGTTCTGGTCATATTTGTGGCTGGGGTCTTTCCGCTCGCCGTGTGTAGCGTCTCTGGATGGAATCAGGGAAGCCAGTTCGGCCAGTGCGGGGCTTGATAACGACAAGTCCCGCCTTTGATACGCCTCCGCTTTCCTTCTGGCGAATAACTCTTGCTCGTTGGCCATCTTGCTGGCGTAGTCCTGATGGATCGCCATCTTGCTGGCGTAGTCCTGATCTATCACCATCTGGCGGGCGTAGTCCTGATCTATCACCATCTGGCGGGCGTGGTCCCGATCTGCCACCATCTGGCGGACGTGGTCCTGATCTGCCACGATCTGGCGGACGTGGTGCTGATCTTCCACCATCTGGCGGACGTGGTCCTGATCTGCCACCATCTGGCGGACGTGGTCCTGATCTATGGGCAATTCGCGCGCTCTGGTCAGTTGGCGGTTGGCCTCGTCGATTTTCCATAGGGCGTTGTCGATTTCGTAGTGCGGATTTCCGGCCTGATATTTCTCAGCGCTCAATTGCCTGCACTCAGCCTCAAGTGCCAAGTCAGCCTCACCGCCGGCGGGCAGGGAAAGGATCAAGCTGCGTACAGAGGATGGCTTGGCATTCATGGTTTACCTTTCTGCTCGGACCAGTTCGCCACGGGCGCGAAGTAAACGCCTCGCGCCGCGAACCGCTCAGGCCGGGCCGTCACCCAGCGTCCAAACCTCATTGTACCACCGCGCTCATTTCTTCTCGCAAATATACGCCGCAGTGTCGTTATAAAGATCAACAGTCGTTTCCTTGTCGCCCTCGACGTGAATGGGAATAATCCATTCAATGAGCAACGTGCTACTCTCAAAGGAAGAAACCAAGTAGTAATCACCTGCTTGAACCTTATCGATCACGAATTTGCCATCCACGTTTGTCTGACCAGACCCCCATTCGGTATCGCTCGGCGATGCACCGATAACTCTTGGTGTTATGGCCGGGTAGAGGGCTTCAAGTTCGGCGTTGCTCCGCTCATCGGGATGCTCCCGCTCGTATTGCGCCCGCTCGGCCTGGAGTGGCGTCATTCGGCTTTCGGCGACCGCCGTCGCGTCCAGCACGTCTTGAAGCTCGTTGTGGACGGATCGCTCATGTTCCTTTTGCTCGGCCAGCTTGTCGGTCAGATACGTCGCGTCGCCAACGCGCTGCTTCACTAGCTCAAATGCAAGAAAGCGATCGATGGAGGTCATCGCCGGAAGCGCGGCAATCGTAGTTTTGATCGCCTTTACCTTGGCAAAGCCACTGGCAGCATCGGCATCGTATTCGTCCGCCGTCTCCCGATATAATTTTGCGAGGTCCCCGCAATCCTGCCCCGGATATAATGTTGCGAGTTCCTTTAATTGCTTTCGCTGATCGTCCGCCAATTGTTTTTCTCCGTCGGCATAATGCTGCCATTCACCCTGCTCAAACTTTAGATCCGTAATAACACTGGCAATGTCCGTCGTCTCCCTTTCAACAATATTGATTTGGATTCCACGCATTAAGCTGGACGTTCCGTCGTTTTTGACGGTCCAAGCGGCTCCGCTGATCTTGCCATATGCCAGTGGGGCCGCCGCCGGCGCAGTCGTTGCATTGCGTTCATTGTTCACCGCTCGGAGCCGTGCAAGCTCGCGGCTTACTTCATCGGCCGATGGATCGGATGCCGGATTTGCGCCTTCGACCGCCGCCGCTTGTGCTTTGTGGAATCGGGCTTGGACTGCTCGAAGCTCCGCGCGCGCCGCCGCGTCGGCTTTCCGGGCATCGGCAACACCTGGATCGGAAGCAATCGCCTTGTCCTTGAGTTGTTGTAGGCGTGCGCGGGCATTTGCTTTGTCGGTTGCGGCCTTCATCCGAGCATCCGCATAGCCCGCGCTGTCCAGCACGTCTTGCGCCGCCTGTAAATCTGCGAGCGCCTGTTTGTATTCTGCCGTTTGTTCCACCCCAGATCGGGCAAGCGCGGCATCGCGGACCTTCTCCAGCGCATCGTGTGCCGCCGCCGCCTTCTCTTTCAACGACTGTACCGTCGCTTCGTCAATTGAATCCGAAGGCTGTGTTGCTGGTTGGGCTGCCGGCTGGGCCGCCGGCGCGGCGGGGCCGCCAAACTGTCCTTCCGCCCCCACCGTGGCAAAGGCTACGGTTGCAAGCAGTAAGGCTAATCGAACGATCATTCTGCGTGACATGGTTTCACTCCTTCCGCGCGTCGGGAGTTCGTCGGGGGGCTTTCGCGGCATTATCGCGCGCCGCCAATGATCCGCAAATTCGCCCGGCGGTCATCGCCGGCCTTTGCCGCACTAAACCTTGCCCCGTGTCGGCCAGGCCGGAATACACGCGGTAGATCAGGCGTCCACCGCCGGCCAGGCTTTCGCGGAGTAGCTGGCTGCCCGTTCCCTTGTTCACTATGCGCTCAATTCATTCAGTTTCCACAAGCACCATTGGCTTGCCCTCAATGCTATTGCTTGCGGCGACGAGACTGAATTCCTTCGTCAATTCCACCAGTTTGAGAAGGTCCGCCGGTTGCAATTCGACCTCTGCCCGAAACTTCTCGACAGGTACATCAACATGGTTACGGGCATAGTCGCTAAGCTCTTGTCCAGCTTTTGCAACATTTGTTGCGTAGAGCGCCAGATCGCAACTATGACCCCATTTCGGGGGCCCATTGGCCAGGATTGCGAACTCAAAACCGACAAGGGTATACCCGTCTGGAAGATCGATCTTTTGTCTGAGAAAGCGATCCAGCGGGAGCGAACAGCCGTCACCGCTGATAGACACCGTTCCTTTGAAGTCTCCATACCGCGTACTGGCGATGATTGGTTCTGGCACTGTCGAGTCTCCGTTCGAGTTAGATTCCTGATTCAATTGTTGATTCTACCGCGCTACCACGACCGCACGCCCTCGCGTGGCCTCACGAATAAGCCATTTCCTCCGAGGTTGGCAATCGGCACTGCGCCATTTCCCCTGCGGATCTGAATCGGTGTTTGACCGGTTTGCCGCCGGAGGAATTAAAGACGACCCGATTCGTTTCGATCATTCCGGGGGAGAATCTTACGGCCTTCGCGCCACGATCAATTGCCCGACGTTATTCAGCCAGCAATCGCAGGTATGCCGCTGGCCGTCGATCTCGAAATCGAACGTCATGTGCGATGGATTATGGACATCGAGATGTCCTTCAAAAAACTTCACTCGCCGGCTATCTGGTGGAATATCCACCGGCAGGACCAGAAGGCCGGACGATTTCGGCTGTGAGAGAAAAGCGGTGGGGACCAGCGTCTCGGCGCGCAAATTGTAAATCTCGGCGTGAGCTGCTCCAGACGCCGGAAAACGCGGCACGTCGATGATGACCAGGCGAACCTGGCCATCCGGCTGCCGCATTTCGTGCAGGAAAATCGCGGGCATCGTCCAGCCGATCCTGACGCCGGGAGAGAACAGCTCTTCGTAGGCCGCCTGATTTGGGTTGACTTCCCGATAAAACTCATGCCCGCTTGTTAGATCGCAGTCATAGATGAGATGGTTTTGCGGCGCGTCGTATGTCAGGCATCGATGTTGCCAGTACAGCGCCGTCGCCCAGCGAGTGATTCCCTTTCCCCAAAGAAGCGCGGCGGCGGCGAGGCCGGCCACGATGACCAGGCGATAGGCTGCCCGCAGATGCGCTTCAGCCGCGGGGGGCTTGGGAGCGTAATTGAGGTGTTTTACCGAGTTCATTCGGTTCGCGATCAATCCATTATCGAAACGATTGTACCCGAGAAACAGGGCAATCGCACGTAGAGAGAATCCATCTGGTCGCTTTGGGTGCGTGACGCCATCGGCGACGGCGAGGGCAAATCAATCAAGAAGATGCGGGAAGATGATCGGTTACGGTCTTAGTGACGGCCGGAGGCGCTGCCTCGAATAGGATGAGGCGCCGCCGCCGCGGACGCACCTGGCTGGCCCGTCGGCCACCGAACAGGCTGTCGGCAATCGAAAGACTAAAGTTCGCCGCGTGCCGCGGCAAGCGTTAATGAGTTTCGCGCCCAAGCGCGACCTCAACCGTCCTTCACAACCCCCACTGTCCGACCTCCCTTTGAAGATCCAGTTGAACATCCAGGGGCCCTTGCGGACCTTTCTGGCGAAAGCAGTGGCGGGTGGGCAGGCCATTCAGTTTGGAGCCGTATGTTCCTGTCCGCGGCCAAAGCACGGGAAGGTCGGGCAAGCGGCGGCTGCGCGGGACGGTTGAGGTCGAGCTTGAGCTCGAAAGTCCTTGGCATTTGCCGCCGGTGGCGACGGCTCAACGCATGGCCTCGCAAAGGCATGTTGGAACATTTACAGGGCAGCCGGCGGCGTCCGCGGCGGCGACGCCTGTTACATTCGAGTAAGCGACTTCGGCCGTGACAAACACCGCAACCGATCATCATCGTCTTGGTTTATTCGCCCTTGTTTCCGCCGATGCTGTCACGCACCCGTCCCTTCTCCCGGAGTACCCGGCCGCCCGACAGTTTTTCGGCCCAAGCCAAATTCGGCGCGCCGGGGAATGCAAACGCAATGCAGGAGTGTCGGGCAGTCGGGCCGGAGTACGACTCGACTGGGCTCGTCGAGGTCGGGGAGAGGGGTCTTTAGCTGCGTGCAATTGCGCTGACGCGAGAAATGATTTCTGCCCTGGGGATGGCGGATTGCTCGCCGGTCGAGAGATTTTTCAGCGTCACTTCTTTGCGGGCCAATTCATCGTCGCCGAGGATGAGGCAGAATTTGGCCGATTCGCGGTCGGCGATCTTGAATTGGGCCTTCATGGAACGATTGGCCAGGTCCATGTCGGCCACGATTCCCGCGGCGCGCAACTCCGCCAGCAGACTCCAGGCCGCATCTTTTGCCGCCTGGCCATGGGCCGCCAGCCAGACCAACGGCCGGCGCGGATCGGGGAGGGGCACCTGCTGCGCCTCCAGGGCAATCAGGAGTCGTTCGATGCCGACGCCGAATCCCACTCCCGGCGTCGGCCGGCCGCCCAGGCTTTCGACCAGGTTGTCATAGCGTCCGCCGCCGCCAATGGCGTTTTGCGAGCCGAGGCCCGAGGTGGTGACTTCCCACAGCGTACCGGTGTAATAATCGAAGCCGCGGACCAGCTTTTCATCGACAATGTAGCGAACCTCCGCCGCATCCAGCAGCTTTTGCACATGATCCAGATGCGCTCGGCTGCGCGGGGACAGAAATGCCAGCCCAAATATCTTTCCGGTCAACTCGCGGTCGCGGGGATCCTTGCTGTCCAGAATGCGCAGCGGATTCGTGGAGAGCCTACGCTGTGAGTCCTCGCTGAGCGAAGTTTTGTGCGGCGTCAGGGATGCGACGACATGCTCCGCCAGCCGCTGTTTGCTTTCGGCATCGCCCAGACTGTTCAGATGCAGTTCAACATCCTTCAATCCGCAGCGGCGATAAAAATCAAGTTGGAGGAGGATGCACTCGACATCCTGCTCCGGCTCGGCGATGCCAAAGGCTTCCACGCCGAACTGGTGATGCTGGCGGAGGCGGCCTTTTTGCGGGCGCTCGTAACGAAAATTGGGGCCGATGTAAAAAAGCTTTTGCCGTGAACCCTCCTGCGCGACCAGGTTGTTCTCGATCACGGCGCGCACGACGCCGGCGGTTCCCTCCGGCCGAAGCGTGATCGAATCCCCGCCGCGGTCGGCGAAGGTGAACGTCTCTTTGCTGACAATATCCGTGGTCTCGCCCACGCCGCGATGGAACAATTCGCTGTATTCGTAAATCGGCGTGCGGATTTCCGCGTAATGGTAAAGAGCGGCAACCTCGCGGGCGATGGCCTCAACAGCCTGCCATTTCCAGGTCTCGGCGGGAAGGGTGTCGGCGGTGCCGCGCGGGGCGTTTATCTTGGACATGGGTGAAAGACAGTCTCTAAACGGGCGACAAGCGATTCTGGGACATCGGCGGAACCCGCGGTGCTTCGCACCGCCGCTAAATATGCTTGAATTGTCCCTGAATCACGGTTCCTTATTTGGAACAGCGCCGCCGATTACGGTTGGTCCGGGGTCAATCCGGGCGACGGAAGGTCCACTTCCTCGATCTTGGCGGTTTCCAGGATCCTGTCCAGCGCCTTCTGCTCGCGCATCTGGATATACAGGCTGGACAGCGAACCATCGGCGGTCATTTCCTGTTTGAGCTTTTCCGGGCGGCGACCCGCCTGGGCCGCCAGCGTGGCGATGCGGCCGTTCAATTCCGCCTCGCCCAACTCCACGTTCTGTTCGGTCGCGATCTTCTGGAGAATGAAAAACAGCTTTAAGTCGCGGATCGCTTCCTCTTTGACGCTTCCGCGAAGCTGTTCGATCTGCGCGTCCACCTGGTCCTGGGGCACGCCGCGCATGAGCAGCTCGATCCGCCGCCGCTTCAGCACGCGGTCCGCCTGTTTATCCGAGAGCTTGCTGGGCAGATCGATGTACACATTCTGAAGCAGAAAATTGTTGATCTGGTCGCGCATGGATTGCTGGACGTCGTATTCCACGCGCTGGAGCATCTGCTCGCGAAGGGCTTCGCGCAGCTCGGTCTCATTGGCGAAGCCCAGGCCGTCGAGGAACGTCTGATTGATCTCGGCCAGCTCCAGCTTCTTGATGTCCTTCAGCGCGACGTCCACGGTCACCTGCTTGCCACGGAGCTTTTCGTCCGGATGGGTCTCGGGGGCGGTGACCATGAATTCGCGCTTTTCGCCGGGCTTCTGGCCCTGGAGTTTGACGTCCAGATCGTCGATCTGGATGCCGGCAAATCGGCCGGGCTTGGCGATCACCTGAGCATCGTGCTGATGCACGACTTCCGCGCCATCGACCTTGAGATGAACGTCGGCGACGAGATAGTCGCCCACTTCCACGCCGCGATCCTCCACGGGCACCAGCGCGCCCTGCTGCTGGCGGAGATTGAGCATGGCCTGATCGAGGTGTTCGTCGTTGACTTCCACCTTGGGCTTCTTCACGGAAAGACCGGTGAGCGGCGGCAACTTAAAGTCCGGTTGAACCTCAACCTCGAAGGAATAGGTCAGGCTGCCGGTCTCCGGGAGCTTGATGTCGTCGGGTTTGTCGAACTGCGGCTCGCCAATGACGTTCAGCGAATGCTTGGAAACGGCCTGCTCGTAGCTTTCGGAGATGACGGTTCGGCGGACCTGGTCGCGCACGTCGTTGTGGAATCGTTTTTCAATGAGCTTCTGGGGCGCACGGCCGGGCCTGAAGCCCGGCAGCGCCGCCTCTCGGCGAAGCTGCTTGAATTGCTCCTCCAGCTTCGTGGCGATCAATTCCTGGGGAACTTCGACCGACACCTTCTTGGTGGCCGGGCCGGCGTCCTCGATCTTGATCTGATACGAAATTTGTTCTTCGACGGCGACAGGCGAAGCCTCCGTGGCGGCAGGCGAAGCCTCCGCAGCAGTAGGCAAAACCTCCCCGGCGGCTTGTTCATCAGCCATGGCAAACCTCAGCTCTTCCTCGCGAAAAAAACAAACGCGGAGACGATCCCCGGCGTTTGCGAATGAGCGATTGTAGCGGGGGGGGCCGCCGGTTGCTAGGCGGTGCAAATCGGGTGGTGTGAGGGGTGGCAAGGCAAGAACCCACGGATGGCTATCCGTGGGCTTTGGCGGGCGATATTGACTCGTTATTCAGTAACCGCGCGGCGCTGATTCAAATCCACTGATCCCGGATCATCTTGAGCTGTAGCCAATCCTCTTCGCTGACCCAATCCGGGCGTTTTTCGCCAACGCCGAGGAGTTGCGCAAAGAAATTCTCGGCATCGGATTCAACCGCTTCCCGGTCAGCCCCCAGGGCCAGGCGCGTGGCGTAGAGGTCGTCCTCGATGCTGGAGAGCCGCAGGGCCTCATGGCCGGCATAACGCCGGACAAGGTCGGCCAGATCGCGATAAAAGATCCAGACCGGCTCATCCGGCACCGGCGGGGGAACGCAATGGCGCTTCAAGGCATGTTGGAAATAGCGCAGTTTGGCCGGCCAATCCAGATGTTGATCCAGGGCGAGGGTAATGTACTGGCCGACCTTGGCGGCGTGTTGGGCGTAGATATTTCCATCGGCATCGGCCTGTCGTGCAAGTTCGGCATAGTGGGATTCGGACTTCCCTATGTCGGGCATTGGAGGGAAGATGTGCGGTTGCTGGAGCATCTGGGCGCCCTCAGTCCGGTTCGACCAGATTCCGATGCCGGCGTACGCATTTCTGCCGACTTGTGCTGTCATAAGTCTACCCTTCTGAACACGTTGTTGACAAGCCCAATACATAACGGTTACCCAATTTCGTGACTCGTCGGACATAGGCACATGCGGGCACGCCGGTTAGCATCTCGCCCATGAGCGATGAACTCGGCGCTTTGTGCATCGTGCTGCATGGGCATCTGCCCTACGTTCTGAACCACGGTTCGTATCCCCATGGGGAGGCGTGGCTCTTTGAAGCCGCGGCGGAAACTTATCTGCCGATTCTGGACATGGTTGGCGAATGTGCCCTCCTCAAAGCACGGCCAGCGCTGACTATCGGTCTGACCCCCGTGCTGCTTGAGCAGCTCGCCCATGACCGTTTCAAGGCTGGTTTTGCGGATTATTTGACCGAGCGGGCCGGCCGCGCCGCCTTGGATCGAAAGGAATTCGAGCGATCCAACTCGTTACATTTTGCCTATCTCGCCGGGCAATGGGAAAAGTGGTATCAGGACCGGCTTGCTCACTTCGATCGGATTAAACGGGATATCCCGGCGGAATTCGCGCAGCGGTTCCGCGAAGGCCACATCCAGATCCTCACCAGCAACGCAACGCACGCCTACCTGCCGCTCATGCTGAACGATCAGTCCATCGCCGCCCAGCTTTCCGCCGGCGTCGCCGTCAGCGCCGAGCGCCTGGGCCTCAAATCGCGCGGATTGTGGCTCCCCGAATGCGGCTATCGCCCCCAGTGGGACCATTGGCTTCCATCGGTCTTGTACGACAACCCGCGCAATCGGCCGGGGCTGGAAATGTTCATCGCTAACGCCGGCATCACCCACTTCTTTGTCGATACCCATCTCATCACCGGCGGAAACCCAATGGGCACGTTCGACAACGGCCACTTCAACGCCGTCTATGAGTCCCAGCTTCATTGGGACAGACGCCGCGGCTGGCGCGACATCCTGGAGCCCACCGGGGTCGTCAGCCGGCCGGAGCCGCCCGGGTGTTTTGCCTTCGGCCGCCATCCCCGCGTCAGCGAGCAGGTCTGGAGCGGCACGACGGGTTATCCCGGCAACGGCGTGTACCTGGAATTCCATAAAAAACACAACGAACGCGGATTGCGATATTGGAAAGTCACCCAGAACAAAGCCGGTCTCGGCGAAAAAGATCCGTACTACCCCGACGACGTCGCCGCCAAGATTTATGAGCACGCCCAGCATTTCTGCAACGTCGTGCGCGACGTGCTTCGCGAGCATCGTGACCGCACCGGCCGCCAAGGCGTGTGCATTGCCCCCTTCGATGCCGAGCTATTCGGCCATTGGTGGTTCGAGGGGCCGCGATTCCTGCGCGATGTCATCCTCACGCTTGCCAATGATCGCAGCGTCAGGCTTCTGACCTCCGAGGAAGCCCTCTATCATCATCCGCCCGACAAGGTCATGCGGCTGCCGGAAGGCTCCTGGGGCGAGAAGGGAAACCACAGCGTCTGGATCAACGACCGGAACCGATGGATGTGGGAAATGGAATACCGGGCGGAAAACCGAATGCTCAAGCTCCTGCACGAACTCCCCTGGCGAAATAACGAGGCCGTTCGCAATCTGTTGCAGCGGGCCGGCCGCCAATTGCTCCTGCTCCAGGCCAGCGATTGGCCGTTTGTGGTTCACTCACACGGGGCGGTGGATTACGGGATTCAGCGATTCGCGGGGCACGCGACGAATTTCGACCGGGCCACGCTCATGGCCGAGGAGGCCGCCGCGGAGGCTTCGCCTACCGCTGCGGAGGCCTCGCCTTCCGCCGCCGGACGGGAATTGTCACCCCTGCGAAAAATCGAATTGCAGGACATGGATCAGCACGACAGCGTCTTTCAGAACATCGATTTGAACTGGTGGATGTGATGGGCGATGTGATCACGGTTCAAGACCTGGGCGTGATGCCCTACCGTGATGCCTGGCGGTTGCAGGAAGAAGCTGTCCAGCAGGCGGCGGCGGGGGGGGCCGAGACCTTATTCATCGTCGAGCATCCCCCGGTGGTCACGCTCGGGCGGCGCGATGACTCCGTCAAGAACCTCAAGACCAGCCCCCGAGATCTCGAACGGCTCGGCGTCGAACTCGTACACAGCGATCGCGGCGGAGACATCACCTATCACGGCCTTGGCCAAATCGTCGCCTATCCGATCATTCGCCTCGCCAATCACGGATTTTCCGTCGGCGGGTACGTTCATTGGCTCGAAGCAATCGTCATCGCCGTCCTCGCGGAAATGGGCATTCACGCCCAAACCGATCCCCAGGCCGTCGGCGTCTGGGTTGCCGACGGCGGCGATGTGGCGAAAATCTGCGCCATCGGCGTGCGCATTCGCCGCGGCGTATCGCTCCACGGCCTGGCTCTCAACGTCTCCACGGACCTCAGCGGATTCTCGCACATCATCCCCTGCGGGCTACTCAATCGCGGCGTTACGAGCATTGGGAAAATCCTCGCAACCCATTCGCCGCCTTTGGCCACGGTCAAAGGCATTTTGATCCGGCATCTGACAGCCGGTTTAGAGGCGTCGCTAAATGGGCGACCGTGATTCTGGGACATCGGCGGAACCCGCGGTGCTTCGCACCGCCGCTAAATATGGTTGAATTGTCCCCTGAATCACGGTTCCTCATTTTGGAGACGCGCTCCTCGCCCTTGCCATAGCACCGCTGTCAACCCGACAATCCGCCCCAATGACCCAGACCGGCAAAACAGTCTTCAATCGCCCGATCCGCGACGACACCGCCTATTTCCTCCCCATGGCCGTATTCCTTCTATTCACCTTCGCCGGCGCCCATTGGCCCTCTTTTTTTGTTCTCAGCTACATCATCAAGACCCTCCTTGCCGGTTGGCTGCTGGTGGTGCTTCGGCGGCACTATACAAAGATCAACTGGAGCTACGCCTGGCTCGGCGTCATCGTCGGAATCGTCGGCATCGTGCAATGGGTGGGCATGGAAAAACTGCTCCTGCACGTATGGCCCAATTACCCCCGCCCCGGCGCCGAGGTGGTCGATCCCTTCACCCAAGTCTCTTCGCCCGCGCTATTGTGGACCTTCATCGCCGTCCGCCTCGTCGGCCCGGCGCTGGTTGTCCCCTTCATGGAGGAATATTTCTGGCGCGATTTTCTTTGGCGAATGGTCATCGCCCCCAATGATTTCAAGCTCGCCGAAATCGGCGAATGGGATTGGAAAGCCATTGCGATCGTGACGGTGGCTTTCGCCAGCGTTCACATTCAGTGGATGACGGCAATCGTCTGGGGCGCGATGATCGCGGCTCTTCTGATCCGCACGAAAAGCCTCGGGCCTTGTATTATCGCCCACGCCGTTACCAATTTGCTCCTGGGAATCTACGTTCTCTATACCCACGATTGGGCATTTTGGTAATCAAGCATTCAGCAACATCGTGCGCGATCATCGTGACCCTATGATTTATCACCCTTTCAACCCAATCTTTAACCGCAGAGCACGCGGAGAACGCTGAGAAGAATCGGAAAACTCCGTCCGTTGTGTTCTTCTCCGAGCCCTCGGTGGACCCTGCGGTTCAATTGGATTTTGAAATTAAAGAGCCGGTGCGATTGATGAAAAATGCTGCTTTTGGTCAGCCGGTCCTCGCGGAAGCTTCACTTATGTCCACGCGGCCGGTTCTTCCCCAGATATTTCCGCGAAATTGCCTGAGCCAGATCGACATCGTTGATGTTCGCCAGGGTGCAAAGCCAGGCCAAGACATCGGCGCATTCCTCCTCGAGATTGGCGTGATCGTCCCCGTTGAGCGCCGTGGCCAGCTCACCGATCTCCTCAATGAGCCACAGAAATGTTTTCGGCGTCCCGCGCTTGCGATCCGCCTTCTCGTAGCGCTGGGAAATATGCTTCTGAAACTCGGCGACGGTTAATTTGCTGAAGTCCATTCACGCATATTACTGATTCCCCCGCGCACCCGCAGCATCCATCGCCGCCCGCCACCGCTCCAGTACCGCCATCACCTTCTGTTCGCGCCCCAGTTCCTTCGCATCGCCGAGCTTCTTATCCAAATCCGCCAGCAGCTTATGCGCATCAAAATCATAGGGATCGGTATACACCGCCCGCCGCGCCCATTTCACCGCCTCATCAAACTTTCTGATGTCCCGCAGCGTCCGGGCCGTCGCCTTGGCGTAGACGTTGCTCTGCACATCCACGGCCGCCAGGATCGCCAATTGCTCGGCCGCTTTCTCCGGCTCGTTGCAAACCTTGTACAGCCCGGCGAGCCGCTTATGCGGTAGCAAATCAACCGGCCGCAGCTTCACGATCTCCTCCCACACGGGAATCGCCAATTGATATTGCCGGTGCTGAATCAAAGCCTCCCCTTCCTCGCGAAGGAAATCGTATTTCTTGCTCGTTGCCGGATCGTATCCCCATCCCGCAACCTGCGCTTCGCACCAGTGTCCGAATTCGTCCGAAAATTCCGTCTCCGTGCGATGTAAAACCGCCTGAAAGACTTCGTCCTCCGAATGTCCGAGCCGATACTGTTCCATCATGCCCAATATCGCCGCGTGGCCGTAGGTCTGCTCGATATACTGGCAAATCCAGCTCGATTGGGCATAGGCGAGCTGGCGGTCGATGGGGCGCCGCGGCCTGACAAACGCCCAAGTCAATTCGTCGATCTTGAAGAGATGATGGTTGGTCACCGCGTCGTAAAGCATCGGGACCCATTCCCACCTCAGCGGCGAATGTTCCTGCTGCACGGCCAGCCCTTCGGTGAACCAATGCGCGATGCGATTGTCCGTGGCCCCGAGCGTCACCGTGTGGGTGAATTCATGGCGGAGCACCTGACTCCAGTTAAACGCGCCCATCGTCCGCTCACCCTTGCGCGGCGCGGCCAGGGCAATGATCCGGCCGGTGCTGGCGCCCACCGTCGGCAGCCAGGGGGCTCCCGTCGTCCTCACGGCGAATTCATCCTGGGTGGGGAAAACTTCAATGAGCGTTTTGACCTTCGGCTCAAAATGGAATTGGCCGCACACCAGCGGATAAACGCTCTCCAGATAATCGTTGAAATACTCCGGAATAATCGGGTCGGTCTGCGCATCGTACATCACAATAAAATGCGCCGATTCGCTTCGCGCGAACTTATCCATCATGTCCAGCAGGCGCAGATAATTCGTCGTGCTGTAATTGAACGGGTCCAGGGTATGGGCCGCCTCGAGCACCTTGCGGGCGGCAGGCTCATCCCCGCTCTGCGTGTACAAAAGGCCCAGCCCGTTCCGCGCCGCCGTCCACCACGGCGAGCGGTCGATCGCGATTTGGTACATCACCGCCGATCGGGGATACTGCCGCATCGCCGCAAGCTGCTCGGCCACCTCGAAATACGCCTGCGAACTCGTGGGATCGATTTGATCCGCCTGCTTCAAGATTTGGGCGCTGGTCTGATCATGCAGGAGCACGGCCTGGGCGCCGGCCAGCAAGCCGAGCGCCTCGATATTCCGCGGCTGCCGCGCCAGGACGCGCTGGAGGGGCGGCAGGGCCAACTTCGCCTGCCGCTGCAAAAGGAGGTTGCGCGCCTCCAGCAAATCCGCGGCGGTCGAGTCCTCATCGACGTTCCGGATCGCGCTCACCGCCTGATCGACCTTATCGAAATTGAACTCCGCCAGGCGCATCCGCCCGAGCAGGGACCACGATCGGATGTCGTTGGGATTCGCGGTCAGGGCCGCATGCAACTCATCCATCGCCGATGGCGGATCATCATGCTGGAAAAAGCTTTCCGCCGCCGCCAGATGCGCGGGCCAATATCCCCGGTCGATCTGATCGTACGCCCGGACGAACATATTCAGCACGACATCGTGCAAGCGCAGCTCATGCTGATACGCCGTCGTCAGCGTCGCCCAGCGGTCAATCGCCCGGCCGATCAGCGTGACCTCCTCCGGGTCATCAAACGTTTCGGGGTGCCCCAGCCATTGCTGGAGATAATTATGCGGCTCGGTCACAAACCACTGGTACGCGGCAGTCGCCGCCGCCACGTCGCCCAGCTTCTCGTAATATTCCCCAAGGTAATATCGCGGCGGAACCAACTGCGGATGCTGCTGAATCTCGCGCTGAAGAATCCCGATCGCGGCGGCGAATCCGCCCTGCGCCGCCAGCACGCGGGCTCGTAGCGTCTGAGCCGCCGGATCGCTCGACACCGCCGGATTTCCCAGCGCCGCCAGGGCATCGGCATATCGCCCCAGTTCCAGGTCGCACTCGGCGCGAAGCAGGGCAACGCCCAGCGGCTTGGTCGGCTTGGCGATCGGCTCCAGCGTCACCAGCGCCCGGCGATACTGCCCCGCCCAATACTGATCCCGCGCCCGCTCCAGGGCGGCGTTCTTGTCGTAAGCCGGATAACTCGGCTCATTGCCCTGTTCCGGCAGAAGCGGCTTGATCCATTTCCCCGGAATGGTCAGATCGTCATAGCTGCCCGCGCGTGCCCCCGGCGCCAATGCCAAAGCGCCCACGAATGCAAAGACCCAACTCAAGCGCCACCGGCTGGCGCTGAGCCGTGAGGCGAAGGGGAGCGCGTCCGCCCCGGAAAATATAAAACCACAAATCCGCAAAACGTTGGGCACGATCCAAGCTATTATAGATCACACGACCATGAACGCGATCACGGATTTTCTTGGCAACGCCGATCTGTTCCCGATCCTGCGGCAATGGTCATTTTTCAATCACGCCGGCGTCTCCCCGCTGCCAAAACTCGCCGCCGACGCCATCCGAGCCTACGCCGCCCAGGCCCAATCCGCGGCCTATCTCTCGGCGGGATGGTATCAGGAGATCGAAAAGCTGCGGCAGGATTCGGCCGCTCTGCTCAACGCCCACCGCGACGAGATCGCATTCGTAAAAAACACCAGCGAAGGCATCAGCATCGTGGCCAATGGCATCGACTGGCAATACGGCGATCGGATCGTCACCACGAACGTCGAATATCCCGTCAACATCTACCCCTGGATGGAAGCAGCCCGCGGCCGCGGCGCCAAGCTGATCATGGTGGAAGAAGAAGACGCCGGCGATGGCACGCGGCACGTCCCCATGGAAAACATCCTCATGGCCGCATCGGAGCCGCGCACGCGCCTGATCACTCTGTCGCACGTGGAATACGCCAGCGGCCAGCGCCACGATCTAACCCGCATCGGGCAATTTTGCGGCGAGCGCAAAATCCTGTTCTGCGTGGACGCGATTCAATCGCTGGGAATTTTGCCGCTGGACGTCCGGGCCATGCACATCGACTTTCTCTCCGCCGACGGGCACAAATGGCTCCTCGGCCCGGAAGGCGCCGGCATCTTCTATTGCCGGCGCGAACTGATCGACCACACGCGCCCGCTGATGGTCGGCTGGAGGAACGTGGTGGACGCGCAGGATTATGGAACGTACGACTACACGCTCCGCGCCGACGCCGGGAGATTCGAATGCGGCAGCCACAACGTCCCCGGACTGCTCTCGCTCAAGGCCTCGCTGCAAATGCTGCAATCCATCGGCATCCCCCAAATCTCCCAGCGCATAAAACTTCTCGGCGACCTTCTGGTGAGCGGGCTGCAATCCAAAGGCTACCGCATCGTAAGCCCGCGCACGGCCGAGCAGTGGAGCGGCATCGTCAGCTTCGTTTCCCCAACGCTGAACCACGAAAAAATATTTCAAGACCTTCGCAAGGACCACCATATCGAAATCGCGGTGCGTGAGCGTCGCCTGCGCTGCTCCCCGCATTTCTACAACACCGAGGCGGAGATCAAGCGTCTGATCGACGCCCTGCCGAGGCATCCCGTTTAGCCGGCGGGCCGGCACTGAGCTAAATGGGCAATCGCGATTCTGGCACCTCGGCGGAACCCGCGGTGCTTCGCACCGCCGCTAAATATGCTTGAATTGTCGCTGAATCACGGTTCCTTATTTAGTCGAAGTTGGCCTCCCGCGGTCTTCCCTCAGCCAAAACCAAGTCCGCCGACCGCTGTGGCGAATAGAACACCGCGCTGGCCGGATTCAAATGCTCGTGCAATTCATCCCCATCCAGATCGACGATTCCCGTCGTCGGATAAAGCACGCGCATCGCCGCCGGCGCATCGGCCGCATTCAAGCGCATCGGCGAATGAAAAATCCACACCCGATCCGCCAAATTCTGCCCCAAAAAACTCCGGGCCAATTTCACCCCCGGCTCCACCAGGAGATGCGTCACCCCGCGCCCCCCAAGTTCATCCAGCAGATGTTCCAGGGAAATCAGCCCCTGGCCTCGAAGGGCAATGACTTCCACGCCGCGTCCCCGCAGCCGCGAAACAACATCGGCCTTCTCCCGATATGCACTCTCCCCGCAGCACACGAGCAGCGGCGATTGCCCGGCGGTGCGCACAAGCTGTCTGTCGAGCGGAATCTCCAGGTTGGAATCCAACACCACGCGCAGCGGCGTTCGCGGCGGATTCGCGCCGCGAGCGATCAGCAGCGGATCATCCGACAAAACAGTCGCCAATCCCACCAGGATCGCATCGCATCGCCCGCGCAGCTCGTGCATCACTTTGAACGACGCGGCGTTGCTGATTTTCAGTTGTCGTCCTCCGCCGCCCGCGATTCTCCCGTCGGCCGTTTGCGCCCACTTGAGCGTGACATACGGCCGGCGCTGGGTAACCCGCTTGAAAAATGGCGCATTGAGCTGCTTCGCCTCGGCCGCTAAGAGTCCTTCCTCTGCGGCGACGCCGGCTTCGCGCAATTGCCGCAGCCCGCGTCCGGAGACCAAGGGGTTGGGATCCTGGCAGGCGACGATCACGCGCCCAATCCGCGCCGCGATCAAAGCCGCCGCGCACGGCGGAGTCTTCTTATTCTCATAACAGCATGGCTCGAGGGACACGATCGCCGTCGCTCCCGCCGCCGCGCCCCCGCAAGCCGCCAGGGCATTGGCCTCCGCGTGGGGAGAGCCGAATTGCTGGTGATAACCTTCGCCGACGACCCGCCCATCGGTGACGATCACGCAGCCGACCATCGGATTCGGCTCGGCCCGCCCCCGTCCCCGCATCGCCAGGTCCAGCGCCCGGCGCATGAATTCCACGTCGCTGCCCATCTCACTTCTCTTTTCGTCGATGCTCCCAAACCAGGTTGTACAGGATCAACAGCGTCACGCCGGAACTCAGCAGGCTGTCGGCCACGTTGAATATCCAGGGGAAGAATTTCGGCCACCTCGGCAGGGCGTGGATCATGTCGCGCACGTACCCAAACATCACGCGGTCGTACAAATTCCCGAGCACGCCCGCCAGGAGCATTCCCAACAAGATCTGATACACCAGTTTCTTCCCGCTTGTGGCAAACAGGTAAAGCAGAAAAATAATCGCCGCGACGGACACGGTTACGAACAGAATTCGCCAACCTTGTCCCAGGCCGAAAACCGCCCCCTGGTTCTGAACCACTTCAAACTCCAGCCAACCGGGAATGAAACGATAGGGCTGGCGCCAAAGTGAAGGCGAGGAAAAAGCCAGCGATTTGGTCCAAAGATCCAGGGCGACGCCGACCCCGGCAACCAAAAGAAAGCGCAGCAGCGCAGCAGGCGAACGCAGGGCAATTGGCATAGAGGGCAGGATTCTAATTGGAATCGCGCGATTCAGCGACTATTGCGGATTTGTCACTGGTCATTTGTCATCCGTCATTTGCAAGTGACAAGTGACTATGCCGATTCATTCCCCGGAAAGGCAAGTAGCTTACCGCAGCCGCCCCTCGAGCTTGCGAGCATATTCAATGGAATACCGCGCCCAAGGCTGCGCCTCGAGCCGGGCCCGAGTAATCGGCTTTCCAGTTCCCTCGCAGATTCCAAACGTGCCGTTTTGAATCTTGGCCAGGCCGTCGTTCAGATCGCGAAGGAGCTTGCGGTCTTTTTCCATCAGCCCCAGGGTGAATTCCTGTTCGTAGTTATCCGTCCCCATATCCGCCATGTGCAGCGGAAGATTCGATAGGTTGCTGCCGCTGCTGCGCAGCGCCTCGCGTTCCATGGAACTCATGTCCCCAACGATCTCCCGGCGCTTGGCCAGGAGCGAATCGCGGAAAACCTCCAATTCCCTGGGTGTAATGCCGGCCAGGTTCTTGCGCGGCCGGCCGTTGGTCGGAACCGCCGCCGCCTGCGGAATCTGAACCGGTGGTTCCACTGCGGCTCGCGTCGGAACGGATCGCGCCGCCACCGCTCGCGGGCCTTTCACCGGCTCGGGAAGGTCCTTCGCCTTTGCCTTGATTTCGGGAGCTGATTTTGGGGCAATTTTCGGTTTGCTTGCCGTCGCCTTCGGAGCAATCGCCCTCTTTACCGCTTTCGCCGACGATCCCTTTTTGTTCGATGACTTGGCCACAAATACCCTCTTAACCCTCGGTCAGCCCGACTACAAAACCAAAGAAAAGCAAGTTTACGCGGCGTTCACGTTTCCTGTCAAGTTGACATCCACCCCATCCGTACTGCAAAACAGCGGCAAATGAAGACCAGTTTGGAATGGCTCGGGACGTTTCTCCAGCGGCTCCCGACCGCCCAGGCCGCCGCCGAAGCGCTCACCAGCGCCGGCCTTCCCGTCGAAGCCATCGAAACGCACGGATCGGACTCGGTCCTGGACGTCGAGGTCACGAGCAACCGCGGCGATTGTCTCTCACACATCGGCATCGCGCGCGAACTTTCGGCATTCCTCGATTTGCCGTTCCACGAAGCCCGAATCGACGCGAAGGAATCCGGCGATCCCGCCGCCGTCCGCGTCCGCATCGACGCGCCCAAGCTCTGCCCCCACTACACCGCCCGTCTGATCCGCGGCATCAAGGTCGGCCCATCACCCGCCTGGATGACGCGAAGGCTGGAAGCCGTCGGCATCCGCCCCATCAACAACATCGTCGATGTCACCAACTACGTCATGATGGAATTGGGCCAGCCCCTCCACGCGTTCGATTTAGCCAGGATTGCCGGAGGCCAGATCATTGTCCGCAATGCCAGAGGCGGGGAGTCGCTCGTCAGCATCGACGGGCGCAAGCGCGAATTGACTCCCTCCATGCTGGTGATCGCCGACGCCCAGCGCCCCGTCGCCCTCGCCGGCGTCATGGGCGGCATCGACAGCGAAGTCTCCGCCGCAACCGTCGATGTCCTCCTCGAATCCGCTCGATTCGATTCACTCTCCGTCCGCCAAACCGCCCGATTCCTGGCGATGAAAAGCGAAAGCTCCTATCGCTTCGAGCGCGGAATCGATCCGGCCCTCCCGGTGCGCGCCAGCCTCCGCGCCGCCCAACTCATCCTCGAGACGGCAGGGGGGCAACTGGCGCCGGGATTCGTCCAGGTCGGCTCCGATCAGATCAAAAAGAAAACCATCAGCCTGCGGTTCTCCGAACTCCGCCGGATTCTCGGCGTGGATTTGCCCGCCGCCGAAGTTCGCGCCGCTTTCGATCGCCTCTCCCTGTGGCCGGTCATCGCAGACGACCGAGTCGACGTGACCGTCCCGACCCATCGGCTCGACGTCAACGAGGAAATCGATCTCGTCGAGGAAGCGGCTCGTGTTCTTGGGTACGACCGCATTCCGACGCGCGAGGAGATTTCAATTCATCTCGTTCCGCCGGAGGGGGATTGGATCACGCAGGAAGCGATCTGCGCCCTGCTGGTGGGCGGGGGGTATTTCGAAGCGATCACGTTCAGTTTTGTCAGCGATTCGCTGCGGAATGATTTCGGCACGTCTCCGCTTCGAGCCGACGCGGCGGTGAAAAAAGCCGACGCCGCCCTGCGCCCCAGCCTCCTGCCGGGGCTGCTCCAGGCGGTGCGATTCAACGAGGCCAGCGGCAACGCGGCGGCGCGGCTATTCGAAATCGGCTCGGTTTTCCCGAGCGGTCCCGACATGAAAATGCAGGAGCGACGGGCCGTAGCCTGGGTGGGCGGGGACCTCCGCCACGTGCGCGGGATCGCCGAGGCGCTGCTGGCGCGGCTCGACGCCGATCGGCCGGTCAAGGTCGTCCCCGATTCTCACCCTGGTTTCGCCAAAGGCGCCACCGGCCGAATAGTCTGGGGCGATCAAACCGTCGGTTTCCTCGGCCAGATCGACCGCGCTGTCGCCGAAAAATTATCCTTGCGCGATCTCCCCGCCGCCGCCGAACTGGAACTCGCCCCTCTTCTATCGGGCAGCCGGCACGTTCCGCAGCTCCGCCCGCTGGCCCGCTTCCCGGCCGTCCGCCGCGATGTTTCCCTTGTCGTTCGGGAAGATCTCCGCTTCGAGAAAATCGAATCCCTGGTTCGGGAACTCCATTTGGAGTTTCTGGAATCGATTGAGTTCGTCACGACGTATCGCGGCAAGCCGCTCGATCCCGGCTCCAAAAGCGTCACCATCACGCTGGTGTTCCGCTCCCCGACGGCGACGCTCACCAGCGAGCAGGTCGAGGCGTCCGTGCGGAAGGCGATTGAGGGAGCGAAATTGCAGTTCGGCGCGACATTGAGGATGTAGTCATTTGTCACTTGTCACTTGTCACTTGTCATTTGTCACTTGTCTTTGCAAATGACCAATGACAAATGACCATTTCATTGAATTGAAAAGTCGGCGACCTTCCACACGCCATCCTGCTCGAACGTTTGCAATTGGAACAAATGCTCTCCCCGCGGGGTATGGATCGACCCGCGAACCGAGCCTGTCGTAGCGCCGTTGGCGGTGTCGCTGTTGATATGAAGCACCGCAATGCTTTTGGCCCCGCCCCATTGGCTGAGCTGATCGGCCGCCGCCTGCAATCGCGCCGCGCTGATGCTCGGCGCGCAATCGCGCTCGGCGTCAGTCGTTTTTCCCGCATTAAGCTCGGTCACAAATCGGTGAGCCACACTCCGCCCCGGGGCGCTGATCCTGCTGATGAACTGCGCATACCCGCCCCAGGCAACGATATTGACCAGCCCCAAAACGATCGCCGCGACCGCCAGCCGCCGGCCGCGCGCCGATGGCTCGCGCGTGTCCCGCAAGCCGAGGATGCCCAGGACAACCGCGGCAATCCCCGCGACAAAGGGAACGATCAGGAAAACTCCGCAGGCAAAGCCCGCCAGCGCCACGATGCTCCACGGCGCACGCTCCGATATCGCGGGCGAAAACTCGGGCGCTGCCACTGGCGGCTCGCTCATGCCTTCCTCACTGCCACTGGAATGTATCGACCTTCAGCGCTCCGGAATCTTTGATGAGTGCCATGGAAAACGTGTGTGGCCCGCCGCTGAATTTGCACGCCCCCGAGACCACGCCGTTGAACGTGCCGCTGTTGTTGTTGAGCGAAAAGGCCACAACGGTTGTGTCATTCAGCGTTCCCCAGCCCTGCGCCTGTTTTGCAAAAGCTTGGAGCTGGTCCTTGGTCAGCCGGCTGCTCGAATGCTGCACGCATTGATCGATATTCCCGGCGCTCAGATCGGCAAGGTATTGCTTGGCGAAGATGCGCTGGGGTTTCGAGCCTTGCATGAGCACCAGCATTCCACCGCCGAACAAACCCCAACCGGCAATGCTCAAAAATCCGAGGATGAGCCCCGCGACCGCCATCCCGCGTCCCTTCACCGCCGGGTTGCTCGTCGAGGAGATGCCGACAAAACCGGTGATGATCGCCACCAGGCCCGTGACGAACGGGACGCACATGATCAGCCCGCATACCAGGCTGGTAATGGCCGCGGCGCTGGTCCTCCCCGCCGGCGGCAAGGAACATCCCGGCCCCTGCATTCCCGGCGGAACATACGGAGGATAATTCGGAGGATAATTCGGCGGCCCCCTGGCGGCATCTGCGTCATGTTGGCTCCCTTGTTAGCTTGCGATCACTTTAATCGGTGCAGGCATTCCGTCAAAATCTTGGGGCCGATCCGCGCAGGGTTTCTAAGTTCGCCGCGCACGGGGAAAAAACCACCGCGAAGACGCGAAGATCGCCAAGACAGCCGCGAAGAAAAGAATCAAATGCAACCGCAGAGGGCGCCGAGACGCAGAGGAGCACCTGGCGCGGGCTTCGCCCGCAACCCAAATAATTAGGCATTGCTCGTTAAGGTACGGTGCGTGTTGCGAAGCACTTACCGTCCTACAGGAGCAATGCCATGGAGGCTTTTTTACACC
>Ga0187864_10001170_pt1 | contig 26314 bp, 19 predicted proteins | sample June2016WEW_11_4_FD_132985 | JGI IMG/M metagenome (GOLD analysis project Ga0187864, IMG submission 132985) | Peatland microbial communities from SPRUCE experiment site at the Marcell Experimental Forest, Minnesota, USA - June2016WEW_11_40 | ecosystem: Environmental > Terrestrial > Soil >...
CAACGTTTCCGTCTTCCACGATGTGTCCGGAACTCCGGTTCGAATGAAGATCGGCGACGTCTCCGTGGTTCCAGTTTCCGGTTTCAAAACGCTGGGTGAAGTGGCCATGCTGAATGGCACGGTTGTCGTCACCGCGAAGGATGGTGCGTTGCGCGTTGACGAAGGCAACGGCAAAGTGGTTAACGTTGCGAAGGGCAAGACGCTGACGGTGACTCCGCAGATGAAGGCGCCGCAAGGCGGTGGATCAGCGGGGCGTTGCTGCGGTGGCAGCGCAGGCGTTTGGCCCATCGTGGCTACGGTCGCCGCAGGCACGGCAGCGGTGTTGGCGGGGGTAGCAGTGTCCCGCGCAGGGAAAGCAAACACCAGTGCGACTGATGCGGCTTCGGCAGCGGCAGCGGCGGCAGCAGCGGCAGCAGCCGCAACCTCCACGGCGTCGGCGGCTGAGGCAGCAGCTTCGGCAGCGGAAGCAACGGCGAACCAGGTAGGTTGCGCATTGAACGTAATTGAGAACCAGGCAGGCGAGCCGAGTCCCTACACGCCTCCGGCGGGTGAGACCTGCCCATACGTTCCTCCTTCAGGTTCTTAGGCCGGCTAGTTTACAGTTCGTGAACAAAGGGCGGAGCTGATTCAGACACCAGCCCCGCCCTTGCCTTTTTTCGGGGCCGCCTCTCCTCAATCAAATTCGAACCAGAGCTACTTTTTCCGTAGAGCCTCGAGTTGCGCTGCGGGAACCGAAACGCGCTGGACGTGCATCTTGTCGTCGACCCAGAGATCGACGTGGGCGAGGTCGGTGGTAATGAGGAGATGCCGCAAATCGGTTTCCCCCGAGCTATCCGGTGTTGCAGCGGCTCCCAGGTCTTCCACGGTCATAAGGCTGGGCAGTGCCTCTTGTGGAACAAAAACGCGAAGAGTTTGTTTCCCGCCTCCCATCGCCTGCAGGCGAGCCGCAATCAACTGGAAATGATGAATTACGTTGTCGTCCAGAACTACCACGTCGGGCGTGAGGTCGAAGTCCCGGTCATCTTCGTTGCCGTTGATGGTATGGTAGCGAACTTTGGCAGGTCTGGCGCGAAAGTCAACCTCCAGCCGCGAGGACTGCGGGCCGTGGAGTCTCCAGGTATAAGTCAGCGGGCGGAGTTGGGAGTCGGCGACCAGGTCAGGGAAGCTTTGTACGCTCACCGTCTTGCCGTTTTTCTCCAAGTTGAGGCGAATTTCGCCCCGCGCCTCGATCCTGCCGGGCGAGGAGTGGATCCGGAAGGTCTCGCTGCCGATGGGGCGTCCCGCCATGGAGATCACAAAGACGCCTTCATCCTCCACGTTCACGGGAGTCGGGCCGCCCGCCGCCTCTTGCGGCCAGCCTCCCAGGTTGCCGGCAAACATCGCGGCCAGGAGTTGCGACAGCAGAATCAATGAAGTAATATAGGCTAGCAACGCGGCACCGCGGGTTCTTTTCAATCTACTTCCCTCTGCTCCTCCCCCTCAAGGCGAAGAAGCGGCTTAATCCGTCCCGCTTAGAAGGTCCCCAGGCGTAGAATTTGCTCGGCGACTTCCTGTGCGCTCCGTCCTTCCGTGGAGACTCTGAATTCCGCCAGACGATAGTACGGAAGCCGCAGATCGAGCAGACGCTGCAAAGATTCGGGAGCGCGGAACAGCGGGCGGGTCACCATGCCGGAGCAACGCTCGAGCAGGATCTCCATCGGGCAATCCAGCCAGATGGTGGTTCCGCCCGTATCGCGAAGCAGTTCGACATTGGCCTCGTTCGCGAACGTCCCGCCACCCAGCGCGATCACGGCGGGCTCGCTTTTCAACACCTCGGTCAAGGCAGCGCGTTCCAGTTGGCGAAAGAAGGCCTCGCCTGATCTTTCAAATATCTCCCGAATGCTCACGCCTTGTCCGGCTTCGATGACCGTATCGAGGTCGATGAAAGGCCAGTCCAGTTCCTTGGAAAGGAGTTCTCCGACAGTCGATTTACCACTGCCCATGAATCCGAGCAGATAAACCTGTTTGCGCCGGCGGCGGATCATTGTTCGAGGGAATTATAACAGAGTCGAAAGTTCAGAGTCGAAAGTCGAAAGTGCAGAGTCCAAAGTCGAGAAATGAACGACGGGAAGCGCGAAGCAGCTGAGCGGCCGGTGAGTCGAAGGGACGAACGGTCAAGGTGTAACGAATCGAGAAATTGCGCAGTCGGGAAAGAACGGATTCCTGGCTTTTTACCTTCGACTCTCGCCTCCCTTCCCCTATCGTTGCCGAATCCGGATTGTCCCGCTGAAGGACTTCAAACTTACCGTCGCTTTGCCGGTCAGGTGAGTGCCAAAGAGGCTATTGGCGGAGGACAGCGGGGTAGCGGGTTGGTGCCGGATGGTGATGGGCATTTCGTTCTCCAGCTTGCCCCGGTCTGTTTTGGCATTGAGTTCGAAAGACGCCGAGGGCGGGCAAATTATATCCATATCGCCGCTGTATTCGGAAAGCGAGTAGTCGCCGCCATCCGGAAAATCTCCCTCAAAGAGAATTCTCCCGGAGGTTGTGGTGGCGCGGAGCTTGGAAGTTGCCGGAGAGACGAGATGCAGGTCTCCTGTGATTGAATACGCCTCCACGCGTCCAGCGGCCCGGATCACTTCGATATTCCCCCCGATCGAGCGCACGAAGAGGTGCCCGGTGAAATCGGAGACAACAATGGCTCCCCCCACTGTCTCCACGGTGGCATCGTCGCCTTGAAGCTTTTCAATCTTCACGCTTCCTTGTGTATCGCGGATTTCAAGATCGGTTCCCATGGGGACGTCCAAGCTATAGTCGGCCGTCTGATCTTTTCCGGATACCAAGGGATCCAAGATGTGCGTGGAGAAGTGAACTTTGTCAGCAGGTCCGCCGGGTGGGATGACCTCGCTATCCACTTCCACACGGGGTGACATGACCGAACACACAATGTGCACCTGCTGCTTGTCCCATCCTCTGACAAGTATCTGCCCACGCGCATTCGAGACCGTAACGCGAGGATTGGGCGCCGCTTCGAAGGTCTTCTCAACCCGGTTGCCTTCGGCGGCAACTAACAGGCCCGGCAGTGCCAGCGAGCAGAGAAATATCCCCACGCCATAAGGGAAAGCCGTTGTTTTTATTGTTTTTTGTTGATGACGATCAGCCACTGTCAAGTCCCCCCTTGGGCTGGCCTAACGGCCTTCATCAATTTCCAATGCTGAAGATAATACCTCAGCTTTTTGGGAATACGCTGCAAACAAATATTCATGAGCCAGCGAATTGTCGGGCTCACGTTGCAACGAATCGTTGCATTCCCGGATTGAAACATCAAGCGAACTCAAGCTGTTTTCGTAGGTCGCCTTGACGTCGGGCGCGAGAGATCCCTCCCGCGCTTTGAAGGCTTCCTCCAACTCGCGGACCACCGGTTCCAGGCCGGTCCCGCCGCTTGCGAAGGCCATGGATCGTACGGCGGCAGGCTGGCCCCCCGAGGCGTCGAGGGAAGCGGAGGTATCCAGTTGCGGATAGTTCCGGGGCGCCGTCATCCAGCAGCCGAGAGCCAGCATGCAGGCAAAGGCCGCCACAGGAACCGGACGGCGAAATAGATCCAGTTGCCAGAGCCAACTCCACGCGCCTTCCTTTTCGGCGAACGCTCCCTCCGCCGACAGTTGAGCCCGCACATTTGCCCATACCGCTGGAGAAGGTTCCTCAAGCGGAAGTTCGGCGGCCGCCGTCCGCAGCGCCATCAAATCCTCCGACACAACCTTGCAGAAGACGCACTCGCCAAGGTGAGCCAGCACAAAGGGCCTGACTTCGCCTTCCATGTAGGCTTCCAGCTCCAACTCAAAGCGATCGCACTCTGCGGTCCTATGGCGTCGAATCTCATCCATCTCGGTATTACCTTTCGGTCGGGGCCTGGTCGGAGGTTACCGGCTCGCCCGAAGTCATCAGTCCTTCGTTCTGGCGCAACCAATCGCGCAGTTTCATTCGCGCTTTGTGAAGCTGGGATTTGGAATTACCGACAGAACATTTCATGATTTCGGCAATTTCGTTGTGCTCGTAACCCTCGACATCGTGCAAAACAAACACCGTCCGATATCCTGGTGGAAGTTCGGCGATAGCTCGCGTCAGGCTGATGCGATCCACAGACCCCATCAACCTCCGGTCATAGTCGCCGTAATCGCGCTTGACGGGCTCGTCCTGACTGGAGTCAACCTCGTCCAGCGAAACTTGTTGCAGTCCCTTCTTTCTCAAGTGCATCAGCACGACGTTGACAGCCAGCCGATGCAGCCAGGTGGAAAAAGCGGACTCACCGCGAAAGGTTGAAATTTTGCGAAAAAGCTGAAGGAAGGCTTCTTGTGTCAAGTCTTCCGCTTCCGCAGTATTACCGGTCATCCTCAAACAGAGCGAGTAAACTCGCCGCTTGTGCATCTCGAAGAGCGTGGCAAACGCTTCCTCATCTCCGCGCTGCGCGCGCGCAACCAGTTGAGTCTCGGAAGCAGCTTTGGGAGCCGCCGTCTTCTGTTGGCTCAAGGAATATCACTTCCAGCCGCATCCAGACTCGAATGGTGAGATGCGGTGGCCCATACGAGAGTTGTCTTCATGCCTGCCTGAATAACGCTGGCCCGGTTCGGTAGCACCGGCGCCTCTGCCGGCGCCCGAGGCTCACGGGCGGACACGCCGGTGCGCGCTCAGCGCGGGGCAACCCGCAGGACGGCCTTGCCGACGCCAAGGTTGCCAGCCGTGTCAAAGGCCCGAAGCGATACGACGTGTTCGCCGGCGTCTAGCTTGGAAAGCCTCACCGTAAAGGTCTCTTTGCGAGAATCGACGATGCCGTCGTCAGACAGAATGTCCTGCCACTCCTTCCCGTCCAGCGAGGTCTCGGCGCTACGGAGGGGCGAAGTGCTATCCTCGACCTCGAACACGACTTCTGTCTCACCATTACTGACATTCTGTCGAAGTACTCGGACTTCCGGCGGCGTGTTGTCGACCCAAAATGGGGCGCTCAGCAGTTCCGCCTTTCGCGCCAATTCGGGCGGGTTGGACTCTTCATCCGATGCAACCAGCTTGGCTACATATTTCCCATCCGGCAGGGAACCGGGCTCTATGGTGTAATTCGTCTGGCGCAGTTTGTCTTTCAGGAGGTGCCATTCCTGTTCATCCGTCGCCTTGACGTAGAGCGAGTACAAGAGTTGGTCGTTGTTTGGGTCGTCGGCCTGCCAAGTCAGCGTCACCGGCATCTTAGCTGGGGAACCTGCCCCGGGCGCCCCCCCGAAACCGCCAGGCGGAGCGCCGACGGAAATGGCCGCTGCGCCGGATAGACCCGACGAGCCACTCCCGGCCGGACTGGTGCGTTCCCCCGCCGTGCTCACATTCAGCGACCGAATTTGCGGAGGTAGATTCTGGTTCAAGTAGGACACTGTGACGTCATTCAACGTGGGGCTGTCGGCACCGGAGGCGTGGAAGACCGCCTTCCACTGAATGTAACGGGCAGGAGGGCTGCCGACCGGACTGCCGTTGGATCCGCGATAGGGGCCTGCCCAGTCGCTCCAGGTTTGGTCGGGCCGCTCGGAGTTGCCGGATCGCGTGAAGAACTCGAGGGTCGTCCCAGCAGGCGTTTGACCTCGCCAAGCGAGTACACCCCAGTGAGAAATGAACTTCGTGTCTTTGACGGGAGACTCGTAGCTTCCTTCTGCGGACACTCCCTGTTCAATCCTCAGCAGTTGGGCGATATTGCTGGTGGCCGCGTAAAGGTCAGATCCCTCGGTCATCAGGCGCGTCGCAAGGGACTCATGTGTTTCGGTGACCAGGTCCAGCCTTTCCGCGTTACGGCCGGGGATCATGTCGAAGATGCGTCCATTGGAGTCCGTGGAAAAGAGGATGTGGTTTCCTCGCACTGCCAAGCCGAAAACGCTCTCGCTATTCGAACTCCAGATCGTCTCGGTGGTTGAGTCAGGAAGTATTTCGATCAAAGAGCCGCGACCCTGCGGAAGCTGAAAATTGGGCAGGGCAGTTATCACGGGGGTCTGCCGGTTAAAGCTAGGCGGGCTTGCTCCCTCATTGGGTGGAGTTTGAGCCGCAGATCCGCCGCTGAGATGAGCTTGGTCGGAGGCCATCACGGTGACGGTGGCGACTCCGCCGGGAATCGGGCCGGTAGGGGGTGGGACAAATAGTTCAGGGGAACCTTTACCTCCCGCGCCGCCCAAGGCTGCGGCATAGATCCGCCCACTCGAGTCGGTCACCAAGTCATGAATTTCAGGCAGGTTGGCCTCATACAAAACGAAGCCCTTTCCCTTCGGAGTTATGCGGTAGATCAGGCCGTTCGGGACGCTTCCGGCAAGTAGGTCTCCGTCCCGTTCGAAGGCGAGGCACATGATGTGGGTCTGTTTGCTGTCGAAGAAAAGGGTGCCCTTTCCTGACGAGTCAACCTGGAAGATCTGGCCCTTGTCCCCGGTGGCGACATACAGCCGACCTGCCTGATCCAGAGCCAGGGCCCAGATGTACTTGGTGTGCGGATCGTAGAATACTTTGGACTGACCGTCAGGCGTGATCCGGTACACCTTGCCTTCCGGCGAGCTTCCCGCATACAGCGATCCATCGGGGCCGGCGGCCAAAGCGAAAATGTCGGGCTCGCGGGCTGCAAACAGAAGCTTGGAGTGTAGCGCGCTATCGACGCGAAAGACCTTTCCTTGATGGCCTGTGCCGAAGTAGACGTTGCCTTTCTGGTCGTGAGCCAGGGAGAGGGCGAGGGCCTCCTCGGGATTGAAGACTACTCGTGCCCCGGGAGCGAGGTGTAGCTCCCCCTCTGTATCCAGCGAGACATTGGAAAGCGTCCCCTGTAGGAATTCCTCAAAGGAGCCAACCTGCCAAAAGACAGTTTCCGTACCCGTGCCGGGCAAGGAAAAAAGCAACGGAATGAACAGGAACAGGAGCTTCTTATTTGGTTTCATGCCTTGCCTTTCGTGATTTCCTCTCTGCCACGGCGGGAATGAGGTGATCCGCCGACGCAGCGATACAGACCCTGCCACCCTCCGCCTGCTTCGTCTAAGGGGAGGAGGCACTCGAACCGCACTAGAGGCCTGGCCCCACGACCTTCAGAAGGAGCGTCTTTTGGCCATGGATCATGAGCGAAGACGCCGCCCCCTCGTAGTCTCCGACCACCGAAGTGCCGCTGAGGTTGACGCTGGAGGCCGCCGCTGGGTCGGACATGAAAGTCTGTATCAAGGAAGGGGGAGGAGAGGGGTATTCATCCCCTTCCAGGACAAACGAACGTTGCGGGGTCATGAGCAGCGCGTAGAGCCGGTTGTTGCGTCTCATGCGGTTCAGTGCCTTGACCAATTGTTGGATGTCGCGCGCCGAGCTTCCGGGTTGAGTGAGCCGGAATTGCAACATGTTGATCGTCGCACCGCCCCCCACCGCGAGCATCAATCCTTTATCGCTGATGTTTTCCGGTATATTCACAGGAATTCTCTGGGTCACCGCTTGCCCGCCGGGCATTCGCAGGAGACCAAAGACCTCGATGTGATCACCCGGCTTAACCTCTGTCCGCGAGCTCCAAACCTGCTCGAGCGTGGCAACACTCCGCTCGTTTCGCGACCTCACCGAGAGTTCGACGCCCTCGACGCGCAAGTCAGGGAAGCCGCTGCCCAACAGGTAGTTAAGGGGCGTCGCCACCAGGTTACCCGCCAGCGCAGTAATTCCCATCTCGCCCGACACGACGTCTTGGAAGTTCACCGAATCGGCCCCCGCCAGGCGGATCTTCCCTTCAACATCCAACGTGGCGGCGCCTACGGCTCTTTCCGTGTTGCCGAGGGTTGAAACAAAACCCAGGTTTACCAGCAAGGGCGATAGGAACGGTTCCTGAATAACCTCGAATTTATAATTCTCCTCGGTATTCAAGGTGGTTTGGATTTTTACACTGACCGGGATCATGGGAGGTGTTTTCTCCCCCACCACACCGTAGACGGCGTCAAAACGGTCCTGCCGAATCGTTCCCATTACGGCGTCGCCAGAGGCATCCAGCTTGAAGGACGACGCGAGGCTCGGTACGGTGACTAGGACGTGGGCGGGCGCAAAAGGAATTTGAATTGGACCGACCGCAAGCAAACGATGCCCGCACGCGTAGAGGTTGTTCCCCTGCCGGAAGGTGACCGTGCAGTCCGCACTCAAGTTGAGATCGCCCCGGACGAGCAGCATGCTGATCATCGAGCCGGGGTTCAGTTCCGTATTCACCGGGGTTGAGCTCTGTCCGCCCGCCAGCGCCCCGCCCATCATCGGCTCAAAGCCCATCTGACGGAACAGCGCCATGTACGGTTCCACGGCCGCGGCGGCAAAGCCGCCAAACCGCAGTGGTATCTCCGCGTTGGGGTATGAGACCCCCGCTTCCGTCGCCGGGAAGTATGGCCGAAGAGTTTCAGGGCCGAAATCCTTTCCCGGAATCAAGCGCGCGTTCTCGCGAAAGTCGTTGGTGGTCCCTGCCAGGCGAAAGTCCAGGGGAAGCGCCGCGCGGGTTGGCGTTTGACCCTCCTCCGGCACGACTTGCACCATTTGCTGGATGGGCGTGATCCCCGCCAGGGGCTCTTTCGAAAATGGGAACGAAATGGCCACTGCGCCGACCAGCTTGCCATCAATGTAAACCGGGCTGCCGCTCATTCCGGCAATGACTCCGGTGTTCGCCAGCGGCCCCCCCGATAGCCGAGCCAGGATGAGGTCGCGCTTCGGCGCTAGGACGTTTTTCAACACGCCTAGAATCTCGACTTGGAATTCTTCAATCTGCTCACCCTGAAAAATCGTACGACCGACCCCCTTCAGTCCAGGCTTGATATCCGCCAGGGGGAAGAGTTCCGTGTTGTTCTGGCACCAAGCGAGCGGAACCAGTGCGAAAGCGAGTGTGAATGCAACGAGAGTCTTTCGTAATGACATAGTCTTTGAAACCAGCTCCCAATTATGCGGGCATGATTTCAGTCTAGGGGGAAAGCGCAGGCTCGTCAAGCAAAGTGGCCCGGGCATTCCGTCGTTCTGCGCCGTCCGGCACGGATGTCGGGGCGGTTCGCGAACCGCCCCCACTAGCCGACACATTGTCCTTGTCAGGCCTCGGCTTTGCACTCGAACCTTAGATTCGTTTTGCGCAAAATACGCTGTACGTGCTCCATTTTGCGTCGAATTCGTGCTGATTTGCGCGCCAAACACGCAGAATTTGCTGCACTAAAAACAGTGACTTCCTTTGTTTTCAAGTACTTCTTAGCTTCGTTCCCACGATTTTCCATTTTCAGTAGCTCACTGCTTCTCGCGCTTGCGAGGGCCATGGCGACTTGTTTCAGGATTCGGCAATTCCCAGCACTCGGCTAGACATTATGTCGCGAAAATGACCACAGTTATAGGCTATCACAGCTCCGGGAAACTGTCAAGCGGAAAATGTGACTTTGGGGTGGCTGTTGTAAACCTTCCCACTTCAATTCCGTCTTGGTGGAATGAGGAGCAAAGATGGGGCAGAATGGCCAAGCTGCTATGGTGATTCCGGTTCAAGAAAGGGTTGGCCTCGGCATGTTCGCACTGGACGACTTTACGCCCCTTGTCCAGGCACACCAGCAACGCATCTATCGAGTACTTCTGGGCATGGTTCGCGACCCCGACGCGGCCGAGACTCTGACGCAGGAGTGCTTTCTGAAAGCGTACCAGAAGCGCGCGAGTTTCAGGGGCGAAGCGAATCTGGGGGTGTGGCTGCTGAAAATAGCGGTGAACCTGGCCCGCGATCACCGGCGCAGCCGTCTGAGGGAGTTTTGGGATCGGTTGAGGTCATCATCCGCGGAAGTCGGGGAACTCGGGCAGAGCTTGGCGGACCCTCAGGCTTCCCCGGAGCGTGTCATTCTGGGGCGCGAAGAGGTGGCCGGCGTCTGGGCGGCGGTTCAAAAGCTTTCCGCGCAACAGCGCGCGGTCTTTGTGCTGCGCTTTGTGGAGGAGATGAGCCTGGAAGAAATCGCGGAGGCGACTTCCTTGAAGCTGGGGACTGTGAAGACACATCTGTTCCGAGCCGTCCATGCGGTTCGGCAGCAGTGCAAGCGAGGGAACGTATGAAGAGACTCATCAGTCATGTCATCCTGAGCCCCTGTCCGCCGGGGCGAAGGATCTCTGCAGTTGCCTATTGGGGTTCGTCAGAGCATCACGAACTGCCGAGATGCTTCGCTGCGCTCAGCATGACAGGGATCGCGCCCTGAGCTGTCATTCTGAGCGAAGCGAAGAATCTGCATGTGGTTTGTCTTGAGCCGGAACTGCAGATGCTTCGCTGCGCTCAGCATGACACGAAGTGGTGCAAAGTAAGGGAGGGAACGTCCGTGAACAAACATCTGAGCGAGGATCAAATCACGGAGTGGGTGCTTGGCGCGAGTGACGAAAATGTCCTTCGCCACCTCGAGGACTGCGCTGCGTGCTCTCGCGAGGCGGAAGAGTTGCGGAGCGCTCTGGCCGGTTTTCGGGAAGCCGTTCATACAACCGCCCAGCGCGATCCGAGTTTCTGGAAGAACCAGCAGCTCGCTGTGAGCGAAAGCCTCTCGACACAAGATTGGTATCCGCTGCACTGGGGGTGGGTCGTGGCCATGGTGGCGGTTTTGATTACGGCCATACTTCTGGCTCGCACTCCCAACGTCCCGAAGAGCTACGCCAGCGAGGACGCGGACAACGCTTTGCTCCAGGCGGTTCAAGGAGACCTCAACCGCGATGTGCCACAGGCGCTAGCCCCCGCAGTCCTGATCGCCGAGGAACGAAATGAAATCCTGAGCAAAAGGAGATTAACGAGATGAAAACAACTGGCGCAAGCGTGGCATTGGCAATCGTGTTTTGCGGATTCGCCGTTGCCCAGGAAATGCCTCCCGCGGCTGAGGGGATGCCGGCGGGCCCGCCCACGGAGCTCCAGCTTACTCGCGGGCCAAACGGCCCTCTTATTCGGATTGATCGTCCCGGCAAATGGTGGAAAGACTCGGCCCTGATGAAGAAAATAGGCGTGAGCGATGACCAGATCCGGGTGATCGAGAAGATCTTTCAGGATCATCGCCTGCAGCTCATCGACCTGCACGCTGAGCTGGAGAAACAGGAAGCGATCCTGGAGCCGCTGGTGGAGGCCGACCAGCCGGTGGAGTCGCAAGTGGCTGCCCAGATCGATAAGGTCGCCCAGGCACGCGCCAACCTGGAAAAGTCGGATGCGATGATGTTGCTGGCGATCCGCCGCGTCCTCACTGTGGATCAATGGAAGAAGCTCCGAGACATTCCGGGGATCAACACGTTCCATTACGGACCTGAGATGAGGGCGACTACTCCCGGGCCCTCCGCTCCCATGCCTGCTGCCATGCCTCCGCCGCGTGAGTAGGCGGACTGGATTGATGATTGACGATTGGCGATTGTCGATTGCACAAAAGGTGGCATGACTCGAGACTGTCCCCTCACCCGTCGCGCTCCGGCTGATGCCGCTCTCAGCCCCGAAGGGGCGGCCTATCGCAGCCCAGGCCAACGGCCTGGGTTCGGAAACACGCCCTCTCTTGCGGCAAGCCCTGAAGGGGCGAAATAGTTTTGCGCATGTCTGCGAACAGAGGCCTCTGCGTGAACTCTGGCCTTGTTCCGCCCCTTCAGGGCTTACAAACGCCAGCGGCGTGGTATCTCAACCCAGGCCGCTGGCCTGGGCTGTGATTGGTCGCCCCTTCGGGGCTGAAAGCGTGGCGCCGACCTTCTAGTGGCACATGTGAAGGCCAGCGCTAGAGTCGGAATCTACACGCCCTCATTTTCGTTTCACCCCGCGCTTTGCTTGCTCCCAGGTTATAATGGGCGTCTCTGACTTGTAACCATGCACTTGTGAAACATCTGGGACGAGGCGCGCCATGAAGCTTCGAACGGCCTTCTTGCTGATATCCTGTTTTTCACTTGCCTCATCCCTGCTCTGCCGGGCGTCCGGGGAACCTCAGAGTCCACGACTCGATCCCGTTACACCCCATGTGAGTATCTATCACGAAGCGACTAATGTGGCGGTGATCCAACGCAACGGCAAGAGCCTGCTGATTGGGTCCGGCGATGGTACGGTCCTGGCGGCGGCAAAGCAGTTGGGAATCAACTCCCTTGACTGGGTGCTCTACACCGATCATCATCGCGACCAGTGCGCCGGCGCGGCCCTGCTGAAGAAGGCAGGCGTGAAGGTTGGCGTGCCTGCCGCCGAGGCGGAATTCTTCAAGCACGCCACGGCAATCTGGGAGGGCGCGGACACCCTTCTTTACGACCGGATGGATTTCCGCCCCGACCTGTTTATCCTCCGCAGCTCGGTTGTTCCCGACCGCGAATTGCAAGGGGGGAAGGTGTTTCATTGGGAGGGCCTCGACTTTCAGGTTGTTCCAACCCCCGGCCCAACCGACGGGAGCGTTTCCTACCTTGTGGATGTTGATGGCAAGAAGCTTGCGTTCACCGGCGACCTGATTTTCGGCCCGGGACAGCTTTGGAACTTCTACATGTTGCAGAAGCGTTTCCCGGGGATGCGAGGTGATTACTGGGGATTCGGTGGGGCCGCGCCGGATTTACTCAACAGCCTGGATACGGTCCTTTCCCACGCACCTGACATGCTGGTTCCGGCGCATGGCGTGGTCATCCACGATCCCGCCGGGGCGGTTTCGAAGTTGAAGCAGAACCTGCATGCGGCGATGGCCAATTACCTGACGCTGGCTGCCTGGCGTCTCTATTTCTCCGGAGATTTCCACGACAGTCCCGAGAAGATCACTTTACGCGACAACTCGCATCCCCCTGCGGACCTGGCCGTGCCGATGCTGCCTCCCCTCCCTTTGCCCAAAGCGCCTTCCTGGTTCCATTACGCGGCCTCGACATCCTGGTACGTGCAAGCCGGGGATGGAACTATCTTCCTGCTGGACTGCGGGTTCAAGTCGCCGGTGCTCGAAACCCTCGCCCGGCTGAAGAAAGAAGGGACCATCAAAGGGATCGACGGCATCTGGATCACCCATTATCACGATGACCACGATCAATCGATCAATGAAGTGCGGCGTGAATACGGTGCGAAGTTCTACGTGCAGAAGGAACTCCAGGATGTCCTCGAGAATCCCTATGCCTACTCCATGCCCGCTTTGACGCCCGAGTGCATTCACGTGGATCATGCCCTGGCGGAAGGCGAAGTCATCAATTGGAAAGGCTACAAGATGACGGGATACTATTTCCCCGGGCAGACGATCTACCATGACGGGCTGCTTATTGAGCGCGACGGCACTCGCCTTTTCATGACCGGCGACTCGTTTGCCGACTTCGGCATCGACGACTATTGTAGCTACAACCGCAATTTCCTTGGGAAAGACGAGCCGGGCTACGAGCAATGCTTCCGGCTGCTCCTCAAGTTGAAGCCGGACTTGCTGGTTGCGTCGCACTGGGGCCCCCAACCTTATTCGGACGAGTACATGCAGAAAGGGCTTAATTCGCTCGAGGAACGCCGGGAGCTCTTTTCCAAGTTGTTTCCCTGGGACGACCCGAATTTCGGCCTGGATCCTTCTTGGATTCGCGCGTACCCGTACCGGCAGTTCGTCCTCCCGGGCCAACTGGTGACCATCGAGGCAAGAATCTATAACCATGGCGCAGTTCCGCGCCAAGCGACTGCGGAACTGCGCGCCCCCTCCGGATGGAGAATCCGAGAAGCCGGTCACCTTACAATACCGCCGCATGCCGAGGGGAAGATTCGGCTCACGGCGGTTGCGCCCACGAACCCGCTGAGCCGCCGCGAGGTTCTGGGACTCGCGGTTCATTTTGGGGACCGGAACCTTGGGGAAATTGCGGAAGCTTTAGTCGATTACCTCGAGTGACGTGCGAAAGGACGGAACAGACCATGGGATATGCACTCGTAATGCTCGCGGGGATTCTGCAAGGCGCCTTCATGCTGCCCATGAAGCCCCTGAGGAAATGGGTGTGGGAGAACACCTGGTTTGTCTATTGCACGGCAGGTTACCTCGTTTTTCCCTGGCTCTTTGTGCTCTTGACCATCCCCCATCCTCTGACCGTACTGGCCACCACCTCCCTGCGCTCTCTGCTCTTGGTGGAAGTGTTTGGGCTCGGATGGGGCGTCGGATCTCTCACCTTTGGTCTGGGTGTGTCCCGGTTAGGTATGGCGTTGGGATTTACGATCATCATTGGCCTCGCGGCAACTGCCGGAGCGCTGATTCCCATGGTCGTGCTATCTCCTGAGAAGTTGACCCAGCCGCAAGGCTTAATGACGCTCTGCTCCTTGGCGTTGGTTCTGATCGGTCTTGCTCTCGGCGCCTGGGGAGGAAAGCTCCGTGCGCCGGCGAAAAAGGCCGCCGAAGGCTCCGGCACCTCGGGTCTTGAGGTCCACGGCTCGTTTGGCGTCGGCCTGGCAATCTGCATCGCCTCAGGTCTGCTCTCCGCCTCCGCGAACCTTGGCTTCACCTTTGGCGCGGAATACCAGCGCAGAGCCATCGAGCAGGGCGCGGCGCCGACCATGGCGGGCAACGCGCTCTGGGCCCCGCTGACTTTGCCGCTCTTTTTTTGCAGCGCCGGCTACTGCGTTTGGTTGATGAAGAAGAACCAGACCGGCAGGCTGCTCGTCCTGGAGGGAACGCGACACTATTGGCCTCTGGCGACTTTAATGGGATTCATGTGGATCGGCGGCTTCGTCGTTTACGCGCCCGGCGCGCGGCTCCTCGGGTCTCTGGGGACCTCGGTGGGCTGGGCGGTGATGATGTCGACCATGGTTATTACCGCGAACGTCCTGGGATTCATAACCGGAGAATGGAAGGGCGCGAGCCGCAAGGCGTTCGGCTTTGCGGTCGCAGGTGTGACCATGCTGATCCTGGCCATCTGTGTGGTGGGCTACGCGAACCATTTGTGACGAGTAGTGCGGGCGCGAGAGGCGCGAAGAAATCGGCTCACCACTGAGACACAGAGACACAGAGAAGCGAAAATGAAAGCCCTTCTCAGTGCCTCAGTGCCTCGGTGGTCAACTTTTTCATGCGTTCGGACGTCGGTCCGCCTTGGACGGGAGGGAATTGTGAAACGTCTTTGGTGCCTGGCTGTACTGGTGTTCTTGGGCGGGGCTGTTCTGCAGGCGCAACAGAAGAAGCCGCTGAGCGTTGAACTGATAACCCATCCGCAAGGGCTGATGGGGCCGGGCTTGGCCCGGGTGGAATGGCGTCCTGGAAGCCATCAGATCAGCTACCTCAAGCGTCAAGGTTCTGGACGAGGCGCCAGCGGGGGCGGCACCATCTACCTCTACGACATCGCCAGCGGCAAGGAGAGCGTGCTGCTGGCGCCTCCCAGCGAAAAAGCGCCCGGCGAACGGCCCAATCTATATTCATACCAATGGTCGCCGAGCGGCGACGCGTTGCTGTTTGAGGGTGAAACGGAAATCTGGATTTATAACCTCGCGACGGCTCAAATGAAGTCGCTTCTCAAATCCTCCGCGCCCCTCGAGCACGCCTCGCTTTCTCCCACCGGCGAGCGCCTGGCATTCGTTGAGGAGAACAACCTCTTCGTGCTCGACGTCAAAACGGGACATCGAGAGAGGCTCACGAACGACGGCAACGACCATGTGATGAACGGCAAGTTCGATTGGGTTTATGAGGAAGAGCTCTCCAATCGCGCCACGGGTCAGGCGTACGAGTGGTCGCCGGATGGGAAGAAGATTGCCTACCTTCGCCTCGACGACGCGCCCGTGCCGCAATACCCGCTCACGCATTACTTGTCCGACCACGTGGACCTCACCGAAGAGCGCTTCCCTCAATCGGGTGACCCCAATCCTGCTCCCTCTTTCCATGTGGTTTCCCTGGAGGGCAACAGGCCCCAGACCTGGACAGCGAGTGTGCCCAAATCCGTCGAATACTTCGGCCCTTCGTCTTCCTGGACGCCGGACTCGAAGGCCGTGGCGTTCCTCACCCTGAATCGCGCCCAGGATGAATTGCAGGTCCACCTTTGGGATGCTGCGGCGGGCAGCGATCGCGTACTGCTCACGGAGAAGGACGCCTGCTGGATTAATTCCCTCGATCCGCCGCACTTCCTCGCGGACAACCAGAGGTTCCTCTGGCTCTCGGAACGAGACGGCTGGCTGCACCTCTATCTCTACGGCATCGATGGAACGCTTCAGAAGCAGCTCACGGGCGGCGATTGGATGATTGATCGGCCGGTCTTTTCAAACACTGCCACGATTGGCGTGGATGAGAAGGGCGGTTGGGCTTACTTCGCGGCCACCACGCCCGATCCCCGCGAGCGCCATGTCTACCGCGTGAGGATCGCGGGCGGCAGTTCGCAGCCTCTTACGCCGCAGCCCGGCTCGCACGGACTTGACCTCTCACCGGACGGCAAGTACCTGCTCGACCAGTTCTCCTCTCTCAACGATCCGCCGGAAACCCGGCTGCTCAAGGCGGACGGCTCACCCGTCGCCACGCTGAACAGGCAGACCTCCCATCTCGATGAATACGCGCTGGGCAAAACGGAACTGGTGGAAGTGAAAGCTTCCGACGGCGCCACTCTTTACGCCCGCCTGGTGAAGCCTCCGGACTTCGACCCGGCGAAGAAATACTCGGTGATCATTGATGTGTACGGCGGCCCGCACGTTCAAGTGATCCAGAACCGTTGGGGATTGACTTCCTTGAGCGACCACCTCTATGCGGAACAGGGCTTCCTCGTCTGGTCGCTCGATAACCGCGGCTCCTGGGGACGAGGACACGCCTGGGAATCGAAGGTGTTTAAGAACCTTGGACACTACGAGCTCGAGGACCAGCTCGCCGGTGTGGCTTACCTGAAGTCTCTGCCCTACGTCGATCCTGCCCGCATCGGAATCACGGGTTGGTCATACGGCGGCTTCATGACGCTTTACGCGCTCACGCACGCGCCCGAAGTGTTCAAGTGCGGCGCGGCGGGCGGCTCCGTGACCCATTGGAAGTTTTACGACAGCATTTACACCGAGCGCTATATGCGCACTCCGAGGGAGAATCCGGAGGGGTACAAGACCGCCTCACCCCTGGAGGTTGCCGATAAGCTGAAGGCTAAGCTCCTGCTGATTCACGGCACCGACGACGACAACGTGCACATGCAGAACACTCTGAACTTCGTGGAAGGACTCGTCAAGGCGCGCGCGCCTTTCGAGCTTTACATCCAGCCGGGAGAGCGACACGGATTCGGAAGCGAGTCCGCGAGGCTTTACCTCGCCCAACGGATGCTGGAGTTCTTTAAACAGAATCTCCAATGATTGACTTGCGAGGATGAGGGTACAGCCCTGGCCCTCGGGGAGAGATTGCCTCTAACCGCTGAAACCGGTTTCACGCCAAGGCGCAAAGTGCGCAAAGGTCGCAAAGAAGAAAGCACTATTCACTTTGCGTCTCTTCGCGTACTTTGCGCCTTGGCGTGAGGTGTTTTGTCCTTCATTTCATTCTTAGGGCTGCGGCGGGCTGCCTTGCAAGCTCTGCTGCAAGAACCCGAGCACCTTGGGAATGGCGTCCAGCGAGGATTGCGCGTCGCCCTCGACGTTCCCGCCCAGGTTCTGCTCTCGTCCCGAGGCGGGGTTCACGACCCTGCCGTGCCATGTCGGGACAATCTCCGGCCGGCCCGCCCGGTGCCCCGAGTGAGCATATTTCAGGTGTTCGACCGCATACGGGAAATGAGATTGTTTCAGCCGGGTCACCACCTCGTTGGCCATCATCGACGACGGCCATACCCCGTCGTCTTCTCCTGAAATCAACAATACCGGCCCACGCGTGTGCTCGACGGCGATCGCAGCGCTCATCATGGCCGTGGGGTTATTCAGAAGGCGCGGAAACACAAACGAGAGCGGTTGTCCCCTCCAAGTCCAGGCATACGGGACACGGGTACTACCGCAGCAGGCCGCGATGCGCACGTTCGCCGGCACATAAGCGACCACCGCACGGATCTGCGGGTACATTGACCCCAGTTGCAACGCCAGTTCGCCGCCGCGCGAAGCTCCCATCACCCCGATGCGGTCCGAGGCAATCTCGGGCCGTTGCATCATCCAGGCGAGCGCGTTGCCGAAATACTCGAGCGGGATCCCCTCCAGCAGAGGCGGCAGATCCTCGTACCGAAAGTAAGCCAGAGCCAGCGCCGCATAGCCCCGCGAGGCCAACCAGGCGGCTTTGCCCGGCATCAGCCCTCCCTCGGACCCTCCCAAGACCAGCACGCCGGGATGCCGCCCACTCGTGCCGGGCAGAAAAAGGACGCCGTGAAGTTGCCCGTCGAGCTTTATGCGCTGCACTCCGTCAGCGATCCTCTTCTGCTCGAGTTGTGCCTTCGCCACTTCCTGGCCATGGCTGGCCAATCGGAATTCAATGACCTGGGCATCCCAGTTGCGTGGAGGCCGATACGCGGCCACATGCTTCTCCGCCGGCTTCATGGACCATACCAGGCCCATCGCGGAGACACCTCGATACGAGCCCTTCGCGGGAGCTTGAAGCGAGGTGTCGACCACACCTTGCCCGTCCGCGACAAACTCCGCCTGGGACGCCCAGGCATGGTTTTCGCCATCCACGAGTTCCGCCTGAATGGAAACGCGCTGGTTGGGTTGCAGCCCCGTGGCGCGGACGGCCGGCGATTCGTCCACCAATGCCTTATTGGGATTGACCTCCAGGGTTTGAGCGAAGGCCGCAACGACACCGCTTGTCCCAAGGAATGCGACCAGAACAAGTTTTTGTAGCATGAACCTCCAATCCAGAGACACGGAGCGGTCGAGCCGGCGCTGGATCTCAGCCTTCACTCTTGTCTTCCAATCGTCAATCGACAATCGTGACGGTGCCGGCATCGCCATCCACGCTGATGCGCTGCGCGCTGTGGAGACGTTCTGTTGCCACGCCCGTCCCCAGGACGGCGGGGATGTGGTACTCGCGCGCCACAATCGAGCTGTGGCTGAGGGGGCCGCCCACATCGGTGACCACGCCAGAGGCAAGCGCGAAAAGCGCCGTCCAGGCGGGGGTGGTGATCTTCGCGACCAGGATATCGCCCGGGTGCATCTCGTGGAACTCGTCGGGTCCGTGAATCACTCGGGCGATGCCGCTCACGCGGCCGGGGCTGGCGCCAATCCCTTTGATCATCGCCCCCGCGGCCTGGCCGGTGTGGGCCGGCATCCAGCGGCTGACATCAATGCCTAAGAACTTGGTGCGGTCCCTGACAGGCAGAGCGACGGGCGGGGTCACCTTGCGCTCGGTCTCCCGCGTGGCTCGCCGCTCGGCCACCACGCGAGCGTAGTTTTCGGGCGACCGGCCCGCATCGAGGGCGGCGGCAGCCGCTTGAACCTCATCGCATTCCAAAAAGAATACATCTTCGGGCCGCGCGATTGCGCCCGCCGCCACCATGCGCCGTCCGAGTTCACGCAACATGCGGCGCAGGATCGGCCAGCCCAGCCCGACGTCGGCGAGAGCATCCTCGCGCAACGGCGCATAGCGCTGGGCGGTTCGAACCAAAGTGCTGAAGATCCGCAACCGCAAGCCCCTGAGGCGGGCCAGCGTAGCTTCGGTTGCGTCCTGCCGCGCCCGCGTCGCAGTCGCCTGCCGTTCGTAAGGACTGCGCGCCTGCCCGGAGAGAAAGTACTTGAGGGTTTCCAGCAGCGGCGCGGGGTCGTCCGCGGGGACGGGCGAGGCGAAATCGAGATCGTAGACCGCATGGCCGAAGCGCTCGAGGTGCTGCGCGAACCGGGCTGCGAACTCCCGCCAATCTTTTGCATCCGTAATGGGCGCGAGAGTGGAAGCGAACGCCTGCGCAATCTCTTTACTCGAGGCACGCTCGAGATAGGCGGCAAGCTCCGGCTGCGTACGCGCCCAGGAAGCCAGATCGTAGAGCGATTTCTCAGCCTGGATGGGTGCGCTGTCGAAACCGAGTAGGAAGGTCAACGCCATCGGATCGCCTTGACGCTTGACCAGGCGGTCGTAAAACGTCGCGAAGGCAGGCTCGCTCATGAACGCGCAAGGCAGAATACCGCTTTGGATGGTCGTGTAATAGCCGGCTGCCGCCTTCACAATCTCGCGCGCACCCGCGAGCAGATCGGTTGCCGTTGTCGCGGCCAGGTCGCGCGCCACCCACGCTCCGCCGACGTTCGAGTAATGCGGTCGCGCGTCATCGGCCCAACGGGTTCGCCCCGAGCGCAACAGTCGAACGAAAGTGGGGAGCAGCGCTATCAAGGCAAAGGCGAGCTTCACCGATTGCCAGGCGCTTAAGCCAAACTCGGTATAGGCGTAGTCGTTGATGGTCTGCAGACGGAATTTCTCAGCCAGACCGCGATCGAACCCTATCGTTTGCACCAGCGCTTGCAGCGCTTCGTTCCACATGGGCAGCGCGAGCGTGGCGAAGAGCGGTGAAAGCGGATTGGGCAGCAACTCAATGACGCTGTTGCGCGCGTACTGGCCCCCGGCTCGCGGCAGCTTCCATTCAAGCGTGGGGCACGGCTCCGGCAGGGCGGTGATGGGACGGGCTTGCAGGATGAAAATGCGCCGGCCGCTGATCGCCCATTCGATGTCCATCGGCAGTCCGTAGAGCTGCTCGATCTGGCGGCCGAGGCGCGCCAATTCAGAGGCTTGCTCCGGTTGTAAGGCAGCCTGCCGGCGCCTTTCAGCGGGCACGGGCTCGTCGCGGGTTCCTCCCGGCACGCGCGACGTCATGACTTCTTTCACGGCGATTTCCTGCGAGACAATCTCGCCCGTCTGTTTTGCGACGGTGATCGTGTCGGGCGTGACTTGACCGCCCACGATCGCCTCACCCAGTCCCCAAGCCGCGTTGATCATAATCTGGTCGCGCGCGCCAGTGAGCGGATTGGCCGTGAAAAGGATGCCCGCTACTTCCGCCGGAACCAACTGCTGCACCACGACCGCGATGCTGACGTCTTCCGGACGGATGCCGTGCTGCGCGCGGTAGCTGAGGGCGCGCGCCGTCCACAGCGAGCCCCAGCAGCGCTTAACGGCGGCGAGCACCTCGGCGCCGCCGCGCTCATTGAGATAGGTTTCCATTTGCCCGGCAAAGGACATTCCCGGCAAGTCTTCCGCGGTCGCGGAGGAGCGCACGGCAACCGGCGGATCGTCTTTGCCCAGTTCGTTGTAAGATTGCTCGATCAGCACGGCGATGTCCTCGGGTATGGTGCTTTTCTCAAAGAGGGCCAGGATTTGTGCCGAAGCGCGCTCGAATGCTGTTGGATCGTCTCCAGTGTCATTCTGAGCCTCGACTCGTCGGGGCGAAGAATCGCCGCAGTTGATTTTTTGTTTGGCGTTGTCCAAAGAACTGCCGAGATGCTTCGCTTCGCTCAGCATGACAGTGGGAGCGGAAGGCAGGTCCAACGAACCACGCGCGTGTGCAACTGCGGATAGAATGCCTTCCTCGAGAAGGTTCTCGCTCACAAATTTTCGATAAGCGTGGGTGGTAATGTGAAAGCCGGGTGGCACGGGCAGGCCGGACGCCGCCATGCGCGCCAGGGAAGCGCCCTTGCCCCCCACGAGGTCTAGCGTCGCATCGGGGCTGTCGAGTCTGAGAATAAACGGGCGGGCTTGAGTTGGACCCATTTTCATCGTCCCCCGCGGCACGAGCGAACGAAGTCTATCATACTCCCCGTGGCGCGTCCGTTGGGGATTCGTGAGGTATACGCCATGGCAGTACGGGCACGCCATGGCGTGCCCCTACGACGAATCTTGTCGCGGCGGCGGAGCCGCTCGCAGCGATGTTATACTTTCCCCGTGAGTTTCTACCGCAATCTGCGACGTACGCTGCGGGTGCTGGGTAAGAATCCCGGCTTCCTGTGTGTGGCGGTGCTGTCGCTGGCGCTGGGAATCGGCGCCAATACCGCCATCTTCTCACTCCTCGATGCGCTGCTTTTACGCGACCTCCCCGTCCGGCACCCAGAGAGTCTTGTTGAGCTTTCGGTGGTCCGCCGAGGCAGCAAAATCATGTTCTCGTTTCCGATGTTCCGCGAGATTGAGCGCGGGCAAAAGGTTTTTTCGGGTCTGATTGGCTGGAGTTTCGGCGCGGCGACCAATGTCGAGATCAATGGCGTGCTCGCGCAGGCGGAGGTGCGCTCGGTCACCGGGAATTATTACTCCGAGTTAGGCGCGACACCTTTTCTGGGACGACTGCTGGCGCCGGAAGATGTGAAGCTTGCAGGGGCCGGGACCTCGCCGGTGGCTGTGCTCAGCTATGACTATTGGCAACGTCGCTTCGGTGGGGCTTCAGACGTTGTGGGAAAACAGATGACGATTGACGGGCAGCCCTTCACCATCATCGGCGTATCGAAAAGATGGTTTACAGGAATGACCACCGGTGAGGCGCCGGACATTACGACCCCGATGAAGGCTACCGACAATCGCGCCATGCTGTGGGTGTTCATTACCGGTCGTCTGAAGGACGGTGTCACCGTTTCGCAGGCGCGAGCCCAACTGCAATCGTTCTGGCCGGAGGTGCTGCGTAGGACAGCTTCGACCGAAACACCCGGCCTGCGCCGCCAACTCTTCTTCTCAATGGGCTTGGATGTGTCGCCCGCCGCCACCGGTGTGAACGCTTCGCTGAGGTCCCACTTCACGCGTCCGCTCTACGTGCTGATGGGCATTGTGGGACTAATCCTCCTGGTCGCCTGCGTGAATCTGGCCAGCCTGATGTTGGCGCGCGCTGCCACGCGCAGCCACGAAATGAGCGTGCGCATGGCGCTGGGTGCAAATCGCTGGACGCTTGCCCGCCAGGTATTGACGGAGAGCCTGGCGCTTTCCGCTTTGGGCGCGGTGCTGGGGCTTGCCTTTGCCTACTGGGGAAGCCGCCTACTCGTCACGTTTCTGACGGAGGGGTACCTTACACCGGTCGTCCTCGATCTCCGGCCTGACTGGCGCGTGCTCTCAGTGACTGCGCTCGTGGCCCTGGTGACTGGAATCCTCTTCAGCTTGGCGCCCGCATGGCGCGCCTCGCGCGAAGATCCTGCTTCTGTGATTCAGCAGACTACGCGCAGCCTGGCAGGTGGGACGGGAAAGCTGGGCAAGGCGCTCATCGTTGCGCAGGTGGCCCTCTCGCTTGTAGTCCTGCTGGGGGCGGGCCTGCTGGTACGAAGTTTTCGGAAGTTGTGCGCCATCGATCCGGGACTCGAGCAAGGCGTGCTCGAGTTGAGCCTCGCTCCCAGGCCGGGCGGCTACGAGAACCTGGAGATGACAGGCTACCACCGGCAGCTTCTCAGTCGAGTCTCGAGCCGGCGGGGCATCCTTTCAGCCGCGTACGCAGATGTTTCCCTTCCTGCGCGGGAAGGTTGGGGCGACATGGTATCCACCATGGCTGGAGCAACCAGCCCGGACGCCGGAGTCAAGGCCGTCGAGGCGACGGTTTCGCCAGGTTTCTTCCCGACCCTCGGAATAAGCCTGATTCGTGGCCGCAATTTTGAAGATACCGACGACGAGCACCACCCGCACGTTGCCATCATCAGCAGCAGTCTTGCGGCGCGGCTTTTCCCCTCGGGCAATGTCCTCGGCGAGCGCATTCGCTTCGGCTTCATGCCGCAATACCAGAATCTTGAAGTAGTCGGAATCGCCGCTGATTCACGACTCTTCGATCTCCACAACGCAGCCGCTTCGGTTGTCTACGTTCCCTGCTTTCAATATCCTCAATGGACTCAGGGGGGCCATCTGTTCGTGCGCACCGGCGAGGCTCCTGAAGCGATAGCTCGGTCACTTGGACACGAAATCGAGTCGCTTGGACACGAGTATGCCGAGAGCACGAAGACGATCGCGCAGGAGGTCAGCCAGACGCTGGTGGAGGAGCGGGTTATTGCCATGCTATCGAGTTTCTTCGGAGCATTGGCGCTCCTGCTGGCTTCGATCGGTTTGTACGGGCTGATGTCCTACACCGTTACCCGGCGTACGCGTGAAATCGGGATTCGCATGACGCTGGGCGCAAGGCCGGCCACGGTCCTTGGCGGCGTCCTGCGAGAAGTGCTGGCGCTGGTTCTGATGGGATTAGCGCTGGGCGTCCCGTGCGCGCTGGCCGCCAGCCGCCTCCTGGCCAGCATGCTTTTCGGGCTCTCGCCGCACGACTTGGGCACTCTCGCCGGCGTCGCGCTACTGCTCGTCGTGGTGGCGCTGGTCGCCGGCTACCTGCCGGCGCGCCGGGCTTCACACATCGATCCGATGACTGCGGTACGCAGCGAGTAGGGTAGAGCGCGCAACGGCCGCCAGGGCGGACAAAGATGCTGTGCCCGTAATACGCTTGTAACATCGACCGTGTATCCTCCCGTTGTTGTCATGGCTCGCAGAGGCCAGGTTTTCCCACCAGTTCTAGCGTTCGGGCTGCTCCAACCACTTCTGGGGGCATGACGGCCAGTCTACAGTCTCAGCTTCAAAGGAGAATTTGATATGCGCAAACCACGCCTAGCTTTCGCCGCGTTGATTGCCGCTGCGGCGCTTTTCAGTTTGTTGCTCCTGTCTGGATGCAGTTCAAAGACCGGTAGCGGCGCCGCATCGGGAGCGGAACCCACGGCCGTGCTGGGTGCTGCCGGCAGCACCTTCATTGCCCCGCTGATGGCGAAGTGGGTTGGCGCATACCAGCAGGGCCACCCCACGGTGCAGATCAACTATCGGGCTATTGGCAGCGGCGGCGGTATTGAGGAGCTGAAGCAAGGGTACCTTAGTTTCGGGGCGAGCGACGCGCCGTTAAATGACGATCAACTCAAGGGAATGTCCAGCGTGGTGCAGATTCCCGTTAGTGCAGGGCCTGTCTGCGTGGTTTACAATCTGCCTCATCTGAGCGCCCCACTCCGGCTTAGTGCCAAGACCCTGAGCGGCATTTATCTCGGGAACATCTATACCTGGCAGGATGCCGCGATTGCAAAGGATAACCCGGGGGTCAGCTTGCCGAAGGGAGCGATTATTGTCGTGCATCGTTCCGACGGCAGCGGCACGACCAATATCTTCACTTCATATCTCTCCAAGGTCAGCCAGGATTGGTCATGGAAATCGGGACACGGCCTGTCCGTAACGTGGCCGACGGGCTTGGGCGCCGATGGAAGCAAAGGTGTACTGGCGATTGTCAAACAGACGCCGGGAACAATCGGATATCTGGAGCTGAACTACGCCAAGCAGAATGGTGTTCCGTTCGCGTCGATCGAGAACGCGGCTGGCCACTTCGTCCAACCCAGCCCGGAAAGCGCTGCTGCCGCGATCTCGAGCTTCAATGAAGAACTGGCAAAAGACGTACGCACGCCGATAGTCGACCCTCCCGCGTCCGCTCCCGATGCGTATCCGATCGCGGGATTGAGCTTCATTCTGATTCCGAAAGACCGCTCGGATTCGGGCCAGCAGAACGCCGTGAAGGAGTTTGTGGCATTCGCAATTACGACCGGCCAGGATTCGGCGGAAGAACTTGCGTACGCAAAGTTGCCGGATGCGGTTCAGAAACAAGGGCAAGCGCTGCTGAGCGAATTGACGGCCAACGGCCAGCCGCTGAAGTAGAGGCAAGTTGAGAGCATGGGTCGCGCAGCCCCGGACGGCTGGCCACGCTCCGGCGCGCGGCTTTCTCTTCGAGCGTGAAGATTTCAGAACGCTGCCGGACGGGACCCTCGAATATGAATTGGGTCCTAACCTATCGAGCCATGCTGCGGAACGCCCAGAAGAGTGAAGCGGACAAAACAATGGAAGCAGGCAGGGTCAGCACCCAGGCCATGGCCAGGTTACGAACCGTGCTCCACTGGAGTCCGGTATGGTTGGCGGCCATGGTGCCGGCGACGCCCGAAGAGAGCACGTGGGTGGTACTCACCGGGAGGCCAAACCAGTCTGCGGCGCCGATGGTGAACATCGCGGTAACTTCCGCCGCGGCGCCCTGTCCATAGGTCAAGTGGTCCTTACCGATTTTCTCGCCCACGGTCACCACAATGCGCTTCCAGCCGATCATGGTGCCCAATCCCAGGGCGAGGGCCACGGCTACCTTCACCCAAAGAGGGATGAACTTCGTGGCGCCATCGATATGGGATTTGTAGTTCTTCACAATAACGGCATCGGCCGGTGTGAACTTCGGCACGCCGGTCTTCTGCATGTAGCGCAGCGCTTCGCTGACCACGTACATGTCGTTGCGGAAGTTCCGCACGCGATCCTGGGGCACGGCCTTAAGTTCTTTGTACATCGCCATCTCGGTCCCCATCGAGCTGACCATATCGCGCATGGCCAGCATGGTGTTGGGGGTAAAGTTCCTGGTGCGAATGTACTCCGTCACGTCCTCGCGGGGGTCGCCCACCACGGCATCCGAGGTCACATAGCGTCCCAGCGCTCCTGCGGTTTGTTCCGAAATGGCGACGAAATCCTGCGTCTGTTTTGTCGTAACGGCATGATTCAGCGCGTAGGCCGTCGGGACGGTCCCGATG
>Ga0187864_10001175_pt1 | contig 26202 bp, 18 predicted proteins | sample June2016WEW_11_4_FD_132985 | JGI IMG/M metagenome (GOLD analysis project Ga0187864, IMG submission 132985) | Peatland microbial communities from SPRUCE experiment site at the Marcell Experimental Forest, Minnesota, USA - June2016WEW_11_40 | ecosystem: Environmental > Terrestrial > Soil >...
CGCGGCTCGTCCGCCTCCTGGAGTTGCTCGGGGACCTCCCCGCGAACCAGAAACCGGCCCCCGAGCAGGTTTACGAAGGAAGTTTGGTGGACGCGGTAAAACATTTTCAGGAACGGCACGGTCTTAACCCAACCGGCCAAATCGGTTCGGAAACGTTGAGAGAGCTCAATACGCCGCTAAGCCGCCGCGTGGAGCAACTTCAGCTTACACTCGAACGTTGGCGATGGGCGCCTCGCGAGTTCGAGCACCCCCCGATCACCGTGAACATTCCCGAATTTCGTCTGCGGGTAGACAACGAGCAATACCAGTGGGTGCTGTCCATGAAAGTGGTGGTCGGAAAGTCCTATCGGCACCAGACGCCGGTGTTCTCGAGCGAACTGAAGTCCGTGATTTTTCGGCCCTATTGGAACGTCCCGATCGATATCCAGCGGGACGAGTTACTGCCGGAAATCGAGAAGGATCCATCCTACCTTGCCAGGCATTCTTACGAAATTGTGGACAGAAACGGAAGGGTCGTGAGCGATGGCCTTCTCACCGCGGGAATGCAGAAACAGCTTTATTCGGGCAGACTGCAAATCCGCCAAAAGCCGGGCCCCAACAACTCTCTCGGATTGATCAAGTTCGATTTGCCGAACGCGCACGACGTCTATTTGCATGGCACACCCGCCCGAACGCTGTTCTCCCAATCCCGGCGCGATTTCAGCCACGGATGCATCCGCGTGGAAGATCCAGTCACGCTGGCGGCATGGGTGCTGCGAGACAAACCTGGGTGGGACGCAGACCACATTCGCGCGGGAATGTCCGGAGACGAAACAATGCGGGTCATGCTGGACAAGCCCATTCCCGTGCTAATCGTTTACGGAACGGCGGTAGTGATGGAAGACGGTGAGGTTCGTTTCTTCGAGGACATCTACGGACACGACGCTGCATTAGAACGAGTGCTTGCGAAAGGCTACCCGTACCTGCGCTAGTCGCCCCTTCCTTCTTTGGCAGTGCAACCTAAACACCACTGCCGCACGGGACCAACATCGACATGCACGAAATCCGACTGTGGATAGTACCCAACGCCGCCGCGGTGGAGAGACAGTGCCGCCTCGCGAAGCTTGTAGGTGTCCACGCCGGGCATACGAATGTCGATAGCTTCGGCCTGCATGTGCAGACTGTGCTTTGCGACGCCCGACGAGTGGGTCCGAAGAAAATTGTTACTCCAGGGCGTGCGGTAGCCACAAATGATGTCGATCTCCTGGTCGGCGTGCCCGACGGCCGAGGTCAGATCTTCGAGGAGATCAAAGACGCGCGGATCGTAGTGATGAACGTCACCCGTGCGGTGATCGCGAAGGAAGTAATCGAGCTTCCCGATGGCATCGGGGATATAAGCATCCCCGCGGCGGTAAACCACATCGATCCGCTCATTCGTATGCGTGTGATAGAGGCGCAGCCGGTATTCCGGAACCGGCGAGTTCATCGCTCGCGCCGTCCAGGAGCCCAGCAACAAGACCGCCGGCATTAGGACGATGCAAGAGCCGTACGTTAGAGTTCTTTTTGTCGAAAACCTCGTCATCATCAGCTCCGGCTAAGGCTCGTGTATGGTAGCACGGGTCGAGTCCTTCACGGCGGGGCTCAAGACTTGGCAATCACTTGCCCTGCCAGAACCTCGCGAATTTTCTCGGCGAGCGACTTCAGACTGAACGGCTTTTGCAGGAAAGCTACGCCGCCATCGAGCACTCCGTGGCGAACGATCGTGTCGTCGGTATAGCCCGAGATGAACAACACCTTCAGGCCGGGGCGTTCGGACGTCAACTGGGTGGCGAGGTCGCGGCCGCTCATGCGAGGCATGACCACGTCGGTGACGAGCATGTGGATGGCGCCGGTGTGCGCTGCGGCGACTTCGAGCGCCTGAACTCCGTCGCCGGCTTCGAGGACGCGATATCCGGCGGAATTGAGGTAGTCGCAGACCAGCTCGCGAACGCTCTGCTCGTCCTCGACGAAGAGAATGGTTTCGGTGCCCAGTGACAAGCCCGCGGTCTCCTTCTCGGCCGGCTTGTCGACTTCCGCGGTGACTTGCGGAAGATAGACCTTGAACGTGCTCCCGTGTCCGACTTCGCTGTAGACCCAGATGTACCCGCCGCTCTGCTTGACCACGCCATACACGGTGGCGAGACCCAGGCCTGTGCCTTTGCCCGGACCCTTGGTGGTGAAGAAGGGTTCGAAGATGCGCGATTGCGTCTCCGCATCCATTCCGCAGCCGGTGTCGGTGACCGTGAGCATTACGTAGGGGCCCGGCTCGATGCTCGCGTGCGTGCCGGCGTAGCTGCGGTCGAGATGGACATTCGAGGTTTCGATGGTCAGGCGGCCGCCTTTGGGCATAGCATCGCGCGCGTTGACGACGAGATTCAGGAGGACCTGCTCGATCTGTCCCGGGTCCGCCTTCGTGCGGCCCAGGTTCGCGCCGGGCAGGAAGGCCATTTCGATGTTCTCGCCGATCACGCGTGAGAACATCTTGATCATTCCCGCGACGACGTCGTTCATGTCGAGCACGCGCGGTTGCAGCACCTGCTTGCGGCTGAAGGCCAGCAACTGGCGCGTGAGCGAGGCGGCACGATCGGCGGCTTTCTCCACCTGCTGGACGCTTTGCCGCAGCGCAGACCCATCCGGCAGCCGGTCGAGAAGAAGTTGTGCGTGGCCCTTTACCACCATCAACAGATTGTTGAAGTCGTGCGCGACTCCTCCGGCCAGCTCTCCCACGGCCTGCATTTTCTGGGACTGACGCAATTGGTCCGCGAGGTGTTTGCGATCAGTGATATCGAGCGCCACGCCGATCACGCCCAGCAGGCTGCCGTCGCTGCCGCGAAAAGGTTGCACGTAGCAATCGAGGGCCCGCTTTTGCCATTCGTGCTCGTATGCGACGATCTCGCCCGCAAGTGCCCTGCGATGCGCGGCGATCGGAGCAAACTCGGGGTCTTCGCTGGCAAAGTATTGGAATAGCGACTGGCCGACAACTTGATTCGTCTGGAGTCCAAGCGCCTGAAGGCCGGCGCCCGTGCTATGGGTGAAACGCAGGTTGGTATCGGTGGTCCAAATGATCGCCGGCATTTTCTCAATCATCACGGCGAGCCGCGCCCGCTCCTTGTGGCGTTCGTTTTGGACCCTTTCGAGATCTTCCAACATGCTGTTGATCGCGGTCCCGAGGTACGCAAGTTCATCCTTGCCCGAGACATGCAGACGCGCCCCGAGGTCGCCGCTCGTGCCGATCAGCGTGATCTTGTCGCTCAGGTCCGCCATGCGCGAGATAACGACTCGCTCGAGCAGAAACATCGTGATTGCGCCAAACGCCAGGCCGGCCGCCAGCAGGAGCAGCAAGAACTGCAATAAGCTGGCCTGACCCTGCCGATAGATCTTCCGCGGAAGCAGAATGCGGAGGATGGCGACGGGTTTTCCGTAGAGATCGCGGAGTGCTTCGTACGCAGCGACAGAGTCTTTCGAATTGGGATGTATCACGACAGGCCGCTGGTCCGAGATTGTGTCGGCGGCTTGGCGGAAATCAGGCGGTGGCGCGCCCATGTCGAGCCGCGCGATCTCGACTGGCATGTGCGTCATTTCTCCCAGGCGCATCGTCGCGTCGGCGTCGAGCGCCCGGCCCATGATCAAGATGCCGGCGGCGGGTCCTCCGGCGTTGCTGGTCAGCACGGGGCTTGAAACGACCAGGAAGGGGCTGGACTTCAGCATCAGGATGCCCTTCACGTCGCTCGCTTCGCCGATATGAGTGAGCAGAGGCGACCCGAGGCCGAGATGGCGCCCAAGGTCAGCCGGGATCGGCGCCTCGCTCATGCCGACCAGACTGAAGCCTTTCGCGAAGACCGTGCGCCCCGCCGTATCCAGCACGACGACGAAGTTCACTCGCAGCTGTTCGAACGCCGGGCCGGGGAATTCGGCGGCGACTTTCTGGGGATCCCCGCTGCGCAGGGCTTTGTAAGTGTGGTCGCGGTCCGCGTACTGATCCGCCGTACGCTGGAGAGTTTCGAGCTCGTTCGAAAGAGCGCTCGATGCCCGTTCGAGGTTCTGGCGCGCGAAGTCTTCTTCGACGTTCGAGAATCCGCGCAGCAGCACCATGCGCGAAAGCGTATAGAGGCCGCCGACCAGGCCCACAAGCGCTGCCAGAACGATCAGGAGAGTCTTGCCGCGCAGGGATTTCCACAATCGAAATGGCATTCTCGAGGTCCCAAGAGCCGCCCGAACAGACTTCTAGTATACGTGCCGGAGATGCTCAGTAGGATCGAGCGTGCCCAGTCGTACACTCCGTCGTGCCGGGAAGCCGCAGCGTGGCATTCACGGCCGAAAAAGAAGTGGCCAGCGGACCCGCGATCGAATTACCCTCAAGGCATCTCGGCGTGGCGGGGAGGCATCTTTTAAGGGGACAGAACGCGGGGGAAATGCATGAACAGGCGTCCGGTTTTCTCGCATTGGCCAGGAATCTTTTTCTTGATATTGGGAGTCGCGCTCCCGGTATGGGCTCAGGACCCGGGCCCAATGGCGGCAGCGCCCGCAAATCCCGGGAACGCAGCGACGCCACAACAGGCTTCAACCGCCGCGCCTGCGGTGACACCTGCCGTCTCAACAACGCCCCCTTCGGCCAAGGGTGCGCAGATTCAGGTGCCGACGGGCACGCACATTCCGCTCGTGTTGCACAACGGCATTTCTACGCGGAGCGCGCGGCCCGGCGACCCCGTGTATTTTGAAACTCTCTTCCCGGTGATGGTGGATGGGAAGGTGGCGATTCCCGCGGGTTCGTACGTCAGCGGCGAAGTAACGCAATCGAAGCGGCCCGGGCGCGTCAAGGGACGTGGCGAACTGGCGATCAAGCTGACGACAATGATTCTTCCGAACTCCTACATGGTCAACTTGAATGCATCGCCGAGCGGCGCAGGGACGGGCGGTGGCGAGACGGTGAACAACGAAGGAAAAGTTGTCGGCGACTCGGATAAAGCGTCCGATGTGGGCACGGTCGTCAAGACAACCGCCGCCGGAGCAGGGATCGGCGCCATCGCGGGTCAGGGCGCCAGGGGCGCGGGCATCGGCGCAGGAATTGGAGCTGCCGCAGGACTTGGCGCGGTTTTACTCTCACGCGGTCCGGATGCGGAATTACCACGCGGCTCGACCGTCGAAGCCGTCATCGATCGGCCGATCTTGCTCGACGCGGACAAAGTCCAGTTTACGAGCCCAGGGCAAGCCTCCACACTTCCAGGTCCGCCCAACCGCGAACCCCAGCGCAACAAAATCCCGTTCTGATTCCGAATCAGAAACCCAAGCTGCTTGGCGCGCTAGTCACCCCGCTGGGCTGCGCTTCGAGGCTTCATTTCGCGCCGGCTAAACCGCAACGGGGAAAACGCCGCCGCATTGAAATCTGTGCGGCCTTTCACAATCCACTCCCGGACGAGCTTCGCCGTGACCGGCGCGAGAAGAATTCCGTTGCGATAGTGGCCGGTGGCGATCAGCAGGCCTTCGATATCCGTCGGGCCGAGAATCGGGAGATCGTCCGGCGTGCCCGGTCGCAGGCCGGACCACGTTTCCACGATCTCCGCGCCAGAAAGTCCGGGGCATAGTTCCAACGCAGCGTCGAGGATCTTGCGCATTCCTTTCGGCGTGACGCGCTTCTCAAAGCCCGCCTCTTCCTTTGTGCTTCCCGCGACGACGAGGCCATCCCGGCGCGGCACAAGATATCCCCGCTCGGATCGCAGGACTCGCCGAAGGATTGGGGCGTCGGGCCGAAGCGCCAGCATCTGTCCACGCACGGGGCGCGTCGGAGCATAGCGAGCCAGGACTTCCATGTCCGGGGCAATCTCGCCGGAAAAGCATCCGGCGGCAACGACCACGCATGCGGCGGCGATCTCCTCGCCGCCGGCGACCACACCGACGCAGCGGTCCCGCTCGCGCAGCAGCCCGGTGACGCGGCAATCCGAGCGAATCTCGACGCCGCGGCGTCGCGCGGCTGCAAGCAGTGCCTCCATTAGCAGGCCGGGCTCGACCGTGCCCTCATCGGGAAGTGAGACGGCCGCGCGCGCGTCCGGGCTGATCGACTTTTCCCATTGGCGCGCCGTGCCGATTGGAATCCGCTCGGCGGCCAGCCCCAACCGGCGATACTCGGAAACCTCCCGATCGCACTCGGCCTCGCCCTCTGGTGCGAAGACAATCTCGAGCGTTCCCTCGTGCACACAGGAAGTCGTTTGCCCGGACGCCTCCTCGATGGCGGAGACAAACTGGGGATACAACGCGAGGCTTTCCCGTCCAAGCGGGACGAGCGGGATGTCTCGGGGCGAATCCGGCGCGGGCGACAGCATTCCCGCCGCGGCACATGATGCTTCTTGTCCCGGCTTTTGGCGATCGAGCAGCACTACACGAAGCTTCTCCGCCGCCAGTTCGAATGCGATCGAAGCGCCGATCACGCCACCGCCGATGACCGCCGCGTCAAATTTGCTCATGTTCCCATCCTAACAGCTAGGCTTGGACGAATCTCGCTCACCGCTACTCGATCGTGCCGGTCAGGAGCAACGCATCCTCGATCGGGCCCGCATAGTAGCGGGGCCGCCGCCCGGTCGCGCGAAACCCGTGGCGCTCGTAGAAATGCAACGCGGCCAGGTTGGAGGCGCGGACTTCCAGGAGCACTTTTTCCGCCCGGAACGTTTTGCCCCATGCGAGAGCTTCGCGGACAAGGGATGCACCCACCCCGCACCGGCGCGCGTCCGGACGCACCGCCAGATTCAAGATCTCGAGATCGCTCAACACGCGGCGCGCGACCAGGAACCCGATGACAGTCGCGTTCTCTTCGACCACCCATCCGGTCATTTCGCCCGCGGCGACGCGAGCATAATCCCGCATCGTCCACTGCGCGATCTCAGGGGACGCCCACTGGATCGTGAGGATATGCTCCACGTCGCGATCCTCAATTGGGCGTGTGTTCATTCAAGACCCCGGCGGCTCCTTCCGATGAACTTCCGCGTCGGACCGCCGGATGTAATTTGCATCCAGGGTGAGCGCGTTGGCAAGCTCCCCGCGCTGTGCGAGGAGGTAGCCGAGCCGCCCAATGTGGGGCGCGAGAATGGGCGAGACCTCGTCGACGGGTATACTCCCGGCCGTTTCAAGTCGAGACAAGGCTGCGCGGACCAGCTCCGGCGCGGGCGTCACGATCGCCAGGTCCAGCTGCGATCCGCGCGCTTGCAACGCCTGCGCGAACTCCTCGGGTGTCGCTACGCACTCCTCACCCTCGAGTGCCAGGCGATTCTGTGCGCCGGCGCTCACACTGCGGTAGAACCCGAAATAGATCTGTCCCCGCCTTGCATCGAGTACCGGTACAAGCAGCGAAGCGCCCGAACGTGCCCGAGGTGATTGTGTTGCAATGGCTTCCAGAGCGCTGACGGCCGCGATCGGCTTCTGATAAACCTCCGCCCAGCCCTTCACGGCCGCAAGGCCCACACGCAATCCGGTAAACGAGCCGGGTCCGGCCGCGACGGCGAACAGATCGAAGGCATCGAGGCCGAGCGAGAGTTCGTGCAAGAGAGATTCGACGTGGCGAAAGGCGCGCGCTGAATGGAGTTCCTGCGCCCACGTCGAAACCGTTCCAAGGACATTCTCATCGCGAAGTACGGCCAAGCTCCCGGAGGGCGAAGATGTATCTAAGGCGAGGATGAGCACGTGCCCAATTATAGGGCAATTGCGCTGCCAAACCCCGCAGAAAGAGCCGCTTTTCTGACGTTTGGCCCGGCAGGAATTCAGCGGAAAAACTTGACGCCGCTTTCACGATGAGCCTACACTTCAAATATGCAGTTCGGGGGAGGGAACTTCGACTTATGGACTTTAAGCTAGGCGAAAAAGTCGTGTATCCGAACCACGGTGTTGGGCTCATCGAACAAATCAGTTACGGTTACGTGAACGGCAGATCAGAACGCTTTTACATGTTGCGGATTCTTTCGAGTGGACTGAAGGTGATGGTGCCGCAGGCCAACATCGAAAGCGTGGGGTTGCGACCCATTATCCGCTCCACCCAGGCAGGCGCGGTGATTTCCTATCTCGAAAAAGGCCGCTCCGCTTCCCACCACGATTGGAAGCACCGCTTCAAGGAAAATTCCGACCGCATGCGTACCGGATCGCTGATGGAAGTTGCCGCCGTCCTGAAGGGCTTGGTTGCCCTCAGCCGCACAAAGCCGCTTTCGTTCCGCGAGAAGAAGATGCTCGAGCGAGCGAAGTACCTTCTCGTGAGCGAACTGGCGACGGTGCGCAACACGTCCGAACAGGTGGTCGAGTCGAATATCGTTCGCGCACTCGCCAAGGCCAAGCTCCAGATGCCGGAGGCCACGGCGCTGCCCGAATAACTCTCCCGATTCTGTCTCTCTGCGTTTCAGCCGGGCACAATCTTCGAGGTTGTGCCCGGTACTATTTTGGCCCGATACTCGAGGCGCTGTTGCTCTTGCGCGAGCGCAACGTGCGCCGAAGTTGACGCAATTCCTCACCGCGTTTAGACTTTCATTAGGCAGCGAACGGCTGTTCTTCTCCGGCGTCACCGGCAGGCGCGAGGAGATCTCACAGGAATCCATGAGTTCGACGATTTTGCAGCAGAAGCGTCACCAGCAGATCTTGACCGATGTGGTGCGCACTTACATCGAGACGGGCGAGCCCGTTTCCTCGCGCAGCGTTGCGCGCCGCCACATTGAGCCGCTGAGCCCTGCGACGGTCCGCAACGTGATGGCGGACCTGGAAGAAGAAGGCTACCTCTACCAGCCGCACACCTCTGCCGGCCGGGTGCCGACGGCAGCGGCGTACCGGTTCTTCGTCGAGCAGGTCGCGGCACCCGCTACCGCCAGCCCCGAAGACCGGCTGTGGATTCGCCGGGAACTCGAGTCAGCCCAGACGCCCGAGGCAGTGATGGAGCGCGCGAGCCACGTTCTTTCGGCCGTCTCCAGAGGGTTGGGCATTTTTATTTCGCCGCCGCTCGCCCGCAGCGTCGTCGAGCACATACGATTTCTGCTCGTGCCGGAAAATCGCGTGCTCGTGGTTCTTGTCACGACGGGCGGCCAGACCCGCGATAAGCTGATCCGGCCCGAACGCGCGTTCCGGCAGGAAGATTTGGATCGCATCGCCGCCCATCTGAACCGGCACTACGTCGGCTGGACGCTCGAGGCCATGCGCGCAGACCTTCGCGCGCAGGTCGAGCGCGATCGCGAGCAGTACGGCCGCCTTGCAGACGACGCATTGATGCTCTGCGATCCATCCGTGCTGGGCGACAGCGCCGAACGCAAGGTGTACGTCGAAGGCGCGGCCCAGATCGCTTCCGCCGTCGAGTTCACGAACCAGGAGCAGTTGCGCGAACTCCTCGAGGCCATCGAGGAGAAGGACCGGCTGATCGCGCTTTTGAGCGGTTGCATCGAAGCGCCCGAGCCAGTCCACGTCGAGCTGGGCCTCGACAAGATGTCGGCTGCGGGAAAACATCTCGCGCTTGTCTCAGCGTCCTATTCTTCGAAGGACCAGGTGCAAGGGACGCTGGGGATTCTGGCGCCCATGCGCATGCACTACGAGCGCGTCATCACGGCCGTGGCTTTCATGGCGCAGTTTTTCTCCGAGAACGAAGAGGGGAGTTGATTTTCGTGTCTTCACACAGCGATCGCGAGAAGGACAAATCAAAGCAGCAACATTCGCCTCACGTCGTGTTCTCCGGAGAGCCTTCCCACGAAGTCTCTTCCGAGGAGGCCGATCCAGCCGCGGTCGGAGCCTCGAGGCAAGTGGAGGAAGCAGGCGCCGGTTCGCTTGCCGAACAGGTTCAGAAGCTTCTTACCGAAAAGCAGGAGATGATGGATACGCTGGTCCGGCGGCAGGCCGATTTCGAAAACTATCGCAAGCGGGTCGAGAAAGAGAAACACCACGAGCGCCATCGCGGCGTCGAATCGCTGGTCGAGAACGTGCTTCCGGTGCTTGACGCCTTCGACCGCGCCCTGATGGGCCACGACGACGCAGCGAACGCTGAATACCGCAAAGGCTTCGAGCTTATCCGGCGGCAGCTCTGGGACGCGCTTGCAAAGCAAGGGTTGACGCGCATCGAATCCGTGGGCAAGCAGTTCAATCCGCACTTTCATCATGCGATCGAACGCGTCGAGACCTCCGAGCACGCGGATGGCGTGGTGATCGACGAACTGCAACCCGGCTATCTGTTTCACGAGCGAGTCCTGCGGCCGGCCATGGTCCGCGTCGCGACCGCACCGGAATCGAAGCCCGCGCACGCCGCGAGACATGATAACTAGCTAGCGATGCCATCAAACAACCAACCCGACTATTACGAAGTCCTCGGCGTTCCCCGCGACGCTTCCGCGGATCAGATCAAGTCCGCCTATCGCAAGGCGGCGCTCAAGTGGCACCCCGATCGCAACCAGGAGAAGAGTCCGGAAGCCAGGAGAATTTTCGTCAGGCGACCGAAGCTTATAGCGTCCTGTCCGATACGCAGAAGCGCACGGTCTACGATCGCTTTGGCCATGCCGGTCTCGGCAACCGGGGATTCGAAGCGGGCGGCTTCAACGCCACGATCTTCGAGGAATTTCAGGACATCTTCGGCGACCTCTTTGGCTTCGACCAGGTATTCGCCGGCGGAGGCCGCCGGGGTAGAGGAGCGCGCGGCCAGCGCGGCGCCGACCTGCGCTACGACTTGTCGCTCGGTTTCTTGGAAGCCGCCGCCGGCGTCACGACAAAGATTCGTATGTCGCGCCGCGAAAACTGCGCGACCTGCCATGGCACCGGCGCGAAGCCCGGCAGCGGCGGCACGACCATGTGCCGCACCTGCGGCGGCCGGGGCCAGATGTCGTATCAGCAGGGCTTCTTTTCGATCACGCGAACCTGCCCGGCATGCCAGGGCGCGGGCCAGGTGATTCGCGAGGCGTGCACCGACTGCCGCGGGCAGGGACGCGTCGAGCGGGAGCGCACGCTGGAAGTGCCCGTCCCCGCCGGCGTGGAGAGCGGCACGCGCCTTCGTATGGCCGGCCAGGGCGAGCCCGGCACGAACGGCGGCCCTCCGGGCGATCTTTACATTTTTCTCGAAGTGAAGGAGCACCCGTTCTTTGAACGCCGCGGCGCCGACCTGTACTGCACGATTCCCGTGAGCATTCCGCAAGCCGCGCTCGGCGCGAAGATCACCATACCCACGCTGCGCGGCGAGGATGAACTCGAGATTCCTGAGGGCACCGAGTCCGGTCAAATCTTCCGCCTCAAAGGCAAGGGACTTCCGAACCCGCATGGCGGCAAGGGCGATCTCTACGCCAACATTCACGTCGTCATCCCGTCCAAGCTTTCCCGCGAACAGCGGCGCCTGTTCGAGCAGCTCGACCAGTCGTTGAAAGTCGAGAACAAGCCGGTCGAGCGTTCCTCGAGCTTCTTCGACAAAGTGAAAGACATCTTCGGATAGGAAGTCCGCTCCCCCGAGCCTCTGTCTCGGTTACAATCCCGCGATGCGTCGCCGCTTTTTCGTCGAGCATTTTGACTCGCACTCGGCCGCCCTTCGCGGAGAGGCCGCCGAGCATCTGGGGCGCGTCCTTCGCGCCGAGCCCGGCCAGCTCTATGAGCTGAGTGACGGCCATCGCATCTGGCTCGGCCGTATCGAGCGCGTCGCGCTCACGAAGCGCGGCGAGAGTCGCATTGACTTCGCGCTCGTCGAGCCTGTGCCCGCGCGCGAGCCTTCTGTCCAGATCGATCTCCTGCTTTCGCTTGTGAAATTCGACCGCTTCGAGTGGTGCCTGGAAAAAGCCACCGAGCTCGGCGTGCGCGAAATCGTTCCCCTGGCCGCGGCGCGCACGGACAAACCTCTGATCGCTGCGGCATCGAAGCGCCGTGTGCGCTGGGAGAAAATCCTGCTTGAGTCCGCGCAGCAGTCCCGGCGGCTCAGCCCGCCGTTGATTCGCGAGCCTGTTTCTCCCGAGAAGGCGTTCGCGCAGTGTTCGGCCGGCGCCAGAATCGTTTTGTCCGAACGCCCCGGCGCGCCTTCCATGCGCGAAGCATTGCGCGGCGCGGCGCCCGGCGCCGGCCCGAACGTCGCCGCTCTCGCGATCGGTCCCGAGGGCGGTTGGACGGACGAAGAAATTGCCGCTGCGAAAGCCGCCGGATTCGACGAGGCTTCGCTTGGTGAAAACATCCTACGCACGGAAACCGCTGTTCTCGCGTCGATGGCTATTCTCCGGTTCGCGCTTGGCGAGTGAGGCGAGGTTATATTGCCCGTGCACTTCGGCCCGGTCTGCTTTGCCTCCGTTCTGTCGCCGTGATATAAATGTACGAGCGAAGCATGCAGGACGCATCCAATCCCGGACCGGCGAGCACGCCTGAAACCGCCCCTCTCTCGCATTTGCGGCGCGAGCTGCGCAGTTGGACGCGGGACCTCGCGGTGGCGCTCGGTTTGGCCATCGTCGTCATGATTTTTCTCTACCAGCCGGTGAAAGTGGAAGGGACCAGCATGAATCCGCTCCTGAGCGACCAGGAGCGCATCTTCATCAACAAATTTGTCTATCGTTTCGAGCCGATTGAACGCGGCGACGTCGTCGTCTTCTGGTATCCTCTGGACCGTTCGAAATCGTTCATCAAGCGCGTGGTCGGTCTTCCCGGCGAATCGATCGAGATTCGCTCCGGCCACCTCTACGTGAACGGCGAGGAATTGCCGGACCAGTACGTTCCGGCGGGCTATCTCGACGGCTCGAACTACGGTCCCCGGCGGATTCCTCAGGACGACTATTTCGTGATGGGCGATCATCGCGATAGTTCGAACGATTCGCGCGTGTTCGGACCGGTGCCGCGGCAGTACATCTACGGCAAGGCCGTGTTCGCCTACTGGCCCGTGAACCACTTTGGATCGCTGTCGTCATCTTCGACGGTCAACGCGGCATCGAAATGAAATCTTCTGGAGGACACACTGACCGAGGCCCTCGCAGGTCGCGCGATACTCGCGCTCGAGGACGGAAGAGTCTTTAACGGTCGCGCGGCGGGCGCTCAAACCCGCCGTGGCGGCGAAGTCGTTTTTAACACCAGCCTCACCGGCTACCAGGAAGTTTTCACCGACCCGAGCTACGCCGGGCAGATCGTGTGCCTGACGTATCCCCACATCGGCAACGTCGGCGCCAACCACGATGATGAGGAGTCGGGGAGGCCCTACATCGAAGCGCTCGTTGTGCGCGAGTTCTCGCCGCTCGCCTCGAACTGGCGCTCGGACGAATCGGCCCAGCAGTATCTCGAACGCCACGGCGTCCCCGTGATCTGGGATCTGGACACGCGCGCTCTCGTTCGCCATCTCCGGGATGTAGGTGCGTTGCGCGGCGTTGTCGCAACCGACGGCACGCCCGCAGAGAAACTCGTCGCCGAAGCGCGCGCCCTCCCGACCATGGCCGGCCGGGAGCTTGCCAGCCGCGTCACCGCCGCCCAGAAGTATGACTGGACGCGGGGCTCCATCGATCTTGCCATGCCTCTCGTTGCCGCCGCGACGGCGGGCGGATCGGATGGCCGTCCAAGAAAGAAGGTCGGCACCTCAGCTTCGGAAGAAGCCCGCCGCTATCGCGTGGTGGCCTACGACTTCGGCATCAAGCAGAATATTCTTCGCCTCCTCGTCGATCACAACTGCAACGTGACCGTCGTGCCGGCGAAGACGTCCACCGAAGACGTGCTGGCCCTGAAGCCCGATGGCGTCTTTCTGTCGAACGGCCCCGGCGATCCTGAACCAGTCGGCTACGCCATCGCGAATATTCGGAAACTTCTCGGCCGCGTCCCGATCTTCGGCATCTGCCTCGGACATCAGCTCTGCGGCTTGGCTCTCGGCGGCCGCACCTTCAAGCTGAAGTTCGGCCACCACGGCTCGAACCATCCGGTGAAGAATCTTGTGACCGGCAAAGTCGAAATCACAGCGCAGAACCACGGCTTCTGCGTCGATCCGGATTCGCTTCCGTCGAGCGACGTCGAAATCACGCATCTGAACCTGAACGACCATACGAACGAGGGCCTGCGCCACCGCTCGCTGCCGCTCTTCAGCGTCCAGTATCATCCCGAGGCTTCACCCGGCCCGCACGACGCGCGCTACCTCTTCGATGACTTCGTGGCCCTGATGAAGGGTGGTAGCGGCTCTTAAGACCAATGCCAAAGCGCACTGACATCAAGAAAATCCTGATCATCGGCTCGGGCCCGATCGTGATCGGCCAAGCGTGCGAGTTCGACTACTCCGGCACGCAAGCCTGCAAGGCCCTGCGCTCGGAGGGCTACGAAGTGATCCTCGTCAATTCGAATCCGGCGACGATCATGACCGATCCCGAAATCGCGGACCGAACCTACATCGAGCCGCTCGCGAAGGAGTACCTCGAGGCCATCATCGCCGCTGAGCGTCCCGACGCTCTGCTCCCAACCGTCGGCGGCCAGACGGCGCTCAACCTCGCCGTCGAACTGGCCGAAAGCGGCATCCTTGACAAATACGGCGTGAAACTGATCGGAGCGTCTCTCAGCGCGATCAAGATCGCCGAGGACCGGCTGCTCTTCAAGGATGTCTGCCGCAAGATCGGTCTCGAAGTGCCCGCGTCCGACGTCGTCGAGAACGTTCCCGATGCGGTCCGTCTCGCGGACGCCATGGGCTACCCGGTTGTCATTCGGCCGTCGTTCACTCTCGGCGGCACGGGCGGATCGATCGCTTACAACCACGAGGAATTCGTGGACGCCATCGCCCGCGCGCTCGACGCGAGCCCGGTCCATCAGGCGCTGATCGAGGAATCCGTCATCGGCTGGAAGGAATTCGAGCTCGAAGTGATGCGCGACTTTCGCGACAACTTCGTCGTCATCTGCTCGATTGAAAATGTCGATCCGATGGGCATCCACACGGGAGACTCGATCACCGTCGCTCCGGCGCAAACGCTCACCGACAAGGAATACCAGCGCATGCGCGATGCCGCCGCCGCGATCATCCGCGAAGTCGGCGTCGAGACGGGCGGCTCCAACATCCAGTTCGCCATCGACCCGCAAGCCGGGCGCATGGTGGTCATCGAAATGAACCCGCGCGTCTCGCGCAGCTCCGCGCTGGCGAGCAAGGCGACGGGTTTCCCGATCGCGAAGATCGCCGCGAAGCTCGCGCTGGGCATGACGCTTGACGAGATTCCGAACGACATCACGCGGAAGACGCCCTCCTGCTTCGAGCCGACCATTGACTACGTCGTCGCAAAAATTCCCAAGTGGCAGTTCGAAAAATTTCCCGGCACCGAAACCACGCTGACGACGCAGATGAAATCCGTCGGGGAAGTGATGGCTATCGGGCGCACGTTTCAGGAGGCGCTGTGCAAGGGCATTCGCGCCCTCGAGCCAAGCTCGGCCTGGCGCCCGCCCGCCGAGGTCACGACGGCGCTCCTGCGCGAAAAGCTGCACGTGCCCGGCCCTGACCGCATTCACTGGCTCTTCGAGGCCCTCGAGCGCGGCATGACCCGCGAGGAAGTCTGTGAGCTCACGAGGATCGATCCCTGGTTCATTCGCGAGATGGAGGAAATGCTCGCCGTCGATCGTCGCGTGGCCGCCACCTCGCTCTCGAAATGCGACCGTGAATTGCTCCTCGAATCCAAGCGCTCCGGCGCGAGCGACGAAGAGATCGCCAAGCTCTGGAACGTCAAATCGTCGTCGGTCCGCGGCCGCCGCCGCGAGCTGGGCGTGCGCCCGGTCTTCAAGCGCGTGGACACCTGCGCCGCCGAGTTCGAGTCCTTCACGCCGTACATGTACTCCACATATGAGGACGAGGACGAATCCGCCGTCGTCGATCGCCCCAAGGTTGTCATCCTCGGCAGCGGCCCGAGCCGTATCGGGCAGGGCATTGAGTTCGACTACTGCTGCTGCCACGCGGCCATGGCGCTCAAGGAAGACGGCTACGAGACCATCATGGTCAACTGCAACCCCGAGACGGTCTCGACCGACTACGACACGTCCGATCGCCTCTATTTCGAGCCGCTCACTCTTGAGGATGTCCTCGAAGTTCTCGACCGCGAAAAGCCGCAGGGAGTGATCGTGCAGTTCGGTGGGCAGACGCCGCTCAATCTCGCGCTCGAACTGAAACGCTACGGCGCCAAGATCATCGGCACCGATCCCGAGTCGATCGACCTCGCCGAGGATCGCCGCCGCTTCGGGGCTTTGCTCGCCGATCTGAAGATTCCGCAGCCTCGTGCCGCTACGGCTCTCGCGCCGCATGAAGCGGTCACCGCCGCCTCCGAAATCGGCCTGCCGGTACTCGTTCGCCCGAGCTACGTCCTCGGCGGCCGCGCGATGGTGATTGCCTACGATCTGAAGACCGTCGAAGACTATGTCGCGCAAGCGGTGCTGATCGGCACCGCATCCGACCCGAAGCGGCCGATCCTCATCGATCAGTTCCTCGAAGATGCAACCGAAGTGGATGTCGATGCGCTCGCCGACGGCGACGATGTCGTGATCGCCGGAATCATGGAGCACATCGAGGAAGCCGGCATCCATTCCGGCGATTCCTCCTGCGTGCTGCCTTCGGTCACGCTGAAACCGGCGGTTCTCGAGCACATCCGCGACTACACTTCGCGTCTTGCTCGCGCGCTGCACGTCGTCGGGCTGATGAACGTCCAGTACGCGATCCAGGGCGACACCGTCTACGTTCTCGAAGTGAACCCGCGCGCCTCTCGCACGGTTCCCTACGTCAGCAAAGCCACCGGCGTTCCGCTCGCGAAGATTGCGGCGCGCCTGATGACGGGCCGCAAGCTCAGGGAATTGCATCTGCCGATCGTCGAAATGAACGGCGTCAAGGAACTCGCCGTGCGCGACTTCTACGCCGTGAAGTCTCCCGTCTTCCCGTTCAACAAGTTCCGCGGCGTAGATACGATTCTCGGCCCCGAGATGCGCTCGACCGGAGAAGTGATGGGCATTTCTTCCACGTTCGGCATGGCCTTCGCGAAAGCGCAACTTGCCGCCGGCCAGAGGCTGCCGCTCTCCGGCACGGTTTTTATGAGCGTGAACGACCACGACAAGAAGCACGTCGCGGGCCTCGCCAGGGATCTGGTGGCGGCTGGAGTGAAGATCATCGCCACGCGCGGTACCGCCTCGGCGCTGAATCGCGCCGGCATCGAAGTCGAAGCCGTCTACAAGGTGAACGAGGGCCGGCCGAACATCGTCGACCTCATCAAGACGGGCAAAGTGAATCTTGTCATCAATACGCCTCTCGGGCGCGAATCCTTCTACGATGAAAAGTCGATCCGCCGTGCCGCCGTGCGTTACAACGTGCCCTGCATCACCACCCTCTCCGCCGCGAACGCCGCCGCCCGAGGCATGCGCGCCATGGCGGGCCACGGCGCCGAGATCGCCGCCCTTCAGGATCTGCACCGCCGCAAGTCCGCGGCCTTACCCTGAGCGTGATGGGCCTGCCCTGAACCCGAATCCTCGGCCATTTCGTCTCATCCAATCGAGTCGGTGCTGATCTCCTTTCAAATCGGGCGGCGTTTTCCGGCTGCGATCCGGTGCTGTTGCCGGTGCTGGGAACGGCGTGTATCATGACTGCTCCCATGGAGTTGCACTGTCTTTCGTTCCGCGAAATTCCGCACACCGAAAAGCTCTTCTCCTCCTTCCTCGAAGATTTCTCCCGTGTGGCTTCGTACTACGCCCATCCTCCGACGGCCGCGGGCATCGATGCCGCCGCTCGTGAAGTCCGCCTCGACCCCGCTGCGCGCGCGAGCCTCGTCGAAGTTCTGCGCGAGCAGAACCGCCGCTTCGGGGCGGGGAACCAGATTGATCCCGCGACAACTCGCAATCTCGAACGCCTCGCCGTGGGCGCTGTCGCGATCGTCACCGGCCAGCAAACGGGACTCTTTTCCGGCCCGGCCTACACTTTCTACAAAGCCATTTCCGCTGCCCGCGTGGCCGAAGAGACCACGCGCCGCGGCATCGACGCCGTTCCCGTTTTCTGGCTCGCAACCGAGGATCACGATCTCGCGGAGGTCGATCATTCCGAGTGGGTGACGCGCGGCGGTCTCGCACGGTACGAATTGCCCGCGCGGACCGAGGACGCAGGCCGCCGCGTCGGCGAAGTTGGGCTTGGCGATCCGGTCCAGGCGCTCGTGGCCGTTGCGGCGCAGACGCTGGAGGGTCCGTCGGCGGAACTGGTTTCTCGCGCGCTCCACGAATCGTACGTTCCCAGTGAAACCTATGGCTCGGCGTTCGGAAAGCTTATGGCGCGCCTGCTCGCGGGCCATGGAGTCATTTTCATCGATCCGCTTGACGCCCGTTTGCATCGGCTGACCGCAAGCGTTTACCGGCGCGCTCTCGAGGATGCCGGCCTGCTCACCGACGCGCTCCTCGCCCGCTCGAAAGAGCTCGAAGCCGCCGGCTTGCACGCGCAGGTGAAGGTCACGCGCGAAACCACGCTGCTCTTTTACAACGTTGACGGGCGCCGCGAGCCGCTGCGTAGCCGCGGCGGCCAATTCTTCGCGGGCGAAAAGGAACTCTCCCGCGACCAGATCGCCACGGCCATCGAGAAGACACCGGAGGATGTTACGCCGAGCGCGCTGCTGCGCCCCGTCGTCCAGGACACGCTCTTGCCGACCGCCGCATATATCGGCGGCCCCGCCGAAGTCGCCTACATGGCGCAGGCCCAGGTCGCGTACGCAAAAATCCTCGGACGCATGCCCGCGGTCCTTGCGCGCGCGAGTTTCACGATCGTCGAGCCGCCCATTGGGCGCTTCCTCGCCCAGTATGGCCTCGATGTGCGCGATATCCTTCGCGGTCCCCAGCACATCCGCGGCAAGATGGAGCAAAAAGCTCTGCCCGATGCGCTCGTGGGCCGCTTCGACGAAGGCGAGCAAGCCTTGCGCGCCTTGCTGAAATCTTACGAGGGTCCGCTCGACCGTCTCGACCCCACGCTGCTCAAGGCGCTTGAGGTTACCGAGCGCAAGATGCTTTACCAGTTCAGCCAGTTGAAGGCGAAGGTGGCCCGCGCGGAGAATTTCCGTTCAGGTGTTCTCGACCGCCACCAGCGGATTCTCTTCGACGCCCTCTACCCGCACGGCGCCTTACAGGAGCGCACGCTCTCGGCCCTGCCTTTCATCGCGTCCTACGGGACGGCCTTCCTCGACGATCTCGCCCGTCGCGCGTCGATCGCCGGCTCGGAAAACGCTCGTTCGTGCGCGCATCAACACCAGGTCTTGTTCTTGTAGCTCTTCTCTGCCACGATTCGCGTGGTAAAATGCCTGCGCTTCATTCACGGTTCCTGCAAATCGGGAGACGCAGACGATGAAAATTACGCCGGGGAAGCAAAAGGGATTGAAGGCTGTATCCGACTCGCGCGGCGTGATCGCCGCGGCGGCGATGGACCAGCGCGGCTCGCTCAAGAGCGCGATCGCGAAAGAAAAAGGCATCGACAGAAAAGAAGTGACGGCGCAGATGCTCGAGGAGTTCAAGACCGCGGTCTCTCGCGTCCTGACGCCTCACGCGAGCGCGATCCTGCTCGATCCCGAATACGGCCTGCCCGCAGCGGCGGCCCGCTCGAAAAACGCCGGCCTGCTGCTCGCGTATGAAAATAGCGGCTACGACAATACGCGCCCGGGCCGCCTCCCCGACCTGCTCGACGTCTGGTCCGTCCGCCGGCTGGTCGGCGCCGGCGCCGACTGCATCAAGATTCTGCTGTACTACACGCCGTTCGATCCGCCCGACGTCAATGAAATTAAGCACGCCTGGGTGGAGCGCATCGGCGGGGAATGCGCCGCCGCCGACGTGCCGTTTTTCCTGGAGTTCGTCGGCTATGAAGAGGGCGGCGACGAGAAGGGCATCGCCTTCGCGCGCAGGAAGCCCGAAATCGTCGCGCGCAGCATGGAGGAGTTTTCGAAGCCCCAGTACGGCGTGGACGTTCTGAAGGTCGAGGTTCCCGTCAACATGGCTTTCGTTGCGGGCACGAAATCCTGCAAGGGCGACGCCGCCTACTCGCGCGAACAGGCGAAGGACCATTTCCGCATGGCCGCCTCCGTCGCGAAGAAGCCCTTCATCTATCTTTCCGCCGGTGTGAGCAACGACGTCTTCAACGAAACGCTCGAACTCGCCGCTGAATCCGGCGTCAAGTTCTCGGGCGTTCTCTGCGGCCGTGCCACTTGGAAAGAGGGCATCCCAGTCTATGCGAAGCAGGGAGTGAAGGCGCTCGAAGACTGGCTGAACGATCAGGGTGTGAAGAACATCCGCAACGTCAACGAGCGCCTCAAGGCCGCGAATCCCTGGTTCAGCTTTTACGGCGCCAGTTCAGCCGCTGCTCTGTCCTGAACAGCTTGTCATTTTGAGGGCTCCCGGTTTGTGTCCGGCCGTGTTACTGCGCCGCAGGGCACTGCGCCTGGACCTGCGTTTGGATTGCATCGTCGAGCAGCACGCCCACCCGGCTCCGCGCCGAGCACACCTGATTCGCGTTCAACCCCAGCGCGCCGCGCAGGTCGGCGCCGTCCAGGTTTGTGCCGCTAAGGTCCGCTCCGTTCAGAACTGTTGCGGGGAATTGCGCCCACCGAAGATCGGCCCCGCGCAGGTACGCGTCGATCAGGATCGCGTTTCCGAGCTGTGCGCCCTTTAGATTTGCCTCCGGAAGCTTGGCTGACCAGAGATACGCCCCGCGGAAGTCGGCGTGCTCGAGTTGTGCTCCGTCGAGGTAGCATTCGCGCAGGTCCGCGCCCTGGAGGTTCGCGCGCGTCATCGTCGCGAGAGACAGCCGCGCGCCATAGAAGCTTGCGTGCTCCAGTTGCGCGTCGACGAGAATTGCCTGTATGAGCCACGCGTGGGACAAGTTCGCGTCGCGCAAATCCGCGCGCCGTAGATCGGCCCTATCCAGAATCGCGCGGTCGAGATTTGCGTGATTCATCTGCGCCCGGTCCATCAGCGCATACCGAAAACTGCTCTGCCCGAGGTCGGCGCCGCGCAGGTCTGCTTCGGACAGGAATGCACCCTCGAAATCCGCGCGCCAGAGATGCGCGTTCGCGAGGAACGCGCCGTACGCCTGCGCGTAGCGGAACTTCGCGTCGTTCAGGCGCGGCCCGCTTACCGAGGCGGTTTGGGTGTCTGCCCCTGTCCAATTCGCCGGCCGCGTCGAAATCGAAGCCTCTGTCAGATCGGCGTACGGATCGAAGCCGATCGACCAGAACGCGTTCGCGGCCCATCGCCGAATGTTTGCAACGCCGTATTGAGGCGCCCGGCCCCGGTCGTGCGGCGCGCCCACGATCGTCCCAATGGAAAGGAACAGCAGCACCGCAGCGAGGCCTATCGTCACCGCCGCCGGATTGATCGCCCGCAGCTTCGCAACGAACCTCTGCGTCCACTTCCGCTCGATCACCCATCTCTCCTGCGGCCGGCCCGTCTTCGTCGTGGCGTAGATGGCCGCGCCCGTCGCAACCACGGCGAGCAGCGCATGCAACAGCGTGCCGCGCACTTCCTGCCGCGTCAGGTATCGCGCCCAGAAGAACAGCAGCGTGGCGGGCACCGCCCAATACGCGAGCAGAACCGAGATTCCTTTCTCGACGAGCCGCGTCGAAGAGGCGTCCTGTTCGATCCAGCGGAAATGCGTGCGCAGTAGCCCCAGAACGATCCCCGGCCCCCGGTCTCCGAGCGCGTGCCCGTCCGGAAAGACCGCGGGCAATTCCAGGACGGCGTCCCACACGCTCTGCAAATGGAAATGGAACACGAGATAGAGAATGAACAGCGATACGGGCAGGATCAGATACGACTCCACGGTCGGCAGCGCGGTCGCTGCGGCGCGCGAGTGCAGAAACGGAATCACGGCGGAGTCCGTGAGGAGCTGAGCGTCTTTCGTCTGCCACAGGATTAGCCAGCAGACGACGCTCGCCGACATCATCGCCGTGAAATACCGCGCGGCGCTTCGCGAGGCCCGCTCGAAGTTCGCGGCGGCCGCAAATTCGAGAAACGACGCAGGCAGCGACGCATCGCGCAGATTCGCGCCTGCGATCTGCCGCGGCACCAGCCCCATCGCCGTCTCCAGAGAAGCGTCCTCGAGATTCGCGCCCTCGAGATTCGCGCCCACCAGGCATGCGTCCTGAAGATCGGCGCGCACCAGGCAGGCATCGCGCAGGTCCGCCAGCAACAGGTCGGCGGATTTCAGGTTCGCGTCGTGAAAATCCGCGAAGCGGAGGTTGACGCCGATCAGTTCCGTCCCTTCGAGGTTGGCGCCTGCAAAATCGGCCTTCTTCCCGCTGCCGCCCTGCGACTCCACCCATTCGCGATGGCTCGCAAGCTTCTCTTCAAACGCCCAGTCGCGGTACGGCGCCCGCGGAGCTTCGGTCACAGCGGCGGGCGGTGTGACCTCCGAGTTTGCTTCCGGATTTTCCGGTGGGCTGGGCTCGGCAGCGGCCTCGTGCTCGAGAGCGCCTGGATTTGTCTCGCTCTCTTCCTGTGCTGAGATAACCGGTTCCGCGGTGCCGGTGGACTCTTCGCTGTCCTTTGCTTCCCGTTCGTCGTCGGACGCAGTCGCGTCTGCCGCGCCTTCGGTCGATTCCTGTTCCGGCGAAAACAGTTCCGCGAGAATGTGTGCAGCGGAAGGCAATTCGGCGGAGGAGATCGCGGGCTCCTCGGTTCGCCGGGCGCGCGTCAAGTCCTCCAGGATCGGCTCCCAGTCATGCCGCATCGCCGTGCCCGCGTTTTCTATGTTGTGGGTCCCTGCGCCGAAATCGCGCACGCCTGGAAAGAGCCTGTTGAGGGCATCCGCCACCGACTCTGGTTCGGTGCCGGGAGTATCCGCGACCGTGGCGAGCCCCGAGGTCCGTTCAACGGACGAGTCTGCTGCCGCGGGAGACAATTCGCCTCCCGGAATCGTGCTGCCGTCGGCTTCCGCCGAAGCTGGCTCCTCAACCTGAGTCGCAGCTCCGGCCGGTCCGTCCGGTTCCTCCGAACGGAATGAAAAGCGAAACCACCGCCTCAATTTGCGCTCCCCCTGTGCCCCAAAAGCCCCCGAAGCTCTACTGATGCGGGAGTGCGAGGTTCACCAGCTTGCTCGATCGGCGCCGTGCTAGTCTGCCTTAAGCCCCCGGCCGAGCGGGTGGAATGCCTCGTCCACTCCTCTAGACGAAGTTTACCGTCTGATAGGATATCGCGAGGAAACGTCTGGAGCAGCCTGTCCAGAAGGGCAACAGACGTACAGCTGGCCGCAACGGGCAATCGCTGTTTTTATGAGCTGTTTCGACATGCGCGGCCGGACGTCCCTTGAACAGTTGCCAGACGTGGCTGCTTGGCCCTAAGATCGATCTGCCCATGGAACTGCTTCTCAACGCGATCTGGTTAGCCCTCGCGGCCGGTTTGCTGTTCGTATGGCATGCCCGGTGGTTGCCGCAGATTCGGGGAGGCTCTCGCGAGCGCAGCCGGCAGAGCTTTGTCGGCTTGGTCTGTGTTCTCGCGCTTCTCTTTCCGGCGATCTCTCTGAGCGACGACTTGCACCCCACTGTAATCGCACTGCCAGACACGAAATCTGCTTACGCAATCGCCCATAGCCACGATTCCCCGGGCCCGGGTTCACGGTCTCATTTTGTGCCACACGTTTTTACCGGTCCAGTTCGCCCCTTGCGGTTCCGCGTTGTGCTGAGTGCGCGAGATACCCTCATCGGTTGCGCGCCGCCCATCCTCTTAAATGATCCTTTGCACGGGCTGATTTCGGGCCGTGCGCCACCTCTTCTCTCCTAAACCCGCCGAGCGGGTTCCTGTGCGTCCTCAAAGACTCCTCGTCAGTGCAGTTTCGACGCACAGAGAGCCCCTGAAGCGCCGTCAGCAGCCGTCACCGATGCAGTGTGGCCGCTGAAATCCTTCGGGTCGTCGGTCATCCAGCATCAGGAAGAGAAGGTAATTACGCCATGAAACAGATCCCGTGCCGTTTCGCCTGGCTCGCGCCGGCCGGTGCAATCCTGCTGGCAGTTCTGGCGGGTTGTTCGCAAGACACCCATGGTCCGGCTGCGAACGGATCCCAAGGGGCTCCAGCGGCGCCCAATTCGGGAGAATATTTTGCGCCGGACGCGAAGGGCATCCAAACAATAACGGTGCAGGCCACGGCCGTCCCCGAGTACCTCGATCTTCCCGCACACATCGAGCCAGACCCGGCCCGCGTCGTTCACGTCTATCCGCCTGCTGGCGGCAGGATTATCGAAATGAAGGTCCGGCCTTGGGATCACGTCCGGCAGGGCCAGCCGCTGGCGCTGCTCGAAAGCGGAGACCTTTCGCGCGCGGTTGCCGATTATCACAAAGCCCTTGCTGATAGTGAGGTGAAGCAGAAAGCGCTCGATCGCGCCCAGGAACTGTTCGATCATCACGCCATCGCGGAGAAGGAGCTCCAGCAGGCGCAGGCTGACTCTCGCATGTCGCAGGCCGATCTCGCCGCCGCGCGGGAGCAGATTCGCGTATTCGGGATGGATCCGGAACACGCCTCGACGGAACTGTCCGTCGTGGCCCCGCGCTCGGGCGTCATCCTTGATATCGGCGCTGCGCCGGGCGAGTACTCCAAGTCGCTCGATGCGCCCCAGCCCCTTTGCACGGTCGCGGACATCAGCACGGTCTGGGCCCTCGGCGATGTCTATGAAGAAGACCTCGCGGCCGCTAAGACGGGCCAGGAGGCGAGCGTAACACTGAGCGCCTATCCCGATCGGCACTGGTCCGGCCGCGTCAGCGTCGTATCCGACGCCGTTGATCCGGCGACCCGGACCCTCCGTGTCCGCGTCGCGCTCGCAAATCCCGGCGAACGCATCAAGCCCCAAATGTTCGGCACGATCCGCCTGCTGCGATCCTCAGCTCAAGGAATCCTCGCCCCGGCTTCCGCGGTGGTTCGCGAAGGGAACGACGCCTACGTTTTCGTAGCCTCCGGCCAGGGAAAGTTCCAGCGTCGCAGCATCACTCTTGGACGCACGGTCGGCAACTCGATCGAAGTTCTCAAGGGTTTGAACGCAGGAGAAACGATCGTATCGGAAAACCCGTTGTTCCTGCGCTCCGCGGGTCAGGACTGAACCGTCGATGCGCGCCCTGATCGATTCGATTCTCCGGTATCGGCCGCTCATGGTCGTGGCGCTTTGCGCCTGGATTGCGGCAGGGGTCTTCTTTTTCCTCCGCCTGGACATCGAGGCGTATCCCGATCCGTCGCCGCCCCTGGTGGAAGTGATTACGCAGAATCCCGCCTGGTCGGCGGAGGAGATGGAGCGCCAGGTGACGGTGCCCATCGAAACCGTTCTCTTCGGCATTCCGCGGCTGACCTACGTTCGCTCGATTTCAATTTTCGGTCTCAGCGATGTGAAGCTCTACTTCAGCTACGACAGCGATTATTTCTGGGACCGCCAGGAAGTGCTCAATCGCCTGCAGCTCGCGACGCTGCCTGCCAACCTCTCTCCGCAGCTTTCGCCGGAATCGCCGATCGGCGAGATTTTCCGCTACCGCCTCGTAGGATCGGGCTACTCCCTGAATGAACTCAAAGCGACCCAGGATTGGTTCGTCACGCGGGAGGTAAAGCAGGTCTCCGGGATCGTCGATGTTGCTTCCTTCGGCGGCACGACCCGCGAATACCTTGCGGAGATCGATCCGGGCAAACTTTTGCAGTACAACGTGACGCTTCCGCAGGTCGTCAGCGCCGTCGGGTCGAGCAATGCGAACGTCGGCGGCAACTACCTGACGATGGGCAGCCAGAGCGTCAATGTCCGCGGGCTGGGTCTCCTCCAGTCCATTCCCGAAATGCGGAACGTTCTCATCACGGAGCGCAATGGCGTTCCGGTGTACTTGCGCGACGTCGCGGATGTGCGGGAAAGCATCCAGCCGCGCCTGGGCCAGGTCGGTGTGAATCATGACGATGACGCGGTCGAGGGCATCGTCCTCCTGCAGCGCGGCGAACAGTCTCTCCCCGCTTTGCGCGCCCTCAAGCAGAGGGTCCACGAGCTGAACGGTTACTTGCTGCCGCCGGGCATGCACCTCGACACGCTCTACGATCGCACCGACTTGATCCACCTGACGACGTCGACCGTCCGCCACATCGTGCTGATGGGATTGGTGCTCGTGACGGTCGTCCTGATCGTTTTCCTGGGCGACGTTCCCGTCTCCTTCATCGCGGCGCTGACCATTCCCTGTTCGCTGCTTTTCGCCTTCAGCATGATGGTGGTGACGGGCAGCTCCGCGAATCTGATTTCCATCGGCGCGATTGACTTCGGCATTCTCGTGGATGCGTCGGTGATC
>Ga0187864_10001177_pt1 | contig 26146 bp, 25 predicted proteins | sample June2016WEW_11_4_FD_132985 | JGI IMG/M metagenome (GOLD analysis project Ga0187864, IMG submission 132985) | Peatland microbial communities from SPRUCE experiment site at the Marcell Experimental Forest, Minnesota, USA - June2016WEW_11_40 | ecosystem: Environmental > Terrestrial > Soil >...
GAGGGTGTGGCTGCCCCCTACCCTTTCGAACTCCATTTCCTGAAGAACTCGAAGCAGTTTAACCTGGAGCGGAGGAGACATTTCGCTGATTTCGTCCAGAAAGAGAGTCCCTTCATGAGCGAGTTCAAACCTCCCCTTGCGCTGGCTGACCGCGCCGCTGAACGCGCCCTTTTCATGCCCGAAAAGCTCGCTCTCAAGCAATGTTTCAGGCAAGGCCCCGCAATTTACTGAAATGAACGGCTGGCCTTTTCGCGGACTGTTGTAGTGTATTGCCCTGGCGATCAACTCCTTGCCGGTACCCGAGTCACCAGTTATCAGAACGGTAGCCTTGGTTGGCGCCACTTTTTCAATCAAATCGAATATGCGCTGCATCTGCACGCTTTTGCCGATTATATTTCCGAAGTGATACTTACCCTGCAGCTCGCGGGCCATCTGCCGATTCTGCCTGACCAGGCGATAATGACCGATCGCCTTGCCGATGGTGAGTTTTAATTCCTCGTTTTTGAAAGGCTTCAAGATATAGTCGAAAGCGCCCTTTCGCATCGCTTCGACAGCTTTCTCCACGCTACCAAAGGCGGTCATCATAATAACCGGAAGATCGGGCTGGCGCAGTCGAACGCGTTCCATAAACTCCATGCCGTCCATTTCGGGCATTTTCATATCGGTGATCACCACGTCGAGGTCGTTTTCCTCGAGGCACTCAAGGCCGCGCCGGGCGCCTTCGGCGGTGATCACCTGATAGTCTTCTTCTGAAAGCAGCGCCTCCAAAACGAGCAGGTAATTCCTTTCGTCATCGACGATGAGAATTGTATTCATTCTATTCCGCAGCTTCCTCTTCGGCCTCAGATTCCGGTTGCTCAAGCGGGAGTCGTATGATGAGGGTGGCGCCTAGCCCTTTCCCGCTTACCACTTCAATTTCGCCGCTGTGGTTATCGATAATGGTCTGAACGATGGCGAGCCCCAGCCCCGATCCTTTTTCGCGCGTGGTGAAAAAGGGATTGAAAATCTTTTTCATTGTCTCTTTGGGAATGCCCGTCCCGGTGTCCTGGACCTGGATTTCCACAAGAGAGGCACCATCTCTTCCGTTGGTAATCGAGGTCCGTATGGTTAGTATTCCTCCTTCGGGCATCGCCTGGAGGGAATTGGCGAAGATGTTGACAAAGGCGCGGTAGAGCAGGTCCTGATCGGCCTCCAGGCAACAGCCCCCTGTCTGATAACACCTTTGGACCTTGATTCCGAGCCGGTGACACTCAGCTTCCATTACCGAAAGATTCCTGTCCAGAATGTCTTCAATCCAGCACGTAGCAGGACGCAGCCTCTGGGGCCTGGCAAAATCCAGAAACTCGGTCAGGATATCGTTCAGGCGTGTGGATTCTTCGACGATAATCGAGGAAAACTTCTTTTGTTTATCGTCGTGCATGCGGCAATCGAGAAGCTCTGCAGTGCTTCTTATGATTCCCAGGGGATTGCGGATTTCATGGGAGACGCCGGCAATCATTTCGCCAAGGGCAGCAAGCCGCTCCGATTGATGAAGCTGCTCTTCGAGCTTGAATTTCTCCTGGCTTCTTGCCGTGATTATCCGCTCAGCGCGCCGGGCGATAAACAGAATGGTCACAAAGAGGATGCCAACGAAGAGAAGAAAACTGAATGCGACTATCCACTGAAACCGGTGTATGGTTTCATAATCATGACTTACGTCCTGTGTTATTTCAAAGACTCCGAGGACCTTCCCCTTTCTCCAGCTAAGAGGCCTCTCCTCCCACATCGGCAGATAGGTAATAAGCCTTCTGGTGCCGCCTTTGAGTGAGAATCCGAAAAAATTGGTCTCCTCGGCCGTCATAACCGAAACGGATTCTTCGTTCAGAGCTCTAGTAAAAGACTCGCCAAGGTCGCCCTTGGTGCCGATCAATTCCTTACTTGTACTGTTGTAGGTGAGTATCTGTTCCAAATCGTAGATGTTCACGTGCTCCACCGACAGTCCGTGGATTGTGTTTCTTACGACCCTGTCGAGCCTTTCATACTGGCTTTCACGGCCAAGGCGGATTTCCCTCTCGGCGATGAGTGTAGGCAAGGTGAATTGGAAAAAAACCTGGTGATTGAGGTTTTCGGCAACAAGGAGCGCGTATTGTTCGCTTTTTTTCAGCAGAATAGCCTTTGCTTTTTGCGAGATAAACCCCGATAGAACAATGGTACAAACCAGGATCACCATCAAACTTGAAAGCGCAAGATACTTGACCAGTTGAAACGGCTTGACGCTTTCCAGAACTCTTTTCTTGGCTTGAATCGATCTCATGTTCCCGAGCTGTTTTTTTTGTCCAATAGTTGCTTTACCATTGCGCGCCTTTGCTCGAGCCGTTCTTTGGATCCGGCTTCCCATCCGGAGCTCTTGGGATCATAGAAAAGCACGCCGGCGAGTTCCCCGGGCATGTAGAGTTCGGGGAGCCAGCCCTCTTCGAAATCGTGAGCGTATTTGTATTCTCTGCCGTAGCCGAGTTTTTTCATAAGTCCGGTGGGCGCGTTGCGCAGGTGCAAGGGCACCCGGGCGGCGCCACTGTTTTTAGCGGCTTCCAGAGCTCGGTCCAGAGCGACGTAGAGCGAATTGCTCTTGGGCGCGAGGCAAAGATACACGACAGCCTGAGCAAGGGCAAGCTCACCTTCGGGACTGCCGAGGAAATGATAGGCATGGAAAGCGTTTACAGCCTGAACAAGGGCGGCCGGATCAGCAAGCCCGATGTCTTCCGAGGCCATTCTTATGATGCGCCGGGCGAGGTAGAGCGGATCCTCGCCTGCGTCAAGCATCCGAGCCAGCCAGTAGAGGGCCGCGTCCGGATCGCTTCCCCTGACGCTTTTATGCAGGGCGGAAATGAGGTTGAAGTGTTCCTCGCCCGCCTTGTCATAATGCACGGACTTGCGCAGCAGAGCTTGCTTTGCGGCTTCAAGATCCACGGTACGTATGCCTTCGGAATCAGGCGCAGTAGTCAGGACACCAATTTCCAAGGCGTTCAGAATGACTCGTGCATCCCCTCCGGAGGCCGCAAGCAAATAATCTTGGGCTTCCTCGACAAGGCGCGCCGGGAACTTCCCCAGTCCCCTGTCTGCATCGCAGAGAGCACGGTCGATTATTTGTTTCAAATCAGCCTCTTCGAGCGGTTCCAAAACGGCAACCTGAGCCCGCGACAGCAGCGGACGTATAATTTCGAACGATGGATTTTCCGTGGTGGCCCCGAGCAGAAGCACCGTTCCATTTTCAACGTGTGGCAGAAGGGTGTCCTGCTGTGCCTTGTTGAGCCTGTGGATTTCGTCCATGAGCAGCCATGTTCTCATTTTCCTTTTGGCGAGGACTTCTTTCGCCTCCTGAACGGCGGCCCGTATTTCCCTTGCCCCCGCCATGACCGCAGACAAATACACAAGGTAGCTTTCAGTATGCGTTGCTATAATTTTGGCCAAAGTCGTCTTGCCGCAACCAGGAGGTCCCCAGAGAATAAGGGAGTGGAAGCGCCGGTTGCGCAGAACTCGGTCGAGTATCTTTCCAGGCCCGAGCAAGTGCGACTGCCCAATGAACTCACCAAGGTTCCGGGGGCGCATCCGTTCGGCCAGAGGCGCCTGTCCCCCAGGTTCATCACCGGAACGGTTTTCGAACATATTTAACTGGCCCATTGGCTTCTGGTCTTGCCGGGTCGATTTCATGCCCTTCGCCACCCCTTGAGCGAAAAGCCGTATGTTTCCCCTCGAAAAATGGAGTTCCCAAAGGATAAACCTAATTCTAACGAAAATGTACGAATATTCCAGTTTTTTACCGAGAAAGGCACGGTTTCGCGATTTGATTGCCGACTGCCGCCTGTCGCTTGAGGGAGCGATGATGCAAGCTCGGGCAAATGTCCATTGTTCATTTTTTGTTATGCGTGGTATAAGAATTTCACATTCTTGCGAGTAGGTCCATATGAACCACAAGACAGTTAACAAAATTGTGCTCGTCATGGTTGATGATGATGAGGATGATTGTTTGCTGGTGGAGGCGGCCCTCTACGAAGCCTACTTAAAATGCGATTTTCACTGCGTAAAGGACGGCCTGCAGGTGCTGGACTACCTCAATCGGCGCGGCGGCTATCAGGACGCTGAGAGCTCACCTCGTCCGGACCTTATCTTGCTTGACCTCAACCTGCCCAGCATGAGCGGCCGCGAAGTTCTGCAGAAGTTAAAGACAGACCGGCGGTTTCGCGCCATCCCCGTTATCATCCTTACGACCTCAAGTCATGAGGATGACGTAGCTTTCTGCTACGATGCAGGCGCCAACACCTACATTATCAAGGAGCCTTCGTTTGCGGGGCTGCTTGCTGCCGTTAAGGTGGTAAAAGAGTACTGGTTGGAGACTGCTACACTTCCCCCAAGGGGAGATCTCCCAACCCGAAAAAAAGATAGGGAAGTCTTTTAGACCGCTGAAAGGATAAGGCCCAAACCCTATCCCGGTACTGCGGGACAGCGGCAGATGAAGCATGAACGCGGAGAAAAGTTGGCCGAAGACCCCAAGAGTCTCATGGAGCAGAAGGCCCGATTAAAATCCGAGTTGGCCGATGCCAAGGGATTTTTTGAAGCCATCGTGGAACATATTCCCGAAGCAATTACTATCGTCGATGGCCGGGACCTCACTGTTCGAATGGTGAGCAAATTTGGCCGGGAGCTACTCGGCCATGCAAGGGAGAAGGTCGAGGGAATCACGTACCAGGAGTACCGCAAATTCCAGGACATTTTTAATGTTGAGGGATCTCCAACCCCTTTTGAGGAGTTGCCGCTGATTCGGGCCATTCTCAAAGGTGAGATTATAACAAATGAGGAATGGGTGCTGAGGCGGTCCGACGGCAAGAAGCTGAACTTGCTTTGCAATTCAGGACCCATCCTTGATCGGCATGGCAATGTGACCGCAGGAATTGTAGTCTGGCGTGACATCACTGATCACAAGCGGGTGGAAGAGGAACTGCGCATCAAGAATATCGCGGCGCGCAAGAATATGGAGCAGGAGCTACAGGCAAAATCCTATCGTCTCCAGGAAGTCAACGCGGCATTGAAGGCTTTATTGCGACAAAGGGACGAGGACAGGAAGGAGTTCGAGGAAGCTCTTCTGACCAATGTCGAAAACCTTATTCTGCCATACATCAAGCGACTGAAAAGCGGGCCCCTGAGCGGCGCCCAGGCCTCATTGCTTGAAATCCTGGAATCCCATCTAAAAGAACTCACCTCAAAATTCGGCAAAACACTCGCGCTCGAATACAGGGTTCTCACGCCTACCGAAATGAGGGTCGCAGCCCTTGTAAGAGATGGTAAAACCAGCAAAGAAATCGCTGACCTGCTATGCATCTCCGAGAAAACAGCCTCATTCCACAGGAACAATATCAGGACCAAGCTCGGAATGAGAGGAACGGGAGCAAATCTGAGGAGTCATCTTTTGAGTCTCACGTAATATGCTAGTTTTTACCCCATATTTACCCCTCAAATTCTTGGGCTTTCAATCCTGACCAAAATTAGTACCTTAGGGCCATAGAAGAAAAACAGCAGGAAGGAACCATCATTCTGCATGCTCAAACTCAAGCCTGACATGGTCCGGCGATAGACCCTCGAGGGAAGCATTGACAGCAAAGCCATCACCTGTTGTTGCCATACTGGATGAAGATGCCGACGATCGACTTCTGTTGGAGGATGCATTCCATCAGTGCCGGCAGGATATAGAGGTCCATTGTTTTGAAAATGGTGAAGATCTGCTTGATTACTTGAACCGCAGCAAGGGCGACCACGGCAAAAATGGCGGCGCAGCCGACCTGGTGATCCTTGGTCTGGACATGCCGTGGGAAAGCACATTTGAGATTATAGCAACGATTAAATCCAATCCCGGTTTGAGGCAAATACCCATTATCGTCTTCATTGGGCTGGTGCCGGACGCTTTAATAAAGAGATTCTACGACCTCGGCGCAAATACTGTAATCGTCAGGCCGGCTCTGTGGGATGAAGTAGTCAACATTGTGAAGAAAACATGTGATTATTGGTTTGGGCCCTTGAAGATGTGATCGCCGTTTGAGCCGGGATTCGCTCATTTTCGAGGCTTTCGTCTCTTATTATACCCCGATGGAAAGATCCTGTCCCTAGAGTCAAAATATCAGTGGCCTCTTTTTTCAATAAATGATAATTATAAAAGCCTAACAACCATTATCCAGATAGTGAACCAACTATTCTATATCGCCAAAATCGGAAGTGGGGATTGAGTAATGAATGATCCGGTGGTCCCCGAAAGGCAAGAAGGGAGCCCAATGCCAAAGACCTCTCAATGTTCTGACGACCCGTCCAGGAAACCTGAAACCCCTCCTGCCAGCCTATCCTTTCAGCAGGCCTTAAGCAAACGCGGTGACCGGGACCGGGTGGTTCTAGTGATGGCTGATGATGATGAGGACGACTGTCTTGTTGTAAGCGAGGCCCTAAATGTCGCCTGCACCGGTTGCACTTTTCGTTGCGTTCGGGACGGCGCCGAAATGATGGACTATCTAAATCGGATCGGACGCTACAGGCATGCTGAATCGTCCCCCGTTCCGGATATCATCCTGTTAGACCTCAACATGCCAAAGATGGGCGGCCGTGAAGTCCTGAAAAGATTGAAGACGGACCCGCGCTTTCGAGCCATTCCGGTGATCATTCTGACAACCTCGAGGGAATTGGAGGACGTAAAGATTTGCTACGATCTGGGCGCTAATTCGTTCATTACCAAGCAATCCAGCTTCGATGAGGTGGTCGCTGCGATGAAAACGCTCACCGAATACTGGATCGAGATTGCAACCCTCCCTCCCAGGAAGACTCAGACCCGGGAGCCCATTGAGCCGGATATACCCTCCTGACGCGACCCAATGTTTCACTCAAACAAATCCACCCAGCAGGTCTCATAACCTTGTGCTACTCGCCCAGGTAGGCTTTGCGGACCCTTTCATCTTTGAGCAGTTCCCCGCCCGGGCCTTCGAGGACTACCGCACCGGTCTCGAGTACGTATCCGTAATGCGCTATGCTGAGGGCGGCTACTGCGTTCTGCTCGATCAGAAGGATGGTCGCCCCCTCACCGTTGATCTGCTGAATAGCCCTGAAGACCTCTTCCACCATCAGGGGCGCAAGCCCCAGCGACGGTTCGTCCAGCAGAATCAGCTTCGGTTTGCTCATGAGCGCACGGCCAAACGCCAGCATTTGCTGCTCACCGCCGCTGAGCGTCCCTGCCGGCTGCGTGCGCCTCTCTGAAAGCCGTGGAAAAATCGAAAGCACCCATTCGAGTCCTCTTTTAAATTCGGCGGAAGTGCGGTTGTAAGCGCCAAGTTCAAGGTTTTCCGCAACGCTCAAGTTTGCAAATATCCGCCTTCCTTCAGGACTGACCGCGATACCCAGTTGAATGATACGGTGAGTACTGAGCCGCGTTAATTCAGTTCCGAAAAAATAGACCGCGCCGGAGCGCGGCCTGAGGAGTCCGACAATGACTTTGAAGGCGGTCGTTTTTCCAGCACCGTTGGCGCCGATCAAAGAGACTATCTGCCCCCGGCCGATCGCGAGGCTGACCCCTTTGAGCGCGTGTATTCCTCCGTAGTACACGTGGAGGTCCTCAGCCCTGAGCATGCGATGGGCCTCCGAGGTAAGCCGAGATGACTTCCGGGTCGCTCCTGATTTCATCAGGTGTACCCTCGGCGATCGACTGGCCGTAGTTGATGACCTTTATGCGCTCGCAAATGTTCATGACGAACTTCATGTCGTGCTCGATCAAGAAAATCGTAATCCCGCTTTTTTCCCGTATCCGGCGAATGAAGGCGGCAAGCTCCATTTTTTCCATAGGGTTCATCCCGGCAGCCGGTTCGTCCAGTAAGAGCATACCTGGTTGTGTGGCAAGCGCCCGGGCAATTTCGAGCTTCCGCTGAAGCCCGTAAGGAAGGTTTTGAGCCTTTTCAGAAGCAAGGGGCGCAAGGCCTGCTTCTTCAAGGTATTTCAGGGAGTGCTTCCGTATCCTTTTTTCTTCCCTTCCGTGTTTGGGCAGCCCGAGCATCGCGGCCAGGAAGGACGAATCCATCGAATAATGGCAGGACACCATAACATTTTCGAGCACCTTCATATCGGCGAAAAGCTTTATATTCTGGAAAGTGCGCGCAATACCCCTGGCCGTTATCAGGTGAGAGGGAAGCCGAGTGATGTTTTCTCCATTCCAGGTTATATCGCCCGCAGTGGGCCTCAGTATGCCGGTTATCATGTTGAAAACCGTAGTTTTACCTGCGCCGTTGGGACCTATGAGGCCGGTGAGCTCACCCCGCTCAAGCGTGATGGAGAAATCGCTTACCGCTTTAAGCCCTCCGAACTCCCTTGTCACATGGCGCATCTGGAAAAATGAGCTCATGGCGGTTTTTGAGTCCTCTTCCATCCGGCCAACATCGATTCCACAGAATTCCAACTGAGTTCACTGCGCCCCATGATGCCCTTTCTGACGAACAGAATAACCAGCATCAAAATCAGGCTAAAGATAACCATCCTCATTCCGGGAATTCCCGGAATCGTGAAAGGGCCGATCTCCATTGGTTGTTCCACTATTCTCAGCGCCTCTCCCCCCCAAGCGAAAAGCACCGCCCCGATGATTGCTCCCGTCGTACTCCCAAGGCATCCCACGACTATCATGATGAGGAGGTTGAAGGTAAGGAAAAAAGTAAAGAGACCGGGCGAAATCGTCGTTATCAGGTGAGCCAGCAACCCCCCGGCGATTCCCGAAAAAAAGGCGCTTACCAGGAAAGCAAGCATAAGGCATCGAAACGGATCGACTCCCATCGCTTTTGCAGCGGTCTCGTCCTCCCGGATCGCCTTCATCGCCAGGCCGTAATTGCTGTTGATCAACCGCTGAATGACGACCACCGCCAGGGCCGCCACACCCCATGACCACCAGAGATTTGTATGCGGATAGAGGCCTTTGAGTCCAAGCGGCCCGTTAGTGACGCTTTGACCGGCATTGCAGAGTACCCGGACGACCTCCCCGAACCCCAGGGTTACGATGGCCAGATAATCACCCCGCACGCGCAGAACGGGAAAGCTGATGAGAAAGGCAAAAGAAGCGGCCACAACTCCAGCCGCGATGAGCGATACGACGAAGGGGACCTGGATCACGTTTATCGGCCAGATCACGGGTTCAAGAATGAAATTGATCTGCTTTTCCGCCGGTGTCATCGACAGCAACGCGGAGGTGTAGGCGCCTATGGCTATAAAACCGTTTGGTCCCAGATGAAGAAGGCCGCAGACGCCGTTTATCAGGTTGTAGCTGACCGCCATAGTGATGAAGATAGCGATATTATTGAGTATTCTGACCTGATAGCCGGAACCGTAGCGGCTGAATAGAAAAAGAACGCCGAACAGGAAAACAAGCGAGACGACATTAAGCCGGAATTTCAATTTTTCGCTCATGACCCCAATCCCGAATTACTGAATTACAGGCTCACCCATAATCCCGGTCGGTCTGAAAAGCAGCACGCCTATAAGAAGCAGAAAAGCGAACGCATCCCGGTACTCGGCCAGGCTGGGCAAAAGGGCCACGATGAGAATTTCGCAAAGTCCAAGCAGAAAACCACCCAAAACAGCGCCCACGATGTTTCCGATCCCTCCAATAACCGCCGCAATGAAAGCTTTCAGACCTGGTATGACCCCCATGAACGGATTTATCTGCGGGTATTTCATCGCCCACATTATCCCGCTCGCTGCGGCCAGGCTCGAGCCGAGGAGGAAAGTAAGGGCAATGATCCTGTCGAGGTTGATTCCCATGAGCCGAGTTGCCTCGAAATCCCGCGAAGCTGCGCGCATCGCCATGCCTGCCCTGGTTTTGAAGACAATATAAAGCAGTCCAAGAACCAGAAGCAGCGTTATGATCGGAGAGTAAATCGTGAGCACCATGATGTGGAGATCTCCGGCCTTGATCACGAAGCCGAAAAAATCAGGCCTGGGAAAGGGTTTTGGCACTCCCCCAACGAGCACAAGGGCAAGATTTTCCATCAGGAAAGAGGCCCCGATTGCTGAGATCAGCAATGAAATACGCGGGGCCTGCCTCAAAGGCTTATAGGCTGCACGATCCAACAGAATACCGATTGCTCCGGTTGCGATGACTGCGAGTGGAAAACTAACAAACCAGGGGAGTGAGAAAAGCAAAACTCCATACATGGCGGCATAGGCTGTAACCATCAACAGATCGCCGTGAGCGAAGTTGATGAGCCTCAGGATTCCGTAAACCATCGTATATCCGATGGCAATCAGGGCATAGAGGCTCCCCAGCGAGACGCCGTTTATGAGTTGTTGAAGAAAAAGCGTAAGGCTCATTTCGGGCCGCCTTCCATCTTGAGGTTGGAAGCAAGTGATTCACATAATGAATCGGGACCTGAAATGAGCCTTTAATACACCTTCTAAGATAGACTGTAAGCAGTAAAATAAATATGGACAATAAATACCTTATAAAGTGCGGAAATGACATCGGCGCCGGGTGGTCTATCACACGCGGTGGGCTGATGCGAGGCGCCTCAGGGGCCCTTGGCGCAAGCTTCCCGGATGCGTTCGACCAGTTCGGAAAGATCGCAGGGCTTGACAAGGTAATCGAACGCCCCGTATTCCATTCCCTCGCGGGCCGCTGTTTCAGACCCATGCCCCGTGAGGATGATGACCGGCATTTTCGGTTCCATTACCTTAAATATTTTCAAAACCTCAATGCCGTCCATATCTTCCATCTTAAAGTCAAGGACGGCGAGATCGAAAGATTCATTGCGCAAAATGCGAATCGCCTCGGTTCCGGAGCGGGCGGTTTTCACCTGGAAATTGCGTTTGGAGAGTCTTTTTGCCAGGACCGTAACATAGCCCTCCTCATCATCGACAAGCAGAAGTTTCGTCCCCTTGCTTTGGTCTTGTTCAGAGTTAATGAGGTCTCCAGAGGACATAGGCATCACGAGGTCTCTGAGTGAATGGGAATGTTTACATGGAAAGTCGTGCCGAGCCCAACCGAACTGTCCACGGTGAGATTTCCTCCGAGTTTTTTAATGATTCCATAGCATATCGACAGTCCCAGCCCAGTGCCTTTTCCGACTGGCTTGGTGGTAAAAAATGGATCGAATATGCGCGCCATAAGACTCTTGGAAATTCCGTGCCCTGTGTCCGCGATGTCTACTACCACCTTGTCGCCTTCCACCCTGCTCCGTATTTCGAGCAATCCGCCTCCGGAACCAATCGCGTCAATTGAATTATTAATGAGATTCATGAAAACCTGCTGCAATTCAGTAGGGGAAGCCGAAATAAGCGGCAGGTGCTGATCTAATTCGGTTTGAACTCTTATGTTGTTGAATTTTGAGCGCTCCTCGCAAATGCTCAATATTTCTTCAATTGTATCGTTGACTTGAATCTCGTGGTGGACGGGGTCCGTTTTGCGGGCAAAACTAAGTAGTTTATGAGTTATCTCTTTGCACCGCACTCCCTGAAGACCTATCTGCTTGAGGGAGCGCCTGAACTCATCGACGTTTTGGTTCTCCTTAAGCTCTTGCTCCTCAAGCAGGTCTTCCATCCACCCGGCTTCCTCGACCATAATGGCGACCGGATTGTTTATCTCGTGCGCTATCCCCGCAGCAAGTTCGCCGATCGAGGCAAGCTTTCCCGCTTCTATCACCTGCTCGTTCATCATTTCCTTTTCCAGGTCGGCCTTTTGGATCTGCCCAACCACCTTTTGTGAGATGAAAAGGGCAACCAGCACAATTGCCAGGCAGCCGAGGATAAAGATAGACAGAGCAATAACCCTTGCACGGTTGACCTCGGAGAACGCGTCATCCTGGTCCTGCAGGTAGGCCAGCGTCCACTCGCCTGACTTGAGCGGCATGAGAATGAAGATGATGTTTCTGTTCCGGCTCTTAACTATTCCCGATACGGCATTACTGCCCGATGAGGACGTTTTTACCTCCTCAATAGGGGAGGCAGAAGGTTCGGCGCTTCCCGTCCCTGCCATCCCGGCCCATGAAGTCCTGCTCAGCAGGCTGGTAATGTTGGGCGCCAGTTCAGTGCCGGGGCGCGTCTGAAGCTCTCCCGCACTGTTCACTATGAAAGCTGACCCCGTTTCACCGATATGAATTTGTTCAACCAGCGAGTTGAAGGCCACGAAATCTATAGTCGCCCGCAGGAGCCATTCGGTGTCTCCGCGCCTTTTTTTTACAGAGATGATAAAGTGCGGGGTACGGCGAAGACCCAGGAAAACATCGCTCAGGTAATAATCTCTCTTTATGGCTTCCCGGAACCATTCTGCTTTGGAGTAGTCGGCGTTTAGGAGCTTGAGGCTCCCAGCGTATGAAATCTGAACACCCTCCGAGTTTACTACCCCTAAATCGACAAAAACACCCGAATAGGCATTTTGAAGAATAACCAACTTGTTTTGGAGAAAGGTTTCGTCAGTCAATTCATCGTAGGTGTAAGAATCGGCGAGGACCTTTATGTAGGAAAGCTTTTCATCGAGAAACGAATTTATGAGCTGCTGATGTTTTTCCACCAGTTCGTGGAGATGCTCCATGACCTTTTGCCGATAAGAGGTCTCAAAATAGTAGCCGATTAGACCTGCTATCAGGATGAGCGGTGTAAAGGAGACCAGGATCACAATCAGGGTCATGTTCCTGGTCAAAGATGTGTAGTAATGCTTTTCCATCATATCGGATTTCAGGCGGATTGATTCATTGAGCCCTCGGAATTGGTTAAACGGCCCTGCTTGCCAGCAGTTTCTCGGCCTTCTTGACGGCCTCCAGAATATCGCCGATGTCGGCCGGTTTTCTCAGGTAAGCGAACGCACCAAGATTGCGGACATAGGCTTCATCGATTTCTGACCCATGGCCCGAAAGGATTATCACTTCGACCTCGGGATGACTTTTTTTTACGCGGCGCAAGACCTCCAAGCCATCCATTCCGGGCATTTTGAGATCAAGCACCATGATTTTTGCGGCGCTCTCGTCAACAATTCGCAGCGCCTGTTCACCACTGAAGGCTATATGAGCGGTGAACCCCCTCAACCGAAGCCGTTCCGCAAAAGCCTCAGCAAATTCCACTTCGTCGTCAACAACAAGAATATCGAGTCCCATTTAGATCAAACCTTTTCAGATAGAAATCACAAGACCCAGGAAGCCAATCGGGCCGGTGCAAAAATTCATTTCGACGGGGCGGTCCGTTCGGGGGTTCGCCCGCCGGGAAAAAACACTACAAAGTCTCCATCAGACGCCCGCCAGTTATAACGCATACCCAAACTGGAGGCCAACTCCTCGAACTCCTGCCATTCGCCGAATTTCGAAACAGCTTCTTTTACAACTTTTTCACAGGATTCGCCCTCGAAAGAAAAATCCAGACATGGAGAACCGAGATCGTCCCTTACGAGCATCAAAATAGAGCCACTGGCGATCATACATCCTATAAAGGCCTCGATGGCCATGGTCAAAGCCATCTGGATTCTAAACGCGTTGGCAAAAAGCATGACCGGGCGATCGCAGACCGCTCCCTTGAGTTCCACATTGCGGAGTGCGGCAAGTCTTTGCGCCAGCGAAACCGTCTGAGTTGCGATTGCATTCAGATCAATATCGGCGTAGGCGTGATCCATGCTGTGAGCGAAGCGATTGAACCTGGAGGTGATTTCGACCCCTCTTCGAACCTGCTCTTCGATCTTTTGCACTGAGCGCTGAAACTTCTCCCGGTGCGGAAACGGGGCCTCCCTCATCATCGCAAGGTAGTCAGCCATCAGCCCATTTGATTCGTTAATTACGGCCAGAACGTTTCTTAGCTCGTGAGTCACACTGGCGGCTATTTTACCGAAAAAAGCAAGCTCCTTTGCTTTCATCCCAATTCCCCTTGCGCGATTTGCTTAAAGTGGCGCTCGTTCAGTCAACTTCGGGCTTGGCTTTTGATTGTCTAACCTTTCTATGGGCCTCCTGCATTGCTTGAGTGAGTTTTTCGATATCAACAGGCTTTTCCAGGTAGGCGCATGCCCCAAGCTCCGCACAGAGCCTGGCTACATCCTCGGAACCATGACCCGTAAGTACGATCACCTCGACATTCGGATGTTTTTCTTTCACCCGGCGCAAAACTTCCAGACCGTCTATCCCCGGCATCTTTAGATCCAGGACCATTACCTCGGGCTCATCTTCTTCAACAATCGAGAGGGCTTCCTCTCCACCGTAAACCACAGCCGAAGAATAATCCCGCATCTGAAGGCGCTCCGACAGGGCCTCGACAAAGTCTCTTTCGTCATCGACCAGCAGCACCTTGGACGGCAGGGGAACATCGAAGTCGAACTTGCGGTAGACATCCGTCTGGTAGTATCCCGGCCCCACTTTGGTCTCTGCGCCTTTCACGCCCGGAACAGCCGATGCAAGCCTTTTGAGCTCTTCTTCAAGTGAAGCAAGCATCATCACGTGCTTGTTGATTTCCATGACAACTATGCCGTCCCTTGCCGAAACCGAAACATCATGACCTTCCATGGCCAGCTTGAGATTTACCTCAGAAGCAAGCGTAAAATCGGCCACAGCCTTGAGCGAGTCCTCCGATACCGTCAGAACGCTGCTCTTCAGATTGTCGCATATAAGCCGGACAGCGTCGTCGTGAGCGATTTTATTCATCGGGATTATGATATCATACAACCCGGCGGCCCAAGGGTCTTTTTGCCCCAGGAGATGTTCAACCCCGAGAACAAGGGACTCGTCATCCTTGTGGATTTTTTTCAACGCATCCTTAAGCGAAATCTTTTCCAGGCGGCAGGCCAGGTTGGAACGATATCCGGCGTCGGCTATCATGCACACGTTGAGTACGTGAGATATTGTCCTGGGGACCATCAGAGTGCAGATCCCGAACAGGAGGAGATCATCGCCCTTCAAAGAATCGGCAACCATCTGCCTCAGGCAGGCCAGGCTTCGCTCCTTTTCATGGGTGAACTTATTGAAAATGGAGGCTTTACCCCTGAGGGCTTTCCAGATTTTGCTCTCTTCAATATTGAACCGCTTGCTCGCAGCAGCCACCAAAGCGGCATCCTCAAGATGCATGTAACCCGTTTTCTCTATAACGCTGGCTACGACTTCCTCAGCTCCGCAATAAGAACCACAAAAAACATTGACAACCGGCATGATTGATTATCCCTTCTTTGCGAGTTGTGGCGCGTCATCCACAAAGCGGACCGAAAGGAGCGGGCAGCTTCCCAGGCACTGCGTGTGCGCGCTGGAGTGTATTGCATCAACTGCATTAGAGATCGTCGAATAAATATTATTTTCTCCGATTTTGGCCAATAGATGGGTGCGCTTCATAACTGCAAGCACTTTTTCGTTCAGCCCCGCAAAGGATATCCCGTAGCCGGCGCTTCGCACCCGATCCACAATTAGCGAGAGCATTTCCTCCCCCGAGGCGTCCATATCGTTTATACCGTTGGAGACAATAAGAATGTGTTTGAGTTCCGGCATTGCACGAATTACCTCCGTAACCTTTTCTTCCAAATAGCCGGCATTGGCATAAAACAGTGCTCCGTCGAAGCGGATCATCGCGATATGCCTGCACTCTTTGAGGCCGTGATCGCGGGCGCTCTGAAAGGAACTGTCCTCATACATCGAAAGGGTGGTGACCTTCGGACGCATGCTCTTGTAAAGAAACATTCCGAGCGAGAGCAGAACGCCGATCATTATTCCCTTGTCAAGATGTGGGGCGGTAACAAGGGTTGCCAGAAAGGTTATGATCGAGAACAGCCCGTCGTACCATTGCGCCTTCCAGGCGTGAACGAAGCCCGAGACATTTATCAGGCCGATGACCGCCATCATGATAACTGCTGCAAGCACCGATTGAGGCAGGTAGTAGAGAAGCGGGGTAAAGAAAAGAAGCACTATGGCAACTGTAATGCTGGTTACTACACTTGATAAGCCGGTCAGGGCACCCGACTGGATATTCACGGCCGATCTGGAGAAAGATCCAGATACCGGAAAACTCCTTGTGAAAGCCCCCATAATGTTGGCAATACCCTGACCTATGAGTTCCTGATTGGGGTCGAGCCGCTGTCCTGTTTTAGCGGCCATCGCCTTGGCAATCGAAATTGCCTCCATGAATCCGAGAAGAGAGATGATAGCCGCTATCGGGAGCAACTTGAGCAGGATATTCAAATCCAGCCTGGGGACCCCGAAACTTGGCAACCCACGGGGAATATTTCCGACAACGCTTCCCCCGCCCATCAGTACGACAGCTTTCTCATCGATCGAAGAGTTGCCGACCCTTACCCTCCAGGTCGAACCGTCTCCCTTTAGAGTTTCACCAAGTTTGCCCGAGGGAAGGTAAATCTTTTTGCCATCAGCGTCAGTAGCGGCAGTAAAAAAATAATATCTAATCGACGAGCGCCTTCGAGCCATTATCTCCTTAAGATCTGAGAGTCTTAAATCGACCAGGTCGCATTCATGCTTTATCGCCAGGGCTTCCCTGGAGTGACTGCCGTATTTTTCCTCAGCGTCTGTAAGGCGGGGAGTGAGTTCGGCCCGGGTTTCCGCCAGTTCCCTTGACTCCTTGGCGGCTGCGTCGAATCTGGCGATCAGGTCCCGACAGTCATTTGAGGCGATCGTATCAATAGGGACCCGGACGTTGTTTTCATATCCAATTGCCCAGGAAATCAGCGAGGTAACCGCTACGGCGACAAGCACGTATGGAATGCGCCTGTTTATCTGCCTCAGCCCGTACATTATCACAAAAGCGGCCATTCCCAGCGCCAGGGTCTGCCAGTGTGTATAGCGCAGAGCCGCTTTGATGACCAGGTATATGGTCTCATAATGATGCTCGGCGTCGTCCACATAGACGTTGAACATCTTCGAGAGCTGGGAAGTGGCGATGATGATTGCGCCGGCATTGGTGAATCCGTTTACCACCGGATGGGAAAGAAAATTCACAACCAGTCCCAGCCGCAGAATTCCCAGGGCAAGCTGAAAAACTCCGACAGTGAGCGCGAGCAGGATGGCATAGGCTATAAAACCCTCGGTTCCGGCAGTGGCAAAGGGTGACAGGGCCGCTGAAGTCATGAGGGATACGATCGCCACCGGACCCGTTGCAAGCTGCCGGCTCGATCCGAACATGGCGGCAAGCATGGGAGGAAGAAAGGAGGCGTAAAGTCCATAGTGGACCGGCATTCCGGCGAGCTGCGCATAAGCCATCGATTGTGGAATCAGCACAAGGGCGACGGTCAAACCGGAAACGATGTCCAGTTTGAGCGAGGAGAGATTTGAAACCCTCATCCAGTCAACAAATGGAAAAACCTTGCGAAGCATAAACACATTCCCTTGCCGCATCTGGAAAACGAGAATCCGCCAATACCCAAAAGATCAGCAATGGTTCAGCGCAAAGATCACCCGATAAGGTTTTCTCCGCTACTTTGTCGATACCACTGTGATTTTTTCCATCCCGGATTACGCTGTTTGCTGAGATCTGAGCCTTTTAGGCAGATAAACAGTGATCGTAGTCCCCTGCCCTTCCTGGCTCTTGGCCTCAATGCGCCCGCCAAGCCTCTTGATGATGCCGTAGGTAATGAACATACCGAGCCCGGTTCCATGTCCCTTCTTCTTTGTGGAAAAAAAAGGTTCGTAAAAGCGATTCAGCGTTTCCTCCGACATTCCGCAGCCGTTGTCCTCAATTGAAACCGAGAGAACTTCACCACAGTCACAGGTGCATATGGCAATTGTTCCCCCGTCCTCCACCGCCGCAAAAGCATTGCTCAGCAAGTTGAGAAAGACCTGCTGAAGCTGGCCGCGATCCGAGGCAATTTCAGGGAGGTTGTCCCCAAGTTGAAGCCGAAGATCCAGATTTCGGTAGAGGGCTTCCTTCTCAACGAAACCCACGGTCTCGCGAATCACCTCATTTATGTCAAGATCCTCGATATGAGGCTCCATCCTGCGCGCGAACCCGAGCAAGCGGTGGGTAATCGAGCGGCAGCGCTCCACAGAGTTGATAATCGCATCGGTCAGTGCGAGAAATCTATTCCTGTCTTTAAAATCACTCTCGAGTTCGATCAGGTCCTTCATCAGGCCGGCTTTCTCATTTATAACCGCCATCGGATTGTTTATTTCATGCGCCACCCCTGCGGCGAGTCTTCCGATGGAGGAGAGTTTGTGGCTGTGCTCGATTTCCCTAAAAACGGCTTCACGCCTTTCGTCGCTTTCCTGGAGCCTGTGAATGAGATAGCCGGTCAGCTTGAATACAACGAGCACGATTATCAGTACGCCTGCAATAAACACATAAAATATTTCGCTCTTTAGTGTGTACCAGGACCTGAAAAGTTCCCCCCTGGGTTTTACGACCACGAGTATGAAGGGAGAGTTCTGGAAATAGGCGTATGCCATCAGAATTTCACGGCCGAGTGAATCGGTTGTCTCCGTGGAGTTCGGCTCGCCCGAAAAAGGCGGGAGGCCGACGGGGAAATGGTCCAGAACGCCTCCGTAATTCCTGGTGGCGGTTTGCAGCGTGCCGTCCCTGGTTACAAGAAATCCATCGCTCGTTGCGTCCAGCCGCATCGAAGCAATAAGCTCATCTATCGTGTGAGTATCGATAGTGGCCCGCAGAGTCCAGGATTTTCCGCCTTCGATTTTTCTCTGCACAGCCATTGCGATATGCGGAAACCTGCGGAAACCCATGAATACATCACTGATGAAGGTGCCCCGTGATCGAACCTCATGAAACCAGGGCTGCTCGCTGTAGTTGCGGCCCTTGAGATCGTAGGGCCCCACATAGCTCACCTGAACACCGTTTTCATCTATGAGACCCAGGTCTACAAACCCCCCAAACTCCTGTTTCATGACACGAAATATGCGGTTAAGGTTTCCCTCGTCAGCCAGTTCCTCAAAAGAATGCTCGGAACCGATAAAACTTACGACCGAAAGTCGTTCGGCAAGGAACAGCTCCATGGAATGCTTGCTCTTGTTCACCAGGACAAGCAGCGGGTTAACGATCTCCTGGCTGAGCGTTTTCCGGTACTGGTGAGAGTTTATCATCGCCATGGAAAAGAGCGGAATAACCGTGATCAAGATCATCAGGACAATGATGCGTCTGCGAAGCAGGCGGTAAATTTCAGGGGACCCGCCTTCATCCGGAAAATCGAGCAAACTCAGATTTTTGAGCCAACCAGACAAAGACACCTTAAGCCTTCCGTTCTTTCAAAAGTATGTCCCCGGACTTGAGAGCTCCCCTTCGAAATCGGCTGAGAGCAACTTCCGCCGGCCTTATGACCGAGTGAATTACTTCGACATTTTTCCGCCTGGCTTAAACTGATTGCATATTCGACTATATGCCTGAGTTCGAGGATATTTCCCGGATAGTCGTATTCGAGGGGTCTTTTGAGGCATGCGTCAGAGAAGCCGGTAATCAAAACAGGCATTTATGAAACGCTATGTTTCGTATCGTATCAATAGTACAGCTATCAGGGGATTGAACTTACAATTCCGTGGAAGATAAATCAATAGAAAACGTGTCATATCGATTCAGTATGATATGTTTTTTTGCGCAAATAGGATGGATGATCGAATCAGGCCTGCCGGATGAATGAGCCTGCCGAAGTTCTTGCCCTGAGGACCTCGAAGGGGCCGAAACGAACTTTTCTAATAGTCTAAATTGTTGGACTCAACACGTCTTTAATTGAGTTTGGACTTTGGGCATCTTCGCTCCCTCAAAAAAAGTTTCAGCTCCGGCAGCTCGGCCGGACCGGGCGTGAGCGCACAGTTGCCGGCCCTACCCTTCTATTTCCCGAGGATGCGGCCAAGTATTCCCTTCTTTTGTAGCTCGGGTTCGGGAAGCCCCAAGCATCGACAGATCGCCGATTCCACTTTATCCTGTGAGATATCGGAACCTTCGACTACGATTAGCTCGTCCACCATGATCGCCGGGGCGACCGGAAGATCGAGATCGAAGTACTCATCGCACTGATATTCAGCAACGGGTTTGGATATTACTTCAATTTCAACAGTGTATTTTTCGCCCAACCTGGGCATCATTGCGATGAAGTTCTTTCAGGGCTTTCCATTTGGTTCGTTAAGGAAAAATCTTAGCTTGGCCATGCTTTGCCTCCTTTCTCAGTTGCCGGATTTTTTTACTTCAGCCATTCGGCCAATAAATTGAACGGGAGGGATATAATCGACCAGGCGCAAATCGGACCTCTCTTTTCCGTTTCCTTCCAAAAACACTATTGTCGGGACCCCCTTAATCCCATATTGCTGCAGCAGTCGCTCATAAACAGAATTTCCGCCCCTGGTCAGATCGACCTTGACCATGATGAAATCCTTTTGTGCGGCCTTAACTACAGGTGCATCATGGAAGGTGACCTGTTCAAGTTTTCTGCATGGAGTGCACCAAGTGGCATAGAAGTCGATGACCACAGGCATGTTCAATCTTTGCGCTTCTTGCAAAACTTCATTTGAGTATGGCTTCCAGGCAACGCCAGGTCCGCGCATGGCCCAGGATGAAACAAGAAAAGCGGCAAGAACAAGGCACGCCACACCTGTACCCGTTTTTACCTGCGGAAAAACTCTGAAATTTGCCCGGCTCCTGTCAAGCCATCCCAGGTGTATCCCGGCAGCCAACGCTGCGGCGGTAAGAAGCATCACACTCACAGCTTCCGGCAGGATTGGGCTTATGAAGTGGACCGCCATGCCGACCAGGACCCAGCCCATGAGCTTTCGAACCCAGACCATCCAGTCGCCGGAGCGTGGAAGCTTGTCCAACTGACCTGAGAAAACGGCGAGGAAAAAGAGCGGAATCCCAAGGCCGATACTCAGGGTAAAGAATATAACGAATCCAAGCCAGGGGCTTCCCACGGCGGCGACCCAGGTGAGCAGCCCTAGAACAAAGGGTCCGATGCAGGGGGCGGCGACCACCCCGAGAGTCAGCCCCATGAAGAGGCTTCCGAAATAGCCGGTGTAAGATTTTGCGGCAGCCTGCGTGATGCCGCTGGGAAGACGCATCTCCCACAGCCCGAAGAGACTGGTTGCAAAAAAGACCAGAACCGCCGCCACGACAATAAGGACGATGGGGTTTTGAAGCATTGCTCCCATGAGACCGCCGGTCAGGGAGGCAACCACGCCGAGCACGGAGTTGGTGACCGCAAGACCCATCATGTAACACAGCCCATGAGCAACGAGATTTCCCTTGCCTTCTCCTTCCTTTGCGGCCTGGCCGCCAAAGTAGGAAACCGTGATGGGGATCAGGGGATAGACGCAAGGAGTAAGATTTAGAGCCATCCCTCCCGCAAAGATGCCCAGCAGGGTCCACATCATTGCCCATCCATATAGAGGCCCAGGGGCTTTGGGCTCTTCACGGGTCAGAGTAAGACCCGCAGGGGCGCTCTCGATGGGAAGGCCCCTGCCCTGCCACTCGGGATAGCCTTTGGGATCACGATAAATGTTCTTGTATCCAAGTGTTGCGGCCACACGGGCCGCAGAGTCGCTGCGGACTCATGTAAGACCCGCTCAGTAGAAAACGACCATACGTTCTTTATCCGGTCCCAGAAAGGTTTCGAGTGTCGATGCCTTGCTCCGTCTCGACCACCAGGTCGGCTCTATGGGGAAATTCAACGCCCCTTTGATGTGCCCTGTCCGGTATTCCCACTCCTGGCGCGTATCCACCAGCAAAAAGCTCTTCGCATCCTTCTCATAACGTTCGGAAAGCTCGGCGGTAGTGATAAGCCTGTAGCCTCCATTTTTCGCTTCGGCCAGGACATCATCCCATGTGGCATCCCTTGGAGTCACGGCCCGGTTGGTAAACCACAGCGCTCCAACTGTAATGAGCACCGCTAAAAAAGCTATGAGCGCAGTCTTCTTGTTTGGCACGGGAAACCCTTTTTTGCGTCCAAAAGACTTTCAACGCCCTATCGAGGATTGGAAAAAGCGCTTCAGGGCTTCGCCTATCTCCGCAACTGCCTCCCCTGGTTCCATCCGGTCGATTACCTTTTTCACATCTCCCTTCAAGATTCGCCCCCCCCCATGTCGGCTAATAGATTTTTCTTGCCGAGAGCAAATCCCTTGCGACGGTGCTAAGGGATTGGATTATATTTAGAATTCTGGGATCCCTCAGTTCGTAGTAAATAAATGGCCCGTTGCGCTCGATTTTGACAAGAAGAGACCGTTTGAGCTCCCTCAAGTGATGGGATACAAGGGGCTGTGAAAGATTCAGCTCCTCGACTATACTGGTAACCGACCTCTTCCCGCCGCTGATGTACTGAAGAATCCGCAGCCGGTTTTCGTCCGAAAGACTCCTGGCCAAAAAGGCTACCGGCTGGAAATATTCGATCGCTTCTGCCAGCTTCTCTTGCATCAGTCCGCTCAACAGTTCTTCGCCGCCTTTCAGCGCATCACCAGGGTTTGACGGCTTTGTTCCAATTATCTTCTGCATTGCAACCACCCTGCGTCATCGGGAAGCATCGGCCGGTTCAGGCTGAACGGCCGCATGCTTTGCTTGCGGTTTTTTTCGCTTCCACGTAACGAGCCGCAGCCAATGCGGCAATGCAGCCTTCGGAAGCCGCAATCACTATCTGTTTGGCGTAATTTTCTCTCAGGTCCCCGGCGGCAAAGACCCCGGGAATATCCGTCTCGCATTTGTCATCAGTCAGCACGTAACCTGTGGTGCTCGTTTTTACGCCTATGGGCGCCAATGTGCTATGTGGCGAAAAACCGACAAAAATAAAAACACCGTCGACTTCAAGCTCTTTTTGTTCGCCAGTCTGAGTGTTTTTTAAGGCGACCGCCCGCACACCCTGCTCACCTGACTTAATCTCGGTGACAACCGTATCCAGAATGATTTCAACCTTGGGTTCCAACAGGATGCGCTGTTGGAGAATCCTGCTGGCCCGGAACTCATCACGCCGATGGATCAAATAAACGCGCTCCGTTATCTTTGCCAAATAAAGCGCATCCTCGAGGGCAGTGTCACCGCCACCCACCACACAAACGATTTTATTGCGAAAGAAAAAGCCATCGCACGTAGCGCAATAGGAAACTCCTTTGCCAAAATTGTCGATCTCGCCCGGAACGTTGAGCCTCCGGGCCTTGCCTCCCACCGCCATGATGATGCTGTACGCGTTCAAGACTTGCCCATTGGCGAGGCGAACCGAGTGGAAATCGATTCCCGGCTCTACCGCCTCGGCCTCCTGCTGCACTATTTCCAGGCCGTAGCACCTGGCGTGTTGTAAAAACTTGTCTGAAAGATCGAATCCGCTTATGTCGATAAATCCAGGGTAGTTTTCCACTCCTTTTGTGATGGCCACCTGACCGCCTGGAAGGCCCTTTTCGACAAGCACGGCCTTTAGGGCCGCCCGCATGGCGTAAATGCCGGCTGTAAGACCTGCGGGTCCACCACCTATGATGATAACGTCATACATTTCGTTTCGAGCCATTTCAAATTGCCTTTCCATTGACAGGGCTACAAAATCGGCCGCACATACCTTTGCGCCAATTCGATAAACAACGGGGTTAGAAGCACATAAATATTTGTTTATACAATGATCTGCATAATGTCAAGAGATAAAGTTACTTTATCATTTTCGGATTGAATTTTCCGTCCCCGGTGATCTAAATAGATTAAGTACGACGCATGCCGGATTCCGGATACTGGATTGCGGAATTTGGGCGGGGCGGTTTTTGACGGGTCTCCACAAACGGGTACCCGGCACCAGGGTTGCACTAAGATCATAACTCACGAGGCAAAAGTGAAAAGACCTACGAAGAGCCAGTATTACGTGGATATCGCCAGTGCTGTGGCAATGCGGAGCACGTGTCTCAGGCGCAGATTCGGCGCGGTAATCGTCAAAAACGATCAGATAATCAGCACCGGTTATAATGGCGCCCCGCGACAAACCACCAACTGTATCGACCTTGGGTATTGCATTCGCGAGGAAAAGAATATTCCCGCCGGCCAAAACTATGAGCTTTGCCGGGCGGTTCACGCCGAGATGAACGCGGTAATCCACGCCTCACGCCTGGACATGGCCGGGGCCGACCTGTATCTGGTTGGCATTGAAGTGGCGACGGGCGAGTTGGTCTCACAAGTCATTCCATGCCTGCTCTGTAAACGGGTAATCATAAACGCAGGCATCAGCCGGGTCGTTCTTCCGGATGGGCCGGGGGTCTTCAAGTATATTGACGTCGATGACTGGACCATCGAGGAAAGATTCTCCTATCGCGTGCAGGAGCAACCGGGTGAAGGATAAAAGAAGCCCAGGCCGGGACGGTGACCGGGGAATTGAGGGACGGGGGACTGAATCGCAGATTTCAGACAATGGCTGAAAACGAGCGTTACATAATCCGGGCTTCGGACTTGCGAAAAAAATTCAACGGCTTCACGGCGGTTGACGGTGTATCGTTTCATCTGGTTCCCGGTGAGTGCCTCGGTTTGCTGGGTCCCAATGGCGCCGGCAAGACGTCGACTATACGCATGGTATACGGATTTTCTCCAATGACTTCCGGCAGAATGGAGGTCTTCGGTCTGGACATAAACACCAAATGGCGCGAGATAAAAGCGAGAATCGGTGTATGTCAGCAGGAAAACAACCTCGACCCCGATCTTTCCGTACTCCAGAACCTGGAGATATTTGCACGTTATTTTAACATTCGGCGAAAGGAGACTCGCGATCGCGCGCTTCAGCTTCTGAAGTTTATCGCGCTTGAGAGCCGAAAATATGACAAGGTGACCAGCCTTTCAGGGGGAATGATGCGCAGGCTGGTGCTTGCACGCGCCCTCATCAATAATCCTGAACTGCTCATCCTGGACGAACCGACCACCGGGCTCGATCCACAGGGACGGCACCAGGTCTGGGAGCGGCTGGAACTGCTTCAGGCAAACGGGCTTTCGATCCTTCTTACCACCCACTATATGGACGAGGCCTCGCGGCTGTGCGAGAGGCTGATAATCATGGATCACGGCAAGATTCTCGTTGAAGGAAAACCTGCCGATCTGATCCGTTCCCATGCCGGTGATCACGTGGTTGAAATCGTAAACCCGGGCCGCGATGTGAAGGAGTTCGTAAATGCTCACAGTTTCCTGCACGATGCCCTTGACCATCGGATGATTATCTACGGACGGGAGGCCGATAGACTCTTCGACATAATCGGGGACAAATTTTGCCGGGAAACCTGCATAAAGAGGTTGGCAACCCTTGAAGACGTTTTCCTGAGACTCACGGGAAGGGAACTTCGCGAATGAGCGGCCCGCTTCGGATCACGAATATCTCATGGCGTTTTATCCGCGTCTGGAACCGCAATATGGTAGTGTATCGCAAGATCTGGCTTGTAAACTTTCTAGTACCCCTCTTCGAACCTCTTTTATACCTTGCCGCCTTCGGAGTGGGGATGAGCGCCCTTATCGGGCAGGTACACTATCATGGAGAAGAGCTTTCCTACGTCGTTTTCATCGCCCCTGCACTGCTGGCTATCACAATGATGTACAACTCCTTTTTCGAAAATACTTACGCTTCATTCGTGCGCATGTACTACCAGAAGACTTTTGACGCCATGATGGCCACCCCGCTTTCCCTGGAAGACATCATCGCCGGTGAAATTGTCTGGGGCGCCACCAAATCGGTTATCGCAACCGCTATAATGCTCGCGGTGGTAAGCTTTTTCGGATTGGTCTATTATCCTCACGGTCTGCTGATTTTGCCCCTCTCTTTTCTGGGTGGGCTTGCTTTCGGAACGGTCGGGATGGTTTTTACCGCTCTGGTGCCCAGTATCGACATGTTCAACCTCCCGATTTTTCTTTTCATAACCCCGATGTTCCTATTCAGCGGGACCTTTTTCCCAACATCGGCCCTTCCCGGATGGGCTCAAAAACTTTCCCTGGCGCTCCCCCTGACCCAGCTTGTGGACCTCTGCCGCGCTTTTTGCCTGGGCGAATTGACCGCAGACCTCATGTGGCGTATCGCTTACATCGCAATTTTGTTTGTCCTGCTTTTCCCGGTCGCACTGGTCGTGATGCGCAGAAGGCTCATTAATTAGTAATGACGGATCTAGTACCATGTAACATTGCTTTTTTCGTATAATGAGGTATAATCATGGCAAATTCCAGGGGGAGGGATTTGCCATGAAACCACGCTACCGTGTGACGTTGACAGAACAAGAACGCCAGGAAC
>Ga0187864_10001181_pt1 | contig 26128 bp, 35 predicted proteins | sample June2016WEW_11_4_FD_132985 | JGI IMG/M metagenome (GOLD analysis project Ga0187864, IMG submission 132985) | Peatland microbial communities from SPRUCE experiment site at the Marcell Experimental Forest, Minnesota, USA - June2016WEW_11_40 | ecosystem: Environmental > Terrestrial > Soil >...
CGAATGCAACACTGCGAAATCTCCGGCCTGCGCAATTTTGCAAACCTGATCTTGTGTTAAATCTTCCAGCGGGATGCTCTCATATGAATTAAGTTCAGATGAGGACGCGTTGTGCGCCGCCGCCACGGAGCCGAGCTTAACTTCCTCGTTCTCCATTTCCTCAATTGCTTTCTTCGAGTCCAGAATTGGCGCTGTTGCCATAGATTCTCCTCTAATTGTGCTGGTCATTCTTCTGACCGCAATTGCACAATACGGCGCGGAGAGAACGGGGCAAATCAGTCAACTTTGGATTTTGACGGGGGACTTGATTGGAATCTGCGGCACGGTAGAACTATCGGGAGGCAAAATTGTGTAGCTCGGTCAGTTTCTTGGCCAGCTTCTTGTACAGTCGGGGATAGTCAGCTTTGAACCCTGCTAGTTTGTTGTAAAGGTCGGAGGGCGACCATTGCCTGCCAGTCAATGCATTCGCCAAGCTCGTCAAAGGGTTGTCGGCGAACAATGTCCGTTTTGCGCGCCTCGTCCCACTCGGTTTGGCGCTCTCGCGCAGCAGGCCGCTCATCTTGGAGCCGCTGAATTTCTTGGGGTTTGCGTACATCTTGATGTAGAGAGTGAGATAAAGGAGTCCCTTCGACTTCAGGAGGGTAGATTCAAACGGCGCAGTGTAGACAGCAGCCAGCTTCGCTGCCCAAGTCAAGGAATTTTCGAGAAGCGCCAGCGCGTCCACTGCAAGCATTGGCTGGCACATCAGTCCCATCGGCAATGGGTACCCTGCTGCATCGGCGATTAGCTCTAGTTCACGTTGGTAGCGATGGATTTGCTTTCGAGCCGCCTTTGCCGTGTTTGCCACAGCTTCCAAGTCTTCCCGTGTGGCAAGCCGTCGTTCGCGTTTTCGCAGCGAATAATCTTCGTCATCAGCGGGTGCACGTCCAGTTTTGAACACTGGCTGCCTCTCGCCTCCGGCACGTAGCCATGTTGCATCCGGGCTTAACTCCACTAGGCAAAAATACACGACCTGCCGCCGACAGCCCGCCGCCACTAGTCGTTGTATGTCTGTCTCGACATCTTCAATTTCGCGCTTCTTCCGATTGCTGCGGATGAAATCCGTCAGCCGATCCGGCGCGTGGGATTCTTCTCTCCACTCACCGTTCTCTTCCCATCGTTCGATCCAAGGTTCGTTTAGACCGAGTCGGTCGGCGAGCAATGCCTCCTCGACCTTTTTCCGCTGGATCTTCTTTTGTTCCAAATTTTGCATGAACGCAGTATCGCACTTCTTCACTTTCGCCATGGTTATTTTTGTTTCTGTCCCGGCGACGTTGCAGCTTCCTCTTCCTTTCAACTCCCTCCCTGAAATCCAGACTTAATCGATTTCGCAGGACAGCACGCTTCCGTATTTATGGGTTGTGAGCCTCGGGAAAAAGTCGGATACACCCACACCTATAGAGCGCGGTAAACTCTTGCCTGAGGCGAATTCCGGTGTCGTGCCGCTGCAAGGAGACTACGAGCGGATGGCACGCCGCAGATACCAAAACCCGAAACCCAAGCGGCGCGGCAACTGGTGGGAATTACGAGTTTGGCGAGATGAGTTTTCGGACGGGGAACGTACTCGCCGCCGTGCCTATATAAAACTGGCTCCCGCTACGATGTCTGAGCGGGAGGTAAAAAAGATTGCAGCCGAATATCTCCGGCCGATGAACCAAGGGCTGGAGTCGCTCGGCAGCGCAACTAATTTCAGCAAGTACGTGGAAGATACATACAAGCCGATTGTGTTGCCGTTGATGGCATCAAGCACAAGGAGCCGCTCCGCAGGCGTTATCAAGAATTATTTGGAGCCCACGTTCGGTAGGCTATCTTTGCGCGACCTGTCTCCACTGGTGATTCAACGGTATTTTTCCGGCATGGCGGCTTCCAACCTGTCGGGCGAATCGAAAGACAAGATTCGCGACGTGCTCGCCTCGATTCTGGGCAGCGCGGTGAAATACGGTTTGCTCGTGAAGAACCCGTGTGAAGCCGTTCAACTGCCACCCGAGAAACGCGGCAAGCGGAAGGCGAAACCTTTTATCTACCGACATCAGTTTGATGCCATCCTTTCGCTGATCGCGGAGCCGTACGCCAGCATGGTCTTTGCTGCCGTGTTTACCGGGTTCCGCGTGAGCGAATTGGCCGCGCTGAAGTGGGGCGACGTAGACAGCATTAACAACAAGATCACGATTGACGAGCGTTATTGCCGAGGCGATTGGGGTGAGCCGAAATCGGACGCCTCCAATGCCACGGTGCCCGTGAATCGTGAGGTAATCGAGCGCATCCTGAAACTCAAGGACATGACAGTCAACGTCAATTGGGGCGGAAACGGTGCGAAGAAGATGGTGAAAGTCGTTCGTTCCAGTGGCACCGATGATCTGGTGTTTCAGGGACTCCGTTTCGGACGACCGATGCGCGACAACAACATTCTCTCCCGCCATATCAAGCCAGCGGCTCGGAAGCTCGGGCTGGGTTACGTAAACTGGCAGGTTTTGCGGCGCAGTTTCGGCACTTGGCTGAAGATTACGGGTGCCGATCCGAAAGACGCTCAGGGGCTCATGCGGCACTCCCGTATCTCAACGACGATGGACATTTACGTTCAGGATGTGCCGGAGTCGCAGAGAAGGGCGGTTGACCGCCTGAGCAAAATGGTCAACTGAGTTTTGGACGCAATTGGACGCAAGGTTGGGAAATGATGGCTTGTAAGTTATTGAAAAGAATGGTGGCCAGGGACGGAGTTGAACCGCCGACGCCAGCCTTTTCAGGGCTGTAGTCGCCCGGAGTTATCTGACTGATTCCGCTTCCCGTAGCATCGGTTTGAAGCACCTTTAGCACCCGATTATTGGGACAACAATGGGACAAGTCTTGGGACAAGCCGATAAAGGCCTCGTGACCGTCGCGCTGGAAGCGAAAACGGGCAAGAGCGCCGAGGGCTCGGCTCTCCCTCCAAGTCCCGCTGCGTGCGTTACGGCGTATGGTCATCAGTTAATTCTCCGCAACAAGGATTGCTGTGCGGTGAGGGCTTTCGCATTGCGCGCGTCCACCATCTCCGACAGCTTGCCGATTGCGCGCCGGGCGCTCTCGCTCACGAACTGAGCATAAATTTCCATCGTGGTCGAGATCCGCGAGTGCCGCATCTGGCCTTGCACATCCTTCGGGTTGGCGCCGGCCTCGATCATCCAGGTTGCATGTGAGGTACGCAAGCAACGCCAGTTGACCCAGCCAATTTCGAGCTGCCGCGCCGCGGGCTTGATGTAACGCGACAGCACGTTGTTGTCCCGCATGGCAACTCCTCGCCATACCGACTGAAATACCAGATCATTCGGACCGGAGGATTTCACCACCTGGAAGTGCCGCTTCGCCCGGCCGGCCTGCACAACAACTGTAATGCCCTTCAGGCGATGGATGCGCTCGATCACGCGCGGCGATACGCAAATAGTGGCATTGGAGCAATCCGATTTCGGCGCGCCCCAATCTCCTCGCGTGCAGCGTTCGTCAATGGTGAGGGACTCAGCATGGACATCCTCCCAGCGCAGCCCAATCAGCTCCGAGACCCGCAACCCGGTCCATACGGCGACGTACACCATAGTCGCGTAAGGTTCCGGGATCAGGTTCGCCAGTTGCTCAAACTGCTCCGGGGTAACGAACGGCTTTGGCTTCTTCCCACGCTTGTCGGGCGGAAGCATGATGCCCTCGACCGGGTTTTTGATCAACAGTTGGTAACGCACCGCCGAGCCGAGAATGCTGCTAAGGACGTCGCGCAACTTGTCGCGCGATTCCTGCGACAGTTTCGACGACGCCAGACCGCTGAAGTACGCCTGTACCCTCAACGGCGTCAGGTCGCGCAGGCACAGCGAGCCGAAAGCGGGCACCAGGTAATTACAGATGACGCCTTCGTATCGCTTCCGTGTGGTGGCGGCCATCAGCGGCAGCACAATCGGCTTGTAGGTGTTTTCCACGTAGTGAGCGAAGTTTGTGGCCGACCCGAGCGTTTCCAGCCCTTGATTGGTGGCTCGTAACATCTCGGCGGCGATTTTTTGGACTTCGCGCAGCGGCTTCTCCGCTGGCGCGACCTTCATACGGACCCTTCTTCGAACGAGTTTTCCCTCGACGAAGTCATCTCGCCAGGGCCGGATGTACCACCATTTCCCCTCCCGCTTGGGTTTGGGGGCTTGAAAACGCCGGCGCGCCATCCTTTCCATCTCCACGAGTGACGGCTTGCCGGAGTTTGCCTCGAATATAAGGTTACCGCGACCAGCGGGTTTGGCGGAATCCGATTTTTGGCCGTCGGTTCCCATAGGCGGTCGTGGGCCATCGCGAGACCGAAGCCCACAGGCTCACCTTAGGACACAACCGTTATGATGGAAACGAAGCTTCGAACAGAATTAAAGGGGGCAACAATTCCGGCGATCAGATACGCAGCAGTCGGCTCTCTAGCAGTACCGTCAACATGCTATTCATCGACGATGCTCTCACTAGAAGTTGGCGTTATGTCTTTTTAGGGCTTTCGCCCCCTTTGGCAGCTTCATGTTCGTCCCGCAGTTGCTTTTCGAGCAGCCAGTAGAGGCTGGAATGGTTTTTCAGGAAGGTATCTCTTTTCAACTGTAGCGATCTGACAGAATTTTTCGCGTCTTTGTTATCGAAGGCGTCGAGGAGTTGAGCAATCAAATCATCCCGGTACTCATCAGTTAAGATTTTGGGATAGAGGGAACATGTCTCCCTCGCACAGCTTTTTACAAGGTCCGTGCGGGGCCGCCACCACATTTTAGTAAGTCTGCCAGTATGTATTGTATACGCTTTAAGCTTTCCCAGAAGATCATCCACGAAAGTACCGTAAAATCTTCTATAATGCGCAAAGGGCATCACCATCGTCCATCCAGGCCCAGTCTTCACTCCAGCTTCAGCCGCCATATCTTCCGAAGCTATACCTCTTAACGTCTGCATGACATTTGTTTGTTCGAACCGTTTGATCTTACCGATCAGGTCCAAGGTTGAACTAATGAGCGAATCGATATGGGGAGGGTGTGGGATTTCTACTTTCTTTTTTGTCGAGTTATAAAGACGATACAAGCAACGGAAAAGCACGTCACGTCTACATCCCAGCTTTTCGAGTCTAGCTATGAGAGAATTGAATTCCGCCAGTCTCGTATGGTCTACATGGTTTTCAATAAACGACTTCCCGATCTTGGCATATTCCTCCGCATCTGCTCTCATTCGCTCTAGCAAAAACCGGTTCTCCACTGCTTGTCGCTGGTGGCTGGGTATCCTCACCTTTGGGTTTGATGGTTTCGACATATCAACCATTGTGCCCTCTCTTTCTCGAAAAGAAAAGGTGCAATAGCGGAAATGTCGCCCCTTCTTATTAGAGCCAACATTTCGGAAATATCAGCCCCTATCTTTTCAGCCGACCCTTCGTAGATATACTCATTCCCGCCTGTCAAGATCACATGGAAGGTCGATAGCGAGCTGTGTGGAGTTAGGACCCTCAGTCTCATTTGTCGGGACTAAGCGGAAATGTTGGTCGCAATCTTTCCCACCGACAGTTCGTTGAGATGTAGCTCTGTAAGCAGATATATAATGGTCATGGAACATTACAATCCGGCAACACAACCAGAGCCATGCAAGCAGACCAGTGTAAGTAACACTCCTTGCAGTACGACTCACGACACCTCGGCGCTGCGGACAGACGAGCGCGTCCAGACCAGCCTCCTACATCCTCCTACTACGGAGATAGGCTCAGAAGTAAAAGCCACCGGCACTGACCCGAGTATCGCTACTGCCACCACCCCAATTCTTTGTGAGTCAGCAGGCCATACCAGTGATTGCGCCGAGACTTCTATCGAGCCCCAGGATCAGCAACATGGCGAGGGACTCGCGACCGTACAAAATGGCGACCCCGATAGTACCGACGCCCAAACAACCCAGCCGGCCGCAACGCAAGATAATGTCGCCCCCGGAACCGCCACGGCCGCGAAGACCACTGAGGTGGCTTTTTCAACCCTGACGCAAGACGGTAGCCCAGCCGAAATCGCTTCAACTACGAACGGCAGCAAGGTAGCCCGTCAACACAACGCCGCCATTGGCACGAGTGTAGATCAAAACGATTCCACCAGGAGCGTCACGGGAGCAACACAATCGGCGCCGGATGCAGAGGATTCCGGAGTTTTAGGCCAGGAAGAGCAGGGTCAGCAACCTGGTGACGTCGATGAGGGTGCAATCACACCCGTCAGTCCAGATGACCTGACAAAACTGACGACGGATGTCGCGAGTTTTATAGAAGAGTTTAAGAGGCTGGATGCCGAGATCGCAGTAACCACATCGGGCCTGAACCACGAGTCCGCCGTCCTGGAAGAAAAAGCGACCAATAGTCTTAATCCCTTAGTCGCTCGCATGTGGAGCCTGCTTTCGCAAAGAGGCGATTTGCGGAAACGTTTAAGAAGCGACGAGCTATCTCCAGAAGTGGCCGCGCAACTCCATGCCCAAATCGAGGAACTACCCGGTTGGACGGAGTGGTATGAGAACTACCGAGCTAGCGTAAAACATGCAGCTTCACTCCGCACTGTCCAGCGAGACTTGGAGAAGTTGAACCGCAAGGCGCCGGTCGAGAATATTGACAGCGCGGAGGAGGCCGATGGCGCAGACACCGATGGCGCAAAGGATACCGACTACACGGAGGACAGCGACAGGACTGAGGGCGGTTCAGAAAACAGCGGCGACGACTCCAGCGAAAGACAGACTGAACGCGCAGAACTTAAGACTGCATCGGAGCTTCTCGCAGAGCACGCGCACCGGATGCTGGAAGTGCTGACAGGCAAGTCCATCAGGAACGACGCCATGCGAATTTCGCGAGCGGCGGAGCTGGCAGAAGACCTTCAGCGCACGATTAAAGAGGGCAAGCTCTTTGATTCTGCGCCCGTTGTCAGCGTGCTGCCACCACAACCGCCGCCCGTCCGCGGCGACCGCGTCCCTGAACCAGACCCCGGCACCATAGAAGAACTGCGGCAGCGGATCAGTCGGGTGGCCGACACCAGTGTAACGACGGACGGACAGGACAGTCTTGCTACTACGGTCCCAACCCCCACGGTACCAGAGCCCACACCCCAACCGGAGAAACGTCAGATGCCACCATGGGCGCAAAAAACGCCCGACGGCACGTCGGTTGAGGAAGCCAACAGTTTCTTCCAGAAGTTCATCCGACGCGGCGACGAACTGGCAGCTGGATACTGGATTCGGCAACTGTATTATGCGGACCGAAAGGTTTGGAAAAAGCTGTTCATCCTATGTTCCGAGGACGTTGGACTCGCCGATCTGTCTATCGACAAGCACGTCCTTGAACTAGAACAAATCGCGGAAAAGTGCAAGGACGAACGCCATTCCGATCTATTGATGGTCATGAAAGCGACGATGTTAATCTGCCGGGCAGAGAAATCCCGGGCCGTGGACAATGCCATCATCTATTACAACCAGCATCCGACATGGAAACCCCCGACCGATGCCGAGATCGAGCATCTAGCCCACGGTGACCTGCCACGTCCGGAAATTCCCGATGCCTTCTACGACATGCACACCACGGCAGGCCGCCGGATGGGACGGGGAATCGACCATTTCCTGGCCGAAGGCGCGATGCTATCAAACGAGTCCGACGTGGTGGGATTCGTGGCGCCTCCGACAGCCAATCCACTGTCGGAAGAGATTGAGTCGCTGAAAAACCAAGTCACTGAGCTTACTGCGAAGAACGAAAAGCTCGCGGAACAGGTTACGACTCCTGGGCCGATACAAAGCGTACCGACAGTCAAGCCCACTCTCGCAATGTGGAAGGCGCAGGTAATTAGCCGTCCCAAATGTAATCGCAAATACTATGAGCACGCAATAGACCTATTTCTCGATGGATACGCTGGTCTCGTCAGCAGTTGTTCCCTGCAAAAGGTGTTGGATAAAACTGGCCCTAAGTATGCGGACGACCAGAGCAGGTTGGCGGCCGCGCTGCGCGCTGCTGCTGACAATCTGCGGCTGCTGGCTGACGCGATGGAGCCGGTGCCGCCAGGGCAACCACCCCAGGCGGTAGTGGAAGAAGCTGCGACGAGTACTTCGCCCGAGCCGGAGCCGAAGCCGCAGGCAGTAACAAGTGATTCGCCCGAGCCAAAGCCCCCAGCGCCGGAGCAGCCGAGACAGGAGCAGAGTGAACAATCGACGGAGTTGCCTGCCGGGCCAATCTCTTCGGGGTCAACTTCAGAACCTACGATTGAGACTACCAGTGCTGCGATGGAGCCCAGCAGCCAGCCGACGCCTCCGGAACCCGAACCGACCCCAATGGCTATGAATTCCGAGCCCGAGCCGGAGACGACGACTCCAGAGCCAGCCGCCGTTGATTTAAGCGGCCAGGTCGCGGAGCCGGAGCCGCCGGGGGATGATGGCCCCATTCCGTTCTCGCCGGACCAGCAGGCTGTCTTTGACCGCTGGGCAGACGACCAGATCGATCCGCGCACTATTACCGGACTGGCGCAACTGTATCTAGATAACGGCCAATGGGGCCAGGACGAGGATGCGGACTATGCGGGCTCTATCAATCGTGACAGCGTGGTTGGGCGGCTGTTGGGCCGGCGCAAACGTATGCTGGAAAACCAGGACGAATGGGACGAGATGGACCGCCGCGTGAGCTACGAATTATGGCACCGCATTCGTAGCCTTATACAAATTGAGATTGAACGTATGCAGCCCCCGCCAAAGCCGGAGCCCGCGCCGCTTATCACGATCACGGAGCCCGCGCCAGCACCGGAGCCGCCAACACTTGCAATGCCGATGGGCGCGGTCGGACGGGCCGGACGGATCGCCGAGCCGCGAAAGGGTTGGTTGATCTATCCGCCAAAAGGCGCAGCCCACGAATATTGTCAGCGGGCCTGCAACCAGTACATAGGCTGTGATGGCAAGTGCTTATATTGTTACGGGCCTGGAACCCTGCACATATCCGTCGCCGAATACCACGACCCAAGGCTGCGCGGCAAAGGCGATTTCTTCAAAGAACTGCAACGTGAGGCCGAGATGCTGGACACTTCCTCACCGATCCAGCTTTCCTTTTTGACTGACCCATACTGCGGTTTGGACCTAGAAGCCAAACGGACCCGGCATGTGATCGAGATATTGCACCGTTACGGACATTCAATCCGCCTGCTCACGAAGTTTGGTCGTCGGAGTTTGCGCGATCTCGATCTGATGTCGGACCGTGATTATTACGGGGTGACCTTGACTTGTCTTGATCCTATCCAATCAAAGCACTGGGAGCCCGGCGCGGCACCGCCAGACGAGCGCCTGGAGGCCCTCAGAAAGTACTATATGGCGGGCATCCCGACCGAGGTCAGCTTCGAGCCCGTTCTTTATCCCGCGCATACGCTCGAATTGATCAAGCGGGTGCATGAGATAACAGATGGCCATGTGTTTCACAAAGTCGGCAAACTAAACAGTAAGCCTAACCACCCACAATTCATCAAGGATCACGAGCGAAGCATCGATTGGGCCAAGTTCGCGGCGGAAGCAGTCGAGCTGCTGGAATCTTTGGGTGCGCGGTACATGATCAAAGAGGATCTACAAAAGTACCTATCGTCGCCAACGTCCTGAAAGCGTTGAATGCATTTAATGAGGAGTGTATAGAGCAGTTAGAAAGTGACCAGCAGATAAAGGAGGTGGATAACAGTAATGGGACTGCGGAAAAGGCTTAAAGCATTTTTGACTGAGCAGCTAGGGCATGAGCCAAGCGAGCATGCACTTAACGAGGCTATGCGTGGGTATCACGATGAAAAAGTATGGTTAGACGCTCTCGAACATTCCGGACTTACCGACGAACAGTTTCAGAAAGCGTTCGATGCCGACACAGATGACATCCTGCGTGGTATTGCAGGCTTGCCGCCAAAAGGTGCCTCGTAATGGACTTAACTACTTTATCTATCGATGAGCTAAATGCTCTCATCACCGGCGCAAAGGCTGAAGTCGCACGCCGTACACCCCGAGTGCGGGCAAGTGTGTTTTTCAACGGCTACAACTCTCGCCGCTACGGTCGGCCGTGGATTGGTCGCGTCTCAGCATGGCCTGTCGGTGGAAAACCGGAAATAGAGTTTGGCTCTTATGTCGGCGACGATGACGGTGGTGAGGTCGAGATGATGGTCACTCCGGGGGATATCGTCCGGTACGGCCAAAGAGATAACCGTGGACACTTTGGCTCGAATGAGTGGGCAGTGGTTGAAGCGAACAGTAAGCTCCGTATCATCGACCAAGTTGAGGCTCGTAAGCTTTATGGAGGTAAGTAATGAGCCCCAAGAACTGGACCAAGAAATCGTTAAGCGGCAGAAGGCACCGGCAAAGCGGGCTTCAGGGGGTAAGAGAGGAGTGGCTACGGAGTAGGCGGGGCTAAACGATATGGCTACACAAGCAATGAAATCTCCGACTGCAATTATTGCAGTAGACTCAAGCACCCATGCACGTAGCATGAGCGCCAAGGAGCTGGGTGATTTCATCATTGCTGAGTGGAAAGGGGTATGCGTAAAGCTGGCGAGCCTCAAGCCTTATGTCGAGGTCTCATTCGAACGGCTTGACGCCGGGGAGGCTATCTGCGGTTATACGAGCAAGCCAACCTTTTGTGAATGTGTGCTCGGTCGAACGTATAACGCCGTCAAATTCATGCTTGCAGGCGGAAATTCCCGGAATGGTGAGCAGGCCATAACGGAAAGCCATAATGCAGCGCCGGTACTGCGGCCATTGCTGTAGCAGCAAGCCGCTAAACTCCGGGAAGATTTGGCACTGGAGCCCGACCAGAATGAAGCCAGCAAGCTGGTGACACGGTATCTCAGCAGTGTCGCAGAAACGTTTGTAAACGAGCGTATCAGCGTAATTAATGTAGACGCTACCCTGCTATTCGGCTCTATTGCGAGGTGAAGCATGCCTAAAGAGGAACAGGAACGGCACCATGGGTCATTGCAGCTGATCAATGCGGAAGCTGCGGCCAATTATCTGGAGATGGATGTGAAGACGCTTCAAAGAAAGACGCGCGAAAAGAAGATCTTAGGATACACCCCTGATGATGGTTCCCGTCATCACTGGTTTTATTATTTGCCAGATCTAGACGACTACCGGCACAAGTATTGCTCGAAGCCTAAAAAATAACCCAAGCAGAAGAAGCGCAAGAGCGACCACGATTGAAGCGGCAATTTTGTGTGCGGGCTCTCATAATTCTCCGCTACCAAGCATAAGAGGGTGAGACGGCCATTCATTCCTGAAACTTCTTGCTTCTTCAGATCTAACCGCTCACTTAACTGTTGAATTGGCTCCGGCCGACCTACTCACTCAGCCACTGCATTGAATTCCGCCACGCGCACGCCTGGTAATCGATTCCCTAAAACTCCTTACAATCCCATTTCCTAGGATGTCTGCCCAATCGTCAGCCGACCTGGCGACAGTTACTCTCTCTACAGTTGAAAAGACGCCAGGCATGGCGGAGAACCGATACATACCGATTCAGCGGGAACAAGAATAGAAAGTGAGTCTAATGATGAACGCACTTAACTCAGCTTGGTACAGATATGAACCATAAAAACCAGGTTTTTTCATTGCTCGAAGCAGTAGGCGCGAAGCTACTGCGACAACGCAAGCACTTGGTCTATCAACTGCCTGGCGGGCGTTTGTTCGTAATGGCTTCAACGCCGAGCGACCGTCGTGCGTGGAAAAACATTTATGCCGCGCTGCGTGCGCTCCTTGGGTTGCGCCCTGAGCACAAGGCTGGTGGGCGCCGACCGAAGTATAAGCAGAAGCGCGCGACGTTTGTTGCAAAAGCTGACCTCGCCACTGTAAGCGGTAGTGGCTATGACTTCCGCCACAAGTTGGCGCATGCGATCGAGAATTTCGAAGCGCTGACGCGCGTCAGTCGTGTGAAGAAAATCAGATAGTAGGCGACCCCGCCAGCCTGGCAAGCGGGGCGAGCGTGGTAAAGCAGCCACATCGAACGAGGCAGATCATGGAGCGCAAATGAGAACCAAAACGATCAGCAATGACGGCGATGTCGCCACGGTCGAAGTCGAGGGTGTTTCCAAACCGGTCCGAGTCAAGCGGTCGCCCGAGGTTGGCATGACCGACTTTTGGCCGACTTCCCGGTGGGCGAACCGGTTCACCCCGATCTCACGGTGCGGTTCTTCTTTCCTCCGTGGATGTGGGTCGACGGCGAAAAGCTCATGGTCACAGGCGGGCAGCTTGTGTCTGATCCCGGCCAGCCGAAAATGACTACGCATTCCGACTGCCTGTCCGGATGCCACGACACCGCCGAAGGCGCTTGGCATGACTTCCCGTGCCGCCACTTCCTCAACGCTATCCGGTTCGACAGCGACCTGCTCTACGACCCCACGACCGGCGAGATGGTGCCCCGCAGCGGGGCGAATTGAAACCAGGTGTGTGCAAGTGAAGATGAAATTGTCTATGAAAGGAATAAATGCTCAAAGTAAAAACGGATCTACGACTCAAAAGCAGGCTCGTCATGCGCTGTGAAATGCACCCGCGATTCAGCCCTGAACGGGATGGGCTCGGCGCCATTCGCGGGGGCTGCACGACTTGCGCATCAATCCTCGGCGCCTATCAAGCACGACAGAATCTGATGAGAACCATCAAGGAGTTCGAGCTCAAGACTGCTGAATTCGAGACTGTTAAGCCGCGCCAGAAGAGGAATGCCACGAGCAACGAGGTAAGTGTTAATACCAACGCGGGTGGGAAGGCCGGCGGTAGGACGGATAAACAGTGATCCTACACCCCTGCGTCGAGACTCGCGCTCATTCGAACCGGAGACACGAAAGAAGGGATAAATGGCAAATACCTGCGAAAACGTTATAGCTGTGATTGGACTTCAAGAAGCATCGGAGGTCTTCATTAGAAAGTTTTCGATCGCTGCGTTCGGAATCGACCTCGACAATCTCTCCCCTGGTGACTGGGGCGAAAATGCTACCATCGATGGCACAACTTGGTATGGCAGCCTAGTCGAAGAGTACCGCCGCAAGGGTGCAACAAATTATTACATTCTGTATCCAAGTGAGCCCTACACCAGAATGGGGACAACGACGCCGTGTTATTACGTCGAGACGAAGTGGTCTACGCCCATTGATGAACTCCGCAAGGCCTCACAAGCATTTCCCTCCTTAACGTTCCATGTCGCGTGGTGGGTGGGGCAAGACGGACCCAGCGGCGAATACGTCGTGTGCAACGGTGAAATGCTGGAAAATATCGAGCGCCGGCGCAGCTGGTATTTATTCGATCCCATTACTCATCCCATTGTCAGTTTGTTATCCGCACACCTGCCGCTGAGTTTGACACAACACGCCGCTGCGCGCTTGGAAGATGCAATTGACCTCGTGCGTGGACTGAAGGCAGTTCTGGACGGCGAACGCTTCTTACACTCACCTTACACGCCCTTCAGCGACGTGCGTGATCAGGTGAAAACCGCCAATGTGCGCGCCGGCTTGACGTCACTTCTGGATTCCATGGCCACGCAGGTTAAGCAGATCGATTTCTCCGGGGTGTTACTCGAGGAAGAAGAGCTTCAACATGGACTCACGGCGCTAGCCACCAAGACCGCGCGCCTAATGAGCGACCTAGAGATTGACTGCCTGGCGCCTGACCCGGGCGAGGCGGTGCGGTTTGCGATCCTCCCGGGGGCTGTGGCCATTCTTTCGGATCCATTCCGCGCCATTGTGCCGGTCCTTCATTATACGAATGCACTCCGGGAAACCGGTAGGTATGCAAGGAATGCCGACGGTTCGGTCCCGCCTAGCGAATGGGCTGTCCGTTATGTGTGCCTGTTGGAGTGTCAGCTTAGCCAGATTAAAAGGCTTCCGGACGACGGTCAGAGCCCGTGTGACATCGACCTCGTCATGACCCACGCCGAAGGTCGTCCCTTTCAGTACGAGTTCAACCGCGCCTCGAAGACGGCCCGCTGGAAGCAAACCCCCGAGGTCGCTAAGCGGGTGGAGAAAGCCGCTGTCGAGGCTGCGAATGTATTTGCGGCCAGGCTTGCGAGCAAGGCCGGCATAAACATCGTCGATGGCGTCTCGAGCTGGATTGATGGGACGACTAAGAAAGACGACAGGGTTACCTCGTGACATAGCGTGAAAGGAGTATATGGCAGGGAAGAAAAAGCTGTTGCGGCGGGCAGATGGCCTGAGTGACAGGCAAAAATACACGCTGGCGATGAAGGCGTATTGGCAGGCTGGGTAAAGGCTCAGACAAGGAGAGAAAGAGACGATCGCTGATTTGACACGGAACCTAACCGTTCTTATGAGATGGCACCGGCAGGACGCGAACGACAACCACCATAGTAAAGGAGACCGGAATGGACACCCATAGCATTACAGAGTTGGCCGCGATCATCGCCACTGATGTCGCTGATGAAGAATTCCCAGAAGGCGGCTGCTTGCTCATCCTGGTCTGGCGGGATCGTAGTATGCGGGTCATATTCCCCAGCGGTTCGAAAATCGATACGGGGGCAAAGCCTGGCATGGATTTCGATGCTTTTATCGACATCGCGATCGCTACGATCCACCGGTGCCGCTTGGACATGGGGCGCCTGTATCCGCCCCAAATCACCGTACACAACGTGCCCACAAGCCTGACCACTGAGGATCAGATCTTGGCTTGGATCCAGAGCGTGCCAGGTATCGCGCTTGAATTTGGGCCCCCGGAAGGAATGGGATTCGGTGGCCCACTCCCGCCGCCCGGGCAAGCGGGGTGAGCTGCAGGCGCGTGACGGCCTGGAATATGGACCGTCGCGACATTGCGATGGCGCACAGCAGGCGCGGAAAACGTCGTGACCCAAGTACCTATAAGGAGGAAGCAACATGGCGATGGAAGGCAATATGACGTGCGCGGTGGAGGGATGCATTCACCCTATTTATGGTCCCAACAACCTGTGCGACCAGCATCGGGTTTCGGGCATGGCCATCCGGGTCGACAAGAGCACGATGGTAATAACCGCCTGGTACGCGGAGCATGGAGATGAGTGCGGGATTGTCCTACTCAACGACTGGGCGTTGGGCACTCACTTCGGCGGACGAGCGGGATTCGAAAATAAGCTTCGAGAGCAAGGCTTCGTGAATTGCCACAACCTGAGTACGCCAGACGAACTAGAAGCCGCTAAGCAACCAGCGGAGGGTAAGAAAGTTGGTGAGTGGAGCGGCCATTGGAAAACAAACTACCCCTGGCAGGCACCTGAAGGAGCAACACGATGAGCAAATCAAATGAACGTCGACGGAATGCATTTCATGAAGCCGGGCATTGTGCCATGGCCTGGATTGAGGGGACCCCGATCGACGAGGTCAGGCTGGTGCCCGATGACGAAGCCGGACGGCACGCGGCGACTACGGGAACGGTGTGTCCTCCGCCCGGGCAATGGAAGCCTAAGGACGTGATCGCACACATGCGCATCACCCTCGCGGGCCCTCAAGCGGACCGATTTGGGCCCGTGCCCGCTACTACGTGTGAACGCGAATTTGCGAAGCGGGAGGCCGCGCAACATCAAATGCAAACCGTTTTATTTGCAAAGCATTTTGGCGAAACCCGAATGGATGACGCAAGTATAGCGAAACTGGCAGCGAGTGCGGAACAGGATGTTATCGCGGTATTCCAGCGCAATTACGTTATCAGATGTGTTGATGCGCTCGCCCGAGAGTTGTTGCAGCGCCAGAGCCTTTCGGGTCCGGAGGTTGAGGCATTTATCGCCGGCCGGATTAGTGAAGAGCAACGAAAAGCATTGCGCGAGGAGTGCTTGTTGACTCGCGCAGAACGTGGACACGGCCGAGAAGAGTCCGGTGATAGGGTCACTGTTCCCAAGGAAGCTGACGCCGATGATCGAGGCGACTTTCCCCCGTAACTTTACGGGCCGTATCTGGCCGGCACACGGCCAACAATTAGTAGTGAGAGGTGAACTATGGCAGCAGCAAATGTATCCGCGGATGATCTGCGGCGAATCGCGAAAACGCATTGTGGAGAAGATGATGAAGGCGACCACCCGATGACAGCTGTGGGTGTGGTTCTGCTGGCGGCCGGCAGGCACGGCATCACGGCGCCTTCCGAACTGGCGCATTTGACTGGGTATGGTCGCTCCATTATTTCGGCCATCATCTTTAACCTGCAGAACAACCATTTGTGGATAGACGGCCGCTACGATGCATCATCCTGGCTGACCCCGGAAGGCAACATCAATAGTGGCGAGTTCCGGGAGCACATCAAAGCGGCCTGCGGTGAGTTATGGTTCCCAGCCGGAAATTCCGACCTAAGTGTAGACACCTGCGAGGTCTTTTGGGCAGACGAGAGCCGGCGTTCCTCCCGCGATGCTCAGAGCGGTGGGGGTAGTGCTACAGGGACGCAATCTGATGCGCAACGAGAGCTCAGTAGTCTAGGTCGAAGTAATCGCGATTCATCTCGCAGATCTGCCCAAATTGATTGGACAGACCTTCGGTGCGACTTATGCAACAACGCCGCTAACCACGTATGCATTGACGAATCCTGGCCGGACGATGAACCGATCGTCCACCTAGCTTGTTGCGAGGACTGTTATGCCACGAACGTCGTCGGTACCGTGTGGCTGCACTGGGAAGACAGCAACGCGTGATGATTATGCTGAAGCGTTCGTTTTTCGCGCCAGCGAAATCGTCCACTCAAGTACGAAGAGTTTTCCCATCGTTAGTGAGGAAAACGATACCGATCGTACGGTTCGTAAGGTTTATGCAAGGGACTCTCTACGCACAGCGTGTATCACAGCGTGTACCGCTGCATAACAGTTGTCTATTTGTTCAAGTCTCATAAGAGACAAAACCTCACGAAGTGTACGATGCAACCTCGTTTTGCCAGTCATAACGGCAAAAACCTTCGTACTCGAAAAAACGAAGTAAGTACGAAGCCAACGCCGTAAGCCGACTAGAAAGCAGTGATGACAACAAAGTCGAACAACAGTGAAGAAATACAGAAGGCGATATCGGTCCTATCCACCCCAGGCCAAGTCGTCGAGCTACGCGTCCCAAAGTGTGGATCAGCGGGTACGATCTCGGGCTATTTCGATGATCACACTAAGTTGGCGGCAGCAGTCGCTGAACTTAGCGGAGAGCGCCTGTCTGGAGGCGTGGTGCCAGCGGTGTACGTCACCCTGAACCCAATAGGGCACAGTGAATCCATGGAGGTCGCAAACACCTGGACCGCCAACACCAGAAGCACCACCCGCGACAAGGACATCGAACGCCGGCGTTGGTTGCTCGTGGACGTCGACCCCACACGGCCGGCTAACACCTCCGCCACCGATGAGGAGAAGCGCGCGGCGAAAGCAATAGCGAAGGAAGTTGTTGCACACCTCAGGGACCAAGACTGGCCTGATCCTGTAGTCGGAGATTCGGGAAACGGCCTTCACCTGTTGTGGCAAGTCGATTTGCCCAATGATGCCGCCTCTACGGCGCTCATCAAAAGCTGCCTTCTCGCCCTGGCACAACGATTCGATACCGATCAGGCGACGGTCGATCGCTCAGTCTTCAACGCGGCCCGGGTAGTGAAGTGTTACGGCTCGCTCGCCTGCAAGGGCGAGAACACGCCCGAACGACCCCACCGGCTCTCGCGTCTGCTGCACGTGCCGAAGCGGATTCAGGTGGTCGAGCGCGCTTTGCTGGAAAGCCTGGCAGCCGAACGCGACTCGCGCAAGGGCTATACCGCGCCAGTCAAAGCGGGCTTGCAGATAACTCCGGAAAATATGGAGGAGTTTTTCGCTGCGCATGAAGTCCCGCACGGCCCCCGCACCGAATACGAAGCCGGCTATCGGTGGCCACTGAAACAGTGCCCATGGGAGGATGAGCATACCAGCGGAAAGAGCGCCGGTGAGGCTGCGGTTTTCTGGTTTCCGGACAAGCTTGTCTTTAAGTGCCTGCACTCCCACTGCGCAGGCCGCGAATGGAAGGAGTTCCGGGCTTATCTCGAGAAGGAAAACGGGGTCAAGTATCGGTTCCGTACAGGCGCGGCTACGCCGGCATTACCGAATGAGAGTGGTGAACTTGGTTCGCCAGATACCGTACGCGTCCGAATCGAGGAACTGCTCTACGCCTCCAGGAAAGGCCGCGACGATCTTCCGCCGGTGAAGCAGGCGCCGGCAGTGGTCACCGATTTGGTCTGGAGCGACCTCAATGCGCGCGGATCCTTCTTTAAGGATGATCAGTCATGGAAGGCCTACCTGCACCTGCCGAAAGCCGAAGCGGGACTAGCATCGCTGCCCAAAGTAATCCCCGTTGGCTTCGACTCATGGCTGCACTCGCTGCTCGACCGCTATTACGGCATTCATGCTGCTGAGCCTTTGTCGAAGCGCGTTATCAGCCAGCTAGGGATCCGTACTCTGGCGGAGCGGCCGAGCGCGGCGGTGCATGAGCTTGGTCACTACAACGCTGCCGAAGGCGAGCTTTATGTTTGCTTCGGCGACGACGTTATTGCCGTCCGTCCGGATTCGTTTGCGATTGTCGAGAACGGATTCAAAGGTTATTACTTTGTCCCGAACCGGTTCGCATCGCCGGTTGACGTCACCGCCTTGGCAAAGCTGGCGTCCGATCTTGGCACCAGTACTTTTGGCATGCAGTTGAGCGATTCTCCGCTGACCGAGTTCTTGTTTGCCAGGACGCCGTTCGACCACCTGTCGGCCATCAGCCCGGAGCAGGCAAAACAGCTGATACTCTGCGGAGCCCTGTCGCTTCCCTTTGGCGATTTTTTCCCGGAGAAACCCATCTTCTATATCACCGGCGACGAAGATACGGGCAAAACACACACGCTCAGAAAAATTGGGGTGTTGCTGTACGGGCCGAAGTTTAACGTGACTTCGATGGGCGACGACCCGCGTGACTTCACCACGGCATTGGTATCGAAGTACTTCTTGCCGATCGACGATGTGACCGGAGACGGTGGTCGGGGCAAAGCAAGATCGAACGCGAAGCGGCTGACGCAAGCGGCCACCAGTGGAACCGTTTTCGAACGGCAGCTTTTTACCAACGCTGAGACGGTTGAGCTCAGATTCAAGGCTTGGCCGTGGATCTCGGGGTTGAACGTATTCGACCGCGCTCCCGATTTCCTCTCACGGCTGATCAACATCAACCTAAGGGGACAGATCACTGGCCACCGTGAGGGGCCCGGGGACCTGAAGCGGCTTCTCGAGAAGAATCGGCCGCTCCTGCTGGCCGAGTACTTGGTCAGATTGCAGTCCATGGTGCGCGCCGCTGCGGTTCCTGAGCTTAAGGAAAAGAAGTATGGGATCAAGTTCCGGATTTCCGATTGGGCACGATTCCTTGCCCGCGTGGCCGATGCAGAAGGCTGGCTCGAAACCTATAGGGACCTGTTCGAGTCCCAACGCGCAGTGCGCATGGTGGAAGTCTCCACAGATTCATTTCTTATCCCCCTGAAGCTGTGGCTGATGCAGACCGGCAACGCCGGCCGGAACGTCGACATTGCCGTCCTCTATAAGGAGCTGCGGAAACAACTTCAGGCGCCGGAATGCGACGAGGTAGTCGTTCCCTGCCTGAACGGCATGACGGCAAGCCCGGCGCATATGGCAACCCATATCCGCACCCTCGCCAAAACCATCCTTGAGCCCGAGTTCGGCTTTGTCGAGGGCGAAGCCGGTTGGGACTCCAACCGTAACCGGGTGCGAACGATGACGTTTGCTCCCACTGACGATCAGCTTGCCGCGATCGCAAGGTGGCGTGACGCCTGGACCGGAAGCGCCCCGCGCGATCGGATTCCGGCCGAGCGAGGCAGGCCGTGAGCGGTTCTTTGTAGCCGTTCCAGGCCTTGGATCGGCCCGCGCGAATGCACTGGAAGCATTGTAGAGAAGGAGTAGGACTGATGAGTCTACCGATATATCGCAAGGCGTTTTCCCGGGGAGACGTGATCCCACACCTGCGCGCCATGCAGTACAAGGGTGAGCACACCTGTATGACCATGGACGAGCTAGACGATTCGACGGAGCGCCAGTGCGGCGCCCCAGCCGCGTGGGAAGTGGAATGGGAGGAAACCGAAGGCATGGCCGCATGGCTGTACTGCTGTGAGCGCTGCTTCGCCGATTCCTGGCGCCGTACCTTCATCGCTGGCGAGGCCCTGAGGATTCGTATCCTCGGGTGCGTGCAGTGCGGCAAGCCGGCCGAGCACTGCGTAATCATGCTGGCCGACGGCGACGTCGTGATCGATGAGCCACCGGATGGCCCGTGCAGTGTCGAAGCAACGCAGTACGCGCCGATATGCCAGGCATGCTTGGACGTGATCTACGCGCGGGCGCAAGAGGACGAAGACAGTGAAAAAGGGACCAGCAACTGTCTCGACGTCGAGATCGTCAACTACAAGCCGGCGGAGGACAAAGATTAACATGGCGATCCGTACTTTTCCCAAACAATCAGTTTCAGGCATGGTGCTGCGCCAACTTAAGGCTGAACCTTACGTAGGAGTGCGCACTTGCATGATGAAGCACGCTACCGACGCCGGCGAGGTGAAGTGCGGCAGCCCGGCGGCCATGAATATCGAGTGGCATGACGATGACAGGGGTACGGTCGGGATCTACTGCTGTGAGATCTGCTTCGCAGCATATTGGCGCGCGGCACTAATCAGGCGCGATGCCGCTAAGGCCATGGAAAACGGCTGCGCCAGTGCCAACTGCGGCAAAGTCGCTGTGCATTGCATCATCGCGCTGGAGGATGCCACCGCCGTCGCGGACGTGCCCGAGAACGGTCGCCGCAAGCCCGCCGGCTACTTGCCGCTGTGCCAGGAATGCTTCGACAAGGCATGGCCTGCGGCCGAAAGGCTCAGCTTCGACAACAAAGTCCGCAATATCAAGTACTGGCTTAGCAAGGCCACGGACGATGCCGGCAGGCAAGCGGCCATCGACGAGGCATACCGGGAGTACGGCAACACAGCCACGAACCGCGCGCTGACCGAGCTTGAAGAAATGAAAAAGAAGCGGGAGGGCTGATCAAGACGGCGTACGTCAAGCGCGCCATGATCGCCAACGTTGGAAAAGGTACAGGAGGAAGTATGGCATCAAACAATTTCGCAGCAATCATAACTGATCCGATCAGGGCCCAACAGGTCTTGGCCGATTTCAAGCGCTTGGCAGACCAGGGCTCGACATTCAAGCTGCTGGAGTTCAATCCGGACGTGGACCGGTTCCCGATCTTCGGCGGGCGGGAGTCGAACTTTCCCTGCTTGCAGGACGTCGAAGAGGCTGGCGCGACCGTCGACGCCCCAACTGCTCAGGCGTTGTGGAGCAGCCACGGCGACGCGACCGAGGCAGTGGACTTCGGCAACGGTTTTGTCGGCCTGTTCTGCGAAGCGGACGGCCGGGGCTACATGGCCATCCCCAACGGCAAGAACGACAGAGGCTGACGAAGGAAGAAGAGACATATGGATAGCAACGATAACCAACAACCTCGCAGTACTTCCAGAGATTACCTCGATCGACTACGAGAGTCGGTCGGCACCAACCGCGATACGGAAGGTCTGGGCACCATGGCCGTAGGGCCATTCATCGTCGGGAGCGTCGATGCCATCAACGGTGAAGACGGTAAGGAAGTCGCCGAATTCGTGGCCACAAAACATGAGCTGAAGCAACTGGCGCGGTACTGGGCGGAAGAGCGAATCGAGCGCGACTTCTATTGGTTTGTCTACCAGGGAACCGGCAGCAGTGAGTGGCGCTGGAGCGCGTATATCACCCGCCGCCTCAACCGGCTGAGCGAGGTTCTGGGGCTTGAGGCGATGGAGCGTGTTTGGGACGATGCCGTCGCATCCTACCGCCGGCGCCGCAAGATCTCTGACGAGGACTGGCGCGTGTTCACCGAAGGTAGCGAGGAGGAGCAAGAAGTATGGCGCAAGAAAATGCTCGAAGAAGAAGAGAAGATGGCCATCGTTGCCTCAGACAAGCGTAAGGAGCAGCATCAACGGGAGAAAAGTTGATGGAGGTACAGAGCGAGATGGAGACAATTAAGCAATGCCGATTCGAGTTCGTAATGGAAGGCTCCCCTTGCGGTAAGCCTGGTACGGAGACGCTACGTGCTTCTTGGTACTTCTACCCCATGCCAGACTGCGATGTGCCGATCTGCGCAGAGCATCGATCTGCCATCCTTGCGATGACATGTGAATGCTGGCTGAACGACAGCGCCTTCGACCGGAAAGAGCGCCAAGTTAATCGTAGCGGCACCTGCGGTGCGCCGGCGGTCGGGCTGATTGTTCGGGATTGCGAAGGCGATCATGACGATGAGTGCGATGAGATTGGCTGCCCTGGCTACGAACTGATGCCGGCCTGCCGCAAATGCTTGAATGACCCAAACAATAACGACGTCGACGGCCGCGACCAGCAGTGACGTTTTCACCCTGTTGCGGGTCAAGCGTGCCATGACCGCCAAGGTAGAGGAGCGTGAAGGGTTAGCAGTTTCCCAGCGATTAGCAATCTCCGGGGTCGCTGGGGGCGGGCAGTTGTGACGACTGGAGCGGATGCCTTAAGCGTTCCCTCCAAAATCCGCGTCAGAAACGCGCAACTGCCCGTTGTTTACATCTCAGGTGCAATTAAGACGTGTCACTGAAGCAGCTATGGCAATAAGAGCCTGAATGACCGCGGGGACCAGTATTAAGGAGACAGGAGAACAGGATGAACAGGGCCGTTGTGAAAGCGAGATCGTACTAATGACTGAATGCAAATTTGGAGAACAACATGACAACAGCAACTCATTGTGATTTGACCGAGATTCCAGCATGGATCTATGTCCGCGGCCGAGGAAACTCCCGCATCCGAGCAACGTTAGCACCTCTGCACGCCCGCTGGTATATTGTGTCCGACTACTGCGTCTCGCTCTCTTTGGAGGATACAGAAAGGGCCAAAGAGCTGCGCGCTCTTATGCAGGAACACGAACTGTTCGTCCTGCTTACCTCTGGACACTCTTCGTGCGATTTCCGTGTCACTCACCTCGAAGGGTAACAATGCTACGAACTAGGGAATACAGGAGGACAAGTAGTGGCGAATATCTGTAAGAACAAAATCAGCGTAATCGGGCTACAACAACCGCCGGAGACATTTGTAAAAATGCTCTCACGATCAATGTTTGGGCTCGACCTGGACGACTTGGACCCGAAACAATGGGGTGCAAAGGAAAGTGTGGATGGAAAAACTTGGTACAGGACTTTGTTAGAAGAGTTCGAGAAAGAGGGCAGCTATGCAGCCCGGTACCAAATCCTCTATCCACAAAAGCCAGTTGAGAAGTTTGGGATAGTGGTGCCCAGTTATTACGTGGAAACGAAATGGGAGGCGCCAGTTGAAGAATTACTCGGGGCCGCGAAAGAATTTCCAGAGCTAACTTTTCATCTCACCTGGTGGCTGCTACAAGACGGCCCGATCGGCGAAAGTGTTATCCGCGATGGCAAGGTCCTGGAGGAGTTCCAGCGCTTCGGCAGTTGGTACCTTTTTGATTGGCAAGTGCTGTTTCCGACCGTCACCCTCCTGACCGCACACTTGGGCCTAACACTGGCGCAGCAGGCCGCATCGAGAGTACAAGATGCAATCGAGACTGTCGAAGGACTCCGTCGCATCCTGGACGATTCCCGGTTCATCAACTCGCCATTTCATGAATATCGTCATCAGCGCAAGCTCTCGGTGACCAGGCGCACGCTGGATGACCTGCTCGCCCAGATGCGGCGCGCAGCCGCGGATCTGAGTTTTAACGGTGTCTTCCTCGAAGAGGCAGAAGCAGCCGGCAAGGCTGCCGCGACAGCGAGGGAAGAGCAAGCTGATGGCTCTCGGGTCCCGGCACAGCTCGATGCCGAGGAGCCGCTGGACAACATGGAGGACTTATGACCGAAAAGCAAATCCTCGACACCGACCGCGAAATGCTTTGCGCTAACTGCGCCAGGCCGGTGGCGCCCACCCAGGCGGACAAAGTATGGGCGGCCGACAAGTTCGGTTTCATGGACGATCCGCCGTTCTGCTCGCAGGTGTGCGCGGACATCTGGCACCGCGCGCACTTAGACATTTCTGACAACTACAACTATGGGGAAGGAGACTGAATGAGTATCGATCACATCATCTGGGTGCCCGCGGGCGCCCGCAGCGACACTAACATCGGCTATAGCAAATATTATTCTTGGCGCGAGGTGCCCGAAGGCCAGAAGTCGCGCCACCAGGTATTCCTGGCTCACCAGCACCTAATCGACGAGCAGTACGTTTTCGAGTCCGCCGAGGACGCCCGCTGGTTCTGGGACGAAGGATATAAAGAGCGGCTTTACTTGGACGCCCAAGGCACGCCGATGCCCTACGATCGGATGACGCTCTGGATCGACGGGAAGGAAGCGGAAAGCCGTACGTATGCCGATTCCGCGGCTGAAGAGAAGGCAAATTGACCTGGTTGCACGACGACGTGGGCCCAAGCGCCCGCCACTCTCGTTTCGGGTCAGGCCGGACATATTGCTGAAATTTGCCCTGCATGAGTATTAACAAATTGATAGGGCGGTCAGGGCACACGCAGGTTTCGCACCCTCCAGCGGAATGCGCGTGAGACCGCGGCTGATACCGGGAACGCCGCCCCATCACACGCCCAAACGCAGATGAGTTGAGACCAAGCTGAGCTATGAACGGAGGTTAACGAGTGGCAAGTGAAAGGAAGTTTTACCGGACAGTCTTCCAAGTGGAAGTGTTGTCTGAGTACCCGATAACGAGTGATATGTCTCTCGAAGACGTTTTCTACGAGATTACCAAAGGTGATTGTAGCGGTGTAGCCACCATGCCAGTTTGTGAAAGCGTCGACGGACCGACGATGGCTATGTTGTTAGAGGCCCAAGGCAGCCCGGAATTCTTCAATCTCGACATAGAGGGCAACGATCTTGACGAAGAGACCGACGATCTTGACGAGCTGTAGCCCTGTTCCCTGTCGGCGGGGGATAGCGAAGCAAAGAAGGAAGAAGAATCATGCCTAATTGGTGCTGTAACAAGCTTTATCTGACCGGGCCGGCGGAGGACATCGACCGTTTGCTGGCAACTGTTCGCGGCGAGGAATCGGCGTTGGACTTCAACAAAATTATTCCTATGCCGGGCGCGTTAAATGTGGACGCCGGCTCGAAGAGCGACGTGGCTCTGGCTGTCGCCAAAGGAGACGTCAGCAAGCAGCTACAGTATCCATGGGCCCGGGAGAAGGGCATCACCGACGCCGCCGGCTTGTGCGCCCATGTCGGTAGCTCGTACGAGCAGGTGTTGGCATTCGGGCAGCAGCTGCTGGAGAATGTTCGGCTTCACGGCCATCCGACATGGTACGAGTGGTGCTGTGAGAATTGGGGTACGCATTGGAACGTCAATGGCAAAGGTGATGTCGAGCTGAAGCGCAAGAGCCCCACACGCGCCATCCTGCACTTTGACACTGCCTGGGCTCCGCCGATACCGGCGATCAGGAAGGTGGCGGAGATGTTTCCGAAGGTGAAAATTCGACTGCGGTATTCCGAGCCCGGCATGGGGTTTGCGGGCACGTTGGTACTGGCAGTCGGAGTGGTGGTTTCCCATAGTTTTCGAAATACCTATTGACTTAGCCAACATTTAACCCTCTGTGCTGCTCTATGTATGCACAGGAGGATCTATGAAACGGCTCATGAGCGCCCTCATGTTGTGTGCCTTTCCTCTTTTGACCTACGCGCAGAGTAATCCGGTGACTACGGCCGTCCGCGATACCTTACAGGGCAGGCAGAAGATGCTCGTCGAGGCCGCGCAGGAGATGCCGCCGGACAAGTACGGTTTCAAACCTACCCCGGCACAGATGTCGTTCGGGCACCTGATCGGCCACGTTTTGCAATCGAACGGCCTCTTATGCTCGAAGCTCTCCGGCAGTGCTACTCCCCAGCAGCAGGTCTCCGATGCCGATCCAAAAGAAAAACTCGTGGATGCGCTGAAGGCGTCCTTTGATTTCTGTTCCACAGCTTTGAGTCAGTTGAGCGACGCTAAGGGCCTGCGCATAAATAAAGTCTACATTTCTACTCATGAGGCGAAACTAAATAGTTCCAGTCTCCATGAAAAGCTGCTGGCGCCAAGTTGAGGGTGGCCATTTCTGCATCAGGGATC
>Ga0187864_10001182_pt1 | contig 26102 bp, 26 predicted proteins | sample June2016WEW_11_4_FD_132985 | JGI IMG/M metagenome (GOLD analysis project Ga0187864, IMG submission 132985) | Peatland microbial communities from SPRUCE experiment site at the Marcell Experimental Forest, Minnesota, USA - June2016WEW_11_40 | ecosystem: Environmental > Terrestrial > Soil >...
CAATCCATGCCGGGCGCGAGCGGATATCCGGCTGTGTTCTTGGTGGTGTTGGGCAGCGGGAGCTCGGGAACATCGAAGTCGACCCTATCGCCCCGGTGCAAATCGAGCACGCAGCCATTCATCCGTGCCACTCGGAGGCCACGAATGTGGCGGCGGGTGCTGCCGTAACGAAAGCTGCGCGATCCGCTGGCGTTGGTGGCAATGGTTCCGCCGATGCTGGCGGTGCGTTCCGTAGGATCGGGCGCGTAGAACTGGCCGGTGCGCGTAGCTTCCCGTTGCAATGAATCAAGAGATACCCCAGCGCCTACCAAGGCGCGGCCAGGGCAGATTTCGAGACGCCGGAATTTTTCGAGGGAAACCGCCCATCCGCCTGCTTGCGGCACACAACCCCCCGTGAGTCCAGTCCGCGCCCCGGCGACTGTAATCGGGATGTTCTCGCGAGATGCAGCCGCGATGAATTCGAGCAACTCAGCTTCAGACGCTGGCGTTACTACGCGCTCGGCCTCACCCCGAAACCCCGACGCATCCTCAATGGTCATTCTAACTTCTGGATTCTGAATTCTGTCTTCTGGATTCTAGACTTCGAGAATCACCGGCATAATCAACGGCCGCCTCTGCGTCTCTTTATTCAAGAAGCGCTTCAGATCCGCGCGAATCTTCTCCTGCATCACGCCCCAATCGGTCCGCTCTTCTTCGCTAGACGATTCCAGCGTCCGCGCCACCACTTGCCGGGCTTGCTGCAAGAGATCCGAGCCATCTTCGAACGACATGAAACCCCGGCTCACGATTTCGGGCAGCGTTTCATTCCGTCCCGAGTTCTTGCTGATGGCGATGATCGGCAGCACGAAGCCGTCTTCAGAGAGATGGCGGCGATCGCGAATCACAATGTCCTCCACAACTTCGTCGATGGTGCCGGAATCGATACACACCCGGCCTACTTGGACCTTTTCGCCCCGCCGCGCGCCCGCGCGATCGATCTCCAGTGTCTCGCCAGTTTCAAGCGTGAATGTTTCTTCCAGACCAGCGCCGCGCAGGTGGGACGCCAGAGCGGCATGCCTGGCCATCTGCCGGTACTCGCCGTGGATGGGAAGAAAATAGCGCGGCCGAAGCAGGTTCAGCACCAGCCTCAGCTCTTCAACACTCCCATGTCCGGACACATGCACCGGCGGATTCATGCTGCCGTAGATCACGTCGGCGCCGCGTTTGGCGAAGTGATTGATCATACGGTAAATTCCTTTTTCGTTACCGGGAATGATGCGCGCGCTCAGCACCACCGTGTCGCCGCGTTCCACTGAAAGATTCTTGTGGTTGTCCACGGCGATGCGCGAGAGCGCCGACATGGGCTCGCCCTGGGTCCCGGACGCCACCACCACCACTTTGCTCGGCTCGGCCTGCATGATATCTTGCGGGCGCAGCAAAATGCCGTCGGGAAGACTTAACAATCCGAGGGAATGCGCGATCTCGGTGACGTTATTCATGCTGCGGCCGAGGAACGCCACCTTGCGGCCGTACTCAGCCGCCACGTCCAGGATTTGCTGCAGCCGATGAATGGACGAGCTGAAACAGGAGATCACCAACCGCCGCTCGGCGCGATAGAAGATTTCATCCAGGCGCGGGCGCACCGCGCGTTCGCTTTCCGTGTAGCCGGGCCGATCTACGTTGGTGGAATCGGACATCAGCAGCAGCACGCCGCGCTTCCCGTAATCGGCGAAGGTGTGCAGATCGAAGGGTTCATTGTCGGTGGGCGTGGGATCAACTTTAAAGTCGCCGGTGTGAATGATGACGCCGAGCGGCGTGGTGATGGCCACCGCCATCGAACTGACGATCGAGTGCGTGACGTGAATGAACTCGATGGTGAAGACGCCGATTTCAATTCTCGATCCGGGCTTGACCTTATGAAGTTTTGCTTGATCCAGCAGCCCGTGTTCCTCTAGACGCCGCTCCACCATCGCCAGCGTGAACGCTGCGCTGTAAACCGGCACGTTGATCTCACTGAGCAGAAATGGCACCGCGCCGATGTGATCCTCGTGCCCGTGCGTCAGGATCAGGGCGCGGACCTTGTCGCGGTTCTGCTCCAGGTAGGCGAAGTCGGGCGTGACGATGTCGACGCCCAGCAGTTCCGCGTCGGGAAACATCATGCCCGCGTCGATAACGATAATGTCGTCCCCGTAGCGGATGGCCATCGAATTCATACCGAACTCGCCCAAGCCGCCAAGCGGGATCAACTGAAGCTTATGTTCAGACATGTAAGATTCAGGTTATCAGTTGGGTTGTGGCTGGTGGCTGGTTGTTGGTGGCTGGTGGGGGTGGAGGGGTGCGTGCGCGGTGGCGCGATTGTTTTTTTTGCAAAACGAAGCCAACTTCCGGCGAAGCTCGGAGGAGTGGGGCGCAAAAGAGCATCGGCATGAGAATAGCAGCGGCGCAGTGGTTGCGGGGCGCACGTGGGTTGGAAGTGATTGAGCGGGGCGGGAAAGAAAGTGGCTAGTGATTGGTGATTGGTGGCTAGTGGCGGTCGGCCCCTATACCGCCTCTCAAGCCGGTAATCTGGGTGGGATCGAGCCGCGAGGATTTGCGCGAGTTCCCCGAACTCGTACGGTTGATCAAGCGACGGCTGCGCGACGCCTACCGAATTGCAAAGGAGAGAGAACCGTGAGGAAGAGGGGATACGAGGCCGGGAGCGGGAATGTCTTCAAGGATATCGGCGTGCCGAATGCCGAAGAGCACCTGGTAAAGGCGCAGCTCGTTTTCAAAATCGACACGATCATGAAAGGTCGCGGATTGAAACAGGTGGAGGCTGCCGATCTTTTCGGGATCAAACAGCCCGACGTCTCCAAGATGCTGCGTGGCGAATTCCGGCAGTTTTCGGTTGAGCGCCTGTTGCGCTTCCTCGTTGCGCTCGATCAGGATGTGGAGATCGTCGTGAAGCCGCACCGGGATAGAAGGAACGCTCCGGCTTTGCATGTGTCGTGAACCGTTTGCCAGGTGGTTTGCACCTGGTGTCTGGTTGTTTGTACAGCAGCCGCAGGTTCCACTGCAACGGCAGGCATCAGATATCGTCCCTGGGGAAGTTCTTCCACATATCGTTCTGATTCTGCTCGATCTCACCGGACGATAGCGAAATACCCAGGTCTACCCAGAGGCCCCTGACACTCTTGAACGGCTTCTTCTTGACGGTTTCGTCCCGAAGCCGTGCGGCATGGCGCAGAATTTCTTGTTGCTTCTCCGCCGGTAACGCCCGGACGGCATCCAGAATTGCTTGTTCGAGAGACATGGAATCCCCACACTATTATCGTCGTCATCATCGCCCTGGCGGCCGGCGAGCCGGGGACTGAGACCTTCGGCATCACGTAAAGGGGCGTTATGTATGGTGGCGGCTTTTCTTCTTGGTAGTTGCGTCTCGCGATTCTTCGACGGCAATCATGAAATCGAGATAGGCAGTAGCAAGGCCTCCAGCAACCCCGTCGATCTTCCGCACCAACGCGGACAGGGCTCTTGGGCTTAGCTCGACTGCCTGTTTCCTTAACTGAACCGTTGGTGGCTTCCCCCGTTTGACCGTCAACTCGCCGTGAATGACGGCGTTCCGCTCGGACACAACGCCCTTCGCAATTCCAATCTGGCGTAGCAGCGCCTTGTGAGGGCTGGTCTTTTCAAGTCCGTGTGCCTTCGCTAGCAGGCCACACATCTGTTTAACGCGATCCAGTTTGGGGCCGTCGGTGAGCCGTTCCGTGAGACTCTGAGCGACGGACCATTCAGTGCATTCAAGGATCGCTCCCGCCATCATGGTAATCACTTCCTCGAGCGTATTGAACTCAATGGCGAACCGCCCGACCTCCCTCAAAGTGTCGTCGTCGAGCATCGACATGCGAGTTTCATTGTTTCACTTTCCAGAATGAATAGCATGCTGCACGTAGATCGTTGGCGAATTTTTTCATTCGGTCATCAGACCTTGGAACCACGGAACGAACGACGCGGCTTCTTGCTTGTCCCGAATCCTGCGGCCGTCTTTCACCAACAGCACGTTCTCGATTTCGCCCTCCAGGCCGCCTTTCCTCAGGACGACCCGAACACCAAGAACGGTATTCTCCAGAGCGTCATGCACGTAGTCAGACTCCGACGTTTCCCCATTGAGAACCGAGATCTGATGCACGTCAACAAGGCACTTGTTCAGGTGCTTGTTGTAGTGGGAGGTGTATAAGACCATCTGCCTAATATCGAGTTGGTCTTTCCAGTCGTGGCGGCTCCAAAACTTGCTCGCCGCTTCAGTACAGAACTGCGAATACTTTAATTCCTCCATCCGGGAATCAGCTGCTGATTTTTGAGACGTTGCCGAGTCGCCCTCGCGTCGGTCGGCAACCTTGCAGGCAATGCCAGAGAGAACCGCGACGATGAGAACGGCAATGCGCACACACATCGGGCTTAGCCTCAGGACTGACGCATGCCTTATATTAGCGTCCATTGCGGCCTCACGCGGTCGCCGGTAGCGAAATCTGCGCTGACCAATGCGGCGAACGAGCTACACCTGAGATCGTAGCCCTCACTACATGGGAGTTCCCCGAAATTTTGGGCGTAGAATTGAGGAGAAAGCTCGCAAGGGCAAAGGCCCCGATTTAGAATGCCATGTTAACCAAAGAGCGCTGGTACTTGATTTTCAAACACAATCGTATTCTCGGCGAACCGCGCATCGCTATGGATGAGGTGCGGGGAGAATCTCATGCCGTTAGTTATGTCGAGCGCCTAGACGCTCAGTTGTCCGATGAGGAACGAATCGCCGGATGGTCTTATGAGCGCGCCGGACATGGAACAGCAAAACCTCAACGGAACCATCCCCCAACGCCGCGTAGGCAGTCAACTAAGAGGCGCAGTTATACTGGGCGTTGAGTAATTGCATGAATCAAAATCCGTTTCCCGTGGCCAGAGTTCACGAACCGCGCAAGCCTCTCCTTCTTAACGGCGGCCTCGGCATCGACGACCAGAGGCATCTTAAGGAACACCGCAAAACAGAATGCGGCGCAGGCGGGTTCCTGGTGTGATTTGGCGGTGCCCGCCGCATCCTTTGCGCTAGCGGCGGCCATAGAGGATATAATCGCGCGTTGTCCAGCCTTCGGGATCGGGTTTGACGCGAGCGCGTAAAGCACGCATCTCGGCAACCACACTGCCAGGAGGCGCCGCCCGGAAGCCAGTATCACCTTCAAGCAGACGCAGAGCGGCGGCCTTGACTAACCGCTCGGCGTCGGTGCCGGCGCTGATGGCCATCTGCACAAGCTGCGCTTCCTGCTCGGGAGTGAAATTTACTTCCACAGCTCCCAGGGTACGGGAAAGCCGCCTATCAGGCAACACCCGTCACGGACCCGTAGACGAAGGCTCTTTGAAGTCGCCGAACATTCTTCCTGATTGTGTTGAGCTCCCTAAGGAAAGTCGCCGTTTCCGCCGATGATCAGATCGTGGCAGTCTGTCGATCCGCTAACCCCAAATCCCCAACACGCCGGTCCCAAAAGGGCTTTGTCCTCATCGTCACCGCCATCTCGATGACGCTCCTGCTCGGCTTGGCGGGCCTGGCCATCGATATCGGACGCATGTACGTGATCCGCGCAGAACTGCAATCGTTCACAGACGCCGCAGCCCTGAGCGCCGCGCTGGAATTGAATGGGACGGACGCCGGTCTTGCGCGTGCCCGCATTGGCGCCGGCCGATTGGCGGATGGACCGCATGCCATGCGATGGGACATGGGCACGCAACCCATAACGAACATCGGGACAACCTTTTCTTCTGACAAGACAACCTGGGACGAGCAACCGAAGAAGGGGGGCGACTATCGCTTCGTGCGCGTGGTCGCAACCGAGCCGGCTCCCGTGATCTTCCTCAGGATCTTTCAGCCGCTGAGCTCCACCACGGTAGCCGCCGCGAGTGTAGCCGCGAAAACGGAACAGTCCGCGAGGTTGATTCAATGAGGCAGCGACGGTCCCAAGCCGGCAGCGCGCTCATCGAATTCGCGGGGTCGTTGATCCTGCTCGCAGTGATGTTCGCCGGCATCTTTGAAATCGGATACTCGTTCTACACGTATGGCGAGCTCGTCACTGCCGTACGTGCCGGTGCGCGCTACGCCGCCCTGCAACCACGCGGCACCGGGGCGGATCCCATTGTCGCGAAGGCCGTGCGCAATCTGGTGGTTTACGGCGACCCCGCTCCCGACGATCGAACCAAACCTGTGGTTCCCGGCCTCACCACGGATCGAGTGGAATTGATCAACAGCCCCGACGCCAGCACAGTCTCGCTGCGCGGTTTTGAAGTGGATGCGCTGTTCATGAAAGTGAAGCTGGATGGGCGGCCGACGGTTACATTCCCCGTCACGAGCGGAGGGTCCGAGTGAAACGCACGCCAGCAGCACACCCGGAGACGACCGGAAGTCGTGCACTGGAGAACATCGACTCGAAAAACACCGGGCGGGTGGCGCGGAAGCAGGCGGGCCAGTCGCTGGTTGAATCGGCGCTGATCCTGGCCGCTTTCATGGGACTGCTGCTCGGCATGGCCGGCGTCGGACAATTGCTCTTCGTCCGGCAAACGCTGGCCGATCGCGCGCGCATTGCCGCCCGCTGGGGAGCGCTGAACAGCTATGCCCCCGATGCCATTCGTCGCGTTGTTTTGTTCGGCACGGCAGAGCCCGCACCCGGACAGTCAGTGTTTTTCGGTCTGACGCCCCGCGCAGTGGAGGTATCGAATCCTGGATGTCCCGGGGCCGCGTGCCGCGTCAGCGTCGCAATCCCTGAGCATGGAATCCGCAGCGTCGAACCGATGGACTCTACTCCAGACCTCGCTGCTTCCAAGCCTTGACGAACGGCGCAGTCTTCGGATTGTTCTCGTTCCAACTCACGGGCTGCTCGCTATCGGCCATTAGAAACATCGCCAAGGCAATCGCACGGTCCACTTTGGCCATGTTGTCGTAATCGATCTTTTGCCACTCATCGCCCACGGCGTGGTAATCCGGATAATCGAACGCGACGCATAGCGTCTGGGCAGGCACACCGGCTTCAGCGAGCGAAAAATTGTCGCTGGCAGCGAAGTAATCGTCACTGCCCTTCAGGTTCTTATAAATTTTGATCCCGGTGCGCTCTCCAGCCCGCTGCACGTAGCTGGTGAGATCGGAATAATCGAACCCGGTGAGCGAGGCGTTCGAGCGCTGCGGGCCCTCGGTGGAATCGGTCCGGCCCACCTGTTCCAGATTCAGATCCGCGATGGTCTTCTCAATCGGCCACACCGGATGATGGGCGTAATACTCGGAGCCGATCAAGCCCTCTTCTTCTCCGAAAAACGTCATGAAAACGATGCTGCGGCGTGGATGCTTCGGAAGCGCAGCCAGCGCCCGCGCTACTTCCATCACCGAGACCGTTCCGCTGCCATCGTCGTTCGCACCGTTGTAAATGCGATCGCCCGATCCTTCCGCGCGCACACCCAGGTGATCGTAATGTGCAGTCAACAGAACGCACGTATCGCGCAATGCTGGATCGGAGCCGCGCAAAACACCGATGACATTGCGCAAGGTGGCGGGTGTGCGGTGGGGGGCGGCGATGTGTACCGAAGCAGTCGCATCGCTGTCAGGCTTCAGTTCGGAATAGAAGTGAGCCGCCGCTTCTCCGCCGATCGAAATACGCGGGTTGGCCGTCGTGTCCGATTCCTTCGGGTCCACCAATTGACGCGGACGCCGGCCCTGCATCGTCATGCCTTTGGGATCCACCAGAATCACCAGAGCGGGTTTGGCCGCTCGCAGCACCCGGTTTACCGGCCGAAGCCGCGCCCGCAGCCTAGCGTCAATCTCCATGATCACCACCTTGTCGTCCACCTGGCTCGCGGTGAGATGTTGCACCAGAGCCTCGTTCGACAAGTCCAGCTTGAACACCGGCTCGTCTTTCAAATCGAGCGCCGCCGGAACACTGAGGACCGTTTCTTTCGGGTTGGCGGTAAACTGGCGATTACCGGCCGAAAGCTTCAGCTCGAACTTGCTGAAGTTGGCCTCCTCCACCAACATCGACGCGTCTTGAAAATAGCTATCGCCGGAGCCCGGTTCCAGACCCGCGCGGCGGAATTGCGCGGCGATATAATCGGCCGCCAGATCCAAGCCGCGCGAAGGCGTATCGCGCCCTTCCAGTTGATCGGAGGCGATATAGGAAAGATCCGTGCGCAGGGAGACCGCCTGAATTCCGTCTAAAACGTGTTGAACTTCCGACGCGTCGTCTGCTTTCGGCGGATCGTTCTGGGCCAGAACACAAACACAGGTAAGGTAAACTACAAACGCACTGCGGTAACGCATAATAGGCGGGGCTAGATTGATATTAGCATCTTGCAGTACAAATCAATTTAGGGCAGAATTGTTTTGAGCACGGTTGAGATGGCAAACCGAACCAGCAACATCCACCTCTTGCGGCAGCGTGTTGTCGAGAGCTCCAAACGCAGCAGCCCGCATTTGATCGGTTCGAAGATGACCGAGTCCGGATTGCTGGATCGCGCCGTGCTGAATCGGCAGATCGAGGAAATTCTCGATGGCCTGGCCGAAAAACCCAGCTTGGCTCCGCGCATGGAACAGGATCTGGAAGCTTTCCTGGCCGCGCTGCAGGAAGGTGACGTGTCACGGACGGCAAAGCACGTTTGCGGCCTGTTGAGCCTGCAGTTGGACGATCTTCGCAAGGCCGCCCTCCTCTCTCTGATGGTGCGCCTGGCCGGGAAACGCAAATTCGACCCAATCGCGAGCTACATCCTTCAAAACCGGGAAGTTTTCGTTACCGACCAGGGTTGACAAGCGTATCAAAGAAGAGCAGGATTTATCTAAGGAGCTTTGGCAATGCGCTTCCTGGCGGTCTGGTCTTCGGCTATTACCTTGGGTACTCTGGCGGCGGGTTCAGCCTGCGCCCAGTACGTGATTTCATCTCATTCGGGCGTCATCCAATACGTGGAAGGGCGCGCCCTGCTAGCCGACAAGCCAGTTGAGCCGAAATTCGGACAGTTTCCAGACATCAAGGAGAACCAGGAGTTTCGTACCGAAGACGGGCGCGCGGAGATTCTTTTGACCCCCGGCGTCTTCCTGCGGCTGGGCGAAAATAGCGCCATCCGAATGCTATCCACTCGCCTGACGGATACGCGCGTTGAGGTGCTCTCTGGATCGGCCATTATCGAGAGCAACGAAATCCCCAAGGATAATGCCATCGAGCTGGTTTACAAGAAAGATAGCATCCGTCTGCAAAAACAGGGCTTGTATCGCCTGGATACGGAGCCGGCACACTTTCAAGTGTTCGAAGGCGAAGCCGTTGTTACGGATGGGTCCGGCCAATTGACGCTGCATGGCGGCAAGCAGACCAATCTTTCTGGTGTGCTGATGGCGGAAAACTTCGACCGTAAAGCCGATGACCAGGATGCGTTGTATCGCTGGAGCGATCGCCGGGCTAGTTATGTCGCTCAAGCTAATGTGGCATCGGCGGCTTCGGCGGGGGACAGTTTTACTGGATCGGGCGGCGGATATGGATATGGCTTGGGTAGCGGCCTGGGCTATGGGCTGGGTTACGGCGGCTTCGGCTACAATCCCGGCTTCCTAGGCGGTTGGGCTTTCAACCCGCTCTTCGGCATGTACACCTACCTGCCGTACTCGGGATTCGGATACAGCCCGTTTGGGTACACCTACTACAGCCCCTACACTGTCGGTTACGCTCCGGCGTATGGCGGTAGCGGATACGCATATGGCAGCGGCGTCAGCCGGACGGGATCAAGCGGCATCGGCCACTTGGCGAACGTCGCGACTCATCGGGGAGCTACCAGCGCATTCACTTCCAGCGCGCGGTCGTTCAGCGGCGGAGTGGGTCGCGCTTCATTCGCAAGTAGCGGCGGCGGTGGCGGCCATGCCTTTTCAGGTGGCGGCGGTCACGGTGGCGGCGGACACCGGTAGTCGACAAATCACCGAAAACGCGTCGAAGAAAATGCGGCGGTCCAAGCCGCCTGCCAGTAGCTTGTCCCAGGCTCAGGGTATCCATTGGGTGGGACATCGGCAGGCACAACAATGGAAGGCGCTGGCGGATCCATCTGCAGGTAATCCCCGTGACCGAAGTCCCAGTTATCCGGGATCTCAAAGGGACTTTGAAAGTTGCCGGGCCAAGGCGTGGACGGACCACCCTGTCCCAGAGCCGCGTGCCACCATGGATGCCCTTCCGTGATCACTCCAGCCAAGAAGTTGCCTAGCGGAAAGGCCGCGGAGAGCACTTCATCCTGACGGGATGCTAGGACAGAAATTCTCCCAATCTTGGCCGCGGCTGCCTTGAACTCCATGATCAGGCAATTGTCGTCAATGGCTCCCGCCATGATGATGGCTCGCCGGACCGGCAGGCTCATTTGAGAAATGGTCGCCAACAATACCCGCGCACCCAGGCTGTGCGAGGCAAATGAAATGCTGGCAGCACCCCGAAAATTGGCGTCCAGAAAAGGAGCAACCAACCAGCCCGCTTCATTGGCCACTCGCGGTTCTTCCGGATAGTCCAGGCTGCGGAACCAAATGGAATCGCCCGGCCAGAGCAGCCCTATGAAAAGCGCTGTTGGTGCGAGCTGAAGCAGGCCCTCCCAGTTGGACAAGCAAGCAATTCCAGAGGAGCGATTCACATGAAATCCGTGTGTCGCAATGAGCACGTGCCGGCCTTGAATATCGTTTAGCAATTGCGCCGCTTTCAAGCTTCGGTAATTGCCGATATTCGTTCCCTGATTGATTGCGACAGAGGCTGCCAGATTGCCTCCCACGGCAGAGAGGCGAACGTCGAGAAATCGCGTCACCTCAAGAAATCGCATCACAAGGGACTACTTTTTCGCAAGATGCATGGTGCTCACCGCCATGGCAAGCGCGGTGGAAATGTCCTTGGCGATGGGCGCCAGCGGCGTGGCCAACAGGCCGACCAGGAGCGAGACTGCGGGGTCCATTCGCAAGACCATCCCACCGGCCATGGCAAGGGCCACCGCTACCAACGCCGCTAAAGCCCGGGTCCAATTGCGGTAAATCTGATTGCTGCGCTGGTAAGCTTCGTCGAGCAACACCGTCACAATCAGATCGAAACGGGCGAAAACATCGGACTCGGCCGAGCTGAGCGGGGTCCCTGCCGCGATGCTCGTGGCAATCGCAGTGAGAACGCCGGGATCCACGCCAGTGGCGTCCGCCAGCGCTCTGGCGTTCTGCGGGTGCAGGTTGAGCTTGATAAGAGACTTTGCGATGGCTTTCTGACTGGCGAGTTCGCTCCCGTTCATCCAATTCGCTTCGAGCGTCGCGACGATCTTCTTCTGCGATAGCGCGTTCACTTGCCCGCCGGCATCAGTCAACTGCTGGACGGCCGCCCGAATGCCTCGGAAGCCGATATGGTTCACCCCGCCCCCGAAAACCTTGGTTGCATCCACTAAGCCAAAAGCTGCGGCGCCCAATCCTCCGATGGCTGTAACCACTTGCGGCAAATCTTGCAGTACGCCCATGTGAACCTTTCGTTGAAGAGCGTACGTCATGTTCTCCGGCTCCGGATCGCTGGCTTGAGATAGCCCGTTGAGCCTACTTCAGTTGTTTTTCGAAGAAATCGGTCAACGTTTCGAGGAGCTGCCTGCGCACGGGTCCGCTCACGCCGTGGCTCTTGCCCGTGTAGACCACCATGTCGAAGAGCTTCCCTGCCTCTTCCAGCGCATTCGTCATTTGCATGGTGTTCTGGTACAACACGTTGTCGTCTTCAAAATTGTGAACGATCAGGAGCTTGGCTTTGAGCTTGCCCGCATAATCTACCGGAGAGCTGGCGCGATACCCTTCCGCGTTCTCAGAAGGAAGCCCCAAATAGCGTTCCGTATAGATGGTGTCGTAATTCCGCCAATTCGTTACCGGTGCGCCCGCGATGCCGGCGCGAAATACATCCGGCGCGTTCAGCAGCGAGTAAAGCGTGAGGAACCCGCCGTAGCTCCAGCCATAAATTCCCACTCGAGCCGGATCGACGAAGCCTTGCGCCAGGAGATATCGAACACCTTCCAATTGATCGGCTAGTTCGGCTCTGCCGAATCGGCGAAAGAGCGGTGTCTCGAAAGCATGGCCACGGCCCGCGGAGCCGCGATTGTCCAGCTCCCAAATCACAAACCCTCGCGCCGCCAAAACTTGAGCCAAATCGGGGGCCTCCCAGGCATTCACCACCGTCTGTACCCCCGGGCCGCCGTACACCATTACCACGGCCGGATATTTTTCGCCGGCGTGGAAGTTGGCGGGCTTTACGATGCGGCCATAGAGGACCTTTCCATCCTGCGCTTTGAGCTGCACTACATCCGCGGGCTGGAGTGCGTAATCCTCGGCGAAAGTCTTGGCTGGGCGGAAGCTGGACGATGCCTCGCCGTCAGCCGAATACAAGTCGCTACGCGGGGGCTGTGTGGAGGACGAGAAGGTGTCCAGGTAGTATTCAGTGGTGGGGCTCATCGAGATCTCATGGGTGCCCGGCAAGCGACTGATACGCGAGCGATCTTTTCCATTCAATTTAATCGAGTAAAGATCACGGTCTAAAGGACTTCTTTCGGTACAGACAAAGTAAACTTTTTGATGAGATTCGTCGATCCCAGCTACATCCGTCACTTCCCAATTGCCTTCTGTAATGCGTTTGCGCTGCTGGCCGTCGAGCGAGTACAGATACAAGTGACGGAAGCCGTCCCGTTCACTGCCCCACAGAAACTCGTCTCTGCCGACAAAACGGAACAAGTCGTTATGGTTGATCCAGAAAGGATCTGATTCCGAAAGGATCGAATGAGATGCTCCGGAGCTCGCGTCCGTGAGCAGAAGATCCAAGTGGTTCTGGACGCGATTCAGCCGCTCGATAGCCAACCGCGTTGAATCGGGCGTCCAATACACGCGCGCGATCAGAAAACCGCGGGTCTCGCCCACATCCATCCAGCGGGTGACACCTCCCGTAGCTGGAACCACGCCCACATGCACGTCGGCGTTGGCTGTGCCGGCTTGGGGATAGCGTTCGGGTTCCGCCAGCGCGCGCAATCCGGTGAGCGAAACTTGCGGATAGACAAACTCGTGCGAGATATCGAACTGCATGTACGCGATGTTCTTCGAATCCGGCGACCACCAATACGCCGTGCTTAGATCCAACTCTTCGGGATACACCCAATCCAGCTCGCCATTCAGCAGCGTAGCGCTGCCGTCGTCGGTGACCCGCGAAAGCTGGCGGGTGGCGATCTCGAGCGTATACAGATCATGACCGCGCCGGAATGCCACTCGCGAGCCATCGGGGGAAAGCTTGGGATCGCGCTCGGCTTCGGGCGTGGCGGTGAGTTGTTCCCACATTGCAGTGTCGAGCGAAAAGAAAAACAGGTCGCCATGCACGCTGAGCAGCAACTGCTTTCCGGAATGCGCCCACTCCAGGCTGTCTTCGCTCACACGGCGATTCTGCCAGTCGAACCGCTGCGGCTCGGGAATTGGCACCGCGGCTTTTTGCAGCGGGCCCAAAGACAGCAGCGTCTTCTCCGATTTCGCCGGCACGTCGTAGAGCATCAGATCGCCACCTTGGAAATACGCGAAACGCTTTCCGTCCGGCGCCCACACCACGTGCGGCGTTTCGTTTTCGCGACTCTGCTCCATCACCGTGTCGATAGTGACGGGCTTCTTCTGCGCGAAAAGCGAACTGGTGCCGAAGAAGCAACACGAAATGACGCTGGTGAACAGAATCAGGCGCAACGACACTTGCTGTGATTGTACTAAAGGCCGGAGTGCAGACTGGCCGTAGTATCTGCGTCGCGTGGAGAATTCAATTTATACACGGCCGCGCGGCTGGAACCGTAAAGCTTTTCGAACGCTCCGGACTGCATGGCTTGCGTTAATCCGCGAGTGCCGCTGGCGTGCAGGTCCTTGTAATAGTCGTCGGGAGTAAGCAGCACGTAATCCAGCCGCTGGCTGCGAGCGAACTCCGCCATAGAGGCCATCAGACTGTTAATTCCGGCATCGTCGCCGTGGTAGTAAAACTTAGGCGGAATCGGAAAACCGCACGCTTTGCGGCCCGTATAGAGAAAAAGCACGGGATCCTCATAAGCGTATACATTGGCGTCGCGCGGAACATTCAGATTGATCCATTCGTACGCCTTCGCGCGCGCCGCGAAGTCGGTTCGATGCGAATCGAACAGGTCGGGAACAAAAGACGAGAGCCCGAACAGGGTGCAGAATACTGCGAACACCGCCAGACCGGCGAGAAGCGCGCCGAAGCCGGCGGCAGCGAAGCGATCCGCCAATGCCGGTTTAGCCCAGGCCAGCCGCAAGACTCGGCAGAGGTTGCGTATCTCGGTGGCAATTCCCATCAAAAGAAACGGATACAACGGAAAAACGAAGCGTTGATCCGGTGGATAATGCCAAACCAACAGAAGCGCTGAGATTCCCAGTGCGGCCAACGGATACTGCCACTCTCGCTTGCGCATTGTCAGGCGAACGCACCCGGCGATAGCGGCGATGGCAACCACACGCTCCAGATGTTTGGAACCATAAGGCAGATCGAAAATGAGCAGCTTCCCCGCCCCCTGAAGGAATCCATCCAGGTTGTACCAAATGATGAGCGGCAGATCGCGCAATGAGATGTTGTAGGTTCTGAAACCCAGGTAGTTGGTGTAATAGAGCGTCACCAGGTCCCAGGAATGCGAGAGGTGGCGCATCACCCACCACTGCCAGCCTGCGGCAGCCGGCGCCATCGCGGCGGTGAACAGTGCGGCTTTTTGGAACTGCTTGCGAAGTACGAAGCACAAAGGGACCGTCAGCAGCATCGGCGCGGCAACCGACTTGGTGAGGTACGCCAGCGCCGCGAAAATGCCGGCGGCCAGCGCGAGCCATCGCGGCGCGTTCGGCTTTCCGGCACGCTCTGCAAGGATCAGGCTGGCGACTAATAGAGCTGTGAACGGCAGCTCCGGCATCAGCGAAAAGCTGAAAACTACCGTCACCGGGCTCAAGGCCGCCAGAACAACCAAGACAGATCGGTCGCGCGTACTAAAACCGTAATCACGCAACAAAATCCATACAGCCGCCAGGAACACGGGCAACATGAGCCACGCGAAAAGCGTAGCGAGCGGAAGGTTCGCGGGAAACTGCGGATTGATTTTCCAAATCCCCGCCAGCAGCGCGGGGTAGAGCGGTGGATACTTGGTTTGATACGGCTGGCCCGGCAGGCTCTCGATGCGATACCCATCGCCCATGGCAAGGCTCCGTCCCGAGACCCAGTAGATGCTGTCATCGTGGTAGAAACCCAAATGCGGCATGGTGCGCAGCGTCCAAGCCAAGTAGGCCGAAGGAGCAAGCGCGGCCAGGAACACACCGATAACGGTCAGCTTCCTCAGCGTAAGCATCCACCCCGAGACTATCAGTAGGGACTCTCGTTACCAATCAGGGATTCACCTTAGCGTTCCGAGTATTCTTGGGGGCCACACGGTATTCTTGAGAGGATGAAATTGACATTCTGGGGCGCGGCTAAAGTCGTCACCGGCTCCATGCATCAACTGGTGGTCGGCGACAAATGCTATTTGCTGGATTGCGGCGAGTATCAAGGGCGCAGAAAGGAGGCCGAGGATCGCAATCGGAACTTCCCGTTCCCCTGCAAGGACGTTTCCGCGGTGATGCTGTCTCACGCGCACATCGATCACAGCGGGAACCTTCCGTTGCTGGTGAAAAACGGATTTCACGGACCCATTTATACCAGCCCCGCCACTGCGGATCTTTGCCGCCCCATGTTGGCGGACTCGGCATCGCTGAAAGAACATGACGCTGCGTTTCTCAACAAGCGGAATATGCGGCGCAGATCCCTCAACATCCCTGGGCTCGCCTCGAACGGGCTGATCGAGCCGCTGTATACCACCCAAGATGCTGAAGCGACCTTCCCACTCTTCCGTCCGGTTGCGATGCACACGCCCACCGAGGTAGGGCCGGGGGTGGTCTATCAATCGTTTGAGGCCGGGCACATCTTGGGATCTACGACCATGCGGCTCGATCTGGAATCCAGCGGCCAAAAGGTCCGGCTCGGCTTCACAGGCGACTTGGGCCGTCCCGGCTTGCCCATTATTCGCGATCCCGAACCGCTGCCGCCCGTCGACTACCTCATCATGGAGAGCACCTATGGCAACCGGGTCCATGAACCCATCGAGTCGGTTGCCGCGAAGCTGGCGGAGATTGTAAAACGCACCTACGGGCGGGGCGGGAAAATGATTGTGCCGGCGTTTGCCGTGGGGCGAACCCAACAGCTCGTCCTGATTCTACACGAACTGATCCAGGCCAACGCAATCCCTAAGTTTCCGATTTTCGTCGACAGCCCGCTGGCCGTGAACGTCACCGACGTTTTCCGCAAACACCCCGAACTCTACGATGAAGAAGCACGCGCGTTTCTAGCCAATCACGGCGAGCCGTTCGGATTCCATCTGCTCACCTACGTCCGCGACGTGAACCAATCCAAGGCGCTGAACGATCTGCGCGGTCCGTTCATGGTGATCTCCGCTTCAGGGATGTGTGAAGGCGGCCGTGTGCTCCATCACTTGAAAAACAATATCGGCGATCCACGCAATACCATTCTCCTTACTGGCTACCAAGCCGAGAACACGCTCGGACGAAAGATTGAAGAGCAGCGGGATGAAGTGCCCGTCTTCGGCGACCTGATGCCGTTGCGCGCGGAAGTCCAAAAGCTGGACGCCTTAAGCGGCCATGCGGATCGGGAGGAGATGCTGGCCTGGATGAAGCCGATTGCCGGGGGTCTGAAAAAGGTGTTCCTGGTGCATGGAGAGCCCGAACAGCAGGCGGCTTTCGTAACCGCTATTCGTGAACGGTATGGACTAGAGGTTATAGCCCCAGAACGCGGGCAAAGTTTTGATCTGTAAACACGACTACTGGTTCTAAAGTACTCTTCCGCGCTAAGGCTTTCTCCTATAGTTTAGGGCGAATGCCTGAGAGCGAAGCTGCTGTGCAAGGCCGGAGCCCGATGGGTCAGCTTCTTTGGCAATACTCGTACCTGCAAATACTTGATTTCCTGAGCACAATCGCATTTCTGGTGAACGGAGTACGGGAAGGCAACCCTCTGGTCAGGCTGGCGCTCAGCGCAGGGTCTAACCCCATCGGGAGTCTATTGGTAGTGAAATTTCTGGCGATCCTGCTGGGATTCTACTGCTGGCGCCTAGGTAAGCGCCAGCTGCTTTCGCGCATCAACCTGCTTTTTGCGGTTCTCGTCGCCTGGAACCTAGTTGCCCTTATTCTAAATAGCGTCCGGTCTTAGGCCACTGGCCGACTGCTACTGAATCGGCAACATCACCGTGTTGCTATCCACTCCGTTAATTGTCACCAGAACCGGCACGGAAGTTCCGCTCGCCAGTCCGCTGGGCACTTGGAATTGAGTCGTCGTCACGCCGATAAAACCGGGAGCGGCCGTCGAGGTGGACGTGGGATTTAAGCCTCCCACCGACAAGACCACCGAGTCCGCGACTGCTGGCGCCGGAACTGGCGGGAAGAACCCGTCTAATACGGGCGTTTGATAAGGACCAAATCCGGTTCCGAGGAATGAGATAGTTTCGCCGCCAGCCGCGGGACTATTGGTCGTGACCAGGGAGCCATCGGCGTGGAATGCCATCGCGTAGGCCGTCGATCCAACGGTCGAGAAGAACAGACCGGGGGCATTGCGGACAACGGTCAAGGTTCCGGAAATCTCGGGTTGTCCGGCATTCTGGACCTCTAGCGTATAGGTACCGTCCGTAAGACTCGAAGGCAACTGCGCATTAATCTGCTGCGGAGATACAAACATCAGCGGAAGAATCGAATCGTTGATCGTGACCGTGGTGCCGGCGATGGATTGGGCCAATGGATTCACAGGACCAACCTGAACCACCGACGCCAGGCTCTGACCGAAGATGGAGATAATCGATCCGGGCGCCACGGAGGTGCTGGGCGTTTGTCCCACGCCATTCAAAATACCCGCCGGAGCAATATACGGCACCGTAATCATCTGCGCCACTACGTTGGACGGCGCTGACATGGTAACCACACCGGAGGGAAGGCTTCCTGTCAACTCTCCGGTCCAGTGGCCGAACTTAAATCCATTGTTGGGTGTCGCGGTCACAACAACCTGGGTGCCTTGCGTGTAGAACATGTCGCTTGAAGACGGTGAGAATTTAAAGGAGGAACCGTTCCCGGGATTGGACGTTGCGCTCAACTGGTACATCGTGTTGTAACTGACGCCGACGACGGCATAGTCCTGACTGACAGTGATCACATGGCTGGAAGCTCCGCCGTCGGACCACGAACTGAAGTCGAGCCGCGCTCCCTGGCCCATGGGAAGCTGCGTCGGCGCGCTCACCTGGAACGTTGCGCCTGATGGACGATCCACATCACAGGGGGTGACACAATTGGCGCCATCCACTTGCAAGGTTAGACCAGAAGGCGAGCTTTGGAGTACTACACGGCTCAATTCACTAAAGTTGGCTGTCAGACGATAGCCGTTGGTGACCATGCTTTGATTCACCGTAACGCTTTGCGATGCCGCTGCCTGGTTAGACCAGCTCTGGAAAGTATAGACCCGGCCGTTGGTTGCTTTCTGGCTGGCTGCCGCCGTAACTTGGTGAGTTGTCCCTACTCCCCAAATGAAGTCATAGGATTTATAGCTGGAGTTGCCATCAACCGTGAGTTGCAGCCCGCTGGGCGACGTCACAAACGCCACGTCCGCTCCCTGTACATAATTTGCCGTCAAAGTCGCTGGTGAATTGGGGTTGTTATCCACTTGATACAGCGAGTTCTGTGCCAGCCCGTTGCTCCATGCGCTAAAAACCCACCAATTCCCGGCGCTATCCATCTGGGGCGTTACGCCGCTAATAAAGTGAGTGGATCCGGGCGCAAAATCGAAATCGCCGAAGCAGAGGGCAGGAAACCCAAGCTGGGTCGGCACCGGCAGGGTTTCATTGTTAGGACAATTGGGAACATCCGCTATGGTCCGCGTCGGCACGGGAGTATGATCTACCAGGACTTGCAGTCCGAGGGGCGCTGTCAAAAAAGACACGCGCTTGGCTGATACAAAGATTGGAGCAATGTTCAGTGGCGTGTTCGCCACGACACTCGTCAGAAAGGACGTGGGGGCCAGGCCGTTGAGCGACCAGCCGGTGAATGCAAATCCAGGGTACGGATATGCATTTAAGATCTCGAGGCTATTCGCAGGTGCAAAAAAAGACGCTGAAGCCCAGTAGCATTGGCCGCCGATGTACACCACACCCGGCCGGGTTTGACCTGGAGGGATGGCCCCCGGGGCGCCGCAGGTGGGCGGAGTAGTTGAGTCGTTGGGATTGCCGGAACTGTAGTAGTTGAGATTGATGCGATAGGAAACCGTAACTTGGGCCGTGAAGCTGGTTATGGCAGGATTCGCGGTCACCTCTTGTATGGCGACCCCCGTGGGTTGCAAAAGCCCTGCGCTGTCCACCCATCCGGTGAAACCGTACTTTGTAGAGCCGTCCGCAGATGTTTGAACCGTACCGGCAGGCTGGCCCGGCAAGGGTGGATCCGTCGGAAACACTAAGAGGTGTTCGCTTCCTGCTGGCCAGCTAAAAGTCACTGCTCGGTTATAGGTTGTGCCATCCACCTGAAACTGCGCACCGGGTGGGTTTGTGGCGATCGTAGTCGTGCTGGAAGTTTGCCCCTGCAAGCACAAACCGCTGAGGGAAAGCAGAAATAGTATAGATAACCGGTTCATAGACGACACCGTTAATTAGATCGGCAACAGTACCGGAAGCCTTTAGGTAGCAGGCGCAGGGACTTAAGGTAAGGTCCTACCCCCCAGCGTGAGCCCAAGACCCGCCAGGGCCGACCCGCAGGGGCCGCTTCCGTGCGGTGTCAACGTGATAGAATCCATCCCGATATGAGATTTCCCTTCGTTGGCGCCCTCACCCGCGCTCTCGGCTCCGCCGCGCTCCTGCTCTCCCCGGCTTACCTGGTTTCCGCGCCAGACGGCGGCGATCTGTACCAGCGCAGTTGCGCACCCTGCCACGAGGCCGGTGTCGATCGCGCTCCCACCCACGAAGCCCTGCATGCCATGTCACCTGAGCGGGTGCTGGCGGCCATGGAATCCGGGCCCATGATCTCGATGGCCAACCGGCAGTCGGAGGCCGCCCGGCGCGCGATCGCCGAGTTCATCACCGGCAAATCGTTGGCCCATCCTTTGGATACCGCGCCGGCGGCCGCCGCCATGTGCACTTCGTCCGCGCCCGAATTTAGCGATCCCTCGTCTGGCCCGTTGTGGAACGGCTGGGGCCAGAACCTGCTCAACACTCGCTTTCAGACTGCCGCGCAGGCCGGGCTCTCCGCCAACAACGTCAGCCGCCTGAAAGTAAAGTGGGCTTTCGGATTTCCCGCCACACTGGACGCCAACGCGCACCCCTCCATGGCGAACGGACGCATCTTTATCGGAAGCACCAGCGGCACGGTCTATTCACTCGACGCGGCTTCGGGCTGCATTCGGTGGTACTACAACGCCGCCGGTGGCGTGCGAGCGGCCATCAGCATCGCTCGCGTCCAAACCGACTCCGGATCGCGCTATGCCGCCTTCTTTGGCGACGGCAGCGCTTTCGCGTACGCCGTCGATGCCAGCACGGGCAAACTGTTTTGGAAGACCAAGGTCGAAACGTTTCCGGTCGGCCACATCACCGGATCGCTGGTGGTCTATAACAACCGAGTCTACGTGCCGGTTGCATCGGGCGAAGAGGGTGCGGGAGCATCACCTGATTATGAGTGTTGCCGCTTCCGCGGAAGTATGGTTGCGCTCGACGCGTCCACCGGCAAGCAGGTTTGGAAAACCTACACCATCACGGAGGAACCGCACAAAACCAAGAAGAACAAGATTGGGACGCAACTCTGGGGGCCTTCCGGTGCGCCTATCTGGAGCAGCCCTTCGATTGATGTCAAGCGCAACGCCCTGTACGCTACTACCGGGGACAACTACAGCGATCCCACCAGCCGAATGAGCGACGCTTTCGTGGCCTTCGATCTCGATAGCGGCAAAATTCTTTGGTCGCGGCAGATGACGGCCGCCGATGCCTATACCGCGGCGTGCCGCATTCCCGACAAGACCAATTGCCCCGACTCCAACGGTCCCGATTTCGACTTCAGCTCCGGGCCCATTCTTGTGACGCTCGCCAACGGTAAGCGGGCTCTGGTAGCGGGGCAGAAGTCGGGGCTGGTGCATGCCGTCGACCCCGACAATCAAGGTGAACAACTCTGGAGCGTGCGCGTGGGCGAGGGCGGCACCAATGGTGGCGTTCAATGGGGTTCTGCCACGGACGGCACCAACGTGTATGTCGCGCTGGCCGATCTCGGGCGCGTGGTCGTTCCCTACAGCCTGAGCACCGATGTCGATCCGAAGCGCGGTGGCGGTATGTTCGCACTGCGTTTGGATAGCGGCAAGCAGGTCTGGCACACTCCGCCCGTGCCGTGCGGGGATCGCAAACGATGCAGCCCCGCGCAATCGGCTGCTGTGACCGCCATTCCGGGCGTAGCCTTCTCAGGGTCGGTGGACGGGCACCTACGCGGCTATTCCACCACCGACGGTTCCATTGTTTGGGACGTCGACACCTTCAAACCTTACCCCACCGTCAATGGTGTGGAAGGACACGGCGGATCCATGGACGGCCCGGGTCCCGTTATCGGCGGGGGCATGCTCTTTGTGAATTCGGGCTACGCAGCCGGCGGAGGGATGCCCGGCAATGTGCTGCTCGCGTTTTCGGTGGATGGGAAGTGAGTGAAGACAGAAGTCAGAATACAGAATTCAGAATTCAGAATTCAGAATCCAGAATGCCGGTACCCGTTCTGCAATCCCGAGTCTTCCGTATTCTGAATTCTGACTTCTGAATTCTTTTTGTGGGATGCGCCTTTCGAATCGCTGTTTCGCCATTACGGGCCTCGGCTATCTGCCGCCATGGACCGTGAATGCCGGCTTCATCACGGGCGACGAGACCACGCTCGTTGTCGATACCGGAGCCAACGCGGCTGCCGCGTCTACGATTCATGGCTACGCGTCGATTGCACGGCCCTCGAATCGGATACGAGTGCTCGACACCGAACGGCATTTCGATCACGTCGGCGGCAACGCCTATTTTCGCGAGCGCGGCATCGAAGTTTACGGTCACGCCAGTATTCAACGCACCGACCACGAGTTTCGGGAGGAAATCTCGGAATTCAACGCTGAGATTTCCAATCCCGCGCGGCGAGCAAGGCAGGAATCGGAAGTGTTCTATCTGGGAACGCGCCTGGCCAATCCGAATTGCCCGATCGCCGAAGACTCACGCATGAGTCTGGGCGCATGCGAAATCGATATTCTGCTCACACCCGGCCACACGCCCAGCAACATCTCGGTGTATGTTCCTTCAGATGGAGTTTTGTTCTGCGGCGATTGCCTGGTGAACGGCTATCTGCCGAATCTGGACGCCGGCTCCATCCTCGATTGGTCTATCTGGCTCAAGTCCCTCGATCGCGTGGCCGCCTTGGCCCCCCGCGTTGTCGTCCCAGGCCATGGCCCGGTGGCGACGGGCGACGACGTACCGCGCCTGATTGAAAGCGTCCGCGAGGTTTTGCACCGATCCATCGAAGCTGGAACATCGCCAACCAGCTAAGATTGCCCCGAGTTTCACCGATAAGCCACTTTGGCGAAATGGAAACCACAATCATCACTAACGGGGTATCTCTGGCCGCAATGCTGCGAGCGCACGCGCTATGGCTGCGTGGAGAATCCGAAGAAGGCCGCTGCATCCTGGACGGCGCCACCTTGAATAACATGAACCTGAGCCGGGCGGATCTACAGAGCGCCGTTATTCGAGGCACGACGCTCTTGGATGCTGAGCTTTCCGGGGCCCAACTAGGCAAAGCAATCATTGACGCCGTGGACTTCCAGCGCGCCTTGCTGGGAGGCGCGGATTTCAGCGAGGCCCGCATCGCCGAAAGCAATTTTGAATCGGGTTGGATGTCCGCGGTAACTTTGGCGGACGCTGAAATCCGCAACACCGGCTTTCGCAAAGCCAATCTGCGGAGCGCTCGATTCCAGGGAGCTTTGCTGGAGAGCTGCAAGTTCTCGGCAGCGACACTGAGCGCGGCGTGCTTCAATCACTCGCGCGTCAAATTGTGCGATTTCTCCGAGAGCGACCTCAACGACGCGCAATTCGTTCGCGCCCGCGTGGAAGGCAGCCGCTTTTACGCGGTCAAAGGGCAAGATTCAAATTTCGGCCACTGCCTCCTGAAGAACTGCGACCTCTCCAGAGCGGACCTGGGACGCGCGCAATTCTCGCGGGCGGACTTGACGGGATCCCAGCTGGATCGGGCGCAGTTACGCGACGCCGATCTGCGCTATGCGCAATTGGGCGGAGTTATCTTTTGCCGCGCCGATCTCAGCGGGGCGCGATTCGCGGGAGCGACGCTCCTGGCAGCGGACCTGCGTGGGGCGGATCTTGGGAAGGCCCGCGAAATGTCCTCACAACAACTCGCGCAGGCGCGCACCGATGAGAATACAATCCTGCCCAATGGTTCGCGCGGGCCTTATCGCCGGAATTCCGGGGCCGAGCGGGCGGGAAACCGCTAAGACCTCAGGCCCCGGCCCCGAACACTTGACCCTTGCGCTCCTTGCCGGACGCCACCACGATCGCGGCAAGCGCGAAAACAGTGACGGCCGTGAGCGCCATCGCGCTTCCGTAGCTCATCGTTCTTGCGAAAACCGCTTCAATGTAAACCACCGAGCTGGCTACCAGGACGCCGCATTGATACGAAAACCCGGGCAGGAATCCACGCACCGAATCGGGCGAAAGTTCGGACAAATGCGCAGGGATGATACCCCACGCGCCCTGCACCATGAACTGAACTAGAAACGCTCCCAATGCCAAGAGTGCAGTAGAAGGCGCGTAAACCCACAGCGGAACCATGAGAATTCCACCCGCCAGCGCGCCCACCATGACGCGCCGGCGGCCGAAGCGGTCCGATAGAAGTCCCATGGCGATGCCGCCGAGAATCGCGCCGATCATCGAAATACCCGTCATTACGGATCGTTGCGAGGGTCCAAAGTGCCACTGGCGCTCAAGAAACGTGGGATACATGTCCTGCGTGCCGTGAGAAACGAAGTTCATCATCGTCATCAGAAGCGTGAGGTACAAGAACAGCTTCCAATGCGAAGCAATGGCGCGCCCTAGCCCGCTCCAAGTTTCTTCGCGGGTCTTCTGCCAGACTTCAGATTCCTTCACGCGGAATCGCACGAACAGAGCGAGCAGCGCCGGCAATCCGCCGAGGAAAAAGAGCGGCCGCCATCCCCAGCGCTGAAACAGAAAGAAATAGGAGATGGCAGCCAGTAGATTACCCGCCGCATAACCTTCCTGAAGCAATCCGGAGAGAACTCCGCGCAGCCGTGGCGGGACTTTCTCCATCGCCAGCGATGCGCCAACGCCCCACTCGCCTCCCATGCCGATGCCGAACAGCGCGCGTAGCACCAGGAAGGTGGCGTAGTTAGGCGCGAGTCCGGTGAGCACCTCGCACACCGAATAGAAGACCAGGTCGATCATCAACGGAAGCCGGCGGCCGTAGCGGTCCGCCATCAATCCGAAGAGGAAGGCGCCCAACGGCCGGAAAGCCAGCGTCGCGGTGATGGAAAGTGCGATGGCCGAATCCGACTTATGAAACTCCTTGCCGATCGCGGTGAGGCAAAGGGTGACCAGAAAAAAATCGAAGGCGTCCAGTGTCCAGCCGAGAAATCCAGCCGTCAAGGCCGAGCGGTGATCGGAAGGAGCTGGAGTCACGCCGTTGGACCGCCCGCTGCGCCGTGGCGAGAGTTGCGCACGGATGCAGTATAGCAATGGATCGCCCGCTTGAATGCTATTCTCGGGATGGGTGCCACCGATGACCGGGCGAAGGACAGCGTGTTTGCTGGGATGCGGCTTGGTTTTTCTTGGCGCGCTCTATGCGTTTCAGAAGCCCTTCCGGCAACTTCCGGGCGTCGAGTATTTCAGCTTTGAGCTCACGCCGGACTGGCAAACGCCGGGCGAGTGGACCTTTGCGCGCCTGATGTTCCCGCCCGGACCGAACGATGGCTACGCGGGCCGTTTCGATGGCGATTTCCGGCAGGGTCTATCTTTGTGGACTCAGGATTATCCGCGCGCCGACCGCCATTTTTCGCAAGCTGTCCGGCGTTTGACGCGCATTCAGACGCGTTCGGTTGAGCAGCCCGTCATGATGGAGGACGGCGACGAAGCGTTCAACTGGCCATGGATTTACGCGGTGCAGGTTGGCGAATGGGGCTTTACTGAAGCGGAAGCCAAGGTGATGCGTGAATACCTGCTGCGCGGCGGCTTCTTCATGGCCGACGATTTCCATGGCGATTACGAATGGGAAATGTTCTTGAAGCGGATTCGCTTTGTGTTCCCGGATCGGCCCATTGTGGAGATTCCGGATAGCGATGCGATCTTCCATACCGTGTTTGACCTGAACGATCGTTTTCAGATTCCTGGCGCCGCGCACCTGTATCAGGGTTGCAAGAACTGCCGCGAGGGCGGCCAGGGCGCGCATTGGCGGGGCATCTACGACGACAAAGGCCGCATCATGGTGGCCATCTCGTACAACTCGGACGTCGGCGACGCATGGGAATTCGCGGACGATCCACAGTATCCCGAGAAGTTTTCAGGATTGGCGATTCGCGTGGGCGTGAACTACGTGACTTACGCCATGACGCACTGACGTGGGGCGGACGCCATCGTCCGCGCCGGACCCCTGGCCCGGACCTAGGTCAAACGTTAACGAGTGGCCGACGTGGGAGGTGGCGGCGGTCACAGCCACCAGCCTTCATGAGCGTTTCCCACTTGCACCCGCAGTCTCCAGAACGGCTTATCTCAAGCGCGAGCGGCACAAGTACGGGATGCCAACGATACGTCCGGATGGGCTTAGAAATGGACAGCCCCTCACCGAATTCTAAGACGCATCATTGAGACCTTTCACGGGACCGTAGCTACAGAAAACCGATTGAGTAAGTGCAGTGGAAGGCCCTTAGGGCTTTGCGGACGGCGGCTGCCAGAGCTCAATCTTATTCCCATCCAGGTCATAGATCCAGGCAAAGCGA
>Ga0187864_10001183_pt1 | contig 26079 bp, 28 predicted proteins | sample June2016WEW_11_4_FD_132985 | JGI IMG/M metagenome (GOLD analysis project Ga0187864, IMG submission 132985) | Peatland microbial communities from SPRUCE experiment site at the Marcell Experimental Forest, Minnesota, USA - June2016WEW_11_40 | ecosystem: Environmental > Terrestrial > Soil >...
AGAGCGGTCTTCACGATGCCGCCACAGAGTTCCACGTCGGGCTGAATGGAGATGAGGCTGCTAGTGTCTTGCTGATGATGCTGGCCGGCGAGAAGGCCCGCATCACCATTCACGGCAAATCGGCGCGGAGCGAGATTCCCACGCTCGCGCTGCTGCAACGCTGGTTGCCGGGTCATCCTGGATGGTACGTGCTTTACTTCCACCCCAAGGGTGTCACCGCCCTCGGCCAGAAGCTCCGGGAAGACTGGCGCCGGTGCATGATGCGCGCGGTCGTCTGGGGCTGGCGCCAGTGCATCTCCGAACTGGACAAGGGCGCTGACGCCGCCGGCTGCCACTGGTTGACGCCGGAGCGGTTCGGATCGTGTGTGAAGACACCTTACTTTGGAGGCACCTTCTGGTGGGCTAAGAGCGACTTCCTGATGACGCTGCCGCCATTGCCGACGCCGACGTGGGAGAATCGCTACGAAGCGGAAAGCTGGATCGGGCGCGGGCCGCGCCGCCCGGTCGTCGTTGATTATCACCCGGAATGGCCCGGGGGAGGATGTCACGGATGATCCCTAAAATCAGTATTATCATGCCCGCTATCCGCAAAGACCGCTGGCTTGGCATCTGGGATTCCATCGCCGACTCTTTCTCCGGCCTGTGGGAATTGATGATTGCAGGCCCTTACGAACCTTCCCCGGAATTGATGTTCAAAGGCAATGTGCGGTACGTGCCTGGTTGGGGATCGCCGATGCGCCGTCATCAGGAGGCTTTCTTAAGGAGTACGGGGGAGATAGTGACCTGGTTCTCCGATGATGGAATTTTCAAATCCGGGTATCTGGATTCGGTGATAGATCAGGTGCGGGTCCACAGGGCGGTTGTGGGGCGTTACACTGAGAGCGATCATCCAGACCCTTCCATGTTGGGTGATGATTATTGGCGTGTGAAGCATCACGCGATTGGTGCCGGCCTCGCCAGCATCCCGGAAGAGGCTTTACACGGTTTGATTTTCGTGACACGCCAAGACGCGGAAATGATCGGAGGATGGAATTGCTGCTTTGAGACCCCAGGCATTGGCTATTTGGACTTTTGCATTCGGCTTTTCAAGGCGAAGGTCAGGATGGCGCTTGCGCCAGGCATCGGAGCACATTTCGGTCACATGCCGGGTGAGACGGGCGACCACGGCCCAATGCACCGCGCGGCCACCGAGCATGACGAGCCATTGTTTCGGAGGCTTTATACGATACCGGAGACTCGCGACAAAATTGTTGTGCCCCTAGACAACTGGACGCAGCAACCTGACCGCTGGCACCGGGCTTGGTCAAAATGAAAATCGTCGTAGTGTATTCAACCTGCGGAATTGCTCGCTCGGGGAACGCCCCAAAGTACATCGAATCCGTTTGGACCGTGCTCGCGCAACGCGGCGTGGATTTTCGTGTCATTATTTCCAGTTGCCGAAACACGGAAGTTGATCGTTCGGCGCTGATTTCCGAATTTAAGGGCTGCCCGGTCTCGTTCAACTGGATTGATGACACGCTCCCGGTCAACATCACGTTCAATCACTCCTGCCTAAAAGCGGTCGAACTATTTGGAGAGCCGAACGCCTTTCTGTACATGGACTCCGGCGTTAGTCTTCCACACGACCATTGCCTTGCTCCGCTGTGTGATCTTCACCTTTCTGGACACTATGCTATGACTGCCGGACGGGTTTCAACGGATTCGGGAACTTTTCTCTGGTTTAACAGAGGCGCACATCCCAAAGACGAAACCGGACAGGCTGACCTTTACCGCGACGGCGACCTGTTGATCCCGGTAGGAAAGACCGTCAACCTTCACCTGCAACTGTTCGATAGTTCGATCTTCCGCGCCTATGATAACCGGATTATCCCGGACATTTTTGCTTCGTTTTGCACCGAATCGGTTTTTTCTTTTCTGTGCGCGGCAGTGCGGAGGCGGTTCGTCGTTTCTAGTCGGGTTGTGGTGGATCATCGGCTCGATGTGGACTGGCGCAGTGCCGGTTTTGAGCCGGGCGCCCAGCCCTTGCCATTCTGGCAACATTTGCTCCCCCAGTCTCCGCGCCCGATGACCGATATTATTGCCGACCCGGAGGCGCGCGCTTGTGGATTCGGTTATGAGGAATGCCAGGCTGTGCTGCTCCATGATCCAACCTGTTACGCAGCTAACGGCGATTGTCTTGATCCCGACCGGCTGCTCCGGTTTCTAAAAGCCAATCTTTACCTGCCACCAGACCGATTCGATTACGGCACGATCAACCATAGATTTATCCCATGAACAAACCAACGTTCTCTGTCGTTATCATCTCCCACGAAAAGCCCAAGTTAGTAATGCAGGCCATTGACACCGCCCAGGGGCAGACCTGGCCGGCGAAAGAAATCCTCGTGCTGGACAGCGGAAAGCTGCTCAAAGAAATCCCGTACCAACGGCTGGAAATGACGACCCGGATTCTTTTCACCGGCGAGACGCCGGAAATCCAGGCCAGCCTTCACGTTCCGTCCTGGGTTCTGAATCAGTTTATACCAATGACACAGGGCGACTGGATTACGATCCTCTGCGACGATGATTTACTTCTGCCGACGTACCTGGAAGCCTTTATGCTGAAGGCCCCTGACGCTTCCGAACCAGCCTGCCTTTACTCTGGCGAGTTTCGGGTGAGGGCCGATGCGCTTGGCTGCATCATCCAGGAGATCGGAGCGATGCACGCCACGGAGGAAAGGGCCGTTGGGCAAATGGATTGCCAGGTAGATTACCTGCAATTTTGCTTTAACCGTTCCATGTGGAACCGGCTCTATCAGGATCACGGAGGGAAACCCTTCCCGGAAGAAAAGACGTTTGAGCGGCACGCCGACGGAATTTTCATGGAGCGCGCGGTGCAAATCGCCCGCTGCCAGCCGGTGCCGGGCATCCACTGCTTTAACCGGCGCACTCCACTTTCGCGCTTTTGCGGATCATGAAAGAACGCTTTCCCCTGCTCAATCCGGTGTTTCCGGGCCACAAGATTTACGTCATCCTGGACGAATTGGGCTTTCACGTCGCCGAGGTTCTGGCGGCATCAGCCGGCGAAGCCCTCCACGCCGCCAAAGAAGCGCGGCCGGAGAGCCGGAGCGCCATCGTGAAAAAAGTTGAGAAAGTTGTTGCTTCCGACCGCTGAGCCTGAGACTGTGGGGGCGTGACGACGGTTTCTGACATTTCAACGCTGTTGCCAGTGGCTCATTCCCGCCTGGGTTTGATCGTCGTCACAGACGCTACGGGCAGCAGCGTTGGAGTTTCCAAATATGTACGCCAAAATTTTCCGGCAGATTTTCGACAGCAGTATTGCTGAGAAGCCCGAGCTTCGATTCACATTCATGGACCTCATCGTCCTGGCTGACAGCGACGGGGTAGTGGATATGACACAGGAGTCAATCGCTCGAACCACAAATAGACCACTGGAATTGATCCGGTCCACGATAGCAGAATTGGAGGGGCCAGACCCCAGGAGCCGAACGGCTGATGAGAACGGAGCACGCCTAAAACGACTGGATGAACATAGGGATTGGGGGTGGATAATTCTCAATTTTGATAAATTCAGAGGCACGGCAACCGATATTCAAAGGAGGGAGAAAACCAAGCTAAGAACCAGGAAATACCGACAAAACCTTAGAGAAAACTCAAACGTGACGCAATGTGACGCCGGCGTGACGCAATGTGACGCCGGCGTGACGCCTCCTTATGCTTATGCTTCTGCTTCTGCTTCTGTACCAGAGAAAGGGGGTACAGGGGGAAAGATGCCGATACCCTCTTTGGAGGAAGTGAGGTTGTTTTGCTCAAAGTCGGGAATATCAGTCGCCGATGCCAACTGGTTCTTTTACAAGATGGACGGCAACGGCTGGACAAACGGTGGCAAGCCGGTAAAGCGTTGGACCTCGACCCTATTGGCCTGGAAAACCGCCGGATACCTCGCCAGCCAGCGCCCCCAACGGAACGGATCGCCGAATCCTGCCCAACAGAGCAGCTACGCTGATCGGGCCTTGGACCGTCTCTACGACCAAATCATGAAGGAGAACAAGCCATGAAGAAGTTTGGCACCACCTGCAAATTCTGCAAAACCCCCATCACCCTGAGCATTGACGACGCTTACGACGCCATCAGCGACCCGCAGAAGATAATCCCGCTGGCCTGCTGCAATCGCTGCGCGGATTTACGGGTAGAAAAGCGAAAGCTCGAATCCCAGATTCAACACGTCTGCACGCTTTTCCGGCTATCACCCAAGAAATATGATTCTGACACCATCACCAAAACCAAAGGTGCCTTGACCCGCCTCACCCAGGATTACGCGAAGATGATCTGCCGGTGGAACCGTATGGAGGGAATGGCCTGGGAAGAATCGGTGGTGGAGCAGTTGATCGAACACCCGGAATCCTGGGCCGATGTGATCGGGCGGCTGTGGAAAGTGTTCAAGGCCACCCAGGAGACGCTGGCGGTGTGAAAGCATTTATGACACAATGGCTCGAACGAATCTACCGGCTCTTGATGGGCTGGCAGCAAGAAAAACAAGACAACGAAAGGAAACTCATGGCCGCAATAGACGACCTGAACACAGCAGTATCGAACCTCACCACGGCGGTCAACGCCCTGGCGGTGGCTTACTCATCGGAACCGACGATCTCCCAGGTGGAGGCGGCGGTGGCCAACATCAACGCGGTGACGGCTACGGCCAGCAACGCGCTTAACCCGCCCGCGCCAACCCCGGCGCCCACACCGGCTCCCCCGGCGTCCTGACGCAATGCACGCGGCCCCCGGCGCGTTATCCGGGGGAAAATTCCCCGACATCATGACAATCGTGGGCCGAAAGATTCCGATTGAATCCGACGACCCTGGCATATCGTATAAATCATGGCTGGGCAATATATGAGGCATTGACTAAACCTTTGGTGGGGAGTAAATCAGGGACGTGAGCGATTTATGGAACGATGCAAGAGAACTTGACGCGTTGACATATTCCTTGGTCTGGGGAGAACTTGCCCGCAGCGCCAACCGTGCTCTCATCGCCGATCTGGCCAACGGCGTGCCGCCCTACACAAAAGAGGAAGTCGAGAAAAACGGCATCGTGGTCAATGTCAATGGCCTGGACATGACCCGCGCGCTCCACAACGGACGCGGCCAGTTCTACAACGGATTCCTCAAGCCCGGCAAATACTTCACCTGCCGCACAGACTACGGCCCGCGCTCAAAGCGTGATCTTTACGGGACCATCGTAACGTCGGAGATCAACAAGATTCTCAAGAAGTCGGTGCCCTACTTCGAGTCCATGCGGGCGAAGTTCGCGCTGCTGATGCTCCACGGCATCAGCCCGACGGTTTGGACGAGTGAGGACCGATGGTGTCCCCGGCCTCTGGGCGTGGACGACGTGCTGATGCCGTCAGGGACCGAACTTGGGTTTGAAAACCTGCCCTTTTTCGTCCTGCGCCGGCAATTCACCGGGATCGAGCTTCAGAAGCTGACGCAGACCGCCACGCGCGATCCGGGGTGGAACATGGACCTGGTGGATCGTTGCCTCGAATGGGTGGACGAACAGACCTTCCAACTGATGGGCAACCAGTTCCCGGAGATTTGGGCGCCGGAGAAGGTCGCCGAGGACATCAAGGAAATGTCCCGGTTCACCGCCGTTGACCAATCGCCGAAGATTTGCTGCTTCGACATTTACGCCTGGAACGACCAGGCGGGCGAGGAAGGCTGGATACGCCGGGTCATCTTGGATGCGTGGAGCACGCCGTCGAATACCGGGCTGCCTGCCGGCAACCGGCCCCCGTTGGAAAGGAGAACTGATTATGTCAAGAGCACTGACGGATCAACGAAGCCTGGAGCAAATGATTTCCTGTATAACAGCGGCAGCCGGAAAGTCGGCCAAAGCTGGCAGCAGATCATCGGCTTTCAATTCGCGGACCTTACGGCTGTCGCGCCCTTCCGTTATCATAACGTCAGGAGTTTGGGATTTCTCCTTTACGGTGCCTGTCATCTGCAAAACCGGATGCGCTGCAAATTCAATGAAGCGGTGTTCGAGGCGCTGATGATGTATTTCAAGGTGAAGACCGAGGATGACGTTCAGCGCGCGCTTAAGCTCCAACTCATCAACAAGGGATTCATTGATGAGACCATGATGCCGTTGCAGGCCAATGAGCGGTATCAGGTCCCCACCCAACTGGTCGAGCTTGGCTTGCAGCAGAACGCCGCTTTGATCTCGGAATCGGCGGGAGCGTTTGCCCAACGCCGCGACTTCTCCAAAGACCGCACCGAGAAAACACGCTACCAGGTGATGGCCGAGTTGAACGCCGACACGGCACTGGTTGGCGCCGCCGTCGAGCAGGCTTTCCAATATCAGGGGTTCGAGGACGAAGAAATCCTGCGGCGCTTCATGAAGGACAACTCGAGCGACCCCGAATGCCGCGCGTTCCAGGCAGCGTGTCTGCGGCAAGAAGTGCCGGAGGATTTGCTGGACGCCACCCGGTGGGATGTGGAGCACGAGCGGGTGATGGGGGCCGGCAACAAGACCGTTGAAATGCAGATTGCTGACTGGCTGATGGCGCAGCGGGAGAAATTCGATCCGGACAGCCAACGCAAGATTTTGAAGCACTCAACGCTGATGTTCACCGGCGATGCGCGGTTCACCGAAGATTTGGTGAAAGATCAACCGGAGAAGATGACCACCAGCGTTCGAGACGCCGAATTTGCCAGCGCCCGGCTGATGCAAGGGCTTCCCACCGAGCCGAACCCGCACAGCAACCAGCAGGAGGTTATTTCCCGGATGCTGGTGGACCTGGCCGGATTGATAAAGCAGTTCATGCAGCAGGGCGGCATGGCCCCGCCCGACAAGTTGCAGGGGATGAACGCCATCGCTCAATACATCGCGGCGAGCATCAAGCTTCTGGCCGTCAACCCGGAATCCAAGCAGCAGGTGGCGGCGTTCGGCAAGGCGCTGGGCAAGATGCAGAACGAGCTTCGCGCATTCGGCCAGCGATTGCAGGCTGCGATGCAGAAGCGGCAGAAGGCGGCGCAGGGCGGAAATGGATCCGGTGGCCCCGATCCGCAAACGAAGGCCAAAGTCGCCGGTCAGTTGCTCATCGCCAAGACCAAGGCGGAGACTGCCCGCGTGTCGCACGCGCAAAAGACCGCGCAGCGTCAGATTCAATTCCAGCAGGACATGAAACAGGATCAGGAGCGCCACAAGCTGGAAATGGCCAAGCGCGGCGCGGAGTTTGTTGCTGGACAGATGGAGAACCGGATGCGGTCAATCCAGGAGTAAGAAAGTGCCTGAAGGTGATTGTGGAGACGACGACGAAGATACTCCCTTCCCGGACCAAACACCGGATGATGATGACTGTTGACCCGTGAAAGACATCGCCGATCTCACCTTCGCGGTTATAGACCACGGCATTTATTTTCCGGTCGCGCAACGATTGGCCCGGGAAGCCAAGCGCGTGCTCTACCACATTCCCAACGGCGAGGCGTTCAAGACGTTTGCCAAATGTTGCCTGGGAGACGGCCACGATGACGTAGAACTGTGTTCGGACTTCTGGCCGATCAAAAAGGAGATTGACTGCTTCGTATTTCCCGACATCGGAGACAGCGGCTTGCAGCTTGAACTGGAATCGCAGGGATTTCCGGTCTGGGGCAGCAAGGAAGCGGATTCGTTGGAGGATATGCGCGGTCTTTGGCTGAAAGCCTGTGAAGCCTTGGGCCTGCCGCTGCCAACCACGCACATTATCAAGGGCCTCACCAACCTGCGCCTGTTTTTCCAGGAGCACGAAGGCGAAGAGCTTTATGTGAAGATCAGTCGCTTCCGGGGTGATATGGAGACGTGGAAAGCGGTTGATCCTTCTCAGGTAAGGAACAAGCTCGACTGTCTGGCGCTCAAATTCGGCCCTTTTCAGGATCACATCACGTTTTACGTTCAAGAGCGCGTGGACACCGACATCGAAGGGGGCGCCGACACTTACTTCGTCAATGGGAAATATCCCGACAAAATCGTTCTGGGATACGAGAAAAAGGGCGAGAGCTACTTTGCGACCTGGAAAGAGCGCGAGCAGATGCCCCCGGAGATTTGGGCGGTCAGTGAAGCCATGATAAAAATGCTGGCGTCTTACCGCTACTGCAACACCGTTTCAACCGAGGTCAGAATCAAGGGGGACAAAAGCTACCTGCTCGATCCCTGCCTCCGATTTCCCTCACCAGCCGGAGAGGAAGAGCTTGAACTGTACGGCAACTTCCCGGAGATCGTGTACCGGGGCGCTCGGGGTGAGTTGGTCCAGCCAGAGATGACAGCGAAGTTTTGTGGCGAGGCGGTGATCGGCTACTGTGGAGACCGCGACGGCTGGAAATCTATTTGCGTGCCCGAGGAAGTGCGGCAATGGGTGAAGCTCTACGCCTGCGGCTATTGCGACGGCGCATACCATTTCCCGCCCGCGCAAGACCCGGAAGCGATTGGCTGCATCGTGGGGCTGGGCGACACACCAGAGGAAGTTCTGGACCGGCTCAAGGAAATAAGGGACGCGCTCAAAGACTGCCCGCTGGACGTTCACATCGAACCGATAGCGGATTTGTTCACCGAGATCGAGGAAGCGAAAGACGAAGGCATCCCGTTCACCAACGAACCGTTACCGGCGCCAGCCGAGGCGTTGGAAAAATAGCCTGTTGACAGAATGCAACAAGCGAGTGTAAAAGGGTGTTTATGAAACTGATGACCTTTGCAATTCAAACCAACTTGCCTACCCAGGTACTGGAACTCCCGCTGAGTCCACTACAGGTGATTCAGCAGCCTATCGAGGTCAACGGTAACGTCGCGAACTTCGCATACATGGCCAACGAAGGAACCCCACCGGCTTCCTGCGTGGTGAAAGGAACCGCTCCCGGAGGGGAGTTTGCTCCGGGATTCAACTACTTCGGCCTGGCGGGGGGCAAGGCGTGGTCCTGGAACTGCGGGACTCCGGCCGTAGCCGAAGCCCAATCATACGCTCAACAATTCAAACGAACATGAAAAGACTCCTACTCAGCGCGGTCCTTGTGGCCGCTATCATCCTCGCGGGTTGCACAACCGCTTCCCGAACTACCACCGGCAAAGACGGCGCGGTGACCAGCACCAAAGTATCCACATTCCTGACGACGATTCAGGGGTTCCAAGATTCGGTTACGTCGCCGGACGGAACGCAATCGTCAACCAGCGTGAACAATTACGCGAGCGACGTGCAGGCGATCCAGGCGATCTTCAGCGGGATGCAGAACTTGGGCCAACTGATTCTGCTGGCGGAGAACGGCACCAACATCAATCCGGTTGTCACCAGCAATCTGTTCGCTTTGCAGGCCCGACGCAAATAGCCTATGGGCCAGAAGATTCAACGCTACGGCTGGCGGCACGATTCCCTCGACCGCCGGGATAAGGTCTTTCAACGCACCCTGCCGTGGCTGACCCCACTTCCGGCATCGGTTGATTGGTCGCAAAAGCTTCCGCCGTGCTACGACCAGGGCAATCTCGGCTCATGCACGGCCAACGCGATTGCTGCTGCCCTGCAATTCCTGCAAGGCACCGAGGGCGAGCCGCTGGTGATGCCCTCGCGTCTGTTCATCTACTACAACGAACGGGCGATGGAAGGCAGTGTTGCAGGCGACTCAGGCGCGGAGATTCGGGATGGCATCAAGAGCGTCAACGCGCAAGGCGACTGCCCGGAGAGTGAATGGCCATACGTGGACGATGGAAAGACGTTCGCCGTTCTTCCGCCGAACAAATGTTACGCCGATGCGTCGAAAGAGCTTCTGCTGCAATACCTGAGCGTGGACAACACGATACTGGTTGACCTGCTGGCTGCGCTGGCGCAGGGGCCGGTCGTGGGCGGGTTCACCGTGTTTGAGAGTTTCCAAAGCGACGCTGTGGCGGCGTCGGGTGTTGTGCCAATGCCGGGGCCGGACGAGGCCCAGGTGGGCGGCCACGCGGTTCTGTGGACTGGATACGATCAAACCGCGGGCATCATCCGGGGCCGCAACTCGTGGGGGCCGGGATGGGGCAATAACGGCTACTTCACCATCCCGATGCAGTATTTGACCGATCCGAATCTGGCGGATGACTTTTGGCTGTGCCAGCGGATCACATGAAACTCGCGCTCTGCATCCTCGTGATCGTCGCGCTGTGCGGCTGCCGCTGGCCCGGCGTGGACAACCACGGCCCGCAGCCGCCGTGGGATCGGGCTACAGCAACCAACTCACCGGCGAAATGAATCCTCCCGATCCTGCCTCCCTCAAGCTCGGTGATGTTCTGCTCTATCCCGCGCGCGATTTGATCGGGGACATCATCGCCATTTCCACGCACGGAATTTGGTCGCACGTCGAGGTCGTGAGCGGCCCAAATGAGTCTATTGCCGCCCGTATTCAGGGGGTCAACTATTACCCGCGCGACAACAGTTTTCGCTGCGTTCGCCGGTTCAATTTTCCATCGGGAGAATACTTCGACATCCTCGCCGCAAAAGCCGCCCTGCAAGATCAAATAGGCAAGCCCTACGACATCCCGGGCTTGTTCTCCTTCTTTGATCCTTGGGCGAAGACGAAGCACGTCCACCGCATTTGCTCCGTCATCGCCAATAAATTCCTGGTGGCCGGCGGAGCAACGCCGTTCGATCCTCTGGCCGATCCAAACCTGATTTCACCAACCGACTTCTGGATCACCGGAGGATTAACGACGATCTGGAAAGGGTGACACGATGCCAGACCAAACCCCCCAGCAATTCCCGCACTACGAACCGCCGAAGTACCAGCCCGGCCAGATTCATGTGCCGGACAATCACGGTCAGAACAAGCCCATTACCCGGCTGCTCTCGCGCGCGCTGAAAGGCAGGCGCATGGGCAGCGCCAAAGGCAAGGGCTATGGCACCGTGAAGCTTCCCAAAGTCCATCGCTACCGGAAAAAGAGAGATTTATGAGTACACCAACCAACACACCGCCGCCGGCTTCCACCGGACATCCGATCCTCAATCCACAACCCAAAACCCGTTTTCAGGGCATCAACGGCGCCATCGCCGGCCACAAAGCCATGCTCGACCGGAGCAGCTTCGACATGGGCACTGACTATGCGATGCTGCAATTCTGCGCCCGTCTGACGGGCATGGTCGCCGACGGCAACACCGCAATGACAGCCGGCTTCATGCTTCGCGGCGCCCAGGAATACTTGTCCACACTCAAGCTCCTGGCGGAGACGCCGCAGCCGATTGCCGTTCTGCCCGATGGAAACCTCAATCATCGAAGCTGATCTATGCCCGAAGCCGCCACAGCACCCGTCGGCGGGACCATAACCGCCCCGCCAGCCCCGCCCCGGCCACCGCCGCCGGCCTCGACGATCAACGTGTCGTCAATGCCGTCTGGCGCTACGCCGCCACCGCCGCCCAAGCCCGGCAGCGCCCGCGCCCGAATGGAAGCCGGGATGGACAAGTACGCCAAAGACGCCGCCACCGGCAAACCCATAGCTCCCGCAGCAGAACCGCCAGCAGCCGTGCCCGCGCCCGCCGAACGTCCCGGCGCATCCAATCAACCTTCCGGCGATTCACACACGCCAGAGGTGCCAACCCCCGGCTCTGAATCACCTCCAGGGCCGGGGGAAACGTCACCACCCGAAAGCCAACCGGCAGCCGAATCAACGACAGGAAATGGAAAAGGGAAAATCTCCCCTTGGAAGCTGGTGGATGAATACAAGGGCAAGCTCGCCACCGCCGAGAAGCAAATCGCCGACATCCGAGCTTCCGTTGTGCCCGAACAGGAACGCGCCGCCCTCACCGAGCGCGTCACCAAGGCGGAGCAGCGCGCCCAACAGCTTGAAGACCGAATCCGGTACGTGGATTATGAGTCCTCCACCGAGTTTCAGAACAAGTTTCACAAGCCGTACGAATCCGCCTTTGCCCGCGCAATGAGCGATTTGCGGGACATCAACGTGCCGGTGCCCGATGGGAACCCACGTGCGTTCACCGCCGATGACCTGGCGCAACTGGTCACAATGGACCGCGCCACTGCCCGCAAGACCGCCGAGGAACTGTTCGGAGCCGATGCCAATGACGTGCTCAATGCGCGGGCAGAAGTGCGGCGACTCTGGGATGAGCGCAACGCCGGGCTTGAGGAAGCCAAGAAAACGCTGGGCAGCACCGTCGAAGAGCGTCGGAGGCAGTTGCGCGCCGCGCAGGAGGCTATCTCCAAGACCACGAAACAGACCTGGGATCAGGTCAACGCCGGGCTGCTGAATGATCCGACGGTGGGCGAGTACTTCAAACCCAAGGAAGGCAACCAGGAATGGAATCAGCGCCTCGCCAAAGGCTTTGAACTGGTGGACCGGGCTTTCGCCGAAGACCCGCGCGATCCGCGCCTGACGCCCGACCAACGCGCCGCCATAATCAAACGCCATGCGGCGGTGCGAAATCGCGCGGCTTCCTGGGGGGCCTTGCGTTATTCGGACGCGCAAAAAGACATCAAAATCGCCGCTCTCGAAAAGCAGCTTTCCGGTTACAAGAGCAGCACTCCGCCCGCCACCGGCACGCAGCCTGCGCCCAATGGCGCTCCCGCGCCGCTCACCGGAAAGCGGATGGACCGGATGCTCTCCGGCATGGACAAGTACGGGAAAGCGATGTAGTTTGAGTCTCATTGGTGAGTGGGTTTCATGGACGCCCGGCTGAGTGGCCGGGCGTTTTTCTTTCCCGTCCGAAAATCATTTGTTGACAGAATCCGCCTGGTGGGTGTAACGGTTGAATCGTAGCGACTGACCGGCTGCGCTACCCACAAATCAGCCGGTGACGGCATGGCCAGCAGTGGCCGAAGGCAACCGCCGCTTCTAAAACTGCAAGCAAAGAACCGCCCGCGCATTGTGCCCGTGCGACCCGCTTTGCAACGCAATGAACGCAGAACAGTTTTAGAATTTATGAATCCTTGTTACTCAGGTAACAGCATCATTCAGGCTTGCGACCTCCCGCAATTCCTGGTGGATCAGACCCCCGTTTTTGACGAGATCATCATGGAGGACATCCGGCCCACTGACGGCTGGCTCTACAACGTTTCGACCGGAACGAACCCGATGGGGACGCCGGTGGAAGTCACTCAGGACCGTTTCCGCGCCGTTTTCCCGACCACGACCAAGACATGGACCCGCAAGGTGGCCAACCGCTCCGGCTGCGTCGGCAACCCGTGCGACCCGACCGAGCATCAAATCGGCTGGGGCGCGGATCGGCTGACGTGGTACGCGGAGACGCAAAGCTGGGGCACGCCCCTGTTTTGCTACGACACCGACATGCACATCACCGCTGCCAAGGAGCACGTCGCGCAGATCATCGGTGACATCCTGCGCCCGGCGACCACGGCCATCAGCAGCAATTTCCTGCGAAAGCGCCATCTGCTCTGGGCCAATCGGCGGCTGACGGCCAACAGCAATCTTGACCTGTTCACTTATCAGTGGACCAATCCGATCACCGGCGCCCTGGCCGGACCGAATGCGGACGAAGAGAGCTATTTTTATTGCTCCGTGCCGCCCAGCAACGTGTTCAAGCTCGTGCCGCAGATGTTGCAGCATCGTTTCAACCCGCTCATGCTGCGCGGCTACGCGGGCATGAACCCGTTCAAAGACACGTCCCCGTTCATCGAACTGGTTTCCGACATGGACACCGTTTGGGAACTGGAACATCTGAGCGGCCAGACGGGTGTTGGCCCTGCCGACAGCCCGAACGTGCTGGGCAACTGGCGCTTCGAGAGCTTTGACGAGAGCACCAAGTACTGGCGGTACGGCTTCTCCGGGAAGATCGGCAACTTCATGGTCCGCGTGGACCCGATGGGGTTGAGGTTCAATTACGTCGCCGATCTCGGCCCGAGCGCGGCTCCCAACCGTTATCAGTACCAGATCGTGCTGCCGTACGTGAACAGCATCACCACGGGCGCGGGCGGCTCCGCCGGCCTGGGCAGCGACTACAACCCGGCCTTCGACAAGTCGCACTTCGCCATCAGCCAAATCCACCACAAAGAGGGGATGCAGTTGATGGTGCCCGACGCCGCTCCGCTCAATCCCGAAATGCCCTTTGGCCACCGCGACTTCGGCGGCAAATGGCAGTTTGTGATGCACGATCTTGGCGCGGACGCCAACGGCAACGTCATCGGCAACAAGCGCCGGAACAAGGGTCAGTTCATCGCGGACTTCCTCTACTGGATTCGCCCGTTGCACCCGGAGTTCCTGGAAGCCTTCTTCCACCAGCGTGAACAGTTCTGCATCCCGAACATCCTGCCTTGCTCGCCTGATCCGGGCTATCCGCAACAATCGTATAGTTCAACGCTGCCTTCCTGCCCGGTGCCTGCGGCCTATACGGCGCAGTACGGGCTGGACACGGTGCCGACTGGGCCGCAAGACGGCCCGATCCCGCAGCCGCCCGCGCTGCCTCCGACGACGCCCGATTCCTAATCCGAGTTGGTTGCTTGAAATGCACGGGAGCGCCGGCCAGTTGGTTGGTCTGGCCGGCCTCCCCTTCTCACCGGACCACCAACCGCAACTGAACTGAACGATTTTGCTTATGCCAGACGACGATTACTACGACCGAGACGCAGCCTCCCCGCCCGCCCGCGAACACGAAGAAGGTCGCATGGGCGAGCACGAGGAAAAGAGCGAGGGCAAGACGGCGCTCATCAACAGCGACATCTGCCCGGACATGAAGCCCGGCGACGAGATGGTGGTTAAGATCGAGCGGGTGATGGACGGCCAGTACGAAGTGTCCTATGCTCCTGAGCCGGAGCATGAAGACATGGAGCACGGCGAGCGGGGCATGGAGGAAAAGCCGGCGATGAACCGAGACAGCGAAATGGCCTCGATGTACGATTGATCTATGGCCGCTTCTGATGACAACACGCCCAGCGATCCCTCCGCCATTGCGGCGGCGGCAAGCTGTTTCGACGATTGCATCCCGGACGGGGCCAAGCTCGGCTGCATCATCTATCTGCTGAACCAGCTACTTGGCGCGAACTTCACGCCGCAGCAGCTTGTGACCAATTCGGCGTGCTACGACACCTGCATCCCGGACGGCATGAAGCAGGCGGTGATGATCTACTTGCTTTGGGCGCTGGCCAACGACTTCGATTGAGGTTCACGCGCCATGATCTCCGGTGATCCTAATTCGCTGATAGCGGCGGCGGCGTGCTTTGATTCTTGCATCCCAGCGGGTCAAAGGCTGGGCGTGCTGGTGTACCTGACGAGCGCATGGGTGCAGGACGAGCTTACAGAGGCTTGCGGCGATATCAGCGACACCATCCAGATCATTCCCCCCGCGGGGGTGGCGGCAGTCGCCCAGAACTACACGCTGCAAGCCAACGGCAGCTATCTGAGCGCGGATGGGGTGTACCGGATATACTTCTTCGGTTCATTTTGGGTATTGGTGGCGGTGGTCAATCCGTTCATGCTGCTCTACTACTCATTTCCGGGGCAGTTCCCGTGTTCCTGGAATGCGACGGCGGGCCACGCTCCGGGGCCGGATGGCCAGTATGTGCCGGATACGGGGGCGTTCAGCTACACTCCGGCGAGCGCGGTTGCACTCCAATGGTCCGACAAAAACGGAAGGCACTTTACACCCGTTGATTTGGCGGCATTTATCACTCAGGCAGACCCTCCCAGTGTGACGGCGATTACCTTTGTCCTATACTCCGGGATAACGTCTGTAACGGGTTTGAGCCAATTCCCCAATCTAATAACATTTGATGGAGGCAGCGGAAACCAATTAACCACGCTGGATATTTCCGGGAATCCCCTCTTGACGCTGCTTGAAATCGAAGGCAACAATCTCACTACTGCCGCCGTGAACTCAATGCTGATTGCATTGCAAGGGTTCGGGTTGTTAAACGGAACAGTTGCATTCGACGGACAAGCTCCACCAGCCCCACCGAGCGGATCGGGGATTACCGCCGCCACAACATTGACAGCCCGCGGTTGGTCTGTATTGGTTGACCCATGAAACTTCTAGCCACGCTTCTGTTGCTGGCGGCGATGGCTGCCGGAGCGCAGCAACCGTCCTATTGGTGGTCTCAGATGCTCGTCAAACCGGACGCGCAGCAATCGCAGCAATTCTGGTTCTACGCGGGCAGCGGCATCTACTTCACCTATGCCAGCAATATGGTCGGGATAAACTCCACCGGCGGAGGCCCCGTCAATGTCACCAACTACGAAGCTGGCTCAAACGTCACCTTCACCCTCCTTTCGCCCTATCTCTACCAGATCAGCGCGACGGGCGGCGGCGGCGGCGGCGCCACCAATGCGTACTGGGGCACGAACAGCGACGGGACCATCACCAACCAATCGAACCTCGGCATCAGCATCGGCGCGACGCAGCGGTATTACTTCGGCGGCGCTTTGGGCGGTTACATCGGATTTGTGCCCGGCAACGGATCGGTGGACGTATCCGGCCCGTTCACTGCGCCCGGTCTGATTTCGGGCGGCGGCGGGTTTCTGGCGACCAGCGGCATATTCACCGGCAACGGTTCCGGGTTGACCAATGTGCCCGCAGCGACCAATGCTCAATATGCCGGGATTGCGACCAATGGCCCGAACGGCAGCCCCTTACTGACGGCCAATCAGACCATCACCTTGAGCAAGGACGCCACCGGCAGCGGCACGACGGCGATTGCTGTCACCGTTACCAACATCGAGCCGCCATCAGGCGCTGGCAGCGCGGGGCAGGTGCTCACGTTGAACTCGACCGGGGTGGCGTGGAGCAACGCGCCTTCCGGCGGAGGCAGTCAGACGCCCTGGACGGCGAACGAGGACGCCGCCGGGCACACGCTGACCAACCTGGCCGGATTGGGCGTCTGGCACATCACGCAACCAACCAATACCCCGCCCGCCTTCTCTCTTAACAGCGACGGGACATTCCAATTCTACGCCGCCAACGGTTCTTTCAAACCGGAGCTTTCCCTGAGCTACTACGGGAGCGATCTAGCCCAAGTGGCGTTGATTCTGGGTTGGTCGGGAAACAGCCAGAGCCTCGTTGTGTACAACGGCCCCTACGCGCCGAATGGCGGATTGCTCTATACCGATTCATCGGGCAACCAGGCCAACGTGGAATTTCTCAATAGCGGCGTGGTGGAGATCGGGCCTTCGCTGGTGATCCAGACCGCCGCCTTCGGAAACGGCATTGGGATAACCAACAGCCAGTATTCCAGTCACTGGTTCACCAACTCGACGCTGATAACCGGCGTCATCACCAACATCAACATCATCGCCGGGACCAACGTGACTGTCGGGGCAACCAACGTCGGCGGGCAGCTTAACATCGCCATCAACGTGGGCGGCCTGGAAAGCGCGACCAACGCCTGGCAGTTGAACGGGAACACCTTGGGTCAGACCAACAGCTTCCTGGGAACGATTGACGGCAACCCGGTCAATTTCAAGGTCAACAATGCGCTGGTGGGATACCTGGGAACCAATGGACAGGTAATGTTTGGATCGGGGGCGACAGCTCCCGCGGGGAAGGCTACCGCGATTGGATATAGCGCCAAAGCGACCGGGAATTCATCTGTCGCCGTCGGCGCTCAATGCATGGCCAACAGTCAAGACGCTACGGCCATTGGCGCCGGAAGTTCGGCGACAGCGATTGGTGCGGTAGCCATCGGTTACAACAACGATGCGTCGGCAGAATATTCTTTCGCCGCCGGATATTTTGCTGCCACCGCCAACGAAGGCAGCTTTGTCTGGTCGGATTCAACCGATTCAGAAAATCAGGACATTGCTCCCAACCAGTTTGTGGTGACGGCCAGCGGCGGAGTTTATTACACCACCGGCGGCACGGCGGGTAGCGGGTTCAACGCCGACTATTACGAGATGTATCGCGCAGGCAGCGTCAACGTGTCAGCCTCGGCAACCAGCGTGGCTGTGACCTTCGGCGCGGCGATGGCCACCGCCAGCTATGCGCCCAACGTGACCTCTGGCTTTGCCCTGGGCGCAATCACGATGTACGTGAACAATCTCACGGCCAACGGCTTCACGGTGAACTTCTCCGCGCCGGTGGTCGGCGGGGGAACGCTTTACTACACGGCCTTGCTCAATCAATAAAGGAACCAATGATGCGATTCATACCGTTAGCGGTCGGCGGCTTCACGATGCTGGCAACGGCAGCCGGCAGCGCCGCGACCCAAATCAGCCCGGATTGGACGGTTGACCTCAGAACCGTCGCCGCCGTCGGCGCGGTGGTCCTCTCCGGCACCTGGTGGCTTTCCAGCCGGCTACGGGGATTCTCAGACCGGCTCCGGGAAGGCGATGCCCGCTTCTCCAAATTCGAGCAGTGCTTCGAGCAGATTCAGAACCGCCTTGATCGGCTTCCTTGCCACAATCCCCAGGCGCAAGACTGCCCTTCCGGGAAGATTCACCCAAAACCGCCTCAGCAGGCGTAGTTCAACTCCTTCGACGCCCTCGCGCGAGCGGCATCTTCCAGCAGCTTCCGTTTCCAACGGTGATCCTGCTCGATTTCGGACAGCTTTCCCAGACGGCGGATCATGAAGCCCTTCTGGCGGGCGCCCTCTACTCCAATCGCTAGTGCGTCGAAAAGGTCCGGGCTGCGGCCCGTTTTCTTCTTCATTTCCTCCTTCGACTCGACCTCGATCTTGTTGTTACCAACCATTTTCCACTCGCGCGCGCAACCCTCATTCATCACGTCCTCCGTCATCCCCCGGAACTGCCGCGCCTCGATGATGAGCCGAACCGAGTACCAAAGCTCGGTGATCTTCTTGGAGTAGTAGTCGCAGCACTTCACGTCAATCTCGTGGCTCACCTTCCGGTCAGAAGGTTTCCCGCCGCAGTCAATGGATTGCACGTCCACAGACCAAAGCTGTGAAAAGCGTTGCACCAGAGAAGTCCGCATACCGGAATCGAAGAAGAAGTTGCTGGGGGGCACCATGCGATCCTGGCAGCGGTCCATGACGAATTTGACGATTTGATCCTCGGCAAGCTCGCCGCAGTTGACCTCGATGGGGATGACGTGGGTTTCGACCAGATGCAGGATCATGCGTTTGTCCCGGTCGGGCACCTTCTGACTGATGAGAGAATTGAGCATCACGCCAGCTAAATCGTTTCCAATAATCAATTCCTCGCCGAACTCAAGGAATCCGAACACGCAGCGGTCGCCGCCGACACCCCGGTAAGCCGCGTCCAGAAATGCGATCCACGTCCGTTTAGAAGGACTCCACAATGGATCGTCTTTCGCTCCGAACTTGAGGCACATCTGGCGCGTGATGACGCGGCGGCTCCCCTGGCCGCGCGGCATCCGGGCTTCGTTGAACATGGTGTAGTGCCAATCATCAACGCCCCAGGTTTGGGCGTCCTGCTCCATGTTCTCTCGCGTGATAAGGAACGGGTAAGGCGCCGGCTTGTTGGTTGGGGCCTTCATGTTGGGCGAGTCCGAGCCGCAAAGCTGGATGCAGATGCCGCCCGGCCACCGCGTCTCCCAGGTCTTGGTGTGCGGCGTCTGGTCAATGCCTCCGTCCCAGCCGCCCAAATGCGCCGCCGGCTCACAGATGATGCCCAGCGAATCAATCGTCTCGGCGGGGTTTCCCATCGCCGTGATCTTGCGCTGCTGGCCTTTCATCAGGTTCGGCAACGAATCAATGAAGGCTTTGGGAAGCAGTTGAACCTCATCGCCGCACAACATCAGGATTTCATTCTTGATGCCGATGAAGTCGCCCAGGCCAACGAATTTGTCACCCTTCTTGCAGGGCACGCCAATGATGCCATTGCGGAAATCCCGGCCTTCAATGGCGTCATCCCGGTCGTCAGTGACGATGCGCTGCTTGCCTTCGATCAGGTTTCCCGGGATCCACTCGACCTTTTGCCGGGCCATCTTGTGGAGTTTTTTCATCTCGCCCCAGATACGGTCTTCCAGGCGGTCGCGCGTGGTGGAGCAAATGAGGATCGTGGTGTTGTCTTTGAAACAGTAGTAAGAGAGCAGGTGCATCCAGGCGGCGCTGGCCGTTTTTCCGGAATTTGTCGGCCCCATGATGCCGACGTACTTGTGCTCCAACCATTCCCGCAGGATAAGCTCATTCCACTCGTGCCAGACGATATGCGGCCAGAGCCAGGACGCGGCGGCTTTGTAGTGGAAGAACAGACCGCCGCCGACCATGCGGCCATTGAGCTTGAACCTGCCGCCTTTCTGGATGTAGAGCATGTCGCGCCAGAGCGGATGCAGCGTGTCGTCTATCATCACCCCGCAGTAATCGTATTTGGCCATTTCGCTGTCGCAACACTAAACCGCTTGCATGGCAGCCGTCAAAGGCGTAAGGAGAGGAAATGGATCGCAGGAATTTTATCGGCACCATGTTGGCGGTCGGAGCGGGATTCATGATCTTGCCCCCGGTTGCCGGAGGTAGAATTTGGAAAGCGGAACGCACGGTGTTTTTGCCGGACAGTGAAGTTGGGTCCATCTGGCGAAATTACTTTATGAGCACGACGTTCGAGCACACCCCGCCCTCCAAACCGGCTCCTTTTGGATCAGTGGTCAAATTACGGGGCGATCTTTGGTATCGGACGCAAACAGATTGGAGACTGTTGAAACCATTGACTCGCCCAATCAAATGGGAAACAGGTGGGATTTATGCGCCCTATGGAGGACAATTAACTCTTGAATCCTGTCAACTTCCCGGAGCGAAAATCGTATGCCCATAGGCGGCAAAATCGGCACCGTACTACTTGATGGCTCGCTCGACTGGTCCACCGGGGTAAATTCGATTGTCACCACGACGGTCCAGAGCAACGACACGCCCAACGGGCTTCCCCGCAACGCTCTTTCATGGATGGATAATTGCACCGTGCGGGCTGGCGGCATCACGCAGCGTTTCGGCTGGCAGGCCATCGGCGCGTTGCCGCTCGTCAACCAGTACCAGGGCAGCTTCATCTACTCGCCCAAGACCGACGCTGACATCCCGTATCACATCGTCGTCATTGGTGGCCACGTACTGCAGGTGCCCACGGATAATCCCGCCGGGGCCGTTGACCTCTCGGTGCAATTCAACCTGATCCTGCCTATCACGCCCCGCGTCTGGTTCTGTCAGGCGGAAATCTTCCTCATCATCCAGGCCGGCGACGGCGTGACCCTGCCGCTTTTCTGGGACGGTACAAAGCTCTTTCAATCCACCGGCATTACCAGCAATTCCGTGTCTCCGGGAACGCCCGACGTGAACCAAATCCCCGCTGCGACGGCCATGTGCTACTACATGGGCCGCTTGTGGTACGCCCAAGGCCGCACCGTCTCAGCCGGAGACATCGTGGGCGGCGCCAGCGGCACGCTGCCTTACGGATTTCTCGACGCCGTGCTCAACGTGACCGAGAACCCGCTATGCGTCGGTGGCGACGGCTTCACCGTGCCCAGCGCGGCAGGCAACATCCGGGCCATCGCCTATTCGAGCAACATCAACGTGCAGCTTGGCCAGGGAAACCTCTACATCGGCACGCGCGAGGAAATCTACCAGTTGACCGTGCCCGTCACCCGGAGCGATTGGATCGGGGCCAACAGCAGCAACATGCCACTGATGACCGTGGCGCTATCTACCAACGGATGGGTCAACGACCGCTCGATTGTGGCGGTCAATGGCGATCTATTCTTTCAGTGCCTTGAGCCTTCCATCCGCTCACTGACGGCTGCCATCAGGAATTTCCAGCAGTGGGGCAATGTGCCTATCAGCATCAACGAGAATCGCGTGCTGCAATTCGTCAACCGGGCGCTGCTGCAATTCGGCAGCGGCATTTACTTTGACAACCGGCTTTTGATGACGACACTGCCGGTCCAATCGCCGGTGGGGACAGTCCACCAAGCCATCATCCCACTTAACTTCGACGTGATCTCCACCTTGGCCCAGCAGCTTCCGCCCGTGTGGGAAGGAATGTGGGAGGGGTTGAACATCCTCGAACTGACTCAGGGTGACTACGGTGGGAGGCCGCGCGCCTTCGCCACGGTGTATTCTTCAGCCGAAGGCAACATCCAGCTTTCGGAACTGACTAACTCGCTGCAATTCGACCAGAGCCTCACCAGCCAGAATCGGGCGGTTTGGTACGTGGAGTTCCCCGCGTTCACCTGGGGCGATGAGTTTGCCATGAAGAAGCTGGTGGGTGGCGAGATTTGGTACGACTCCCTATACGGAAAGGCCGATTTCAACGTCCAGTACCGGCCCGATGGCGACGTGTGCTGGCACGACTGGTATCAATTCTCCTGTTGCACGGAGGGCTTTGCTCCCGGCACTCCCGCCTACCCACAGGTTGCGCGGGAGAGTTACCGTCAGATGCAGACCTTTCCGACGCCGCCGCTCGCGTGCGCGAACACGATGGGCAGGCCGGCCAACCAAGGTTTTCAGTTCCAGGTGCGTCTCACGGTGAAGGGCTACTGCCGGATACGCGGCCTTTACTTATTCGCCGAACCGATGCAGCGTAAGCTGTATGACCAGATGGCCCCGGCGTCATGAGCACTCCCTCGCTTAACCCGGGATTGCAGAATTGCGGCCAGGGCACGTACTGTCCCGGCAGTGATTATCCCGTCTCGAACTACTCATCCGAGGCCGAAGACAGCATCAATTTCCTGGCGATGGTTTGGCCGGGCGGCGGGCCAACAGGCTTGTGGCCGGGGCTTGGCGGAGGTGGCGCCGTAAGAACGCTGAGCGGCGAGGGTCCGGGCGTGACCGGAGTTGACGGCGGGCCATCAGGAGTCCCGCCGCTTGGTTCTGATCCCGACGATTGGCCGTGCGTGGGCCTGGGAGCCTTGCCAGTGTCGCAGCAGGATGCCGCGCTGTGTGCCGCGCTGGCGGCTCAGACCTGCGGCAATAGCACGACCGATTCAAACTGCGCCGCGCCAATCTGGGATACTGCGAATCCGCAATTCACTCCGCCAACGGGCGTGACGCTGTATTACAACGCGGAGCAGAGTTGCACGGTGACATGTCCGAATGGTTCTCAGTTCACTTACACCATTGCCGCCGGTCGCCTGGGCGGCACGAGCCAGAGCTTCGTCAACCAGACGGCCAAGAGCCTCGTCTGTGAGTTTGCGAGCAAGAACACGGTTTGCCTTGGGCCTCCAACCAACCGACCGCCTTATGATCCGCTCAATTTCCAGGGTGGTGTAACCGGCTATTGCTGCTCTGGATTGGAACTGAGCGGCGAATCTCTTTTCCAGATCAACGCGAGCGGCTTCACGTTCTCGGTTTCAGCGGGTCAACTTCCCGTCGGCGTGGCGCTTGTTCAGGATTCTGACACGACCGCTGCGCTGTCGGGCACGGCGACGACCCCCGGCAATTACGCCTTCACGGTTACGGCCAGCAACGGATTTGGGCAGAGCGTGTCACAGTCATACACGGTCTCTGTGCTCGGGTTCACGACCGGGAACGTTCTGCCGGAAGCTTGGACCGGCCAAGCGTACATCGAACAGGTTTCGGTGGCTGGCGGTCAACAGCCGTACACGTTTGCGCTCATCGGCGCGCTACCGTCGGGATTGAGCCTTTCGTCTTCTGGACTGATAAGCGGGACGCCAACGACAGACCAGGTATCCAACTTCGCCGTCGCAGTCACAGACGCCGGCGGTCAGACTTGCACGCAGGATTATCAGCTTACCGTGGTGACGGCCATCAACATGGCCCAAGTGACGTTTTACAATTACAGCTACTTCAACAACCCCGGATCATCGCTCGGAAACGGTAGCCCTGCGGGAACGAATGCGGCCAGTTATTCCCTCACGATTCCCGGTGGCGCGAGCCAGGGCCTGGCGGGCTTGGGTTTTTGGTTCTCCAATACCAGTGGTAGGAGCATCATTCTCACAGCCACCTGTGTTTTGACGACTCAGGGTTGTATCGGCGAGTTTGTTGTCCAGAGCTCTTTCCTGGCCTTCATCGGCCCTGGAAATAGCAGCGCCACAAGCCCGCCGTTCACCATCGCCAACGAGAACAATGCCTACGGTAACACCCAGGGAATGACGGCGGGTTACTTCTACCCCGGCCCGACGTACTATCCTTACACGATGACAATCACGGTGAACCTGGCCTACGCCTGAGACGCTTATGCCCAACCTCAAAGGCTTCCCCTACTATTACAAGAGCAGCGCCAGCGGCGGCAGCCCGCAATGGCTCTCAAACCTGCTCTCGCAAGCGGACGCCTCGAACGATACGGCCAATGCCAGCACCCCGGATGACGAGGCGGCGCTGGCCAGTCTCGCGCAGGATGTGAGTGGCTTGCAGCAGGCGATTTCCGGGAACATTTCCGCCTCAGCGGCGACGGCATCAGCGGCGGCGCCCAGCGCGGCGACTGCGGCGAGCAATCCGACGCCCGCATTGACCTCGACCGCTTTGCCCGCCAGCACCACGACGGCCACGACGCCGGCCACGACGCCAGGAACTACCACGACGCCAGCCACAAGCCCCGCCACGACCCCAGCGACGACTTCCGGGACGAACATGTACACCGGAGCCTCACCTGACATAGATACGATTACAGGAGGCAACCAAGCCAAACCGCCACCCGCCGCTGCCTCCTCCGCAACGCCAGCTACCTCGGCAGTTCCATCGGTGCCAACGCCGGGAAACACTGCGACGAACAACCCGAAAGTCCTGGGTCTATATTACGATGACATCACCGGACAGTGGATGACGGCTGCGGAGGCCGCAGCGGGCGCATCAGACCCGAACAGCCCGCTATACAGCGGTGACACCGGACCAGTGGTGCTGCCCTATGGGGGCAGTTTCCAGGGATTGACTCTGGGCCCTGGCGCAGAAGTCACCCCGGCCGGCGACATCCTCAATACCGGCTTCCAGGAAATTGCGCCCGGCGTCTATCAATCTCCCGGAGGGCAGCAGGCCGGACCCAACGTCCAACAACCGCTTCCGGGAGGGCAATTCCCTTATCAAGTATGAGAATCAGGCTTTACGACCTTTTGAACAGCCGCCTGCCGCCGCTCATCGGCAAATGCGTCGGCGATGTGGCGGGCATCGCGCAGTACGTCAACAGCGCCCAGCGGCGGCTGCTTACTTGCCGGGAAGTCGGCGACGAAGGCTGGTATGGGACATGGGCGGAGATGGCCTTCATCGTTTCCCGGTCTGAGCCGATCATCGTAACTCCGCGCGAGGTTGCCCGGCTCGAAGCGATCACTGTCTGCGACCGCCCGGTGAACATCCAAAATCAGTTTTACGAGTACCTTGAGTTCGGCAACGGGCGCATGTCCGCGCGCCGACGCGGGAGAAACTGTGGCATCACCCAAGCCTACATGCGGAACGACGCGATCACCTGGGCGCCTTTGGTCAAACCGCCCAAGCTCATCAGCATCTACCCGGTGAACCCCAGCGATGGGCAGTCCGGCGCGCGCGTCTTGGTCAGCGGGATTGACCAGTACGGCAACATCATCTATAGCCAGGACGGCGGCAACATCGTAGCCGGGATTTACGTGACGCTGGCCAACCCCTTTGTCAGCCTGCCGATCCAGGTCAACGCGATTACAGGCATCCAAAAAGACCCGACCACCGGCCCCGTCCAGTTCTTCCAGGTTGACCCGGTGACAGCGGCGCAAAGTCTGATCCTGACGATGCAGCCGGGGGAGTTGGTTGCCGGGTATCGCCGTTATTACCTGCATAACCTGCCGTGGAGTTGCAGCCGGGGTGACGTGCCGAATCCTTGCGCCAATCCAGCGCCGCCGCCGCGCCCAGTGATTGTGACCGCGCTCGCCAAGCTCGAACCGATCCCGGTCGCGGTGGACAGCGACTACCTGATCTTGCACAATCTCGAAGCGATGATCGAAGAATGCTGCTCGGTGTACCTGAGCGAGATCAATGAGAGCGGGGCAAAGGAAGCCGCCCAGGAAAAGCACGTTCAAGCAATTCGCTTACTGCAAGGCGAACTCGTACACAGGCTCGGTAAAGACATGCCCGCCGTCAGCTTCAAACCGTTTGGTGACGCGAGCCTTGAGCGGGTCCACATTGGTATGACTTGAGAATCTTATGGCCACACTTGCACAATCCTACGGGCTGGCGCAGCCCAAGCTTACGACGACGACCAATCCGGCGCTGGCCGGCGCGGCTCCCGCTCCGGCGAGGCCGGGGGGACCC
>Ga0187864_10001186_pt1 | contig 26031 bp, 23 predicted proteins | sample June2016WEW_11_4_FD_132985 | JGI IMG/M metagenome (GOLD analysis project Ga0187864, IMG submission 132985) | Peatland microbial communities from SPRUCE experiment site at the Marcell Experimental Forest, Minnesota, USA - June2016WEW_11_40 | ecosystem: Environmental > Terrestrial > Soil >...
AAGAGAAGCTTTGATCGGGCCACCTGATTATGCCGAGTTTCTCAACACCTGCATGCCCCCTCAGCAGGCCAAACTCAACCCGTCACTGCAATCCTCGGCATAATCCGGAACTCGGCATAAGCCTGCTGTTCGAAGGTCACGCCTGGCTGCCCGGCGGGACCTGAACAGTTACGTTGGCTCCAGCCACAGAATGGCGGTCCGATAGGGAGCTCCCGGGCCATTCGAAAAATCAGCCCAAACCACAAACCGCCGACCAGCGCCAGTCAGAGCCCTTTCGTCGAGCCCTATGATCCGGTATCCAGCAACACATCCTGGGATATCATTATATCCCGACGACTCGTGAATAACGATCGCAACCCCGGGGGGCGTGTACCTAATGACATTAGGCGCCAATTGAGAACAAGTAAAATATAACCCACGAACTTTCGGGCGGCCCTGATCGAAGTAATCCAACATCACATTCTCATCAAAGGAACCTTGCATCACGACCGGTACATCTCGTGAACCGCTGCGCTCCTCGAGCACCTTGACAATTCTCGGGTAACCGACCTCGAAAGAAGAAGCGGCTACAGACGAATACCTAAATAGATAGTACCACGAGAACACTCCAACTTGGCAGGCTAGGAGCAGAGTACAAAGCAAGAATAATGCAGTGCGGTTCATCGAAAAAGAACGCGAACTCCGCAAGCGTATTCGTCGGACGGGCCGAGACGTCACAGCGCAAAACCCCGCGGCTGCAAATAGCGACCAAACCACGCAACCGATCACAGCGACGTCGCTATTCGCATCAGCATTGAAATAGGTAAGCGCGTCCGCAACCGGGTAGAAGAACAATAACGTCAGAGCCAACCTTGAGTCGGCGTCCCAAGTTCGAATCGCTTGAACAATTCCTAGGATTCCGAATGCCGCGATAATGTATCCAACCTCACCAATAACTTGGATTGATTGACGAGGGTTCGGATCTCCGTGAACAAATAGAAAGGAAGGGTTCAAGTAGCTTGCCCAGTTATGCACGAATCTACCGACCATGGTTCCTAGTGAAAGATGATGTTCCCAGAGGGCTTGCCCAGAAATAACGGCACGGGTGCCAATATTCACTCCCTGAGGCGCAACTAACTGTGCCGTCACGTAGTAGCTGATGAGTGCACATGCGAGCAACCCCGAGGCAACTATATGTACAACCCCCCGACCACACATTTTCGAGCGGTATACCAGGAGTACTGCAAGTGCAATGCCCGGTGAAGTAATCAGAGCAGGCGGGTATAGGTAAATAGCAATCACTAGGGGCACCACGCCGACGTAGAAATATTGCCAGCGTTGACGCTTAACGGCCCGAATCAAGAGGCAGACACCTATAAGAGTAAGAAATGCATACTCAGATGCTGGAAGAGCCACTCGGTTGTAATAGATCGCCCACGGCATGAGGCCGTACATACAGGCGGCCCATAGACCGAGCTGTCGTCGGCCGATTTCAATCCCAAGCCATACCAAGGCCGCCATTGTTAATAGACCGAAACAAGCCTCGATCAATCGTATGTCGAGCAAGCTCGTACCTAACGCGCTACCAACTAGCGCACGGGCATTGATCACTGATATGAGCCAATCGAAGAACGTCACCGGGGCTCCTGTGAAGTGAAGACCGGTATGTACCTGGTCGCGCAAGTCGGCTACCGCGAGGAGCTCGTCTCCGAAGGGGGGCGGAACTGATCCCAGCTCTATGAACCGGAGAAGGACTGACACCAGAAGCGCGCACGCGATCCCAGCCTGTTCCAAGCGGTGAATCGTTATAGGAATGCGATTCTTCGCCGCTCGATTCGAAGTCGACGCTGTCTGCGCTGCGCGCGTCTCAAAAGAAGCGATGTCCGGGTTGGAGTTACCTTGGGTTTCTGACCTCATGCATCACCTAGTCCGAGCAGAAGGCGGAGTCGTCCCACGAGGCATGAGCGAATATCCCATATGTCGTCGACTGATTCCCGGCGCCATCTCGCGCCAAGAAGGGGTTGCATCGAAGACGGGAGTCCATCTCCACTAGGTCGTAGTCTCAGACACATTCGAAGGGGCTGCTCCGCAGCATTTGATCGGCGGCACGAATTCAACCTGGGGTCGCGGCTATTCCTCTTGCTGATTCAATCACGCCTGCCAGATCACTACCAACCCGTTTCCAGGAGAAGGTTGCAGCCCAAGAAGCGGCGTTCCTGCTCAGTCGTTCACGTTCCCAGGGTCTCGACGTGAGATCCGCAACGACATCTGCCCAAGATGTCGGATCACTTCCAACGACATAGACACCATGTCCTGCAGCTATCTCAGCCTCGGCAGTCCCGGCCCGAACGATGCAGGGACAACCTGAGGCCATCGCCTCTAGGAGTGGGAGTCCGAAACCGCTACCGGTCACAGTAATTCCCATAGCTAATGCGGACGCGTAAAGTCGAGCCAATTGGGCGTCAGATACACGTCCGAGGTGTTGGACGCTGGGCGGCAAATCCTTCAGGTCGTCCAGATGGCCAACAACCTTGAGGACGACATGCGGTTGCTGTTTTCGGTTGTGGAGATCAATGGCCGAAACAAGCAATTCAAGGTTCCTGCAAGTATGTGGATTAACGCAGAGAAGAAACGGAGGGTCAGATCCGGTTATCGAAGCTCTCGACCCTCGAGATTCCACACCATGCGACGCGCTCCATCTCTTATCAATACCCCAATGAACCACGAACAATGGTACCGTGACCGTGGTTACCACCTCTAATAGTTCGTCGCGTACTTTCGCCGAGGGTACGACTACGCATGCCGCTCGGCGGGCCGCGATTTTCACCGACCGCTGTATTATCCAATAGTACGAGCGCTCATGAAGTGCTCGGAATGACCAACCTTGGCGTGCATAATGCTCATCACTCGTCATGAACGACACATCGTGGATAATAACCAGGCAGCGACGGCTAAGAATGAGCGGGAACACGTAGTTGGGGCATACGACAATATCTGCGTGACCTAAGAGCGCCACGATTGGAACAATGACCTGTGGCCAGATCGTATAGGCAGTAATCACATCGAACCAGGTAATGCACCTGGCCAGTAGACTCTGCTCATGCAGACTATGCCAACTTCTTGGTGGCCCAGCTGGGCGGAACTTGCGGGGAGGCACGGTACTTACATGCCAGCTCGGACGTGCGCCAGCTAACGCGGATTGTAACTCCGACGAAACACGCCAAAGACCACCTTGGTAGCGACGTAGAACGTTCTCATCTATGAGGATTGTTGGGTTTTGGCGCTCCGTCAACCGCATGAATCTCACTCCTTTGCGCCTCCCCGGACCGTTTGAAGCTGTGCCAACGCCCGAGGGTGGCGTACGGGATCGAGAAGTGTAACAACTACGCTACTAGTTCCGGCAGGATCTTAACAAGATGTGTGCGACGGTTCCGTCGTCCCTTGTGAACTGGGATGAGTACGCGTGCAGCATCGCTTCCTCCTCGAGGACGAAGCCGCCGGCCTCACAAAACAGGTCCGAATTTTGGGGGACAGATCAGGTGGACTCGTAATCGGGGGCAGGCCACCCCAGAGTGTGCAGTCCGACGTGAGCTACGACCCAGGTGCCGCCGGGTTCCGCTCTCACACGACAAGTGCTAATAGCGTTCATCTTGGAGATGGCCTCCTGTTTTGGGTTTTCGGGTGCCTCGCAAACACGAGTTTCCCTCGCCAGTCAGGGCGTTCTCGCGGATGCGCGACCCTCGGCTCACGAGATCACGTGAATGATCGAAGCTAGGGCAACCGTTCAAAGACGGCGTCAATGCCCATGCAGAGGGAGGAGCGCGAAAACAGACCGTCAACCGACATATATGAATGCATCAGCCCATACACGATGACACGTGCGACCCTTGCAAGAGGGCGATGATTATTATCGAGCATAGATGATCCCACGGAGCGAGCGATCTTGTTGTACACGGTTAGTCGGTACCAAATCGCTGAGAAGACGAACCCCCGATAGCGTGCCTTAAGACACACGAGTCGATACTGAGAGAGGCTCGAAAGAAATTCCTCAAAAGAAAGACGACGAAGATGCCCCTCGATAGTGTCCACGCGGCGACAGGTTCCACGAAGCGGCCACCAAACCTCTGATAAGGAATTTGGAATCGTCGCATAGAGTCGTCCACCTGGCCGAAGAACTCGTGCAATTTCATTTAGAACGGCGTGAAAACCCACCACATGCTCAAGAATTTCACTACAGAGCACTACATCGAAGGAAGCGTCCAGGAAAGGTAAGTGCCCTGCCTCACACGCCGCGAATGCTAGCCTCGCCTCTTCTGATCCCGCCTCTGCTCGCTTGACCGCGCGGAGAGATACGTCCACCCCAATCCCGACAATCGGAGCCTCATTCGTGAGCCGCCGAAGGATATATCCATCGTAGCAACCAATGTCCAGAACACGCTGATTCGGTCGAAGATCCACCCAGGTCTTGATTCGCGAGATGAGTGATTTCATCTCGGGATTATCCGATGTTAGGCGTTTCTCACTAGCTCGGTCTTCATAGAAGCTCCTCAAGTGTGGGACGGATCTCACGAGGCACATCTCCTCTGAGCGTGTTCCGTGTCTCGTGGTTTATGGAGCAAGTCCCTAGGCTTCCGTTACGTCCTGCTGTGATGAATAATCATGTTGAGCTGGTGTGTCTCCGGTTGATGAGTGTCACTGGGATAGAAGATTCTGAAAGAGCGCGTCGTACTGGTCAAAGGTATTCGACCATGGATTCGCGATCGCATAATTGAAAGCCGCTACACATAGCTTATCCCAGTCATGTTGTAGTATATCAAGAAGCCGCGGGATCGACTCGAGAGTCTCGAAGCATAAGCCGCCTCCCGACAACCGGATCAATTCCTCAAGTCCCCCTTGGCACCGGACCAGAGCGGGTATCCCGTGGGCAAAACCTTCGATAATCGGAAGCCCGAAGCCTTCCCAGTATGATGCGGAAAACACCGCAAATGCGCGTTCATACGCGAGTTGGAGTTCGCCGCTTGACAATTCGCCGGTGAAGATGACTCGTCCTAGTAGGAGAGGATCTTTGTTTACGATCGCGCGATAGCGTTCCACTTCGCCTCGACCGACAGCGACCAGGGATACGGTGATTGGGCAGATCCGCATCGCGTCCAAAAGGACATCGATGCCTTTTCGTCGAGAAATTTCGCCAACGTATAGGAGATTGAGAGGTTGTGGTCCGTGCGCTGGTCTTTCCTGGCTCGCCACGTTAACCCCATTACGAATCACGAGAGGATTCATCAGTCGAAGTGTTCGAAGCCACGCACATACGTAATCACTGATGGCGACTACTTGGTTCGCCCGAGCGTAGAGCCGGGGGTAAAGCCAGGTTGTGGCAGCTGCGGAAAAGGCGGAGACCGTGGAATTTCGGTGGCGGGGGGGGCAAATGCCGTGAGCTGTAACCACCCAAGGTCGTCCACTACGACTTGCAGCGCGCATCAATTGAAAACTGTCGTGGCAGTGGATGAGATCAAATGTCCTAAGGAGTGCGACTAGAGATGCACTGGGCCGAGGCATTGCCTGCGGGTACGGGATCACGGTCGCCTCGATGCCAGGAGGGACTTCTCGGTTTATTCGATGGGCAATAAGCGAAGTGCGATACCGATCCTGCAAGTGAGTCAACTCTTCGGAGACGACTTGGCCCTGACCTCCGTACTCAAATGCCCCAATACAAATTGCCAATCGCCTCTTCATCGAATCTTTACCTATCAGAAGGTGATGGTCGCTCGGGATTCTGGAGAAAGAAACTTGGATCAAGCATGCCACGGTGGCGCAGCCCGTACAGATAATAGTTTGGTACGCGGTGTCTTATGAGTCGCCCATTGTGCGGGCGAAGCGCGTACGAGTCGGCGTCTTGGACGAAAAACAGATTAGTGCCCGTGGTGTCGACGTGTACGAGGCGGTAGCCTTTTAGACTGCCCAACGCTTCCATCGCCGTTACGGAGGCTCCAAAATTGACTGAGGAAGAGGGCTGCACGGTTGCTGAATAGGGCTGAACTAGTTTCGGGTCTGGGCCCAGGGCCGAGTTGTATTCAATAACTACCACTTTTGGACGATACTTTTTGAGCGCGCGCCATAACCAATAGTCGTTTCCGTCAACATCGATTGATAGCACGTCGAATTCCAACGGCACGTTTGCGGATTGGAGACTACCTTCGAGGTTGTCCGGCGTTACGAAGCTATTGACGACGATGATGTGAGGCGATGCGGCATACTTGCGAGCTAATTCGCCGGTTTCTCTGGCCGATGCGTCCAGGAATACGCCATGCCAACCTAGCAAGTCAGCTAGCAGCAGGCAGTTCGACTCATTGGGGCTCGCTCCGATTTCGACGAAGAACCCCGCGTGAATTCCGAGACGGGACAAAATCTCCCACAAGACACCATCTTCGCCGTTTTGGGAAAAGATGCTGAGCTCGTAAAGCGACAAGTCACTCGGGAGATCGTTACGGCGGAGCAGTTCAGCATAGGAAAGGTACCTTATCTGCTGCCGGACTCGTACTAGCTCGTCATGCCTAATCCAATGCCGCAGAAAGAATCGAACGGTAGGTCGGAAGATAGTGACTAATCCAGCTGCGGCGCGGGCGCGAAGACGAAATGCGCTGTCTCGCAAGGAAACGCTTTGTTTCATGGTGGACTACCCGAGATCTTCGAGCACAGGGGCCGTTGAATTGGAGTTGCCGTCGACAGCCGCTTCAAGAAGGCGGACGTAACTCTTGCTAATGGAGGACCATGTCAGGTTATTGAGGATAGCCCTTGCGGATGCCGCCTCATGGTCCGAGGGGCCCCCTCTCTTGATACCAGCGGATATTCCGGTAGCAAGCGAGCGGGCGTCATCGGGCCTGACCAGAATTGCGCAGGTCGACGCGAGAAAATCAGTGATGCCGCCTGCCGAGGTCGCTACCACTCGGCAGCTCATGGCCAGTGCTTCTAGTGCTACAAGCCCAAATGGTTCGTTCCGCGATGGTACCGCGACGACATCAGCCAGAGTGAATAAGGCAGCGAGATCGGCTCGGTCCAAGCGACCAGGCAGTACGACGCGCCTTCCGGGCTTGAGACCTTGGCCCATGTTTACGAGATTCGACAGCTCCCCGCCATCGTCACCCGCAACGATGCAAACCAAATTGTCGACTTCCACCATATCCAAAGCAGCGACCAGGATATCGAATCCTTTGGCATGAGCTAACCTCCCGGCGGCCACGACGACCACTTCGGCCTCCCGTATCCCCAGCTTGTCTCGCAGGCGTGCAACGTCTTCCGGCCAAACATCGGGTAGCCTTGTAAGTCCGTTCGGGATTACTTGAACCGTCCGCTTCGAAAGTGCCTGTATCTCATGTCCGACGCTTTTCGATACCGCTGTAATTGTTGCAGCCCCCGCGAGCGTTCTACGCGCGCCTACACTTTGATACAAGCGATATGACCCGCTGAACAAGCGGCCATGCCGCGCCGGCGTTGTTGGTAGTCCATGGCATGTGAAGATGTAAGGCACTCGTCGATGTCGAGCGGCAAGTGCACCGAAATCGACAAATGCGTAGCCATACCCGTGAAGGTGGCAGACAGTCGCTTTCCACTCCGAAAAGTCTCGATAAAAAGCAAAGGCTGAGCGAGGATTCGGCGGTATAACGGTGCGGAGGTGGGGTGACTGATTTCGGATTGGTGCCAGGGGATAACGAGACGTCGAGTAACTACGATCAATATCGGATTCGTCTGAGATGCTACCGTTGATCCAGGACCGGACTTGATCGTGTGCGGAAAAGACCCTCACCTCATTTTTCTCAGCGTAGTGCCGTGCAAGCTCTTCAAACACGATTCCACCACCACCAATATGGAACGGTGGGAATTCAGGAACAACGATCGCGATTCGCATCTTCGCCTCAGTGAGTTGTACCCCGTGCGCTACAGGCCATTTCCCATACTTTGGCAGTCATCGCTCCGACCTCATCCAAGGGCGCATAGAGTCGACCCGCGATGGTATCCGATCCAAGCACACCGTCTAGTGCTGCGTTAACAGCTTGCTGGAGCGACTGTTCGTCCAGGTTGAACTCAAGTGGTCCCGTTCCGAAAAGAGGCCTAAGAGCGACACTGTGGCAGATAGGAACCCGGTGTTTTACGGCTAGTGCTGCAACGGCACTGACTGATATGCACTCGATGTAAGGGAGAATGACGGCATCTGTCATCGCGAAGAGTGCATCCAGTTGGGCATCGGGCACAAATCCTAGCCACCGACCATGATCACCCAGAGCCTCCACGCCAGTTCTCAAGTCTCTCAAACGACATTGATGTTCTGTAGATTCATCCCGCGGGTTCTCTCCCACAGCGAACCAAAAGTTGACGTCACCTGAATCAGTGTGTTGAGCAAGCTGCAGGACTAGTTCGGGGTATTTGTAAGTGGTCAGGAAGCCAAAGACCAGAACATTCTTTTGTTTTGAAGTTGCATGTCGTTGGACCTCAGCGCCATCATTGACTGTCGCACCGATTGGAATAACATGAACGTGGCTGGGATTGTATCGGTACTCGGTGATCAAGATATCCTTAAAGTAGGCGTGATGAACGATGATTTGGTCACTGGCACGCCGAATTTCACCAAGGGCAAATCGAATTCCCCAATAAGCAAGTCTAGTGGGAATGCGTAGCCTATTCCGTTGAAGAAATGAAGGGGTGATGTCGCGTCGCCCTATTGCGCTGTGCAGCGTGATCACAACGGCTGTGTCTGAAGGCCTGATCACACGCAGCGAGCTCACGATTGATGCCGTTCTGAGAAGCCCGCCAAAGATCCGGAATTCATGCTGGATATGTAGGAGATCAGGCTTATAGATGCGCAGGGCTCGAGCAAGTCTCCATAGGAAACGCCAATCTGGGTTCCACGTTGGTTCGATGGCAACACTGCCGCATGTTTGTTGGTGGCTATCCAGCTGCGTAAGAGCGACTATCTGTTTGTCTGAAGGTATATATTGAAGGAGTTGGCGCGTATAGGCCGCTACACCGCCTTGGGGCGACGATCGGTCATCGCCGTATGGTGAAAGAACGCAGATGACCCCCGTATTTGGCGTTGTCTTGTGACGCAAGGTGGTTGGTCGAGAGTTAGGGGGGGGCTCTACGAATCTCACGTCAACTTAGCTCCTAAGGCGGCAATGTCCATTTCCGCATCTGCGGAATAATCGGAGCGCGGATCACGGACTATGCGCGCGCCGTTGACGGTTCCGATTAGATGGGTCCGAACAGGGCGACGGAATGTGTATTCCCGTGAGGTAACGATGTATTGAGCGTGTAGTCCCATGCTAAGAGAAGGCTCGCGCTCGAGGGATGAAGCAACAACGATCCACTTAACAGCTGGTACGTGCCGCGCAACTTCACTCATTCGTTCCAGAAATGCATTTAGGAACGCCGAAACGGTCAGCTGCGAGCATGCTCCACCAACATAGCCCGCCGAGTCAGTTTCAGATTTCATTGATCAGTGCCAAGAACCCGAGGCTGAGGAGAGCCGGTGGAAGAGGCTTGAAGGGAAGCTTCGTGGTAGACACCGTCCCTAGGGCGGATTTCGACTGGGGCGACGGTTGCGTGATTCTCGTCGTAGTAATGGAGGATTCGAAGTCGATAGAAGATGGCCAGGGCATCGACAAACATGTTCCACACTGTTTTGGTCGAGATTGTGCTGCCGAATCGCTCTTGAATGTGCACTGGGGCCTCAACGAATCGACGATATCCAAGATGACGTGCCACGACTAGGAGTTCCAAATCGAAGGTAAAGCGTTTCTCAAGCATTCGCGGGAGAACTCCGGCCAACACGTCTCGTCGGATGATCTTCAGGCCAGTCTGCGTATCGCGTACCCGCAACTGGAAGAGCACGACCACCATGAGTTGCCAGCCGAGCGAGTACAGTTTGCGTAGTGGCGGATAAACTACTTCGGACATCGCGTGGCGTTTGGAGCCGAGCACGATGTCTGGCTGGTGCGAACGCATCAACGTGACGAGCGATGCGACCTGGCTGGGTGGGATGTCGCCGTCAGCATCGATGAATCCGAGGTAGCGCCCACGGCCGAGAGCCAGTCCGACCCGCAACGCCTCACCCTTTCCTTTGTTCTCGTGCAGGCAAACACAGCGTAGAACTGCCGGCGAAAACCCGATGAGTGTTTCCTCACTTCGGTCCGTCGAACCGTCCGACACAGCGATGACCTCGAACGTCACTCCGGTCTCGGTCAGGGCCTCCATCAATCGACTTATAGTCGGACGAAGTCGGTCACCGGGGTTGTAGAACGGCACCACAATCGAGAGGTCCAACTCGTCGTCCGCGTCCTTGTAGGTCATCAGTTTGGCGATTTCGGGTATACCTCTGACATCGGGCGCGGCGAAAGCCGCTACTGCTATGACAACGAGGAGAACTCCTGTTACCCCGAGCATGGTCCACGCTATGGCTGTGAGCCCCGAGTGCCATACGCCGATTGCGTTAGCTGCTCCGGCGACCCCAAGCCAAATCAGTAAAGACGCCTTGGATCTACGGGCCAGGTGGAAGTAGACGAGGATGGTGATCAGACCGATCGCGGCGGCGCCTACAGCCAGGATTCGCATGGCGCTCGCAGCAGCTTGGTAACTGGCTCCGAAGAGCACTGATATCACCAGATGAGGGAAAATCAAGATTCCCGCAGCTGCCAATCCGCTCAGGAAGCCGACCGCGGCAAGGGCAAGCACGAGAAGTTTCCGAGCGTCGGGACCGGCTCCGTGGCTCGCGGCAAATCGTGGGAAAACAACCAGGGCAATAGCGCTTGGCACGAAGAGCGCGATGCGGCCACCGGTAGCCGCCGCAACGTAGTAGCCGGAGGCCGTCCTTGCGAGGAAATGCCGAGCGAGGAATGAATCGACTCCAGTGAACGCCGATACACCGCCGAGCGCCAAAACCGCGAGAAGGGCTGACCCAAACCGAACGTCGAGTGGCAATCCTCCGCGGGTTCGCACCTCGGCTCGAAACGGCCACATCAACACGGCGAGAGCCGCGCCGGCACCGAGGACGCTCGCGGCGACGGCCCCGTCAAGTCCGAGCCCTCCTTCGGCCATGGCCACTCCCGCACATAGACGCACCGCCGCACTGAGCACCAGTGCGGCAGCCACCGGACGGAAGGACAGGCGACCGAGCAGTACGCCGGCGGGCATCAATGAAACGACGCTCAATGACGCAAAGAGTCCGATTAGTACAACGGGGACCTCCGAGGACAGGTGCAGGAAGCCTTTGAGCAGTGGCGAGGACGCTGACACGAGGACAAACAGAGCAATAGCCATTACCGCCGACGTAGCCAGTGGCGAACGCAGCGCAAGGCGAACATCGTGATCGCGGTGGGCCACCCCCGCCGCTACCGCTTGCGTCACAGCCGCCTGAAGCGCTCCAACGGTTAGCAGTATCACGGTCACTAGTCCCAAGAGGGAGCCAAGGGCGCCGTAGGTGGCCGGACCGAGGATCCGGCTCATGGCGACGTGGAAGAAGAAATTCGACACGTTCGAGACACTCGACGCGATGAAGAAGGCGAGGCCACCCCCGCCCGCGAGCAGCAAGAACAGGTCCCTCGCTTGGTTTGATCTCTGGATCGACATGGCCGTTCTCAGCCTTACTCATCCTCATCACGCGACTCACGGGGTGTTTCCGCCGAAGTACACCGATTGAGCCGAAGTACACCGATTGAGTGACGAAAGGGTAGCTGGCGACAACCGGCGGTGTCAGTATCCGTCGGCGATCCGAGACGCGTCACCTGAAACCTCGGCTGGTGCGGCGGTGTGCCACAGTCAACGGGTGCTCGAGCCTCGCGGACGCCGGCAGCAACTCGCCATGATCGGTTGGGGTGGCGTCCTGGCAATCGGGGTCAGCCTGCCGCTCTTCACCGGTGGAGCGCTATGGCTCCTCGACTGGGTGACCGGGCCTCGCACCCCCCTTGTGCCAATCGGAGCATTCGGCCTCAACGGTGGCCTTACCGGCGGCGTCCCCTTCGCCGTGTTGGTGGACTGGCTCGTCTGCACCCTTGGCGGGCCCGGAACCTGGCTCCCGCTGGTGGCGTTCTTCCCGATCGCTGCCTGGGGGGTGAGCCGCCTTGTGGGCGGTTCTCTATGGTGCCGACTAGGGGCAGCCACGCTCTACTGCGTCAACCCGTTCGTCTTCCAGCGCATCTACGTGGGCCACTTCCCCTTGCTACTTGGTTACGCATTACTCCCGTTTGCCGTTACGAGCGCCCTTCGCTTCGTCGAGTCGGGCAACTGGTGGATGCCGACACCGGCTCTGTGGTGGGCCGTGTTGACGGCGCTCAGCCCGCACTTCGCCTGGATCTACGGGGTCGCCCTGGCGGCGGCCTGGCTCACCCATCATCCGGCTCGCGTCACCTCTGTCAGCCGCTTGGTCGCGGTCGGGGCGGCCTTCGCCCTCTTGAGCATGTACATCCTGCTCCCCCACACGGCGACGCAGCTCTCCTCCAGCCACGGAACGAGCAGCCTCCTCGCCCTCTATAGCACCATGGGCGACCCGCATCTGGGCCTGTTCGCAAACGTGCTTGGGCTGTACGGGTTCTGGCGCCTCGCACCGGTACCGACACTTCCGAAGGACGTCGTGACCGGCTGGCCATTTCTGCTCCTGGCCCTGCTTTTCGTGGCCGGCGTCGGAGCGGCCGCCCGGCTGCGAGCCGGTCGGGGCTCGGGCCCGACAGAAGGCGAAGACCCGCCGAGCCGTAGAACGCCGGCGGCACTCCTCATCATCGGCATCGCCGGGTACTTCCTCGCCCTCGGGGACCAGGGTCCAACCGGGCCGCTGTTCCGATGGGCATACTTCCACGTCCCGTTTTTCGCGGTGATGGAAGAGCCGCAGAAGTTCCTCATGCTCACCGCGCTGGCCTACGCCGTCTTCTTCGGCTGGGGCGTCGAACGGCTCGCCGGGTCGGTGGGACAGCTTCGCCTCAATGGAAGAACGATTTGGGTCGCAACACTGGCACTGTTGCTGCCGCTTGCGTACACGCCCACGATCTTCGACGGGCTCGCCGGCCAGATCGCCCCGAGCCACGTGCCATCCTCGTGGCAGGCGGCAGACAGGTTCATGGGCGACGGCCCGGGCCAGATCCTCTTCGTCCCTTGGCACCTCTATCTGGCCTTTCCCTTCACCGATGGAAGGATCATTGCCAACCCGGCACCGTCTTCCTTTCGGCGGAGCGTGATCGCCGGGGACAACGTCGAGGCCGGCGGGATCGAGAGCACCTCCACCTCCCCCCGCTCGGCGTACCTGGAGCACCTCTTCGCCCTGGGCCCGAAGATCCATGACTTCGGTTCCCTCGTTGCCCCGCTCGGCGTGCAGTACGTGGTGCTGGCCAAGACGGTGGACTGGCGGAGCTACTCATGGATTGCCACACAGCGCGACCTCCGACTCGTCATGGACTCAGCCAGCCTTGAGGTCTGGCGCAACACCTCCTACGCCGGCGTAGGCCAATCCGCCGGCAAGAGGGTTATCCGGCAGATCTCGCCTGTCGCCTACGCCATCGGGCCGGGTACGTCGGGGACGGTGTCCCTCGACGCCCCTTACCAAAAAGGATGGGAGCTCGACGGCCAGGTGGCACGCCAATCTCCGGCGGGGACGCTGCTTTTCCGGGTTGGCCGGGGCGGCGGGATCGCTTGGTTCACCCCGTGGGGCCTGACCAGGCTCGGCTACATCATCGCGGGCACGACCTTCGTGCTGCTGTGCGCCTTGGTCGCGGCCGACCGGGCCCGGATGCGTGCCCGCGGTCGACGAGGGAGCCCGCGATGACGAAGATGGAAGACCATCTCGGTCCTGGCTTCCTCACGCGTCGTTGCGAGGGTGAGGTTCTCTGCGAGCCGGGCGCCTGAGGGCAGCTTCACTGCTTGCCGACGTCCTGGTCATTGTCAGGACATTGCCACCGGCTGTGGTCGTCGACAGTCGGGAGCAAGACGGCATCCACGATCGAACGTCGCGGCACCCACGCGCCCAGCGTAAAGAGAACGGGTCGAACGATTGATAAACAGTTGATAATTGCATATCATCGTTCGCGAGATCCTTGTCGGGCAGCTCCGTGGCTTTTTGGATTGTCGTGGATTGCCACCCGACAGCGGACACGAAGGAGGGGGTTGTGGTCGAGCGCACGCGAGAAGCGACTATGAAAGCCTGGAGCAAGATCCGGCGGCGCCCGATCCAGGTGATTGTCGCGCTCCTCGTCATCGCTGGTGGAATCACCACTGTGCTGGTTGCCGGCGCGCAAAGCCCTTCCGCTTACAGCGGCTGCGGCTATGGCTACTCGGGATCCGGGGACACGGGCTACGCGTTCGGCTACGGCACCTGCCCCCCGAGCGCGACAACCACAACCACAACCACGACCACCACGACCGTGCCCGTTACGCCTCCTGCGAGCAATCCCTGCGCCTCTTACACCGGGAACGACGCGTTCCTCTGCTCCGCCTACGAGGACCTGCTCGGTCGCGCGCCAGAGTCTGCGGGTCTCGCCTTTTGGAGCGCCCAGCTGGCCGGCGGCGCGAGCCGGAACACGGTGGCCTACGACATCGCGACCACTCCCGAGTACAGAAGCCACCTCATAAGCGGCTACTACGAGGCGTTCTTGGGGCGCGCCCCCGAGTCGGGGGGTCTCTCGTACTGGGTGGCCCAGCTGAATGGTGGTGCCAGAGACCAGTCGGTTCTCGCAGCGATCTTGGGCTCGGGCGAGTTCTACGCCGACTCCGGAGGCACTCCTAGTGGCTTCGTCACCGCCTTGTACACGAAGCTCTTAGGGCGCGCCCCTGAGTCAGGTGGGCTCGCGTTCTGGGAGAACCAGCTCTCTTCGGGAGCGGCCCGAAGCGCGGTCGCAGCCGGGATCCTCTCCTCGACCGAGTACCGAAGCGACTTCGTCGAGGCCCAGTACCTCCACCTGCTAGGCCGCGGTGCTGACGCGGGGGGTCTCTCGTACTGGGTGGCCCAGCTCGCCGGCGGTGCCTCTAACGAGTCGGTCATAGCCGGCTTCGTCGGATCGCCCGAGTTCTACACGGACGCGACCAGTTGAGAAGGGCCAAGCGTCTCCGACACCACCAATCTCCGACACCTTAAGAGGATGCGCGGATAGGTGGCGCTTGGTCCGCCACCTAGTTACGGACGACCTGCACGGAGCGCTGCGGATTTCCAGTGAACGCCCAGATCAGCGCCTATCCGCGCGGCCTCTAAGTCCTACTTCCTCCTGACGTGACCCCCTGAAATCGGTCCACCTGACCGATTTCAGGGGGTCACGTTACGGCGGGAGTGCCTGGACTGGGTCTTGATCTTCGGGCGCCGGCACCTCGAGGAGGTGCTTCGTGTCTATGTGGCCCGTTACGGCCATCGTTCTCACCGCGGGCTCGACCTGGGGGCAGCGCTCGCCGCACCTGCACCGGCTCAATCGGTCAGTCCAGTACTGCCCTCAGGGTCCGTCGGCGTGTTCGTCACAGGCTTTGACGGCCCACCGCTCACTCTTCGGGTTCACGAAGACCCAGTGCCACCGGGGTGGAATCGGACAGCGCATGGGATAGTCACCCCGTTTGTGGTCTTGCACCATGCGAAAGCAAAGGCCTGGCGTGGGCCAGGCGACGTTGGCGACTTGGGCCACGGTGGTGATCGTCGCTCAGTGAGGATCGTGTCGTTTGTCTGACTTCACGATGCTGGGGATCCGGGTGCGGCGGTCAGCGCAGGCTGCTCGCGCCAACAGTCGTGACCTTGTCTGTTGGTCCCACCGAGTGAGAGATTGAAGGACGGGTCGGCTCTGGGGGTGGCTGGAGACAGCCTCAGGAGACCAGTACGAGGACGGGGGGGTTGCAGTGGTCACCGCACCGCGAGCAGCTCGAGCCCTTGGAGGGCTGCGCAACGCTGTCGCCGAACGGCAACCACGTCACTGCCCGGTCCACGCAAGAGCGAGGTGTGGCCGTGAGCGTAGAGGTACAACCGAATGAGCGGCCTACGAGCACCCGCTCGGCAACTGGTTCGGGGGGGGGAACGGGCGGGTTCGGATCGTGGATAGCAAACCGCGAGCTGCCCCACTACCCGAAGCCCGCCGCACGGTACTTCTACCTGGCAATGGTGGTCGTCGCCTCCATCGTCCTCTGGTACCAGTACTTCCTCCCGCCGAGCGTGGGGCAGATCGTGATCGTCAAGTTCCACATGTCGTTTCGTTTCTTCATATTCACGATCATCGTGTCCAACCTGGCCGGTATGGTCGCCGCCGTGGTCGGCCAGATCACCGACCGCATCGGCCGCTGCTGGGTGGTGATCATCGGCCTCGGGGTGGTGGCGCTGCTCCAGCTCTTCGTGTGGCCGAATGTCGACAGCAAGCTGACGCTCACCATTGTGGTCGGTGCTGTTGGCCTGTTCGAAGGGGTCATCCTGGTGGCCACCCCGGCGCTGATGCGCGACTTCTCACCCCAGCTCGGGCGGGCCTCTGCCATGGGGTTCTGGACGCTCGGCCCGGTGGCAGGTCTGCTCGTGGCCACCGAGCTCGCCGCCCACACGCTGGGTGCCACGTCGGGCGACTGGCAGCGCGAGTTCATGATCTCGGGCGTGATCGGCCTCGTCATCTTCGGCGTCGCCCTGCTGTTCTTACGTGAGCTGTCGCCGCAGATCCGCGACCAGCTCATGGTCAGCGAGCGCGACCGGGTTCTGGTCGAGCTGAAGGCCAAGGGCCTCGATGTTGAGTCGGCGCTCGCCAAGCCCTGGCGCCAGATGGCTCGCTTCGACGTCGTCATCTCCGCTGTCGCGGTGAGCGTGATGCTCGTCTTTTTCTACACCGCCTCGGGCACTTTCCCGGGCGCATACTTCGTGACGGTGTTCGACAAGGCAACGAACTGGTCTTCTGTGCCCCAGGCCAACGCCCTTGCCACCTGGATGTGGGGGGCCGACTGCATAGGCCTGGTCGTGTGCGGGATCCTGAGCGACTTGCTGCGGGTGCGCAAGCCCTTCATGATCGCCGGGGCTGTCGGCATGCTGGTCTTCATCCCCGTGCTGATCTCGCACACGGGACATGTGACCTCGGGCTACTACACGGTCGCGTGGATCTGCTCGGTCATCTTCTTCTTCCAGGCCATGGCGTACTCGACCTGGATGGCGAGCTTCACCGAGACCGCCGAGGCCCACAACCCGGCTCTCATCGCGACCGGGCTGTCCATCTGGGGTGGCCTTACCCGCCTTACGGTCGCGGTCATCTACATTTTCATACCGTTCTTGATCACCTCGGCTGGCACGGCGGCCGACAACGCGTACCGCCCCATGCCACAAGGCAATGTCGTCGCCATTCAGGACATCGTGGCTGGCAAGATGCCCAAGCTCTCGGACGTCAACGCGACGGGTCCTGCTACGCAGATCGCGAACGTCTCGCCGCCAGGCAGGATCATCGCGAACACATACCCGCACCTGGTCGCCCTCGTCCAGGCCTACCCGCAGGCGTTCGCGCAGGCGGCGAAGTACCCCGGGACGACCATCCTTACCAAGGACCCCGCGCTGTACACCGAGATCCTGGGCTACGCCCATGGAAGCATCACCACGCTGCAAAACATCCAGAAGATATCGCCCGACCTCCAGTTCCTGAGTAGGTACCAGGTCCAATTGACGCGCTTGACCACGACGGAGACCACTGCGCCACGCGAGTGGCAGCACTGGCTGTGGGTCTGTTTCGCGTGTATAGCCTTCTTCATCCCGTGCGTGTTCGTGATGAAGGGCCGCTGGAGCCCACGCCGTGCACGCCGCGACGAGCGCGAGCACAACGCGTTCGTCGCAGCAGAGCTGACGAAGCTCCGCGGCGAGATGGCGCCCAGCGGGACTGGGGACATCCCAACGCCAGCGCCAGGGTAACCGGCTCGCCCTCGGGGCCTCCGCTACCGAGTAGCTAGCCTGCGCCTGTGTCCCACTACAACGCGCAACGTCCGCAGCGCGGCGTCGGTCTCGCCGTACCCGTCACGACCCACTCCTCGGGCGTCCCTGCTCTCCCTGCGCACGTTGAACGCCGGGACATCCTCGGGGGTCTGATCCATGAGTATCACCAAGCGGCTGCGTAATCGTCTCGGTCCAGCACTCAGCCTGGGCATCGCAATGGCCGTTCATGCAGCGTCTGGTCGGCGCGAACGACGACTAGACGGGACTGCTTCGCCGTCCTATAGCGCGTGACCCCGGTCGTTGCCTAAAGCAGCGGGTCGATTGCCCGGACACGTAACTCGCCCCGAAACCACTCGTCTGCAGGCATCGGACTCGACCGACATTTTGGTGTCCTTCACCAGGTAGTCCGTCCCACATCGTGGCGCGTGTCAGGCGCGATGCGGGGTTCGGTCACGATGTGGTCTCCGGCTGTGGAGTTGTAAGCGGCGCATTCTCGATGCGAGCGATGCGAAGAGCTTCTTCCAGGCCGCTGCGAGCATTCATGTCAATGACGTATTGGATGATCATCCGCATAGGAAGGACAGCGCTGACCCAACGCGGCGCACACACTCGCCGTGATCGCCGCGCAAGTCCGACTTCCAGCGCGTCTATGGCGACGGATATCGGCGCCGCTGTCGTGAAGGGACCGTTGTTGCCGGAAAACCTCGATGCCGCGACGGTTTGCATTCCGCGACGGACCATGTCCGTGTCGATCTCCCCGAAATACGCGACCCCGACTCGCGCTCCGGTCGGTCGGATTTCAATGCGCATACTGTCGGCTAAGGCTTCGATCGCTGCTTTCGAGGCACAGTAGGCTGACATCAGAGGAAGGTGTAGGGCGGCAGCTACAGAGGAAGTGACGAGCGCATATCCGTTCTTATGGCTGATGTGCGGACCTGCCGCTCGCAACGTGTAGTAGACGCCAAGAGTATTGACAGCAAGCGTGCGTTCCATGATCGCGGAATCGCCGTCGATGACTGTCATTTGCGCACCGATGCCCGCGTTCGCAACAACGATATCGAGACCGCCGAGATTGTCGACCAAGTCGTTGACCGCTTTCTCGACGTGTTGACGATCTGCGACATCGCACTCCCGCCATGGTGCTTCTCCGCAGTCCGAGGCGACGTCGGACAGCAGGTCCGGTTCCAAGCCGGCGAGAGCCACCAGGGCACCGCGCTCGTGGAGACGGCGAGCAAGCGCAGAGCCGATCCCTCGCGCCGCGCCGGTGATGAGGACTCTTCTTCCTGAAAGATTCGGGAGGGTTGCTCGTCTCATGCATCGAAGGATGCCATCGACAGACGCCAGTGTCTATCGAGTGTCTATAGATCAAGTCCAAGATGGCGTGACTAGATGCGACTTGATCACTTCCTCAGGAGGCTGAGTTGAACAGCAGCGACGCGATCCACATGATTGGCACCCAATGGATCGACAAGCGACTCGTTGATTTCACAGTGTCGTGAAAGGCGCCAATAGCTAGCGCGGCCGCTCGAAACACCCCACCAGCTGGTCGCGCGCCAGCCAGTTGGGCTCCGGGTAGAGCCGACAGTACATGGCGTCGCGCATCAGCTTCTCGACCCCCGTCTCGCACATGTAACCGGCGCCACCGAACACCTGCACCGCGTCAGTGGTCACTGCCACCGCGGCATCGGAGGCCAGTACCTTGGCGGCGAGGGCTCGCCCGTCGTCGCCAGCCAGCCAGGCCCCCGACATCGCGACGGGCCCGACGCCCTCGAGGTGGGCGGCCATGCCGGCCAGGAGGTCGCGGACCGCGCCGTGCTCGATGATCGGCACGCCGCCCTGGTGACGTGAATGGGCATAGTCGAGGGCCAGTTCCCACGCTCGCCTGGCGATCCCCCGGGCAACGACCGCCACCCCTGCCCGCACGAGCCGAGTGGTCTCGGCGCCGGGTCCCACCGGGTGCGGGACGGGGGTCGCCACCGCGTTGTGGACGCCGTCGAGCACGAGCGTCGCCGCCGGCGCGGCCCGCCACCCCATCTGGGAGGGATCGGGCTGGATCGTCAGCCCAGGCGCCGTCGGGCGCAGACCAAGAGCGGCCGAGCCGAGACAGGGCGCGAGAATGGCGACGCCGTCCGCACCCAGGGCGCCTGGCACAAAGGGGATCCTGCCGGAGACACGTGCGGAACCCGTCATGACACCGAGAGCGAGGGGCGGGGCCTGGGGCGCGAGGGCCACGGACCACCGCTCACCGTCGGCCACCGCAGCGACGGCCTCCGCGGGGAGCGCCGCCAGCGCGACATTGTGCAGGAGCACGGCGATGGCCAGGCCGGCGTCTCCCGCCGCCATCTCCTCGACCATCGCGAGGAGCTCGGCCGGACCGAGCCCGGCACCGCCGAGCTTGTCGTCCAGCAGGACCCGGTCGAGCCCGATGGCGCAGGCCGAGGCCCAGCAGTGGGCGAACGTCTCGCGGTCGCTGGCATCGAGGGCGGCAGCGCCGGGCGTCACCTCCCGCCGGGTGAGGTCGCGTACGGCCCCCACCATCTCGTCATGAAGGTCGGTTGTCGTCGCGCTCATGGCTGTCTTCCCACCAGGTCGCGCCGACTTAGCGGCAGCGCCTGCATGGTTTCGCCCCGTGACAGCCCCCGGTACACGGTCAGGCGGTTCAGCTGGTTGGTGCCCTCGTAGATCTGGGTCAGCTTGGCGTCCCGCCACAGCTTCTCAAGCTCGGCCCGGATGTCGCCGCTGTCGAGCCCAGCCAACTCGAGGGCCAAGCCGGTCACGCTCACCGCGACATCGGCCGCGTGGGCCTTGGCCAACGAGGAGAGTGCCAGCGAGCGGGTGACCGCCCGATTCGTCATGGTGCGGTGCAACAGGGCGACAGTCGCCTGGCCTGCCCGGGGGGAGGTGATCCACCGCCGTACGCGGGGCACCCGCCGCGCCGCCGGGGGTACTAGCCCCATGGCCCGGACGAGGGGGTGGCGCAGGGCGGGGCTGATCATGACGTCGAGCTCGGTGGCCGCGTCGAGGTAGCTCTGACGGGCGAGGTGGATCTCCTCCTCCATGCGAGCCAGCGCCAGCTGGACCTGCTGGCGGCCGAGCAGGGCCGGCTCATGTTCCAGCCAGGTGAGGACGCGGTCGTAGGCGCCGCGGGCGATACCGGTCGCGATGGCGGCCACCGCCGGTCGGGACGCGGCCAGAACGAGGTACGTGGTCGGCATGCCGTCGCCGGGGCGGCCCACGACCAGGTCGTCGGGCACGAAGACGTCGTCGAAGACGAGCTCGGCCGCGGGGCAGGCCCGCTGGCCCATCTTGTGCTCGACCCGGCCCACGGAGAAGCCCTCACTGCGGGCGTCGACGAGGAAGCACGTCCAGGTCTCCGCCGGCCGTTGCGGGTCGAACGGCATGCACACGGTGATCCACTCGGCCAGGCTCCCGTTGGAGATGAAGCGTTTGGTTCCCGTGAGCCTCCACCCGCCGGTGACAGGCCTCGCCTGGCTGGTGATCCGGCCCCGCCGCATGAGGTCGGCCTCTTCCACGTCGGTCCCGGCGTCCGGCTCAGTGACCGCGCAGGCCATCAGCACCGGCCGGCCCTGGCGCTCGGCGACGGCGATGTCGCGGAGCACGCCGTCCCAGTGGGTCACGCCGGTGGCGAGCAGGGGCAGCAGGCCGAGGCCATGGGCACCGAAGATGTTGCCCACACCGGGGCACGCGGCACACAGCTCCTCCAGAGCCACGCACATCTCCCGGGCCAGGCCGCCCTGCCCGCTCGCGGCGGTTGGGATTGCCAGGCTGAGCAGACCATGCTCGCAGCCGGCCCGGATGAGATCCCAGTCGACATAGCGGGGGTCGGCGGCGGCGCGCCGGTCGATCTCAAGGGCAAGGGGCTGCACGTGCTGCTGAGCGAAGGCGCGGGCTCGTTCCCTTACGTCCCCGAGCACCCGGACGGTCGACCGGTCCCCAGCGCGGAAGCGGGGGAACGCCTCCACCAGCGATCGAGACGCAGATGCGGTGCCGCTGGCCCCGCGTTCAGACATGGCTCCGCACCGAGGCGGGGCCGTCGGCCACCACGGTCGGCTCGGAGATCGTCGCCCCTCGCAGCGCCCGGGCGAGCAAGGGGAGCGTGTGGTGGTCCGGCCCGTACAGGATCCCCTCGAAACGGTTTAGCTGCTGGACATGGACGGCACGCCTCGACACCAGCAACCGGGCCAGCTCCCGGGCGATCGGGTGATGCTCGCCGAGAGTCAACGACACCACGCCCGGCCGGGAGGTGTGTCCCGCCTCCAGGGTGTTGATCTTGAACTCCGAGCTCTGGGGCTGGCCGTCCATCCAGAGATGGCTGAAGAGCTGTATGCGCTCGGGGCCGAGAGCAAGGAGCGGCTTGCTCTCCAGGGTCAGGATGTGTTCGCCGTCCTCAGCGAGACGGCATGTGCGGCGCCCGGCCAGCTCGGTGAAGTCGATAGAGGCCAGGAACTTCGGGTAATTAAAGAACTCCACCCCACCGAGCCGGGCGATCTCGGTGGTGACCGGCAGGTGTTGGACCCAGGCGTGGAACTGGCGGCGTCGCAGCGCGGTGAGCAGTGCCCGGCCGGGCAGGTTGACGCTGGCGCTGGGCTCGCAGAGCGGCACCGAGATGGCCAGCTCGTTGTAGGGGCCGATATCGGTGTCGCGGTACTCGAAGGCGCTGACGGTGACCGCCCCCAGGCCAGGCGCCAGCCGCGCCGGCACGAACCTGGGATCCGGGAGGAGTCGGCGGAGCTCGGCGTAGCGGGCCAGGAAGACCGCCGTCGTGGCGGTGCCGTCGTAGTAGAAGATCGGAACCTTCATCAGCTGACCACGGAACTCGACGTCGAGTTGGCCGACCGAATCGAAGAAGGAGGAACCCCGCATGGCGCACCTTCCCTGAGATCCTCGGCGGGGCCCAAGGCCCTCGCGAGTGCTATTGAGTCTGTCTCAACAAGACTAACCCCGTAAGGTCCGAATACCCGATGCGCTTCTCACGCGGCGAGTTGGTACTCGTAGATCAATCCTCCGAGCCGGTCGTGCCGACGTATAGATCGCGGGTGGTCTTGCGCGGGCTGTGGACGCACTGTCACCGGCAGAGAAGAGTGCTTGCGCCACCGAGACTTCTTGGGACAATCCCTGGTCCTATCGTCTTGGCCCTACAACGGTCATCGCTCTCACCGCGGCCTCAACCTGCTGGCGCCGCTCTCCGCACTTGTCTCGACACCCGTCTGCCGGTCTAGTAATACCCTCAGGGTCCGTCGGCGGGATCGGCTCGACGGCCAGCTCTACTCGAGCCTTTTGCCGCAGGAGCTTCGCGACCTGCCTGTGCCACCGCGCGGGGCGAGTGAAGAAGAGAAACTCGCCTACGAGGCCAAGTTCAACCTGCGCGCGCTCTGGCGCATGGTCCGCCACGCAGCCCCTGATGATGACGGAGCGACCCGCTAGCGTTGCCCTTTCTGTGCCGGGATGCTCCGGTCGCGCAAGTTCCCGACGACCATGCGATAGGCGAAGACGCTACCTCTCGTTTCGGTCGACGAGGGCTGTGAACGCTGCTGCTCGGGGATCCTGACCGCGATGCCCACAGAGTTGCCGTGGTGGCAGCGAATCTCGTTCGGGACAACGGCGTGGCGCATGTCAATGGGGCGCCGCGGGCCGAGGAGCAAGCCAAGCCCAATCTGTCCAAGCGGCGTCGGGGCACCTGGCGCGACATCATCGAGCCCTCGAGCGACAACGAGGGAACCGCGAGCACAGCGGACACCGAAAGCCCACCCCCTTAAGCCAACCAGGATCGAAGCACCAGCCGGCCGTCTACGACGGTCGGCTTTGTCGCGTCTCTGCGACCGTCCTACCTGAGCCCTCACGCGGAACCGCCGGCCCGAGGGCCGGCGGATCGCACTTCAGGGGTGGCAAGCGAGCAAATCAGCCTCGCTGCCACCTGCAAGAAGGGATTTCGTGAACACGGTACGCCGCATTACGCGAACATCCCATGGTGGTGGTAGCAAACGGCTCAACGCAGCAAGGATCGCTCGGTCTGCTGGTCGGTATCTCACACGTGCGTGGAGCTGACGTTCGAGGATGCGTACTTGGTGCCCTACACCTTGCGCCGTGGGCGTCTTGAAGCCCTCCCAAGATGGATACCCGAACTTCGCCCAGCCTTGCAGGCTCTATAGCCGCGCTCACCCCCAGCGGCGCTGCTCGAGCCAAGCGGTTCATCCACTCCCGGCAGATGCCTCGGGTACGTGGCCGGCCGAAACATGTCCCTCCATCCACTCGAGCGCGACGAGCAGCTTGGGTACCTCGATCCCCCGAGCGAAGAGCGACCGGATGACCGCTGCATGTCCTGCCCTCGAGTCGTGACGCCAGAACAGCACCACCAGGTCGGCAGCGCCTGCCTGCACGCGCAGCTCGTGCCCTGGCTCCCCGCTCACGACCTTCAGCACGTCGGGCGCTGCACCGTGTCGTCGGCGCAGCTCGTCGAACCATGCCGCGGCATGGTGTCCCGACCCCTCCCACATCCGGGGCATGTTGTCTTCGGTCATGACGTGGAGCATGGTGACATGGACGCCGACTCGCGTGAACCTTCGGTATAGCGCTCGCGTCTCCGCGGCAACCTCCTCACTCCCGTCGGATGGAATCAGCACACGGCGCATGCGGGCAACCACCCCTCGCGCCTTCCCCGCCCTGTCCGGCATTGCACCCGCATGATGCCTGGCAGGGAGCACGAGCAATGGCCCCGAAACCGACGATGCCATTGCGAGCAGCTTCTCGATGGCCTTCTCACTACCCTCTTCACGAGCCACCAACTCTGGTGCGGGCACGAGCTCGAGCGCGCGTGCGACGTCAGTCACGAGGAGCTCGAAGTCCTCCAGGTCCTCTGCGGCCGCGGCCACCACTACCAAGGGCTGGCTGACCTCTTGATTCTTGGAACTCATCGAAGGACCTCCTTCCCTCGGCCTTGCGACAGGGGGCGAGATGCTTCACGCTCGACCCAGGCCTCCGGCGGTCTCACCACCACTGGCTCTCCGTCACCCAGCCTGACTTTCAGGGGCGTGGAGCAGGCCACGTGAATCGCGTCGCTTCGACACCGCAGGCAGATCCGGCGACCGTGCCAGCGCAACTTGAGGCGCAGCTCGCGCCATTGGGTTGGGATATGCGGGTCGAGCACGAGCGCCTCGGCATCGGGGCTGCTGACGCGCACGCCGGCGAACCCTAAGACGAAGGCCTGCCAGAGCCCGCCCAACGCGGCCAGGTGGAGTCCTCCAGCCGTGGTGCCGGTCACGTCGTCGAGATCGATGTTCTGTGTGAGATCCAAGAACGACAGCGCTTCGTCCAGGCGTCCTTCGCGCGCCAACACAGAGGCGTAGACCGCTGGGGACAGCGAGCTTCCGTGCGCGGTCCTCAGCAAGTAGAAGTCGAGGTCGCGCTCGAGCGTTCCCGGACGCAGCGCATCGGGGATCATGTGGTGCGCCATTAGGACGTCTGCTTGCTTGATGATCTGTGAGCGCGCCACGCCGTCATGGCCGAGCAATAGGTCCGCTGCCACCGGCACCGGTCCAAGTTCGCTCACGAAGATGGGCTGCAAGTCGTCGTAGCCAGCGAACTGCTCGTGACGACCGGTTCCCGGGTCGTACCCGTCGAACAGCGCTTCGGAGAGCCCCCGCCACTGGATGGCTTCGTCGAGCTCCGACGCCGCTCCGGTGCGCTCTACGAGCTCGGCGGCACGGGCCAGGTTCCACGCTGCCATCTGGTTCGTGAAGGCGTTGTCGTTGACGTTCTCGTGGTACTCGTCGGGGCCTGTCACACTCTCGATGTGCCCGACACCTGCGTTGTCGAGGCGCGCCCGGCTCGCCCAGTACCGCGCGGTCTCGACGAGAAGGGGCCGACCCGGGCCCTCCAGAAATCGCCAGCGACCTGACCACGAGGCGAGCTGCCACGCCGCCCACGCGACATCGGCCGTGATGTGCTCCTCGAGCTCGCCAGTGCGGATCGGGACGATCTCACCGTGCTGGTTGACCCCGCTCTTGGGCGTCACGTCGCGGCCATCGTGCGCAGATTCCCATGGGAAGCGCGCCCCGCGCCGCCCGAGCGTAGACGCCGCTTCGATTGCGGATGGGACACGGCGAATGCGGTACTCGAGCATCGCGCGCGCCGCTCTTGGATGGGTC
>Ga0187864_10001188_pt1 | contig 25969 bp, 18 predicted proteins | sample June2016WEW_11_4_FD_132985 | JGI IMG/M metagenome (GOLD analysis project Ga0187864, IMG submission 132985) | Peatland microbial communities from SPRUCE experiment site at the Marcell Experimental Forest, Minnesota, USA - June2016WEW_11_40 | ecosystem: Environmental > Terrestrial > Soil >...
GCGGAGACAGAGAATTTCTCTACAGGGTGATTTATTCAAGGCTTGGGAAATCGCGCTTTTTCGGGCAACTGGAGATGGCTGCCGCTTTTGAGAGGGCCATCAGGCGGGCAGGTCTCCCGGCGGCTTTCAGCAAAGGCCACCATCCGCATCCGAAGATTTCATTCGGCGAGGCCTTGCCGCTCGGAATGGAGACCATAGTTGCCGAGGCTTACGTCGCGCTGAGCGCAGATATGGAACCTGCGCTGATTCGCGAGCGCCTGGACCGGCAATGCAATGGTGTGATCAAAATCAGTATGGTCAGCCGGGTCGATAAAAAACCGGTCTCCGGCCTTCCGTGCAGGGGCGTTTACCATGTCTCGGGACTCAATCCCTTCGTTGTGCGTCATCTTCTTGATACATGGCCGAAGTGCGGTGACAATTTGCTGACCAAGAAGACTAAAAAGGGCCAGGTAACGGCTCGTCTTGGAAATATACTTCTCGATATGCGAAAAGCCGGAGAAAGCTCCCTGGAAATGGATATTTACGAAACACCGGTTTTATGCTTCAGGCCGAAGGCGATTCTTGAAAATCTGGCAGGCGCTCAAGCACGGAGTCTGGAAAATTGCTTGGTCTGCAAAATTGGCTCATACCGCATGCAATTCCTGCAGGGGAACGACAATGTCGGCAGAACTAATCATTAATAGCAATCCATTTGAAACCCGTGTAGCGCTGGTCGAAAACGGGCAAGTCGCTGAACTCTATGTTGAAAGGAGCTCAGACCGGGGGATTGCCGGAAACATCTACAAGGGGCGGGTCGTACGGGTCCTGCCGGGCATGCAGGCAGCCTTTGTGGACATCGGTCTCGAGAAAGCGGCTTTTTTGTATGTTAGCGATATTTATAGGCCAATGGGTGAAATAGAACAGCTTTTTATCTCATCCTGCGAACACGAAGCCGCTGACGCCAAACCAAACGGGGCTATTGAAAATGCCGGGTGCGAATATGGTGAACCGGACTTTCGCCATGCCTATAACGGCATTCCCATTGAGGATCGGCTTCAGGAGGGGCAGGAGATTCTTGTGCAAGTAGCCAAGGAGCCCATCGGAAGCAAGGGGGCCAGGATAACGACTCATATAACACTGCCCGGCAGGAACCTCGTTTTCATGCCAACGATGGATCGGGTGGGCGTTTCCCGCAGAATTGAGGACGAAACCGAGCGCAAGCGCCTCCGCGAGATAATGTGCGAAATAAAACCGCCTTACCGCGGTTTTATCGTTCGCACGGCGGCCGAGGACGCTGAAAGAGAAAAGCTCCAGTCGGAGTCCGACTTCGTGGCCAAACTTTGGCAAACGATTCAGCGCAGGTCCGAAAACGCTCCTGTGCCTTCCCTGATCTATCAGGAGCTGGATATAACCCTTCGTGCGGTTCGCGACCTTTTCACCAAGGAAGTCGACCGGCTCGTAATCGACTCTGAGGCCGAGTACCGAAAAATTCTGAATTTTACCGAGACCTTCATGCCCTCACTTCAGAATGAGGTGGAACTGCACGAAGGCGATGAACCAGTTTTTGACGCCTACGGGATTGAAATGGAGATCCAGAGGGCGTTGAGCAAGAAAATATGGCTCAAATCGGGCGGATACATCGTGATAGAATCTACCGAGGCGCTTACGGCGATAGACGTAAACACAGGCAGGTATGTCGGCAAACGCAACCTGGAAGAGACAATCCTTAAGACGAACCTGGAAGCCGTAAAAGAGATCGCTTACCAGTTGAGGCTTCGGAACCTTGGCGGGATCATTATCATCGACTTTATAGATATGGAGAAAGAAGCCAACCGGGAGAAGGTCTGGAATGCACTGCGGGACGCCACATACAAGGACAAAAGCAAGTCCAACATCCTGCGAATGTCTGATCTCGGTCTGATCGAGATGACGAGAAAGCGCACCAAGGAAAGCATTGGACAGGTGCTCTGCGAGCCATGCTTTTACTGTGATGGTGAAGGATACCTCAAATCCAAGCAGACCATATGTTATGAAGTTCTGAGGGACCTGGAGCGGCAGAGAAAGGATTTTTACGGCAGAAAAGTCCTCGTTATGGCGCATCCGGAGGTTGCCGCCATGTTTTACGACGAAGAACGGGCGGCTCTCGAACGGGTCGAGGAGACATTGCACGCGCTTGTCTCAGTCAAAGCGGACCTAAACCTCCACCTCGAAAATTACGACATTGCGCTGCTGGACAGTGAATGATCCGATGAATTGGAATATATCGAACAATCTGTATAGGGAAGCCTGCAAATTGATACCTGGAGGCGTGAACAGCCCGGTTCGCTCCGGCAGGGCGGTGGGCTTCGAACCTCTCTTTATAAAAAGTGCCAACGGGTGCCGGATCACCGACGAAGACGGCAACGTCTATATCGACTACGTAGGATCATGGGGACCTCTTATCCTTGGCCATTCGCATCCTGAGGTTGTGGCTGCCTTGAGAGCGGTTGTCGACAGGGGCACCTCCTACGGGATTCCAACTCGACTCGAGATTGAGATGGCCAGGAAAGTGGTGGAGATGGTCCCGGCCATAGACATGGTCAGGATGGTAAATTCGGGGACCGAGGCTGCCATGAGCGCCATCAGGCTTGCGCGGGGATATACCGGGCGAAAAAAGATCATAAAATTCAACGGCTGCTATCACGGCCATGCAGACTCGCTTCTCGTCAAGTCCGGCTCCGGCCTTATGACTTTCGGTATTCCTGGGACTCCCGGGGTCCCCGAGGAAATCGTCCAGCACACGATCTCGCTGCCTTACAATGACCTGGAGGCGGTGCGTCAAGCCATGGAGAGCGTGGGGGAAGAGGTTGCCGCGATTATTGTTGAGCCTGTGGCGGCAAACATGGGGGTCGTGCTGCCCCGAGCCGGATATCTCGATGGGCTGAGGCGAATTTGCACCGAGCGCGGATCGCTGCTTATTTTTGATGAAGTGATCACTGGTTTCAGGATAGCCCCCGGCGGCGCACAGCAGTTTTTCGGGGTTATGCCCGATCTGACCTGCCTTGGGAAAATTATTGGCGGCGGGCTTCCGGTCGGCGCATATGGAGGCAAAAAAGAGATAATGGAGCATGTAGCCCCTGTTGGTGTCGTTTACCAGGCTGGCACTCTTTCCGGGAACCCCCTGGCCATGAGCGCGGGGTTGTCGATGCTCAACGTGCTCAGCCGCGGTGGGATTTACGAGCAAATTGAGACAAGTAACAAGTACCTGTGCGCGGGGCTGCAGGAAGCGGCCGACTCGGCAGGTGTCCCAATAACGCTCAACAGAATTGCCTCGCTTGGGTGCGGATTCTTTACCAAAGGGCCGGTTATCGATCTGGAAAGCGCAGCCAAATCCGATACCCAAACTTATGCTATCTTCTTCCGTGAAATGCTCAAAAGGGGCGTTTACCTTGCCCCCTCCCAGTTCGAAGCCTTCTTTGTCAGCGCGGCTCATGAAAAGGAGGATATAGACCGCACGATCCAGGCTGCATTCGATGCTCTGAAGGTTGTCGGGCAAAATAGCCCATCGGGTGGATAGAAAAAGGTTTGACTGAAAAGCGCTTGTGTGGTAGTACCCCGCGTGAACAACTGCACAAAAATACAATGAAAAAAGAAGGTAAGAAAACACTCATGCAGGCCGTCATGGCCAGTACTATCGGATACCAGGTGGCTTTTGCGCCCTTTATAGGGATTGCGATTGGAGTTTTCCTGGATTCGAAGCTAGGGACCTTTCCATATCTGACGGTTGTGTTCCTGATCGTCGGAATAACTGCGGGCGGCCTGAATTATTACCGTTTCGCAAAGCAGCAGCAGGAAGAGGACAAGGATCAAAAGAGATAGTGCGTGAAGCTGTCGAGAGCGAAAAGCTCCTGCGGCGAATTGAGCTGGTTTCAGCAATTTTGCTGTTAGCATTTACATTTGCCGCTCTGGTTTGGTTTTCATGGAAATGCGCCTCGGGAGTTTTTCTGGGGGGCAGTATCGTCATTTTAAGTTTCCAGGTCCTCAAATGGCAACTCAGGCGCGCGCTCCAGAAACCTGGGAAGCTTCCCAGCAAGGCGGGCCTTTTTGTAAGCTATTACATTCGTTTTTTGGCGACGCTTGTTCTGGTCTTCTTAGGGCTGTATCTGGGATGGGCCACACCTTTTCCATTTCTGGTCGGCCTTTCCACTATGGTTTTGAGCATCGTTTTGGTTGGGGCATTTGAATATTTTATGATGAAAAAGGGAGAGAGTTAAGCTTATGGAACATCCTATCCTTTTCATAAACCTTCTTCTGGAGAAACTGGGTATCCATGTGCCTGCCCAACCCCATAGTCTTGCAGACTTTTTGCTGCAGCCACACGTTACCTACACGTGGGTAATCATGTTGTTGCTGGTGTGTTTGAGCGCTCTTGCCGCTCGCAGCCTCAAAATGGTTCCCGAGGGTGGACAGAATTTCTTCGAACTGGTGGTAACGGGCATTGAAGATTTCATGATCAGCGTCACTGGCGAGGAAGGCCGCTTCATGTTTCCACTCATTGCGAGCCTGGGGTTTTTTATCCTTTGCAGCAACTACCTGGGAGTGATTCCGGGATTTGCTTCACCTACGGCCAATATCAATACCACGGCTGCGTGTGCGCTGATTGTCGTCTTCATGACCCACGTTCTGGGAGTCAAATTCCATGGGGTCAAATACATCAAACATTTCATGGGGCCTGTGTGGTGGCTCACACCGCTTATCTTTCCCATAGAGATAGTCAGTCACCTCTCGAGGATCCTCAGTCTGTCGATCCGTCTTTTCGGAAACATATTTGGTGAAGAACTGGTCCTAAGCATCCTCTTCTTCCTGGCAGGGCTCTACCTCGCGCCCGTGCCGATGATGATGCTCGGCCTTTTTACCGGCTTAGTCCAGGCTTTCATTTTCTGCCTGCTCTCGATGATGTACTTTGCCGGCGCAATAGAGCACGCCCACTAAACAGGCGAAAACTTGGTAACGAAGGCCACGTTCGCATATCATTTATTTATTCAACCAAAGACAAGGAGGGTTTGTTTCATGAAGAAAGTTGGATTTTTTACTATACTATTGGTCCTCGGTCTTTCCTGTGCGGCTTTCGCTGCTGACGGCGATGTAAAATCCTCGGCCATTGGGTTTTTCAGCTACGCAGCCCTTGCGGCCGGCTTGGCAATAGGCATTGCAGCCCAGGGATGCGGCATCGGCCAGGGTATAGCGGTAAGAGGCGCTGTGGAGGGTATCGCGCGCAATCCTGAGACCTCCGGTAAAGTTACGGTTACCATGCTGATCGGTCTGGCCATGATCGAGTCACTGTCGATTTACGCACTTGTTGTCGCACTGATCCTGATCTACGCACACCCGATTTCATCCTCGATCAGCGCTTTTGTGGGTCTGCCCAAGTAGAGCAGAAAGATTCGGATTTGAGCAGAGGGCAAGCGGCCGGACCGGGCGCCCTCTGCCTCATGCTCTGCGGCAGGCCTTTTTGGGATGCCTAGATGTGAATAAAATCACATACTTGGCTCGTGGTGCTCATTGTTTTTTGTCTCTGAGGTTATGAAGTGAAATTTGCCAAAATCCCTATGGCCACAATCGTCAGGCTCTCGATCTACATGCGCTTCCTTAAGGATCTGCTGGATAGTGACGTGGACGTCATATCCTCGGAGCGCCTGGCAAAGCAGTGCGGTGTGAATCCAGCCCAAATCCGGAAGGATCTGGCCTACTTTGGGGAATTTGGAGTCAGAGGGGTGGGATACAGGGTAAATGACCTTGTCAATCAGATCAAGGGCATTCTCGGGTTAAACCGCCCATGGAACCTCGCAATGGTGGGACTTGGCAATCTTGGATCGGCACTGGTGCGTCACGGGAATTTCGTAAAGCACGGGTACGTCTTCACGGCGGCTTTCGATGTCGATCCCCAGAAGGTGGGGAAAAGGCTCCCCAATGGGCTTGTGATAAATCATGTCAGCGAACTTGAAGATGTCGTAAAAGAGCGGGAAGTCCACGTGGGAATTATTGCTACTCCCCCCAGCGATGCCCAAAGCGTTGCCAATCAACTTGTGCTGGCAGGCATAAACGGAATTCTCAACTTCGCTTCCATACAGATCCAAGTCCCGGATTGCTGTCATGTTGAAAATGTGGACTTTACGATAAAGCTCGATTCAATTGCATATCATCTTTCGTTCGCAGATTGACAATACCCGGCCTGGTGATAATGAGGCGGGATGAACCCGCCTCCTGTCTCCAAAAGGCGGGGATTGCTCTCTGCCTTCCCGCACCCCCAAAAGTGATTTCCTCCCGCCTCAGGGCTTCCCGGGGAAGAAAGTGTGGCTGGCCCAGACGAGAATGCCTAGGAGTACGATGCCCAGAGCGATGCTCCATCCTATGAGCTTCTTTTCCACCGGGAGAAGAGGCTCCGATTGCATCGTTTTCAGTTCATCGGACAATTTGGATTGTTCATTTGCCATATCCACTCCTTTCGTTACGCTCGCTGGACACACCGTGCACAACAGGCATTGAAGACTGTTCATTTGCCATGTGGATTCGCCTCCTTATCCCACCAGTGGCGGTTTCACACCGTGGAAGAAGATCCATGAGATGAACAGTCCGATCCAGATGATGAACCCGAAAAGCGAGATCACATAAACTGCGGCCAGCTTGCCGATGCCCTCTTCCCATAGTTTCTTAAAATTCGACACCAGACCGATAGTGAAGAAGGTCAAGGTGAAAAAGATTCCCCGGAAGACGTTTGCTTGACTAGTGGCAGACTTTGCCCGCGCCATGATGTTCTTGGCTCCGTCAAGCTGTTGGTTCAGGCGCCCGAGCTGCGCTTTGTCCTTGGCGATCCTGTCTTTCAGCTCCCATGGGTGCTCTTTCACCCATTTCCTTACAGCGAGCTGCGCTTCGTCCTGGGCGATTTTGTCTTTCAGGCTCGCGTCGGCAGCCTCGTCCTGACCCAAGGCAAGCATTGCCTCCTGGGCTGTCACTTGGTTGGTCAGCGAGGAGACCTGATCGCCGATGGCGGTTAAACCCTTGGACGCCGGCACGCAGATCCAGAGGATTATGGCGAAAGTCACGACATAACCGATGACAAACTTGGGGAACCTCTCCCAGATCTGGGCCGGCCGGAACTTCTCGCCGGGCTTGCATTCGATCACCGAGCACCAGATGATGGCCAGAACAAAGGCCCATATACCTATAAAGACATCAATGAAAACTTTGACCGTCGTTGCGGCGCCCATGATCCAGCCTTCTTTATAGTTTACCCCTTCGACTGCGAGGGCCTTAGCGCGAACGAGCGAGTCCGCGACTGCTCCGGAAGCCACGGCCGCCCCGTCGGTCTTTACCGCCAGCCCCATCCATGCACCGGCTACCATGGGCTCGCGATAGAGGAAGTGCTCCGCGAAGAAGGGAAGCACAAGCAACTCCACAACGGCGAAGATCACAACGAGAGATGAAACCATGATTGGTACCACCGGTCTGGCCTTGATCGCAGCACCTGTGGCAATTGCAGCCGAGACGCCGCAGATCGATATGCCCGAAGCGAGGGGCGCAGCCCACTCTCTGCTGAATTTGAAATACTTCCGGGCGATGAAATAGACGAGCGCCCAGTAAATGAGATATGCCTCTACTATGGCGCAGAGGCCGCGGAACATTACCGCTGATGCGAGTCCGAGTTTTTCGGCGGCGGTGACGCCGAGAAAACCACCCAGTATTACGATGGCGGTCTTAATGTACCACTCCGGGCGGACAGCCTCCTTGATCGCCCCTGCAAAGGAGGGGAATAAGTTGCCTAAGATCAGACCGACTAGGAGGGCAACGATGAAGCCTGCCTCCGGCGTTAGCTTCAAAGACCAACTGATGCCGAACTTCTTTAAGTCGGGGGCGGCGGTCACCGATATGGGGGCCCAACTTCCGATGATCCAGCAAATGTAGCTGATCCAGAAAACGACTGTAAAACCGATGATAAATTTCTTGATGTTGGCCTTAAGTGCTACGGCGCCGACAGTCATGATGGCAGTTAGTACGATGTAGGTGACAATGAGTGCGCCCAGCCCGCCAAGACCTTTATATGTCGTGGACACTGGGTTCAGGGCCTTTTCGAGGCTGGTCCAAATCCCGGTGGTAACGCCCCAGCCCAAGATGTCCCATCCCACAAATACTCCCAGGCTCAGAACAAAAATGGTCAAACCTATCCATACAGCCAGCCAGTCTTCGCTTAATCCTCCTTTCTCGGGCTTACAGGTCTCCGGGGTATCGCATAAACCCTCAGTCAACTTATTCTCGTCAATTCTTTGCTCAGTCATAGAACAAACTCCTTTTCTATGTATGTTCCATAGTCAGAGAATCTTCGGGACAAACCTATTGCAAATCATACATCTTGGGTTTTGGACTGAAAACAATTTATTTTTCAAAAGTGGTTTTGACCGGAAAGGACCGAGCCGTGACCGGAAGGGTGTTGGGTCCCCCGGAATGCTGCCCGCCCTTATCCCGGCTGACTGGGGTCCGGGAGGTAAGCGAAGTTGCATGGCCCAAAGTGCCGGGAAACAGGCAACCGGTCCTCTACAGTCGGTTTTTAAAGGATTGCGAAAGAATTGTTGTCAATTAACTTACCAGCGGGGTAATAGTTACCGAGTATGAATTCGAGCGAACAGGCAAAGGCAGTTAACTTAAGTGAACTGAGCAACCTGTGGGGGCATCGATTGTGAGCAGATTTTACAATGTCAGGGCCGAACTTGGCAAAGCGCCCAAAAAATGGCTGATCACGGGGGTTGCCGGATTTATCGGCTCCAATCTTCTCGAAGCGCTGCTCGAGCTCGATCAGCCTGTGGTGGGGATGGATAATTTCATAACCGGCTATGCTCATAACCTCGAGGATGTTAAAAGGACGGTCGGTCCTGAGAAGTGGGGCAAATTCGAATTCATCCAGGGAGACATCCGCAATCCTGAAGACTGCCGCAGGGCGTGCTCGGGAGTCGATTACATACTCCATCAGGCCGCCCTTGGCAGTGTGCCTCGATCTATAGACGATCCGATCTCGACAAACATGTGCAATGTGGACGGCTTTCTGCAAATGCTCGTTGCGGGGATGGAGGCGCGTGTAAAAAGGTTCGTGTTCGCAAGCTCATCCTCTGTTTATGGCGACAGCGAAAAACTGCCCAAGGTGGAGGAAGAAACTGGATCGGTGCTCTCCCCTTATGCGGCTTCAAAACTGGTGAATGAGATTTACGCCGGAGTTTTTTCAAGAGTATACGATTTCAACTGGATTGGGCTGAGATATTTCAACGTATTCGGGAAGCGGCAGGACCCCAATGGCGCATACGCGGCTGTTATTCCACGCTGGATCGATGCCCTGGTCAATCGGAAAACCCCCGTCATAAATGGTGATGGCGAGACCAGCCGTGATTTCTGCTACGTTAAGGACGTGATACAGGCAAATATCCTGGCTGCCCTGTCCAACGGTCCCGAAGCTCTTGACAAGGTGTACAATATTGCCTGTGGGGATCGCACGACTCTCAACCAGTTGCTGGGGCTTATTAAAAACTCCCTTTGCTCTCATGTGCCCGAGGTAAGCGGCATATATCCCGAATACGGGCCCTTTCGCAAAGGCGATGTTCGGCACTCTCTTGCAGATATTTCACGGGCGAAGCAACTGCTTGGCTACGCACCGTTGTACAGTGTGGCCAGGGGCATGGAAGAGTTTATTCAATGGTGCGTCCAGGCGATGAAGTGAAGAAAAATATGAAGGAGAAAAGCTGTGAGCGACAGGTCGAAAAAGTTGGCGGATCGTCTGAATTCATTTAACGAGCAAGTAATCTCATTTGTTGCGAGCTGCACGGAAACCGACTGGCGAAAGATCGGCGCGGAGGAATGGCCGGTCGGGGTGACGGCGCGGCATATTGGAGCAAACCACTACTCTGCGGTGTCAGCGGCAAAAATGATCCTGAAAGGCGAGAAGTTCCCGGAGATGACCATGGCACAGATCACGGAAAACGCTAACCGTCATGCCAGGGAGCACGCCGAATGCTCGAAATCCGAGGTATTAGACATCCTTCGAGATCATGGCCGGAAGATCGTGGCGTTTGCAGGCGGCCTTGAAGATTCGGAACTTGACAAAACCGGCTATCTTCCAGCTTTGGGCAGCAACATCACAGTGGAGCAGTTCCTCGAAACCGTTGTACTGCAGTCTGCAAATGAGCATTTCCAAAGCATAAAGACGGCCACAGGCAAATGAGCCTCAAAGACGTGCCAAAAAAAACGGCTCAAATCGTGAAAAGGCCATAACATTTTAAGAACACGTCAGCCTTGCCTGGAATAGATGTCGGTGCGGCATCAAATTCTGAGGCCAGTAGCCAGCTTGGCAACTCGCACTTCGGGTACGTATTCAAGGACGATTCATCGCCGACCGGATTGCGCTACAGTATCAACTCCGCTGCATTGAGGTTCATTCCCAGAGAAGATTTGCAGAAAGAAGGGTACGGAATGTACTCACGCCTCTTTTCGTGTGATAAACTGAAAACGTGCTGATAACCTGTCAATGAGCGCGAGAAAACCCGCAACACCTCCGCGAGGTCCAGATACACTCCGGCGATTCTGTTCCACTTAACACACCATAATTTCCAGCCAATTTATTTGCAACGCAAGTTATCTCAGTGAGAATAGCTTTTTCACCAATCAAAATGGCTCACTTTCTGAGCGGCCCCGATAAAGGACCTTTTCTATGTTCGCCCGAAGTGTACTATGCTTAACTATGGAATACGTCTTGCCACTTTATAATGATAGTGGGACGTCTTGCCGGGGCTTCCCTGCTTTGCTATGGCGGGGCTGCGGACAGCATCGTGCAGGAGAGCAAAGACCGGGTTTACGCCGCCTTACAGAACCGTGGGTATCCGTTTCCTATGGAGCGGAGTACCGCAAACCTTGTCCCCGCTCATCTGAAGAAGGAAGAGGCGGGGTTTGACGTGCCGATTGCGGTGGGCATACTTTTTGCGATTACAACGCCCGGATCTTGTCTCAAGATGCCTGCAGTTCGAGGTTTTGGCAAGGAAGGTTTAGCATTAGGACCTCTCCACTTTTGGGATATTCTTCCATTGTGCATGGTGGCGGAAAGGTGTCCAAAGTATCCGAAAAACCTTGTAAAAACCTTATGCATAATCATATTGAGGGAACAGGGCGATGCTGGGAGTCTCCCCCTGCAATCAACCCCGGAACAGACCTTTCTCGCAGCGTTAAGAATCCAATGCCCGCACCACGTCCTGGGGATATGCCGAAAATACACAATCACTTGTTAGCCGGTGAAAAACTTTCTGGAGGTTTTGACTATGTCAGACACAAATGGCGAAAACCAACTTCGCCTCGCCAACACCGTGGAGGCGCTGCAAGAATCCGAGAAGCGCTACCGGCAGCTTTTTGAATCAGCCCGGGACGGTATCTTGATTCTCGATGCCGATACGGGCAAGGTGGTTGATGTCAATCCGTTCCTGTTGCAGTTACTCGGTTATTCTTACGACGCAATATGCGGGCAACATATCTGGGAACTCGGTGTATTCAAGGACATTGCCGCATCCAAGGACGCTTTCAAGGCGCTGCAAGATAAGGAATACATCCGTTACGAGGATCTGCCGCTGGAAACCCTCGATGGGCGGCCCATCGCCGTGGAGTTTGTCAGCAATGTTTACCTGGTGGACCATACCAGAGTCATCCAATGCAACATTCGCGACATCACCGAGCGCAAGCGGGCGAAGGATTCGCTGAGGGAAGACCAGGCCTTTCTGGCAACACTGCTCGACGCTATCCCGGCGCCGGTCTTCTACAAGGACATCGAGGGAAGGTACCTCGGATGCAACATGGCTTTTGAGGAGTTTTTCGGCAACACGCGTGATCAACTGATTGGCAAGAGCGTGTTCGACATCAGCCCGCGGAAGCTGGCGGAGGTATATCATGCGAAGGACGCCGAACTTCTGCAGAACCCGGGTACACAAATTTACGACTCGCAGGTTAAAGACGCCTTTGGGGCCTTGCATGACGTAGTCTTCCACAAGGCCACGTTCACGGACACCGGTGGCCGTGTCCTCGGGCTGATCGGCACGATTCTCGACATCACCGAGCACGCCAAACAAGCCCGAGAGATCAAACACCTCAACCGGCTTTACTTGGTGCTCAGCCGTGTAAGTCAGGCAGTGGTGCGGGCAACATCCCCCGAAACATTTCTAGAGCAAGCGTGCCGAGACATCGTTGAGGGGGGAGGTTTTCTGTTGTCCTGGATAGGCTATGTGGAACCCATAACCAACGCAGTCGTGCCGACAGCCTCCTGGGGCGGGATTAACGAGTATGTCCGGGGCATCACGGTCTATGCCGACAATCGCCCCGAGGGGCGTGGACCAACTGGCACATGCATTCGCGAACGTCATCCTTCTGTGTATAACGACTTCCTGCATGATCCGGAGACCCTTCCGTGGCGTGATCGAGCTGCGCCTTTTGGCATCGCCGCTTCTGCGGCATTTCCTATTGTAAGGGCGGGACGGGTGTGGGGCGCGTTGACAATTTATTCCGATGAGGTTGACCGTTTTGGCGACGAAGACGTGAAGCTGCTCGGAAAGGTTGCCGGCGACATCGGATTTGCCCTCGACAACCTGGACAGTAAATTGCGCCACGAGCAGGCCGAAAAGGAGCGGGCTCAGGTAGAAGCCCAGTTGCTGCAGGCTCAGAAGATGGAAGCACTTGGCACATTGGCTGGAGGAATTGCCCACGACTTTAATAACATCCTTGGGATTATCATGGGCTACACGGAACTGGCCAAGTGGGAATCGAGTGAAGGAAGTCCAGTGCAGGGCAAACTGGATGAGGTGATCAAGGCAGCCAAGCGGGCAAAGGAACTGGTGAAGCAGATCCTTGCATTCAGCCGCAGGACAGAGCAGCAACAGACACCCTTGCAGTTGGGGATAATCGTTAAAGAGGCATTGCAGGTTTTGCGGCCATCTTTGCCTTCAACCATAGAGATAAAGACGGAAGTGCTCAGCAAGGCGGCTGTGTTGGCCGATCCTACTCAAATGCACCAGGTGCTGATGAACCTTTGCACCAATGCCGCCTATGCTATGCAAGATCATGGCGGGGTGCTGCAGGTGAGATTGGCTGACGTCTTGCTTGAAGGCGAATCGACTCCATGCCGGGCGGGTTTGAAGCCGGGACTTTATGTCGAACTTACAGTCAGAGACACCGGATGCGGCATAGATCCTGCCATACTTAATTTGATCTTCGATCCCTTTTTCACCACCAAAGAACCGGGAAAAGGCACTGGGCTGGGCCTATCCGTGGTTCATGGAATTGTAAAGAGCCATGATGGGGAAATCGATGTGGAAAGTGAGCCGGGCAAGGGGACCAGGTTCACCGTACTCATCCCAGCTTTGAAGAGTGCGTGCACACCAAAGAAAGTGGAAGTTCAAATCCCTCTTCCTCGTGGCCAGGAGCGGGTCCTTGTTGTCGATGATGAGCCTCAGTTGGCCGAAATCATAAAGCAGATGCTTGAAAGCCTGGGGTACGATGCGGTCTCCCTGACAAGCGGGACGGAGGCCCTTGAGGTTTTATGTCACCAGCCGCTTGAAAATCCTTTTGACCTGGTGATTACGGACATGACCATGCCGCACTTTACTCGCGCTGATCTTGCCCGTGAGCTTCGTGGGTTCCAACCTGTGATTCCAGTAATACTCATGACCGGCTTCAGCAGGAACATGGATGAGGAGAAGGCGAAGGATCTCGGGATTCAAGGCTTCGTGATGAAGCCTGTGACCCTGGAGCAACTTGCCAAAACGGTACGAGAGGTACTTGATCTAAGAGTGAAATGAGCAGGAGACGCTGATCTGCAGGCAATATAATAATTATTCAGTTCTCACTGCCAGAATCATTCCTGGCTTGACAGTTTACGGACACTGAAAACTCTACTGCGGCTTACGGCCGTGAGCCTGGACCATCCGGGCTGTAATGCTTCACCAGGGACCGGAGGATACAATGAAAAGCGTGGACATAAGAAAACTGTGGCTCATCCGACTAACGAGTACCTCTGGGTATGTGGTAGAGGTGGAGTTTAAAATACTCAAGGTCTCCGAACCAGTAAGCGTGTCTTTTGAGGATCTTTCCGCGTTGCATTAATTCATCTTTGCCACCTGGAGCGGCTGCATCCGCCCGGGCTTAGCGCCCGGAGTTCTCCTTGGGAACTGAATCCCTGGCAGATCGTCGGGCCTGAGCTTTTTGGCGAGCATGGCTTTTAGTTTGATAATGGCCTTTTTGTGAATCTGCGAAATCCTGCATTTGGTATACCCGAGAATTAATCCGATCTCTGTCATCGTCAGCTCTTCGTAGTAGAAGAGCGAAATAACGATCTGCGCGTTTTTTTCGCCAGTCGGCCTATGGCCTCCGCGAGGTGTCTGCGTATCTCATGCCTGTAAGCGTTGTCGAAGAGTTCGTCCGAGCCGGATGCGAGCAGGTGCGATTCTTGGTTTGTCCCGATGACTTCGTCAATGTTCTCGGCGTGTTCAAAATGAGCGCAATACGAAATGGATAGACTACCAAACCAGTAGAATTGTAAAGGCCATCGGTGGCGAAAACGCCATGGAAACTGTACCCTAAGAGTATGGCAAATTTGCCATACGTTGGTATTTATTCTTCGCTGACGTTTCAAGCAGTCTCAACCTTGGCTTCATCCCATACTGTCGGCGCTTTGATCCGGACTTTCCCGGTAGAGGCAAAAGTCGCGCAGCATAACCCAAATCTAACCCGGTAGGATTTTTGCACACCTTTAAAAATAATACAAAATATCCTTCAAAAAATAGGGGAAGTCGATGAACGATACTCCGGCACAGCGTATTTTGGCAGAGGATGATGAATTGGAATACGGAAATATGGTGCAGGAAATACGGAATGTTTTGGACGGGAAGAGGAGCGACAAGTGATGGAATTATTGATTCGACGCATCCTGATCGTAGATGACGAAGAAGACTATCGGAAGGTTGTCCATGGAATGCTCCAGAAAATTAATCATGCGTACTCCTGCGATTTGGCAGCGAACGGGCATGAGGCCATGGAGGCGATCATCCGGGGGAGATACGACCTCGTGATCTCAGACATACAGATGGATGGCTTCACAGGAATCGAATTGATGAGAGCGGCAAAAGATCTCTATCCCGAACTGCACTTTATTCTAATGACAGGACACGCTCCCGAGTATGAGTTCAGCGACATCATTGGCGCCGTAGCCTCCGATTTCATTGTCAAACCTTTCTCGAGTTGGGAGCTCAAAGCCAAAATTGGCAGGATCGAGAAGGAGCAGCGGGGCCTCCTAGCCCTCAGAGAATCAAATCTGCGACTGTCTGAATCTTATGATCAGCTTAAATTGGTCTTGGAAGATTCGATCAACGCCCTGACTGCCGCGCTCGAATTGAATGATCTCTATACTGCGGGTCATCAGAAGCGAGTGTCGGATATCGCCTGCCAAATCGCTCGAAAAATGGAGCTTTCCCATGATCAAATTACTGCGATCCGGTTGGCGGGATTGGTTCATGATATAGGCAAGATCTCCATCCCTTCCGAGATTCTTTCAAAGCCTTCAAAACTCGACGAACTGGAGTTTGGACTGGTCAAGCGTCATTCGAGCATCGGATTTGATATTCTGAAACGGATACCGTTCCCTTGGCCCATTGCCAAGATTGTGCTCCAACATCATGAAAGAATGGACGGTTCCGGATATCCGCAGGGACTGTCCGGCGATGAGATTCTCCTTGAAGCCAGAATCATTGGCGTGGCGGATGTGGTTGAAGCCATGAGTTTTCATAGGCCATACAGACCGGCATTGGGCATCGAGAAGGCTTTGGAGGAAATTTCGAAGAATAAGGGTATCCTCTATGACCCGGATGTGGTCGATACTTGTTTGATGCTTGAGGATTATCGTTTGTGTCCAGACTCATCCCGGAAGGCTCTGTGTCAGACTGAAACGGCCCAATTCCCGCTAAAGCCGGCTTCAGTAATTGTTGGAGATAATGTGAGTAACTCACTGCCCGAGATAACATGAAAAGGTTTCTATGGAGAGCCAAATGTTTTTCAAGGAAGAGTTCAGTAAAAAAACAATTATCCAGCTTAGATGGACCCTATTTATTATTACCGGACCTGAAGATTCAGCATTCTATGTTACATTTTTTCTAATTCTTTTAATTTCAGCCATTACCCGTAAGGCATTTTTAGTTTATTCCACTTTCGGGATTATCCTGTTGGCATACGGGGTTACGTCCTATCTTAAGTCGCCGGGGGCTTTCTTTGAGACCGCTTTTTTACTCCGATTTCCTTTTATATTCATTCTCGCCATTTTCTTTCGTGGCATAGTTGTATCCTATAATCGAGTCTATCAGGAAAAAGAAGTCCTCAGGGCAGATTACCAGGAACTGGAAGTGCTGAACAGTGTGGCCCTGTCGATTGGGCAATATAATGATTTATCACCATTTTTGTTCAAACTTTCCAAGCTCTTATCTGAGAAGCTGGGGATCGAACGCTTCACGGTGTTTTTTATGGATCGCGAGGAGAACAATTGTTACATGGTATCATCCGATGACCCACCTGGAAAACGATCCCATGTCATAAAGCTTAAGAATTACCCAGCTTTGAAAGAATCATTAAGAAGTGAAAAAATATCCCAGGATGAAGGCCTACCCCCACCGCTTCAAGAAACGTCCAGGTACATCTTGAAGAAAATCCACATTGCCTTCAATGAAAAAGAGCTGGGAACCTTATATCTAAGAGCCAATACCCCAATGCGCAGCCTAACCCGCCGGGAAGAGTATTTTTTGCAGGTTTTAGGCCGGATTACAGCGATAGCGATTCTAGATGTTGAGAGAGCCATAGTGTCCGAGGAACTGATGGATACAAGAACATACTCTAACATACCCCAATTAGTGGGTATACATGGTATTTAGCGGACCACAAAGGAAGGTATAATCTGTGCTTCTATTCCTTATCCGCACGGATAAGCAGCTTTTAGAACCGAGAACTGGCGCCTTAAGGCGTTTCGTCGCTTGGGGGATTCAACAAAGATGACCATTAAGACCATGTCATTCGAAAGACGAAAAAGAGAGCGTTCCAATGTAGAATGGATAGGTACTCTCAGATGTCAATTTTTCAACCATCAGGAAGAAGTTCAGATCAAAATTTCTGAAATCTCAGAAACGGGTGCACGACTCGAAATGGAAAGCCTCAGAGTTGGTCCGTTTAATATCGTGGTTCAAAGCAGTTTGATTAATTTCATCCTAAACATCAACTTGCCTACTGGAACCGTCTCTACGCCAATTCGGATTATCGGGTGGACCAGCCAAAAAGGGCGAAAGCCACATCTCAATTTGGGGGTGCTTTTCCTGAAGAAGGTTGGAGAGGTGCCGGCTATTTCGTTAAGTATGAAAAAAGAAGGGGTCAAAAGTCCAATGTAGATGTTTAAGGCCAAAGGCCCATTCGTTAAGGATAATCATGATGATCGAGCGACGTCTGGGGCCATTGGTGGATACAATTACCAGAAAAATCCCATAAGCCGGCAAAATCGCCCTTGTATCCTGTATTATTTAGTATAGGCCCGAATCCCGAACAGCAGTTAAGCCCGAGAATTCCGTCCATGAAGGAGAGGGTACCATAATGGGCGACTTTTTGCAGGGACAGATGGATTACATCTTTTTCTTTTACGGGCTGTCATTCATTGGCTTGGCGGTAGTCTGCTTTATTCTCCCTGAAAAATCCCAACGTCTTCCCTGGCGATTGATTGGCTGGTTTGGTCTGCTCCATGGCATTAATGAGTGGATGGATCTCGTGGCGATCACGTGGGAAGGCGGCACAATTTTCGCCGCTTTCCGCTGGGCAATTCTCGCCGTGTCTTTTGGCTTTCTGGTTGAATTTGGACGGATTGCATCGATCCGAATACTCGATCGGGGGCCGGGTCGTTGGTTACTGGGGATACTGGCGCTGGTTGCCGTGTCCGGAAGTCCGGTTGGCTGGGTCGGCATTAACATCACAACGCGCTATGCTCTGGGGCTGGTCGGAGGGCTGTGGACGGGAGTGGCTCTGTGCCTCGAATCACGAAAGGTCGAGGGCTCGCCCTGCCGCTGGCTGGTCGCAGCGGCGGTCGGCTGGTTTTTGTATTCCCTGGCTACCGGGATGTTCGTGCCCAAAGCTTCCTTTTTCCCGGCGTCGATGTTTAATCAAGACAACTTCAACCATGTTACCGGCATACCGGTGCAGTTGTTTCGCGGGCTGGTGGCAGTTTGGACCGCAGCCATTACGATAGGCTATTTTAACGCTGTCGTGCCGAAGGAGCTCGGACCGTACCACCGTCATCGAACCAGGTATCTGTATGGCATTTGGATGGCCCTGACAGTCATCCTTATTTCCGGCTGGATGCTTACCCAATTCATGGGAAATCTGGCTCGGGAGCGTCTCCATAAGGACAGGACAGCTTACGGCAAGGTGCTCATCCAACGTTTGGTTTTCGAACTGACGGTAGCTCAGGAAGCGGTCAAATCAATGTCCGCGTCTCCTTGGATAGGTCCGGCACTATGGTCTGGTAAGAGTCTGAATCTTGAGCAGGCGAACTCCGTGCTGGACAGATATAAGAAAAGCTTCAGCGCCTCCGTGGCATACCTGCTGGATTCCTCCGGAAATACTATCGCCTCTTCCAACCGGGGTGATCCCGACAGTTTCGTTGGCCAAACGTATGCTTTCCGTCCGTATTTCCAACAGGCCATGGGTGGGAATACGGGTCGCTATTTCGCCTTGGGAGTCACCTCCAAAAAGAGGGGATTTTATGCCAGTTCCCCCGTATTTGACCAGCTTGGGCAGGTCGTAGGTGTGGCCGTGCTCAAGATGGATATGGATAAGTACGAAGCCGGCCTTCGCTCTATCGATCCCGCATTTTTGGTTGACGCCAACGGCCTGGTTTTCCTGGGAAGCCGGCCGGACCAGGCTTTTAAAAGTCTGGGGCCTGTATTGCCGGGGCAATTGGCCGCCCTTGCGCAGCTACATGGGACAGACCGGTTTCCCGCAATCCTCCAAACAGAACCCGCGGACGGTGCGGTGGCTAAATTTGACAACACTCATTTTCTGGTTTGCCGCACGGGTTTTGACTCGCCTGCTATGGAAGGCTGGTCCCTGGTTTCATTGGTTTCTCAAGACCTTGTGTTTTCGTATCGTTTAGTGGGCATTACTGCCGCTTTTGTGATGGTGGTGCTGGCCCTGGTCTTTGTGGCCAGCAACGTCTACATCAAAGAGGAGGCTGACCGCTCTTGCGCCTCCGAGGCCCGTTTCCGGGCCATGTTCGATGTTGCTCCCGAAGCTGTATTCGTCTTTGACCCTGAAACAGGTTCAATTGTGGATGCTAATCCGTACATGGCCAAATGGTTGGGATACAGCCAGGAAGAACTTATCGGAATGAAGATCGACCGGGTCCTGGCGCCCGAGGACGCCAACGTCCAACAACGTGTTAATCCCCTGCCGGAGGGCGTTGTTTCATATCAGCTCTACCGCGGAAAAGACGGCGTCTTGATCGATGTAGAAACAACAAGGGCCGGGATTCTTCTTCGCGACCAAGTGAGGGAACTTGTTTTCGTGAGGGATATTACCGCACGCAAGCAGGCGGAGGAGCTTCACCGTATTCGTCTCGAATTATTCGAGTTCTCTGCATCGCATTCTCTTGAGGCGCTGCTGCAAAAGACATTGGATGAAGTCAGCGCATTGGCCAACAGTCCCATCGGATTCTATCACTTTGTGGAGAGCGACCAGGAAACCCTCACACTCCAAGCCTGGTCGACGCGAACAGTGAAGGAATTCTGCAAGGCGGAAGGGAAGGGGATGCGTTACCCGATCGCCCAGGCGGGTGCATGGATGGACTGCATACACGAAAGAAGGCCGGTAATCCATAATGATTACTCGGTATTGCCGCATCGCAAAGGGATGCCTGAAGGACACTCTGCCGTCATCCGCGAGCTTATCGTACCCATTATGAGATCGGGCCGAATCGTTGCTATCCTGGGTATTGGGAACAAACCCGCGGATTACAACGAGAAGGATGTCGAGACCGTCTCCTTCCTGGGAGATGTCGCTTGGACAATCACCGAGCGCAAGCTGGCGCAGCAGGCTTTGAGTGACAGTGAAGAACGGCTCAGCCTGGCATTGGCCGCAGCAAAGATGGGTGTCTGGGAATGGAATGTGAGAACCAACACCGTCTTTTGGTCTCACGAGTGCTACAATATTTTTGGGGTGAAGAGCTTCGGCGGGAAACTCGAATCTTTCACGGACCTCGTCCATCCGGAGGACCGCGACCGAGTATGGCTGACGATGAAACAGGCACTGGAAGAAAGGACCTTTTACCAGGCAGAGTACCGCATCGTCCAGCCTGGCGGCAACGTGCGCTGGCTCGCGGGCCTCGGACAGTTTGAATACGATGCAGACGGTCAACCGCTTCGCTTGGTAGGCAATACCCAGGACATCACCGAGCGTAAACAGGCGGAGGAGGCCCTACGCGAGAGCGAGGGAAAATATCGTCGGATCGTTGAAACGGCCAATGAAGGCATCTGTGTGGCGGACGGGGATTACTTTGTTACATATGTGAATCAAAAAATGGCTGACATGCTTGGCTATCTCCCTGAAGAGATCATTGGCAAGACGTTAGTCCATTTTTTGTTTCCCGAAGACCTGGCCGATCACCAGGAAAAGAGGTCACATCGCATCGAGGCGCTGAATGAGATTTACGAACGTCGTTTTCGCCGCAGCGATGGCGGAGAATGTTGGACGAAAGTTTCTGCCACAGTGATTAGAACCGAAGATGGCAGGTTTATGGGATCTTTTGCGATGCTCACCGACATCACCGAGCGCAAGCGGGCGGAAGCAGCGCTGGCAAGCGTCAACCGGCATAACGAAATCTTGTTGAACTCCATCGGCGATGGAATTTACGGGCTGGACCTGGAGGGCCGGACAACCTTCGCCAACCCCAAGGCGATGCGCCTGGTGGGATATAATCTGGAGGAAATGATCAGCCACCCCCAACACGACCTCATCCATCACACCAGGCAGGACGGCTCTCCCTACCGGCGGGAAGAATGTCCGATCTACTCCGCTTTCAAAGACGGCCAGATGCACCACGTCGACACTGAGGTGTTTTGGCGTAAAGACGGAACGAGCTTCCCCGTGGCCTATACGAGCACACCTATCCGCGATGAGAACGGCGAACTTCAAGGCGCAGTGGTCGCGTTCAGCGATATTACCGAGCGCAAGCGGGCGGAGGAGGCGTTATCTGAGAGTCACCGGGAGTTACACGAGACCGTTCTGCGGCTCGAACAATCCCGGAACATGCTGCAACTGGTTGTGGAATCGATACCCCTCAGGGTTTTCTGGAAGGACAGGGACCTCCGTTATTTGGGCTGCAATACCCTTTTCGCTCGTGATGCAGGCTTAAGCCGGCCAGAACAGCTTCTGGGTCTGGACGACTTTGCCATGGGCTGGAAGGAACAGGCGGAGTTCTACCGGGCTGATGACCGCAAAGTCATGGAGTCCGGCCTCGCCAGGCTGAATATTGTCGAGCGGCAATCCACCCCTGCAGGCGCCAAGATCTGGCTGAATACCAGCAAAGCGCCGTTGTTTATGCCAAACGGTGAGGTCTTTGGGATTCTGGGGGTATATGAAGATATCACCGAGCGTAAGCAGGCCGAAGAGGGGCGTGCCAGGGCAGAGGCCAACCTTGTTCAAGCAAAACGCTCGGCTGAGGACGCAAATAACGCAAAAAGCGAGTTTCTTGCCAATATGAGCCACGAAATCCGAACTCCCATGAACGCCATCATAGGCATGACGGACCTTGCCCTCGAAACTGAGCTCACAGATGAACAACGGGAGTATCTTGAGATCATAGGCAATTCCGGCGGCTCCCTGATGACATTGATCAATAACATCCTCGATTTTTCCAAAATCGAGTCGAAAAAGCTTGATCTCGATCCCATCGAGTTCAACCTTCCGGATAGCCTTGTCGATACATTGAGGCCCCTTGTTGTGCGTGCCCAGGCAAAGGGAGTGGAACTGGTTTACCAGATCCAGGCTGGAGTGCCAGATATCCTTATTGGCGATCCTGGACGCTTGCGCCAGGTCCTGATGAACCTGGTAGGCAATGCCGTCAAGTTCACGGAGCAAGGTGAGATCGCGCTGGATGTTGAAAAGGAATCTGAAACTGAAGGCAAATTGTGCCTGCGTTTCACCCTCACGGACACGGGAATCGGCATCCCTTTTGAAAAACAAGCATCCGTTTTTGAACCCTTTACTCAGGCAGACGGTTCCACAACCAGAAAGTATGGGGGTACCGGTCTGGGGCTGGCCATTTCCCGGCATCTCGTAGAGATGATGGGTGGGAATATCCGTGTGGAGAGCCGGCCGGGGGCTGGTTCCACCTTCCAATTCAGAGTTTTCTTTGAGCAATCCAAAACACCCGCCTTGCTCTCAATTGACCTTGAAACAGTCGATGTAAAGGACCTGACAGTGCTGGTGGTGGACGATAATGCCGTGAACCGCCGCTTCCTCCAGGAGATCTTGAGCAAATGGAACATGAAGCCCACTCTGGCGCCCAGCGGAAAGAAAGCCATTGAAACATTGGAACAGGCCCAACTGCAGGGAACTCGCTTTGACCTGATCCTTTTGGATGTGATGATGCCTGAAATGGATGGATTCGAGACAGCCGAGTGGATAAGGAGTTGCGTTGACTTCTACCAGTCAGTGATCATGATACTGACCTCTGTTGGTCAGAGAGGGGATGCGGCTCGGTGCCGGGAGCTTGGCATATCGGCCTATCTTACCAAACCGATCAAACAATCCGAGCTTTTTGCGGCAATCATGACCGTCCTGGCTCTTCGTAATCAGGATGCGGGGCATAGAAATCTAATCACCCGTCACTCATTACGGGAGACTCCATCTGACCGGGTGGCGCGGTCCTCTAAAAGTCTTCACATACTATTGGCCGAAGATAATGTTGTGAATCAGAAAGTGGCTACAAAGATTCTTGCAAACTGGGGGCACTCCATTGTTGTGGCGTCAAGTGGAAAAGAGGCGGTGGAGGCCAGTGAAAAGGAGCGTTTCGACCTGATCTTTATGGACATTCAGATGCCTGATCTGGATGGTTTTGAGGCGACGCAGATTATCAGGGAAAGAGAAAAAGATGGCGGAGGGCGCCTCCCGATTGTTGCGATGACAGCCCATGCCATGAAAGGAGACAAGGAAAAATGTCTCGCGGCGGGAATGGATGACTATGTCTCAAAGCCCATCAATAGGGACGAGTTGTTCTCAGTGATTGAGAAATTCACGAAAGGCGGCGAGGCAACAGGACATAGCACCTCTCTTTCATCGAAGGATGATCAAGCGTCCACAACGGGAGTGTTTGATATCGCCAAGGCGCTGGAGATTGCAGGTGGAGATAAAGCATTCCTGAAAGAGCTTGCCGATCTCTTCTTTGAAAACCTCCTCGGCTATGTTGCCAAGATCCGTGAGGCGATATCAAGGGGGGATACAGGGGCTCTTGAGGGCGCCGCGCACGACTTGAAGGGCTCTGTAGGCAATTTTGCTGCGAAGCGTGCCTATAATGCAGCCTACCAACTGGAGGTTATCGGCAATAAAGGGACACTTGCAGATGCCGATAAATTGCTGAGAGAATTAATGGAAGAGCTTAAGCCCCTGGAATGCTCGATTAAAAGCGCTTTGTCGGGGTGAGAGGATGCGAGTTCTCATTGTTGAAGATGAGGTAGTGTCGAGAAGATTGTTGGAAGTCTTCCTGTTGAGATTGGGCTATGAAGTGGTCTCCGTCTCGAGCGGCAAAGAGGCTTTAGGAGTTCTTGAAGGGCCACAGGCGCCCAGTCTGGTCATATCGGATTGGATGATGCCCGAAATGGATGGGCTGGAGCTTTGCCATAGAACGCGGGATATACAAACGGCAGGTTACATCTATTTTATCATGCTGACCTCAAGAATGGAGAAAAAGGATATTATCAAGGGGTTGGAGGCTGGAGCAGATGACTACTTGACTAAACCCTTTGACCGGGAAGAATTGAGATGCCGCCTCAAGATAGGAGAAAGAATTGTAAACCTGGAGATGCGGATCATGGAATTGGCAAACACGGATTCCCTGACAGGGGTGCTCAATCGAAGGGCCTTCATGGAAAGGTGCCGGATCGAGATTCAAAGGTGCAATCGGGAATGTGCCCCAATTTCGCTGATTCTTGCTGATATCGATCATTTTAAACGGGTTAATGACCAGTACGGCCATCAAGTGGGTGATATGGTGCTTCAAAAGTTTGCCGGGCAGTTGAGCGCATCTTCCAGGCCATATGATTTTGTGGCGCGCTACGGAGGCGAGGAGTTCGTAGTATGTTTGCCCGGAATAGACTGCCAACAGGCAGGATTGGTGGCTGAACGGATGCGGCGGCTGGTTGAAGCGTTTAGTCTCACAGTACCGGCCTCAACGGATGGTTTTTTAATTTCTGCAAGCTTTGGTGTGGCTTCTCTGCACATTGGGTCTGAGGAATGTCCAGAGCCACTGATTGGTCGGGCCGATTGCGCCATGTATCAAGCCAAGCATGAGGGAAGAAATCGCGTTTGTTTGGCTATTGAAGACTGCCGCCATGAGATGGACTTAGGGACTCAACAATCCCGGTAAAATCTTTTGCTGATGTAACTGAGGGGGAAACCGATGGAAACCTCGGGAACCGGCGGAACACGAAAAGAGCTTGGAGAATACCTGGTGGAGGCCGGCATCATCGATCAGAAGGTCCTTTTTAAGGCATTGGAAATTCAAAAAGTGCAGAAAAAAAGAATCGGCCAAATCCTGATCAATATGGGAGTGGCTGACGATGAGGACGTAGCCGAGGCGCTTGCGCTTCAGCTAAAGATTCCTTTCCTGCACTTGGGTGAAGTCAAAATCGAACCTGAAGTCATAGCATTAATCCCACCTGAGATGGTTGAAAACTACCTGCTTATTCCGATCAGGAAAACCGATCAAGGGCTCCTCGTTGCCATGGCCCTGGCTAGCATGGCAAATCCGTCAGAAATATATGCCCTGGAGGATTTGCGCTTTGTCACCGGAATGCACATACAGATTGCAGTTGCCTCGCAAAAAGATATCCTGGAAGAAATAGAAAGATATTACCCAAAGCCAGGCATCGAGTCCGAGCTGGACTCTGAACCGCGCATCGGCGAGGACATACAAATTTTAACGCGGAATGAGGCGGCTGCAGACGATATGGATGCAGGGGAATTACTGGGGCTTGCAAAGGCCTCTCCTGTCGTGCGTTTTTCAAAAGCAATATTTGCGGATGCTATCAAGCTTAACGCGAGTGATATTCACATTGAGCCTCAGCAAGGAGGCGTCGTCGTTCGTTACCGCATAGACGGCATCATGCGGGAAATAGTTAAGACGGACAAGCTGATTCATGCATCTCTTGTCTCCAGGATTAAAGTCCTGGCCGATATGGATATTACTATCCGAAGAAAGCCACAGGACGGTAAATTTCAAATAATAATAAGGGACAAGCAATATGATATGAGAGTCTCCACAATACCCGCTTCGTATGGAGAGAAAGTTACGATCCGCATCCTGGATCAGGGCGGGGCATTAAGACGCCTTGAAGATATGGACCTCCCTAAGTCATCATATCAGGAATTTTATGATGTATTAAATCTTAACCAAGGAATATTTCTGGTCACCGGACCCACTGGAAGCGGCAAATCTTCAACACTATACACATGTCTCAACAGACTCAACAGCCGAACTGTAAATATCATGACCGTCGAGAATCCGATCGAATTTGACATCGCGGGCATCAATCAGGTGCAGATAAACCCGAAGGCCGGAATCACTTTCGCCGATGGGCTAAGGTCGATCTTAAGGCAAGACCCGGACGTTATTATGGTTGGGGAAATCAGAGATTACGAGACAGCCGCC
>Ga0187864_10001190_pt1 | contig 25953 bp, 20 predicted proteins | sample June2016WEW_11_4_FD_132985 | JGI IMG/M metagenome (GOLD analysis project Ga0187864, IMG submission 132985) | Peatland microbial communities from SPRUCE experiment site at the Marcell Experimental Forest, Minnesota, USA - June2016WEW_11_40 | ecosystem: Environmental > Terrestrial > Soil >...
AGGTCTTGTTCGGGAAGGTAGCAACGGTAGGTCTTCGCCATGCCTCTGAAACTGACATACCTCGCCTGTGACTTTCAAGCACAACAACCGGCGATAAGGTGATTACTCAGACACGCTCCTAGGTCGCGTTCCAGAGCGGCTATTTCCGTTCCAGAACAGGTCGCGTTTAAGCGCGCCCGCGGCCTCAGTACCAACCGCCTCCACCAAGCAAAAACACAACCAGGACGATAATCAAAATCGTTTCTAGACTCATTGAAGTTCTCCGAGGGCCGACTTATAGGGTTGGCGGCAGCCTGGACGGAACGCTTGACAAGTCGCCGCTGGGTGCGCCACTTCTTGGCGCGGGCATCGGATATTCGTAACCCCGTCTTTGAAAAGAATGACGGATGGAGGCTTGAGCCGTCTGTTCAAAAGAGGACACACTCAAACTTCAGGATTGCATCAATTAGTTTCTCAATTGAACTAAAATGCTCACAACCGGGGTAGAGGAGTCCCACAGCTATGCGTAAAGTAGTTCTGCTGTTTTGTGTTCTTCTAGTTGTTGCCGCAACCGTTGAAGCCCAACAAATTCGCGGCGACTATATCGAGTCGCGCTCTACCGATGTTTACGTGGCGCAATGCTTCGCCAACGGGGAGGCTGGTCTCACCGGCAATCAAGCCCTGCTGGCGTGGCACGTGCAGGATGGTTCGTGGAATGGCGTAAATCTCGACGGCCTGACGGTCGCGGCCGCCGTGCGCGCCCGGGCCACGCTCGGCGATCCCTACGGCCAGCCTTATCCCGCACAGGCAGTATTGATGGTGGACGATGCGGCCAACCCGGCGCAACGGCAGGCGCTGATCGCTCTCGCCCAACACCAGGGTGGCAAGTTGCTGGAAAACGTTGCGCGCGTCGAATACGTGCCGGTGATTCTTGATGTGCCGGATGACTCGCACAATGGACATGCCGTGCTGCGCGCCGGACATCTGGCGACCATCGTGACCCGCCCGCTCAACCACCATGACCACATCTGCGGTAACGAGACCGACTACTATCCACCGCTGGCCAAGGTGGACCACGCAACCTCGGCCGTGGCGCTGACCGATGAGTTCGCCGGCGATGGACTGGGATCGCAATGGAGCACCCATGGACGGCGCAGCGCCTACATCGGCAGCTTCAGCGAGGGCGGCGCCACCATGGCAACCGCGCCGGAAGCAACATCCCTGCACTATGGGGGAGAGTAAATCCAGCACTCCTGTACTGGCTATGATTGTGTCGCGCTTCGGGCTTAGCGTCCCACAATGTGGGATGGAAGGTTGAAGATGCGCCACTGCACCGGGTTTGGGCGATGAAGGCAAATCCGGACTTTGCGCTCGGAACTGGTTGCGAGGCCGTCGTAAACTGTAAACTTGACCGATGAACGTTGACGATATCCAGACCCTCTACGCCTACAATCGCTGGACCAACCAGCGCCTGTTTTCCGCTTTGGAAATGCTGAACGACCAACAACTCGCCACCGAGGTACACAGCAGCTTCACGTCGATCCGGGAAACCGTGTTCCACATCCTGTTTGCGGAGTGGCTTTGGCTGAAGCGATGGCAGGGCACCTCGCCGCGCGCCGCCGGGTCCGACCCGAATGTGACCAGCGCAACCTGGAAGGCGCTATCGCCGGGCGGAATACCAACCCCGCGTGAATTGACGACCATCGCGGAGTTGAAGTCGTTCGGGGACTCGATTGAGCAAGAACGGCAGGAATTTCTAAGCACGTTAAGCGATAGTACCCTCCATGCTCCACTCGACTTCAAAGATATGGCCGGAAATCCCTATTCCGTGCCGCTAGTGCAACTGCTGCAGCACGTGGTCAATCACGGCACCTACCATCGCGGACAGGTCACCACCCTGCTGCGACAAGTTGGCGCGGAAACCGTTGCGCTCGACATGCTGTACTTCTTTCGCGAGCAGAATGGGGCGGGAGATTGAGGATTTGTTTGCTATATCGCGGGCAGAGTACCCGCTGTAGGGGTCCTTCGGCTCCTCGCGAGCAAGATGCTCGTGCTCCGCTCCGTCGAAAATCATTCACCACGGAGGCCACGGAGGCCACGGAGTTTTGGTTTCTATCGAGTTTTCTCCGTGATCTCTGTGCCTCCGTGGTTATTTTTCATTCTCATAGGTGGACGGCAGGCCCATGTGACGCTCCGGATGACACTTTCATGGCTGGCTACTGGCTACTGACTACTGGTTTGCAGTGATTCCGATCACAATTCCGCGAACTCTTTTTCCCAGCGATTTTAGCGCTTCCGCGCCACTCTGGCGGTGCTAGAATTTTCTGTTATGCCATTCCCAACCGATCGTCCCCGCCGCCTGCGTCGCAGCGAAGCGATGCGCTCGTTTGTCCGCGAAACCAGGCTCAGCCCCGAAGGCTTCGTTTATCCTCTGTTCGTCTGTCCCGGCGAAGGCGTGCGCAAGGAAGTGCGCTCCATGCCCGGCGTCTTCAATCTTTCGGTGGACGAAGCCGTGAAGGAGTGCGCCGAGGTGAAGTCGCTGGGCATCCCCAGCGTCATCCTCTTTGGGTTGCCGGAGTCGAAGGACGAAGTTGCCACCGACGCCTGGTCAGACAATGGCATCGTGCAGAGGGCGACGCGCGCCATCAAACGCGAAGTTCCCGGCCTGCTGCTGATGGGCGATGTGTGCCTGTGCGAGTACATGTCGCACGGCCACTGTGGCATCGTGGCCGGCCAGGATACGGACGCAAGCAAAGAGGTGGCCGAGTTCATTTCCGAACTCGAGGCGCAAGGCAAGAGACCCATCGCGATTCGTTTCCCCAAGTCGGGCGGCGCCACTACGGCAACTGCGCTCGCTACGGCTCCGGCCGTCGCCGCCGTGGCGGCCGGGGATTACGAGATCCTCAACGATCCCACGCTTGAGCTGCTGGCGCGCACCGCAGTGGCGCAGGCCAAGGCGGGCATGGATATCATCGCGCCCTCCGACATGATGGATGGCCGAGTGGATGCCATCCGCACTGCGCTCGACGCCGCCGGTTATCAGAACATTCCCATCCTCTCGTATGCGGCGAAGTTTGCCAGCGGATTCTATGGGCCGTTTCGCGAAGCGGCCGATTCGGCGCCGCATTTCGGCGATCGCCGCTCCTACCAGATGGACCCCGCTAACCTGCGCGAGGCCATGCGCGAGATCGAGCTCGACCTCGAGGAAGGCGCGGACATCATCATGGTGAAGCCGGCCATGCCCTATCTCGACGTGCTGCACGAGGCGCGGCTGCGCTTCGACGTGCCGCTGGCGGCCTACCAGGTGAGCGGCGAGTACGCCATGATCAAGGCCGCCGCACTCAACGGCTGGATTGACTACGAACGCGTCATGATGGAGTCGCTGTTGTGCATCGAGCGCGCCGGAGCATCGATCGTGCTGACCTACTTCGCCAAAGAGGCGGCACGGTTGCTGGCATAGCAGCTAGCAACTAGCAATTAGCAATTAGCCATTACAGGGTCATCCTGAGCGGAGCGAGGCGACAGCCGAGCGAAGTCGAAGGACCCCTATAGCGGTAAGCAATCCCAAACTTGTTATTATGCCGGGGCGGCCACACGGTAAAGAGGTAAGCTCCCTTGCGCGCTTCCATTTCTCCTGCATCAAAGGTTTTTCTGATACCCGTACCTGGGATGTAACTATATTCTGCGGACCCTCTATGGTTCGCTTGCGGCGTGGAGTATAATTGCTTCATTCAGCGGTGCGCCCATGAGACCCTTATCTCCGGATTCCGTCCGGCCCATGATTCTGTGTATTGACGACGCCGAGATTGCTCTGCTAGTTCGTAAGCTTCTGCTTACTATCGCAGGCTACGAAGTGGTAACCGCCGCTTCCGGCGAAGAGGGGCTAGAACTATTCAAGCGCGATGGCGTCGATCTGGTGATCGCCGACCACTTCCTGACCGACAAAACGGGCACAGAAATCGCCAGCGAGATGAAGACCATCAAGCCACACGTACCTATCCTTATCGTCTCGGCGGCCGCGGACACCCCGGATGGAATCGAATTTGCCGATGGGTTCCTGCCCAAAGGCGAATCTCCTGAAGTGCTGCTGGAAACTATCGCTCGCTTGCTGGCGAGATGACCAGCCGAGTTGGACATCGCAGTCAGCAGCACCGCCCACACCTACTCAGGTTTCCCCGTGTAGTGCTGGTCGTGGTGGACATCGGCATGGTCTTCTAAGGACTCCAGGTGAGTTATGACCTCGGCGGGCATCCCCAATTCGGCCGGAAGTCGTTCCTCCAGAATTGTTGCGAGGCGATGGGCCTCGCTGATCGATGTCAGGCGCGGGAACAACAAGTGTACTTCGATGATCTGGCGGTATCCGGTGGTTCGGAAGCGTACGCCGTGGTATTGAACACTCAGTTCCGAGCAAATTGCGTCCAGCCTGTTCCGAATTTTACGGCCGGCTTTCGGATCCGAATAATCCAGAAGCCCGATTGCCGAACGCCAGACCAAGTGGCCTCCTGACCAGAGGATATTTACTGCGACCGCGATGGCTACCAGCGGATCGAACGGCTTCCAGTGCGTCAATAGCACCAGTCCTAGTCCGGCCACAACGCCAAAGCTGGTCCAACTATCGGTCAACACATGTTTGCCATTGGCCTCAAGAATGAGTGAGTTGGTCCGCCGTCCGGTGCGCCGGAGATAGTAACCCAGGCCCGCATTCAGAATTCCCGCCATCAGGACCAGCAATACGCCTGCTCCCAGATGCTCCAGTTGCAGCCCGCCGATCCACCTCCGGATGGACTCAAAGAGAATTGCGATCGCGGCCACGACGATCATGGCTCCTTCAAATCCAGCCGAGAAGAAGGTGATCCGTTCGTAACCGAAGAGGAATTGAGGCGAAGCTGGCCTTGTGCTGAGCCGAAGACTGAAAACCGCAAATCCCACCGCAATCACGTGGATGACCGACTCGGCCGCGTCGGAAAATATGGCGGTCGAATGGGTTATGAAATAGGCTGTGGTCTTGCCGAGCAGCATCGTCAAGCCAAAAATCAAGGAGAGACGCATGGCGAAGCGCGCATCGCGCAACTCCTGTTCGTCTCTCCGGGTTAGGGAGCTAGCTGTGGCTTGCGAAGACACCCTCGGTATCCCTGGATCAGAAGTGTACTATTTGGGAAATAGTCCCACAGAAATCGCACTTGAAGATGTGATGTAGCTCACCCGCTCGGCACCCCGGACCGGTTGATTCCGAACGACGGGTCGGCAAAACTTCGACACGATGATTATGCAAATGACAGCCACGCCGCCAGTGACGTATTAGGCATCAATGAACCCTCGACTTGCAGCCGAGGGGTTCAGTTCTTGCCCTCCGCAATTTGCAGATCGAGGGCGGCGCGTTCGCCGTTAATCACGATCGTTCCCGAGTCCAGCAGCTGCTGACCGGTGCAATCGTAGGAGGCGAAACAGCGCATCACGCGGAAGGGAAAGAAGAATTCCACCGCCTCCGGACTCGAGCCGTCGGCGACGTGAATCATGCTGCTGAAATCAATGCCATCGAAATCCGCATCTTGCGGAAAGTAATTCAACAGCGGCCGCACCAGATGAGAAATATGCTCATCGAAAGCCAGGGCCGCCAGTTTGTAGCGAGAGGTTCCTGTGGCCGCATTCAGGTTGGTGGTAATGGACAGTTGCAAGTACGCGCCCTGACGGAACCCAATGAAGGTGGGGGCCGCATACGGCAGGAAATGCGCTTCCTGGTTGAGGTCCTTGGTCATACGTGCGATCGCGTCATCATTCTGGCGTTGCAATTTCGCCAAAGACTCCGGGGTGAAGATCCGCATTGGCGTCGGTGAAGTCTTCATCAGGTTGGCGGAGACAGACGGACTAGCCGATGCGGCCGGATTCGGCGCGGCGCTTGCCGCCTCGACGGGTTTCTTCGTCGCAGGCAGGGGCGCGAACTTTTCTTTCCATTCCTCCGAGGGCGCGCCTTCCTGCAACCACAGTGAATAAGGTTCTCCGTTCAGGAACACCTTCGCTTCCAGGACCGCCGCTTGCTTCTGGTCGTCAGTCTTGGCGTCCACAAGTTTCTGGGCAACCGGAACCGGAATGATGACGGTGACGTTCTCCGGGTGCTCCGAGGTGACGCCCATCACTTTTTGCCGCACGTGATGGGAGACCTCGATGGCAAACGCGGCAAATTCCGAGTCATCCGGGAAGTGTGGCACCTCGACTTGCAGCATGGGCATGACAACGCTCTGAAAGGTTTCTTTCAAGCGCGCGTAAGAATCCATGCGGTCCGCCGAGTAGGCGGCGTAGTAGTTGCCCGTGATCTCCAGAACAGTTTGACCCTTGTAAATGTCGAAGCGGATGGAGCGCTGATCGGCCACCTGCATCTTGGGCAGATCGACGTCGAGAACCCGGCTGAAATAGAAAGGATAAGGAAATTTGTGCGCTTCGATTTCGGTCCCGATCGCCATCAAGGTCTTGAGGTGCCGCTGCTGCAGTTGCTGCGTTTTCGGATCGGACAACTCCATCGGCGTGACCACTTGCGCCCACAGGGGAGCCATCGTCCCCAGCACAACACTCAGGACCGCGATGCCTTTTGCCAATTTCATTACAGCAGTTTCTTCTCTGACAAGGATGGGGTCAACTCCGGCTTACTTCTGCGCATACACCAGTCCGCCGGCTTGGTACGGTGGATCGGCCACCGCGCGAATGTACGACACCAGCGCAGCGATGTCGCTCTTGGAAAGCGTGTATCCCCAGGGCGGCATCTGCGGCGATTTGTTCAAGGCGGGACCGCCATGGCTGATGATGGCGACCAGGTCGGCATCGCTCATTTTGTTGAGAGTGTCGCCTTCGGTGAACGGATGTGGCTTGACCGAGAGGTTGTCCATGTTCGAGACCCGCTGGGGCGTGGACTCCGGGTCGTGACAGCGGACGCAGTACTGCGCGTTGAGCTGCGCTCCTACCGTTTGCTGGTAACCCAACGCGATCTCGTCAATCGTGAGTTCGATGTTCTTTCCCGAGGCATCGTGCGTACTGCCGATGAGCTTGTACCGACCGGCCTGCTGGCCGAGTTGGACCGTGGTCGTGACCTGTCCGCTGGAATCGGTCAGGGCTGCGGTGGGCGTAAAACTCACGCCTGATGGCCCGCTGAAATGCACCGCCGCGCCTGCGACACCACTTCCCGAGGCGTCATTCACCTGCACCACGACTGGTTGATCGAGCAGCATTCCGGCATAACCAATCTGCTTCCCGCCGCTGGATTCGACGATCGCCGTTCCGGCGGCGGTGGATTGCAGAGGCGCAGGCTGGTCGCTCTTGCGCGAACATCCAGCCATTAGCAGCGTGGCTGCACAAACCGCGATGAGCAGAAGTTTCATTTCTTCATCGCCTCCTGTGCGCCGCCAGACTTGAGCGACATCAGGAACGCGGTCAACGCGCGCGCTTCATCGTCGGTCATGTGCTGGTTGGGCTCGATGGTTCCAGGACGCAGCGCCTGGGGATCTTTCAGCCAGTGATAAACCCAGACTGCATTAAACCGCTTGCCAGTCGCAGCCAGCGCCGGGCCAATGTAGCCCTTGTCGGTCTTGTAGTCGGCGATGTGGCAAGACTGGCAGGCAAACTTGGAATAGAAGAGCTGCCGCCCCTGTTCCACCTGCGCGGGAGTGAACTGTGACACCGGCAGCGGGTCGCGGTCGAACTCCGGCGTCTGATATACGGTCATCATGTAATCAGCCAGAGTGTTGATCTCGGCATCCGTGAGGTTGAACTTGGGCATGCGCCGGATCAGCGCCGGCCGCAGCGTTTCCGGGTTCTTAAGAAACTGCGTCAGCCACTCACGCTGCACCGTGGTCCCTTCCCAGGTGAGGTCGGGAGCCATGTCCCCACCGTGCCCGTTGATCATGTGACAGGTGAAGCATCGCAGGTCGCCCATGAGCTGTCCGGCATTTCCCGCCGGCTGATACTTGGTCTGCTGCACCGAGGCAATCCGCATGGTGGGGGGCTGGGTCTGCGCGCGGTCGGTCAACGCCAGCAGTGCAGTGGTGATGGCATCGATTTGCTGCGGCGTGAACTTGAACTGCGGCATCTTCAGCGATGGCCCGAAGGCCCGCGGATTGCGTACCTTTCCAGCCACATAGCCAGGCAGGGTGTGTTCGACGCCTTCGACGAAAATTAGTTGGTTGAGTGGTTTGCTTCCGATGCGGCTCAGCTCGGGCGCAAAGTTCTCGGGCTTCTTGATGCCATTGATCTCGTGGCAACTGGCGCAGCCATTCTCCAGTACCAACCGTTTGCCGTGTTCGATTTGCTCCGGCGTAGCTGGGTCGAGATGCACATTGGCAACGAAGTCAGGCTCCGTCTTCGACTCCAGGAAACCCGTCAGGGTAGCCACCTGGGCAGCGTCGAAGCGGTAGTGCGGCATCATCGTGCCTGGGTCATAGTGATTAGGGTTGGCCACCCAATCCTGCAGCCATTCCGGTTTCGCTTTCGTGCCGATGCCCGTCAGTTCAGGCCCGACATTGCCTCCGACCATCATGCCAGCAGCGTTCTGCATGGCATGGCACGAAGCGCAGAAGGATTGACCATAGAGAGAGGTGCCTGCGGCCGGATCGGCCGGCGCCTTCGTGTCAGCCTTCACCGGCTGGAGCGGCGGCTCGAGCGGTGTGCTCTGCGCAAGGATGAATGCTGAGACGTCGCGGGCATCGTCATCGCTCAAATGGTAGCTCGGCATAGTTGCAGTGCCGGCATAGGCTTGAGGATCTTTGATCCAGGCATAGACCCACTCGCGCGTGGTCTTGTCGGCGATGTGCTTCAGCGAGGGCGGATCGTCGTCGGGAGTGAGGGAAGTTCCGTCAGCCTGCTTGATGGTGTGGCAGTGGGTGCAGCCGTAGCTGGAGATGAGCTGCCGTCCCTGGTTGAGGAACGGGGTCCCGGTTTGATTTTCCAGATGGCATTGCCCACACCCGGCTTCGATGTACTTGGCCGGCAGCAGCGGCTGCTCCCATTGTTCCGTGGCGCTATGCGCTTCCTCTACCGTGGTCGCGGCCCCTTGTCCGCGATGGCAGGTCGTGCAGCCGAACTCCGTCAATTTGTGCGGAATTACCGGGTGCTCGCGGAATGCCACTGAGCTGACGTCCGCGAGGCTGGCTTCTTTCATCCCGAGATGGCAGGTGGTGCAACGGTCGGTCACCTGCTGTTCTGGTATCCAGATCTGCTGGATGCCGCCCTGGAAGTGGCGTTCGAGGGTGACAGCATCGGCGCGTCCGCGGATGAAGCGCAGATATTGCTTCTGATAATGACGCCACTCACTGAAGTGATTTTTGGCGGGTGCTACGGCCAGCAGCACAAGTAAGATGGCGCTTGCCGAACCGAAGGCGCGAGCGCTGTCGCCGAAGAAGAGCTGCCACAGGGCGTGAAGGTTATTCCTCATGACAGCCTAAGTCCTCCATGGCCAAACCCACGACCATCCCGGGCCGCGGAAGAAAGTGCCGATGGCAGTCAGCACAACCAGTTCGAACAAGAACCATGTCATGATCCAAAACGACAGCGGTTTACTGGCCAGCCAGCCGCGGAACCCTCGCGTTGCTTTTGGATCGGTCTGCGCGGCCAGCAGCATGAATGCGGCGACGATGAGGGTTGGAACCAATGCGACCCAGACATCGAAAACTGCCAGGAAAATACAGAACAGCACAACCACAATGCCGAAAATCCGCAAACGCCTTGTCTTGTCGCGCAGCCATAATCCTTCGGCTTCGACGTTGATGTTGAAGTAGGGAATCACGATCAGTGCCATTACAACCAGACCAGGTATGAGAACGCCGGCTACCACCGGCGGGAAGTAGTGCAGCAGCTCCTGCAAACCGAGGAAGTACCAGGGCGCCTTTGCCGGATTGGGCGTGTGCATGGGATCGGCGAGTCCTTCGAGGGGCGCGTTCCAACGCAGCGAAATAATGACCAATAGAATCGTGAGTACTTCAATGGCGACGGCGGTGCGGAAGAAAACTTCGGGGTAGGTCATCACCCGCTCTTCATCCTTCACGTGCACCTGGGGCGAGGTCCGCTTGGTGATGAAGGCTATCCGCTGCGGTGTTTTGCGCACATCGGAGTCGACGACGGCAACGAAATCTTTCGGATCGCTCATTTCGCGCCCCCTTCCGCCGGAGATTCACCGGGATAAATTCCGCCGTCTTTACGAATCCGCCAGAAATGGATGGCGATGAACACAATCGCCGCCAGCGGCAGCACGACGCAGTGCAAGACATAGAAGCGCAATAATGCGTTGGCGTTCACGGCCGTTCCGCCCAGCATCAGGAACCGCATCTTGGCGCCCATCACCGGCACCGCCGAAGCAATGTTGCTGCCGACTGTCACTGCCCAGAAAGCCAGTTGGTCCCAGGGCAGCAGGTAGCCGGTATAGCTCAGCAGCAGCGTCATCAGAAGCAGCACGACGCCAATCACCCAGTTGAATTCGCGCGGCGGCCGATAGGCCCCGCGATAGAACACCTTGAACATGTGCGCGAACACCAGAAAAACCATGGCGTGGGCCGACCAGCGATGCAGGTTGCGCAGAAACACGCCTGACGAGACCACGAACTGCAGGTCCTTCATGTCGGCGTACGCCTGCGGGACCGACGGATGGTAATACAGCATCAGCAGGATGCCGGTGATTACGAGGATAAGGAACGTCCCGAAGGTCAGTGCACCCAAATACCATGTCGCACTGAACTCCAGCGTGCGCTTCCGCGCCTTGACCGAGAACAAGTGCAGGAAAACGTTTTGCTGCACGAACAACGCGCGGCGCAGGTTGCTCTCACCGCTGCCGCTGCGAAAGATGGAGCGCCAGATGCGGTTCTCGCGGACTTGGTCAACCAGGCGATCGAGGGTGTTGGCCACGGCTATACCCTCACCAGTTGCTTGATGGCGACGGCGTTGGAGCGGTCAACCATCAAGTTGCCATCGTCGCTCAGCCACATGCGCAGCCAGGGAAGCGGCCTGGGCGCGGGGCCGGCGATCTTCACTCCATCCTTGTTGAACTTGCTGCCGTGGCAGGGGCAAGCGATGATGCCGAGGTCGGGCTTATATGCCGTCATGCAACCCAGGTGAGTGCAGATGGCCGAGAGCGCGAAGAATCCCTCCGCCGTGCGCACCACGTAGATCGCTGTCGCCGGATCGAGCGTAACCGAGTCAGGAGGATAGTGGTCGGGCTTTCCCGCATCCACGATCGGCGACGGTTCGTAGAGCACATTCGGCGACAAGTACTCATAAGAGAAGGCAGCCGTGCCCAAGACGGCCACCGCAACCGAGCCAACTCCGACCTTGACGAAAAACTGCCGCCGACTCATCTCCTCCGGACTCTCGGATGAAGCCGCGGGTTTGGGTTCTTCAGGCATAGGTCCTCAATCTCATCATTATGTAAGTAGCAGCTAGCAACTAGCAGTTAGCAATTAGTCAAATCCTGCAAATCTATTGCTAGAACGTATTTCAAAAATAGTCGCAGGTCAGGTTTGTATCAGGGCACGACTTCTAGTCGTGCCATCGCTGCGATCCAAGATAAAGATAACGGCTTTAGCCGCTGAGGGCAGGGGCTAAAGCCCACATAGTTATAAAGACCACCTATGGCACGGCTGAAGCCGTGCCCTGATACAAACCGATTCTTGAAACACGCTCTAGCTACTAGCACCGGCTGTTTTCACCCCTTCGAATTGATCGGTCTCGACGTTCCTTAATCATTTCGCAGGCGCAGGCGCAGGTGCTGGCGCCGCAGCCGGCTTGGGTCCATCAAAGCTTTGAATGGTGATGAGCCTGGTCGGCTCGGTCGCCACAAAGTTATAAGACTCCATCGTGATGGTGTTGGCGGGACAGCGCAGCGCGCACAGACCGCAGCGGATGCAGCGGGTCTCGTCCTTCAACATGGCAGTTCCGGTGATGCTGCCTAATTCCGCCGGCTGTATATTTTCCAGCTCGAAGCTGAACCACTCGGGGTGGTTGGCGATGGCATCGATGCTGTCCGGCTCGAACTGAATCCGGTCCAGCGGAACCAACTCCAGGCAGTTCTCCGGACAGACGTCCACGCAGCCGCCGCACAGCACGCAGGCGGTGCCGTCGTGTTCGTTGCCTTCGAGAATGGTGTTGACATAGCACTTCAGGCAGCGCTGCGCCTCGGCCATCGCTTCCTGCTCGCTGTAAACCAGCTCGACTTCGGTCATGCCGGTGCGGCGATCGAGCGGCAGCATGGGAATGGCTTGGCGGTGGATATTCATGTAATCCACTGCCATTTGCCAGCGGTCGAGGACTTGCACTTCAATCTGCGGTTCGGGATGCTTGGTCCCGCGAAGGTACTCGTCAATGCCAACCGCCGCGCGCTTTCCGTCGCCCACGCTGTCAATGATGAGGCGCGGCCCGAATGCGCAATCGCCTCCGGCGAACACGCCGGGGGCCGAGGTCATCAAGTTGTCGCGATTTACGTTGATGAGGCCGCGAGGCGAGACCAGCACGCCATCTTCCGGCCGCAGAAACTCCAGGTTGGGCGCCTGCCCGATGGAAAGAATGATGGTGTCGCACTCAAACTGGGTATCGCTGTTGTCGTAGAAGGCAGGATTGAATCGGTGGTTCTCGTCGAAGACATACTTTGTCTTCAGGCATTCCAGGCCCACGACTTTGCCGTCGCGTCCGAGCACCCGCTTGGGCCCGAAACCCGGATGCATGATAATGCCTTCGGTCTCCGCCTCTTCAATCTCCTCCAGCGCCGCAGGCATTTCGTGACGCTGCTCCAGGCAGACGAGGCCGACCTCGCGAGCGCCCATGCGCAACGCCGACAGCGAGATGTCCATCATCTCGTGCGCGGCGACGGTTTGCACATTCTCTTCCGAGGGCGTTATCTCGCCAGGCGAATCATGCTGGCGCAGCACTTCGCGCGCAGCCGAGCGCGCGACATCCATGGCGACATTGCCGCCGCCGATCACGATGACTTTCTTGCCGATGGTGAACTTGTAGCCGAGATTGACGTTCAGCAGAAATTCGATGCCGCGATGCACGCCATCGAGATCAACGCCCGGGATGGAGAGGTCGCGGCTGAGATGTGCGCCAACTGCGATCAAGACGGCGTCGAAGCCCTGGCGTCTCAGCTCACCCACCGTGAAGTCGCGCCCCGCGGCGGCGTTCAGCCGCAGCGTGATGTCGCCCGTCTCCAGGATCTCGCGTACCTGTGCCTCCACCACGCTTCGCGGCAGACGATACTCCGGGATTCCAAGGTACAACATTCCTCCGGCCACTGGTGACGCTTCGAAGATGGTTACCGAGTAGCCCATCACGGCGAGATCGTGTGCGGCTGAGAGGCCCACCGGACCGCCGCCGATCACGGCGACCTTGAAGGGAAGTTTGCCGGCTGGTTTGGTGCTGGGCGCAACCGGATGACGCGACTCGGGGCCATGCCGCTCGGTGAGGAAGCGCTTCAGGGCGCGAATGGAAATCGGACGATCAATCTGGCCGCGGCGGCACGCGGTCTCGCAAGGGTGAGCACAAACGCGCCCGCAGATGCTCGCCATGGGATTCGGATCGCGCGCAATACCATACGCCTCTTCGAAGCGCCCCTCGGCGATCAGCGTCACATAGCGTCCCGCATTGGTATGCGCGGGACACGCCATCATGCAAGGGAAATTGGTGTTCAGCCATTCCCGATCGACCTTCTTGTTAGCGAAGCGAATTTGCATCAGCCCCCTGTGGAGACGAGGTGCGCGCGTGGCGTGATTGGAAGAAGAAGGGCGGAGTCCTGCCCGCCCTTCGTAGCGTTTACTTCGAAAGGGTGAAGTCGGCCTTGCCGGTGCCGGCAACATCAACAGACTTGGTCTGCTGCTTCATGCCCTCGTGCCAGGCGACCACGTTGTATTTGCCATCGGGAACGTTCTCGATCTTGTAGTTCCCGCCGGCGTCCGTCTCGGCGAAGTAGGGCGTGGGGCTGACAACCATGTAACCCGACATCTCCGGGTGAACGTTGCACAGCAGCGGCACCACACCGGGGTTATCGAACTTGAAAGGGCGTTTTTCGCCTTTCGGCCAGGTCCCCAGGTTATGGCCTAGTTTCTTGTTGCCGCTGATGGAGGGCCAGAAGACGTTATGTTGCACATTGTCGCTATTCAAAAACTCGACGGTGGTCCCCACCTGAACGACCATGACATGCGGATTAAACACCAGTCCCTTCTGGTCCATGACTGGATGCTGCGTAGGGGCGGGGAATGTTTTGCCCTGGATGGTGTCCACATAAACGACGGACTTCCCAGGCGACACTTTGCCTTCGATGGTGCCGGCGACAGCGGTAGCTGCGACGGCCGTCACCAGTAGAAGCGTTACTAGAAAACTGCGCATCATGAACATTCCTTTCGTTGGTTGTGCTTGTCTCAGGTTCAAGCAGTTAATACACGAATTCTAAACCAGCAACAGCCGTATTGGTGTGGAACGGGTTCAGGGCCACCGGGAGACCGGTGACGGGATTTGTCGCGAACACGACCGATTGCGACGGACGGAACTGGTACTCAAACGACGCCTTGATGTTGGCGTGCATCAGGAACTGCACCCCCGGAGTAACCCGGTTTCGCGTTACACTGGCCGCCCCATTGAAGGGAGAGCCGCTGAATCCGCCCGCCGTCAGGCCGTTCACGTAGTCCGAGTTGGAGTTTACGGCGTCATAGCGCATCAGCACCATCATCCAAGGATAAGCGAGCCATTCGACGTCGGCGAAGCCTCCGCTAAATGTAGCCGCCCGGCCGGAAATGAAACCGACGGGTAGCGGCATAGTGCCCACCGGCAAACCAACCGGCACGCCATTGGCGTCGATCGGCAGCAGGTTGGAGTCGTGCCCGTACATGTACAGGGCATTGAACTGCAGGCAGCAGCGGTAGTTGAAAGTCAGGTTGCCGCCGACCCGGTAAAACGGCTCGCGCGCGGTGATGACGGTCGGCACGCCATCGGTGGTGGCCCCCGATAACCGCTGCACCGAGCGTCCATAGAAGTAATAGCTGCCGAGGTTCAAATACGTGTGATCGCGCGGTCCGCTGGGGCCGGCTGCCTGGATGGCGCTACGGCTTTGCTTGTCGCGCTCCAGGTTGAAGCGGTAGTTGAGCGAGGCGTAGAGGTCCTTGAAATTTGCATCCGAAGCCACGCCCAGCCCGCCATTATTGCTGCCAGTGGCCTGGGGAACATAGGGGATGCCCGAGTTAGCGTCCTGTCCGAATCCACTGGTGTTCTGGTCGATGAAGGCAATCGAGTAGTAGTAGCCGCCGGTGTGCAGCCCTCCGCTCAACTCAACACCCTTGCCCGCATCTGCCATGGTGAATTGGTTATTGACGAACTGCTGCGGAAAGGCCGGATTCATGGCCCCGATATTGGCCTGGGTGTAGATGTCGTAGGGACTGATCCAAATGCTGCGGGCCTGGGTAAAGGGCAGCTCCAGTTCAAACTGGCCGACGCGAAGACTCAGCAAGTTGTTAGGCAGTTTCAGGAACCGGCCGACATTGACGAACCTGAGGTAGGCATCGCCCAGTCCGCCGTTGGCGTTGGCGCCGCTGACACTGATGTCGTCGTCCACCCAGAATGCCATGTCGCTGCCGAAATTGCCGGCGGTAAAGATGCTGAAGAGCCCAGTCTGGAAGTCAGTGGTCGGAGTATACGGCGCCACCGTTCCTGGCGGCAGCAACTGATTGAACTTCGAGCTGCTGGTCCCCGTGTACTGAAAGTATTGGTTATAGCGCAGCCCGATCGGCGGCATACCCGGGATGACGCCGGGCCAGACGGCCTTCGGCCACAGCTCCGCGTTGGCCGGTGCTCCCAGCATTACCGGCGGAATCTTGATCATCGACTCGTCGTCTTTGGGGAACTTGAAGCCTGCATCTTTGAAGGCTTTTCCGAAGTCGTTCAGCTTGGGGAAGTCAACGTGACAGGTGCTGCAACTGGTGCCGTACATGCGTGAAAAAGCGGGAATGGCGTAGCTGGTGCTCGAAAATAAGATAGCCAGCACCATCGGCATCAGAAAGAGACTCGTCTTACGAAACGCGCTGCAAGGTCGCCGTTGCATCCTTAGTCCTCCCTTTAGGTTTTGTTTTCACAGTCAGGCTGCTCAATGGTCTTGCCGCCGACAGCCTTTGACCCGCGAACCGTACGGACGGCATGCCCTTGTGTGCCGATCCTCACGCAATAAATTGTGACCAAGATGATAACAGAGGCCTTGGTTGTCCACATCGAACGCCGATAGGGAGGGAGTATTCATTTGGGCGCAACCTCCTCGCAGTGATGCACATCACAGCGCTCCGTGACGAAGGCGGCGCGGCGCTCCAACCTCAGGTCTCAGTACAGGAAGTCGAAATCGAACAGGAACTTGCGGTCATAGTTGCCGAAAAACGTTCCGTACAGGGGATCGGCGAAGTTGGAATGCACTTCCAGCGGATTGAAATGGTTGGTCAAGTTGCGGACCGTCAGCGAGAGCCGCACCGCGTGCTGCGGATTCACCTGCACATCTTTAGACACGCGCAGGTCCGCCGAGAAGTAATTCGGGTAACGGTACTGAGGTCCGGTCACCGCCACGTACTGCTGATATACATTCGTCGGCTGATAAGGAAATCCGTTGCGGTACTCGAGGTGCGGCGACAAGGTGATTTTCTTCGGCAGTTTGCCGTAGCTTCCCCACAGCAGGAAGCGGTTGGGTATTTCGCTGGGCAAGCTGGCGATCAGATTGGGTTGAATCACCGGCGAAGGAAAATTTCCCAGGTAGGCGCCGGCGTCGTTGACGTCACCGTAGGCGTACTGCCGCACGTAGGAGAAGAAGAACTGACGCGGCGAGGCCGACCCGATGCGGGCGGTGAACTCAGCCTGCCGAGTTTGCGCCCATCCGGAGGAGTTCAGCACGAAGGCAGGCTGGTTCTGAATGACCTCGGGTTGCAGCGTAATCATGTCCTGCTCGTGGCTTTGCAGGTACTTCGCGCGGACCACCAACCAGCGCGTCACCGTTCGTTCCAATTCGACGTTCCAAGCTGTGCTATAGGGAGCGAAGTTCCCGCTCTTCAGCTTCCGATCGATGAATGGGAAGTTCGATTCTGCGGCCTGGCCGGTGATGTTGAGGTAGCGGACCGGCGGCCCCACCGGCAAGCCCAGCGCGTTGTAGGTGGTGATGAGTTGATCGGGGTAGCTGTTGAAGGCATAGACATCCAGCGGCACCGAGTCATAAAAAATGCCGATGCCGCCGCGGAGCACGGTTTTGCCGGACTTGCCCGGCGACCACACCAAGCCGGTGCGCGGCGCCGAGCGTGTCGTAGAAGTAATGGTCTGGCCTTCCAGGCGAAGCCCCACATCAACCGCCAGGTGCGAGTTCAGGATCCAGTGATCTTGAGCGTAAACCGCAGGTTCCGTATCGGCGACTTTGTAAGGCTTGCCGCCGACATAATCAATCGTCTGCAGGAGCCGTTGGTTGGCATCCAGCAAGGTCACCGGGTTGCCCAGGAAGTGGCCCTCGTTTTCACTGTGTCCAATGACAGAACCGATCTGAAAAATGTGATCGCCGTGGAAGTGCAAAGTGCGTGGCGTCCACTGCTCCATCCACGCAAGACGGGTGGCGCTGCGCGAGTTGTAGCTGAAATAATTTCCCTGATTGCCCAGCGGCGTGAGCACCATGTTCGCGTTGCCCTGGGGCGAGACTTCGCTGGAAATTCCCGTGCCAGCGAATGTGCTTTGCAGCAGGCCGTCGCCGATCTGCCAGCGATGAGTCAGCGTCGCGGTGGATTCGTGGAAGTTCGCATCCGGCGTCACCGGCTGGGGATTGAAGTAGTCGAGGCCGGCATATTGCAAACTGTGGGGCGCGAAATGGACGCTCGCGGTCAGGGTCTGCCGGGCAGACAGAATGGCGTCAAGCTGGGTGAACGAATTGTAGGCGCTCGATCGGGTGAGATTTTCCGGGTAGGAAAGCGTCATCACCTCCTGGTTGTTGAAGAGATACTGAAAGCCCTCAACGAAATAGAGTTTGTCCTTGACCACAGGCCCGCTCAGATTGAATCGTGGGGAGGCGTCGACGAGTCCCTCCAGGTGTCCGCTGCGGATACGGAAATCGGGAAAGGGATCGTTCAAGCTGTAATCCCATTTATCGCCGCCGCGACGCGTCTCGGCTGAAACCACACCGGCGGTGAACTTCCCATACTGCGCCAGGTACGGCATCTCAGCCACTTCGACGGTCTGCACGCTATCGATGGGCACGCTGAGGCCGAAGCGCCCGGTGGCGGGATCGGTGACATCGACGGAGTTGACCAGCAATGCACTATGTTCCTCACCCAAGCCCGCGATGCGCACGCTGCCATCCTTGGCGCGCACGATCCCGGGTATGAGAGGCAGCGCGTCCGCGAGAGTGGCGGGGCGTACGGCGCTGTTCTTGGCCTGAGCGGTAGGCAGGGTTGCCGGACTGCCCGCCGTTTCCGTGACCGGACTGGAAGGTTCGCCTTTGACTTCGACACTCTGCTGACTCAGGGCCGCTGCACTCAAGACAACGTCAATGTCTTGAGCGGCGTTGCTGTCGCTGACCTCCAAGGTGGTTTCATTCGGCAGGTAACCTTTCTTTTGAACGCGCAGCGAATAACTTGCAGCGCCGTTGAGCGCGAGCGTTACTTTTCCCGTGGCACTGGTCGTGGAGGTGCTTATGAGCGCGCCGGTGGAGCGAATCTCAACCGTCGCATCGGGAACAGGCAGGTTGTTTTCGTCGATCACCGAGAGATTGATCGAGTAGGTTCGAGTGTCGCTGGGCCCGGAGGCCCAGAGAAAACCGCAGAGGGGCAGCATCCACATGAGCAGAACTGCGCTCTTGAAAAGAGCGTGGATCACCAGCGATCGTGATGGAGTGGTCATCCTTGGAGAGCTCAACGTGGCCGCCCGGCAATGCACTAGAGCGGTTCCGGGATTGGTGTATCCGCCCGCACTACCCGCGCAAACCGGACACATCTATTGCCTAACTGCACTAGAATGTCGCCTTATGATTATGGTTGTGGCGGCTAACAAGCATCTATCTTTTTCATGTTCATGGTGAACTTGATACTTGAATTCTACCTGTCAGGCGCCAGCGCTGCCAATGAGATGAACAGAATGTCATCTGTAAGCCAGGGTAATTCCACCTTGGCTACCTAATCTGTAAACACATGTCTTTGTCATCAGTTTCGAGGAACCATTGAAGCCAGCCGTTATCTCGACCAGTTCGAGATATGCAGAACACGTGAATCCTCAGTGGGTCCGATTACTGGACTTGCTGGACATGAACGTGCGCTACGAGCGCTGCGTGGGAGCGGAGCTGTGGACCGGAGACGGCGCCCGCTATCTGGACTTCCTTTCCGGGTACTGCGTTCACAATGCGGGTCACAATCATCCCCGCATTATCCAGGCTTTGAAAGAAGAGCTGGACCGCTCCGGTCCGGCGATGCTGCAGAGCCATGTCCCGGACTTGGCAAGCGAACTGGCGGAACGCCTGTGCCGATTGGCCGGCGGCAGACTGCGCAAGGTTTTCTTTGCCAGCTCAGGTAGCGAAGGGGTGGAGACCGCCATCAAGTTTTCGCGGGCCGTCACTGGCCGCGATGGTCTGCTGTACGCGGAACGCGCCTTCCACGGCCTTACCTGCGGAGCGCTTTCCTTGATGGACAATGAATTCTGGCGCGGGGGATTTGGACCGCTGCTGCCGAACACCCATGCGATTCCTTTCGATGACGTCGCGGCCGTCGAGCGAAAACTCGAGACTAGGAAGGTCGCCGCCTTCCTAGTTGAACCTATCCAGTCGGAGGGCGGACTCCGGATACCTTCCCCGGATTATTTGCGACAGGTGCAGTCGCTATGCCAGCGTTACGGCACCTTGTTTGTGCTGGATGAAGTGCAGACGGGAATGTTCCGCACCGGAAAGTTTCTGGCGGCGCAGCACTTCGATTTGCGAGAGGAGAGATGTGCGACTGTTAGTGGTGGAGGATGATTCGGCGATTCGAGAGTTCTTGAATCGCGGCCTCACGGAAGCCGGCTATCGTGTGGATGCTGCTCCCGACGCGAAATCGGCGTTGGCCCTCGCGGACGAGGAAGTTTACGACGGCTTCATTGTCGACCTCGGATTGCCCGACATGGATGGCCTGGACGTGATCGGGCGTTGCCGCGCCCAGGGCCACACCGCTCCAGTGCTGATTTTGTCAGCACGCCGCTCCGTCGATGAGCGGGTCCGCGGACTGGAATTCCACGCGTTGTTCGACTTTCCCCACGTGGTCAGGTCGTCATAGGCTGCGATGGGCAAAGCCAGATAGCGTCCATCGACACCTACCCGGGTCAGCAGGCGGTCAAGGACCTTAGGGTTTCCCAACCCCTCATCCCAGTGCCGTTTGAGAGCGTTGGCTATTTCTTGCTGGCGATAGTACGGGCGTGGAAATGCACTGGCTACGCCTGCGATTCGCGTCATCTTTATCATCCGTACCGCGCGCCCTGCGGCTCACCAACTGGCGCGGCGCGTGCCTTCTTCCCTGGTCCAATCCGTTTGTAGGAGGAAAATACCCCGTTGCTGCCAGACTAGCGGCTAGACATGAAGAGCCTATTTCCTGCGCATGACAAGTTGTTCATCTGCTAGCCGCCACGCGCGGGACCGGGATATGGCTCATTGAGCCTCTGTAATCTTTTTGTAATCCCATTGCGTCCTCAAGCCTCGAAGGGTCACACTTGCATCAACCGCGTACCGATGGTTGTAGTCGGCGCGGGCATCCTCGCCAAGCGCGGATCACACTTCATCGCTGTTACACGCTGACATGCGCTGTTGCGGCGGAGGCGAACCATGAACGCCTTACTCGTCTATCCCCGGTCACCGGACACCTACTGGAGCTTCCGTTATGCCCTGTCGCTTCAAGGCAAGCGCGCTGCTCAGCCGCCGCTGGGTCTCATGACGGTAGCCGCGCTGCTTCCCCAGCCATGGAACAAGCGCCTGATCGACACCAACGTCGAGCGCCTGAAGGACTCTGACCTCGCCTGGGCCGACGTCGCATTGATTAGCGGCATGCACATGCAGCAGGAGGATCTGGTCTCCATCGTCCAGCGCTGCCGTGCGCGTGGACTCCGAACCGTGGTGGGCGGGCCCATCACCAGCAGCCTGCCCGCGTCCGTACTGCAAGCCGACCACGTGGTGATCGGCGAGGCGGAGGACCTTATCGCCGGCCTGGCCCGAGATCTGGAGGCGGGCACGGCACGCCCCCTCTACCAGGCGGCCGAGCGTCCCGCCATGGAGCGCAGCCCATTACCCGACCTGCGTCTTATCCAGATGCACCGCTACAGCACCATGACCATCCAGTATTCGCGCGGCTGCCCCTTCAACTGCGAATTCTGCGACATCATCGAGATCTATGGCCACCGTCCCCGCACCAAGGCCGTGGCCCAGGTCCTCGCCGAACTCGATCAGTTGCGCGAGGCAGGCTGGCGCGACGCGGTCTTCGTCGTTGACGATAACTTCATCGGCAACAAGCCCCGCGCTAAGGCACTGTTGGCGGCCATGGCCGAGTGGGGAGAAGCTCACGGTCATCCCTTCCGTTTCAGCACCGAAGCGTCGCTCAACCTGGCCGACGATCTCGAACTGCTGCAGTTGATGAAAGAGGCCGGCTTCATATCCGTCTTCCTGGGCATCGAGACCCCGGACGAGTACAGCTTGGTCGCCAACAACAAACTGCAGAACACGCGGCGCAACATGCTGCACAGCATCGGCATCATCCAGCAGTACGGCATCGAAGTGATGGGGGGCTTCATCCTGGGCTTCGATACCGACCGCGAAGATGTCTTTGAGCGCCTCGTCGAGTTCATTCAGAAGAGCGCCATTCCTGTTGCCATGGTGGGTCTGCTCCAAGCCATGCCTGGCACCCAACTCTTCCGCCGCCTGTTGGGCGAGGGCCGAATTCTGAATGCCGGGGGCGGTAACAACACTGATTGTGAACTGAATTTCCTGCCGCGCATGAACGCCACCCGCCTCCTCGAGGGCTATCGTCATGTGCTCACTAGAATCTATGCCTGCGATGCCTATTATGAGCGGGTCAAGCTCTTCCTCAGCCGCTGCCAGCCGCAATTCCGGCAGCGCTGGAGCTACGGCAGCCTGCGCGCCTTCTTTTCTTCCATGGTGCACCAGGGATTGCTGGGAAAATCTCGCCTCAGCTATTGGAAGTTTCTGCTCACCGCCGCCACCCGCTACCGCCGCTCCTTCGGCGCCGCCATGACCCTGGCCGTGATGGGCCATCACTTCCGGATGATCACTGACCAGCTCTCTGACGCAGACTCTTGATCGAAGTCGTGAAAATCAGACTGACCCACTACCTCAAACTGGGTAGTGGTGCAGTTTGAAACCCACAGAACTTGAACCTTGGGCGTTCGGCGTAAACTGTCTGCATGTCAGAGAAACGAACAAAATTCGATAAAGCACAGCGACAAGCCGATCAACTCGAAAAGAAGGCTTCCCGTCGTCCAGCACAAAATCGGAGAAAGAAAGCGGTCCGCGAGGACTTCAGCCAAGCCGCCGTCCCGATCGTCAGGGGAGTGACGGACAAAGGTTAGTCCGCTCTTTCGTTTTTCTTTTTGCCGAGGTATGACTGCTTGGCCATCGCGCGCCCTTTTACGATGGCTTGCCCTCGTCTTCGAGGAACTTGTGCAGTCTCCTGCCAGCGTTGCCCTCGCCCCCGCAGCGCATAGACAAGAAACTGCTGCTGAAAACTCTGGGAGAATAGGCTATTACCATGACAAACGAAGAACGCAAAGAAGCACTTCTGAAACTGGAACACACCTACGACCGACTGTGTGCTCAAGCTAAAGACCTGGTTTACCAGATGTCGCGAGAACCTGCCGCCAGCGCTCGTAAGCAGTTCCGAGAGAAGCTGATCTCTATTGATCAACAAAGAACTAACCTATATGCAGAGATGGATGCCCTATGGAAATCAGAGTGACCCACTACCTCAAACCGCGGCAGACTGGACAACGGTAGCGCGCAAGCGTAGCATTATTATTGAGCAAGTACCTCTTCTTACTCTTTCAGGTTCCCTGAACTAAGTCAGCCCATCTGAAGTTTTTCCTCTTAGATCACTCCATGGAGGAACTGCGTCATGACAGTATTAACCCGTTGGGATCCATCCCGTGCCACCGCCACCCTGCAAGACCGCTGGAACCGTCTTTTGCGTGAATCGTTCAACCCCGAAGGCCCCGAGGAGGCGTTGACGACCACCGGCTTCGCACCTCCGGTGGACGTCTACGAAGACGAGCACAACTTCACTCTGAAAATTGAAGTCCCGGGCGTTGAGGAAAAAGACATTGACGTCCGCATCGAGAACAATACTCTGATCGTCCACGGCGAACGCAAGTTTGAGAAGGAAGAGAAAGAAGAGAACTACCGTCGCGTCGAGCGGCAGTACGGCAGCTTCACCCGCTCGTTCACGCTGCCCAACTCCGTGGATCCAGGGCAGGTAAGCGCCCACTACGACAAGGGCGTGCTGAAGATCAACCTCGCCAAGAAGGCCGAAGCCAAGCCCAAGCAGATCAAGGTTACTGTTGGCAGCGAGAAGAATCCCGAAGCCAAAATTCATGGCAAGGTCGCTTAAAAGGCCAGTGCACAGAATAGGAAGTATTGAATGACACAGGCAGTTGCTCGGTACGTCGTGTCGTTTCAAGCGGAGCCTTTTCACAAAGGGAGGCGCCACCACTGGATGATTTGCCGGGCGCAGAACCCCGACGAATTAGTATCTTGGGGACATGCCCTTACGCAGGAACTAGCAGAGATAGCAGCCCGCAGCGAGGTCAACAGCCTCTCTTCTGGACTGACTCAAGGTGGGCGGGTGACCACGATCAGGCCAGCCACCCACCATCTCTGATTGGCACTCCCGAGGCGAGTCCAACGCGCGCCTAGCTAGACATCCTTCAGTTGGCTCTCACCCATTCCGAAATACTGGCCCAGTTCGTCATCCCGAGCGGAGCTCTTCTTTTCTTCTGTCATCCTGAGCGGAGTCCGCCGCGGCGGACGCAGTCGAAGGGTCTGGGGTTGCCTTTACTGACAACTGACGACTGGCCACTGACAACTGCTGTTTGGCCTAGGGCGGGGATTTTCGTCGTTAGGACGAATCGCCCCACCCTTCGACTTCGCTCAGGGCAGGCTGCAAGCAAAAGAAGCTTGCGTAGGCCACGCGCCGATTACCCGCAATTATTGCTGCGGGGGCTGGGGCGTGACTGTGGTGGTCGAGGTGGTGTCCTTCTTCACCTGGGGCGGCGGCGCGGTCGTAGTGGTCGTGACGTCAGTTACCGGCGCTGGCGTGGTTGTGGTGGTCGTGGTGTCGGTTACCTTTGGCTGAGGCGTGGTTGTGGTCGTCGTCGAATCGGTCTGCTTCACTTCCGGGCCGGCCGGCGTAACCGTCGTATCCGTGCTCTGAGTGACCTGGGCCGGCGGCACCGATGCCGGATCCTGTGGTGTCATGGTGGTGGTGCTCTGAGCGGCGGGTGGATTCTGTGTCGTCGTGGTGGTGCTGGACTGTGTGCTGCTCTGTGCCAGTACCGGCAGGGACAGGGCGAGCACGATGAGCGACGCCAGGACGACAACCAATAGCTTCTGGGATTTCATTCGATTCTCCTTTATTACGTTGGTCAGACACCATAGTAGGGCTGCCGCCACCACTTAATCTGTGCACAATTGCTCGCTGCCCGGCCAAGTTTCGGAAACCAGTTTCGAGTTTCAAGTTTCGAGTTTCCAGCGCCAATCCCGCCCCTTTCATGAATTTGTCATCCTGAGCGAGGTCGCCGCGGCGACCGAGCCGAAGGACCTGTTGTTTCTTCCTCTGTCATCCTGAGCGAGCGGAGCGAGTCGAAGGATCCGCGGTTGCCTTTACTGACAACTGGCTACTGGCTGCTGACAACTGTTTCTCGACAACTGGCCGGGTGCGGGTGCCCCACCCTTGTCGCCTTCCTTGGACGACAGGGTGCCTTCGGGCTGGGAGGGTCGTTACCTTTATCGTCTCGGTGCCCCGTTTCTGTCATCCCGAGCGCAGCGAAGCGAAGTCGAGGGATCTGCGGTTACCTTTACCGGCAACTGACAACTGGCTACTGACAACTGCCTTGCTGGCACCCCAGGTTTGGAAAGGTCAGGCGTTTAGGGCGGGCCACTCGTCGGGAGCCCGGAGGGCGACATAATCGTAGCCCAGGACGTAAGTCCTGGGTTGACTTATTACATTGGAGGAGTCCGGCAGGACGGCACACGGGTTTTGACGTTGTTGGCGAAGAGGTGTCGTCCCTGAAGGGACTCGGGGATTTAATAACATGCTTACCCAGCACTCACGTGCTGGGCTACGATTGTGACGCCCTTCGGGCTGAGGATTGCCGGCTCCCACCCTCTCGCCAAAAACGGGCGAGAAGGATGGGGCACCCATGTCTGAGGAGCCCGATCAAGCAAAAGGAGTGGGCCACCCGCCGAATGCGGCTAAAGCATTGCCCAGCTTGACGCAGGTGTTAATATTTCAAAGCGGGGACCCACAGATCGCGAGCCCCCGGCTGTAAGGTGCCGACACACCTGGGGTGGATTTATTTGCCGATCGGCCACGCCTTGTAGCCGTAGGCCCAGGCATCCATGAGTTTGCCGCTACGCCAGTGACGGAAGTAGCGGCGGAATGCGATACGTTTAGTCACGGTCGCACCTCCTGATGGAGGGGATAACCCTCCTGGGAATAGTCGTGCGGGTGCTACAACACCCGCACGACTAGAAAAATAGGGTAGGACAGGGCGCCGAGCGAAAAGCGCAACTGCCTTCGTTTCTGAGCATCAAGTACTCCGCAACATCACGGCCTTGAAAAGCCCACATACGTGGACCGGTCTTATATCCGCGGACATTGCTGTCCAAGTTAGCTGAGGATCCGGCTCGGCGCTGCTGAAAATGCGGGACATAATCATCCTCTCCTGCCTTCGCACAAAGCAGGTTGACCCCTCGATAATCGGTTCCCCTGATGGATG
>Ga0187864_10001194_pt1 | contig 25895 bp, 21 predicted proteins | sample June2016WEW_11_4_FD_132985 | JGI IMG/M metagenome (GOLD analysis project Ga0187864, IMG submission 132985) | Peatland microbial communities from SPRUCE experiment site at the Marcell Experimental Forest, Minnesota, USA - June2016WEW_11_40 | ecosystem: Environmental > Terrestrial > Soil >...
CGCCGCGCCGCCGGGTGATCCAGGCCAGGACCGCCGCGACCCTGATGAAGATCCTGCAGCAGGTCCCGGCGGTTGACGCCGCCCAGGGCGAGCCGTGGGGGCTGATCAGCGGGTACACGGTGGCAGCCAAGACCGGCACCGCGCAGGTACCCGGCTCAGGCAACTGCCTGTGCCAGTACGGCTCCAGCTACATTGGCATCGCTCCGGCGAACAACCCGCAGCTGGTGGTCGCCGTCAATATCCAGGACCCGAAGGACGGATACTACGGTGATGTCGTCGCCGGACCCGTCTTCTACAACGTGATGAAGTTCGCGCTGCAGACCATGAAGATCCCGCCGGACGGCGGCCACGCGCCCTACATCAGGCTCACCGCGCCGTGAACGGAGGTACCCTCGGCCAGTGCCACCGGCTCTTCGTCCCGAACATGTCACCGCGCGCCCGCTAGCAGAGCTGGCGGCGCTGCTCGGCCTGAAGTCGGCTCATCAGGCCGGCCCGGATGCCCACTCTGCCCCGGCCGGGCTGACCGGCGTGTCCGGGCTGACCCATGACTCGCGCCGGGTGCGGCCCGGCGACCTGTACGCGGCGCTGCCGGGCAGCCGCGTCCACGGCGCCCGGTTCTGCGCCGACGCGGCGGCAGCCGGCGCGGTGGCCGTGCTCACCGATCAGGCCGGCCGGGCCGCCGCGGTGGCCAGCGGGCTGCCGGTCTTCGTGGTCGCCGGCCCGCGCGCCAGGCTCGGCGAGATCGCGGCCTGGATCTACGGCCAGCCGTCCGGCCGGCTGCTGCTGATCGGCGTCACCGGTACCAGCGGCAAGACGACGACCACCTACCTGCTGGAGTCAGGCCTGCGGATGGCGGGCCACCGCACCGGCCTGATCGGGGGCGTCGAGACCCGGATCGGCGCCGTCGTCGAGGCCAGCCAGCTCACCACGCCGGAGGCCGCTGACCTGCAGGCCGCCCTCGCGGTGATGGCCGAGCGCGGAGTCACGGCGGCAGCGATGGAGGTATCCAGCCATGCCCTCGCGCTCGGCCGCGTCGACGGCACCCACTATGACGTGGCCATCTTCACGAACCTGTCCCAGGATCACCTCGACTTTCACCCCAGCATGGACGACTACTTCGCCGCCAAGGCGGAGCTGTTCACGCCGCGCTACGCCTCCGCCGCCGTGGTCAACATCGACGATCCGCGTGGCCGGCAGCTGGCCCGCAGCGCGCAGATCCCGCTGACGACCTTCTCCGCGGCCGGCCAGCAGGCCGCTGACTGGCGGGCCGTGGACGTGCGCGCAGGCGCAGACGGAAGCACGTTCCGGGTTATCGGCCCTGGCGGCGTGGAGGCCGACGCTTCCGTTTCGCTGCCAGGGCCGTTCAATGTCGCCAATGCGCTCGGCGCGATCGTCGGGCTGGTGGAGGCCGGCGTCAGCCTGGCCAGCGCGGTGGCCGGCGTGGCCGCCTGCCCGGGGGTGCCCGGCAGGCTGGAGCGGGTCGACGACGGGCAGGACTTCACCGTGCTGGTCGACTACTCGCACAAGCCCGGGGCCGTCGAGGCCGTGCTGACCGCGCTCCGGCCGGTCACCCAGGGCAGCCTGACGATCATGCTCGGCTGCGGGGGCGAGCGGGATCCTGGCAAGCGCCCGCTGATGGGTGCCGCGGCCGCGGCCATGGCCGATAAAGTGATCCTCACCAGCGATAACCCGCGCTCGGAGGACCCGCTCGCGATTCTCGCCGAGATGCTGGCCGGCGTGCTCGAGGTCCCGCAGGACCGCCGCGCGCACGTGCTCGTGGAGCCGGACCGGGCGGCGGCGATCGGGCTCGCGATCAATACGGCGGGGAAGGGCGACGTGGTGCTGCTGGCAGGCAAGGGCCATGAGCGCGGCCAGTGCACCGACGCCGGGGTGATTCCCTTCGATGACCGTGAGGTGGCAGCCGAGGCGCTGGCAGCCCGGCGCGCCGTCGAGGATGCGGCGCTGAGCGGCAGCCACGGCACCGGCGCGGGCCGGCCTGACCGGCGCCGCGGGGACGCGAGCGCAGACAACGCGGAGGACGCGTGATCCCGCTGTCGCTCGCGCAGATCGCGCGGATCACCGGCGCCACCCTGGACGCGGTGCCTGACGCCGGCGCCCTGGTCGGCGGCCCGGTGGTGATCGACTCGCGGGAGGTTCAGCCGGGGAGCCTGTTCGCTGCCCTGCCGGGCGAGCGGGCCGACGGGCACGACTTCGCCGCCGCGGCGATCGCCGGCGGGGCGGCCGCGGTCCTGGCCGCCCGGCCGGTCGGCGTGCCCGCGCTGATCGTCGCTGACGTGCCGGCCGCGCTCGCGGCGCTGGCCAGGGCGGTCGTCGACAGGCTGGGTGATGGCCTGGAGGTCATCGGCATCACCGGCTCCGTCGGCAAGACCACCACCAAGGACCTGGCGGCCCAGCTGATCGAGACGGTCGGCCCGACGGTGTCACCCCGCGATTCCTACAACAACGAGATCGGCCACCCGCTGACCGTGCTGCGCGTCACCAGCCAGACGCGCTTCCTCATCTCGGAGCTGTCGGCACGCGGCGCCGGCCACATCGCCGCCCTCTGCCGGGTCGCGCCGCCCAGGATCGGCGCGGTGCTGTGCGTCGGTCACGCGCACGCCGGGGAATTCGGCAGCCTCGAGCAGGTGGCGCTGGCCAAGGGCGAGCTGGTGGAGGCCCTGCCGCGCGGCGGAGTGGCCGTCCTGAACGCCGACGATCCGCTGGTCCTGGCGATGGCCGGGCGCACAGCGGCCCGGATCGTGACGTTCGGCAGGTCCGCGGCGGCCGGCGTGCGCGCGGCCGGCGTGCGGCTGGACGACCGCGGCAGGCCCGGTTTCACCCTGCTGATGGCAGGCGAGTCCGCCCCGGTCCGGCTGCGGCTGTTCGGCGAGCATCATGTCACCAACGCGCTGGCCGCGGCGGCGCTCGCGCAGCAGGCCGGGCTGACCACGGCCGCCATCGCCGAGGGGCTGTCGGCCGCGGTCCAGCGCAGCCGGTGGCGGATGGAAGTCACCGAGCGGGCCGACGGCGTGACGGTGATCAACGACGCCTATAACGCGAACCCGGAGTCGCTGCGGGCGGCGATCGACGCGCTGGCGGTGATGTCCCGCGGCCGCCGCGGGTTCGCCGTGCTCGGCCAGATGAACGAGCTGGGTGACCAGGCGGACGAGTTCCACGAGGAGGCCGGCCGGCTGGCCGCGGCGGCCGGGGTGGCCGGGCTGCTCGTGGTGGGCAGCGGGACGGCGCCGCTGCTGGCCGGGGCCAAGGCCGTGCCGTCCTGGCACGGCGAGCTGGTGGCGGTGCCCGATGCTGCGGCGGCGGTGCGCGAGCTCGATCAGCGGCTGCGCGGCGGCGACGTGGTCCTGGTCAAGGCCTCGCACTCGATCGGGCTGGAGCGGGTCGCGCTGGCGCTCACCGGTGAGCTGCCCGCGGGGCAGGAGCCCGCGCGTTGAAGACCATCCTCATCGCGGCGGGGATCTCCCTGATGCTGGCGCTGTTCGGCACGCCGCTGGCGATCAGGCTGTTCACCCGGCGCGGGTGGGGCCAGCCGATCAGAGAGGAGGGCCCGGCGCATCAGACCAAGCGCGGCACGCCGACGATGGGCGGCACCGTCATCGTGGTGGCATCGCTGGCCGGCTATCTCGCCGGGCACTGGCTGAGCAGCGATCCCATGTCGGCGTCCGGGCTGCTGATCCTGATGCTGATGGCCGGGCTGGGCCTGGTCGGGTTCCTCGATGACTTCATCAAGATCTACCGGCGGACCAGCCTGGGCCTGCGCAGCGGCGCGAAGCTGGCCGGCCAGGCCGTGATCGGCGCCCTGTTCGCGATCGAGGTGCTCCGGCGCCCGGATGGCTACGGACTGACGCCCGCGGACGACCACTTCTCGTTCCTGCGCGACTTCGGGCCGTCCATCGGGCTGCTGGTCTTCGTGATCTGGATCGTCATCATGATCGCCGGTACCTCGAACGCGGTGAACCTGACCGACGGCCTGGACGGCCTGGCCACCGGGGCCACCGTGCAGGTGCTCGCGGCCTACGCGCTGATCGGCATCTGGCAGGAGCGCAACGACTGCACGAACTTCCTCGCCCCGCAGTGCTACGCGGTCCGGGACCCGCTGGACATCGCGGTCGTGGCCGCGGCCGTGGCCGGGGCCTGCTTCGGCTTCCTGTGGTGGAACGCGCCGCCGGCCAGGATCATCATGGGCGACACCGGCTCGCTGGCGCTCGGCGGCGTGCTGGCCGGCCTGGCGGTGTGCACGAAGACCCAGCTGCTGCTGCCGGTACTCGGCGGCCTGTTCGTGATCATCGCCATGTCGGTCATCATCCAGGTCGGGTTCTTCAAGATGACCGGCCACCGCGTCTTCCGGATGGCGCCGCTGCAGCATCACTTCGAGCTGCTCGGCTGGGCAGAAACCACCATCGTGGTCAGGTTCTGGCTGGTCTGCGGCCTGTGCATCGCCCTTGGCCTGGGCATCTTCTACGTCCAGTGGCTGCCATGACGGGGGCCGCCCGATGAAGACGATCCTGCTTGCCGCGGGAATCTCGCTGGTGCTCTCACTGTTCGGCACGCCGCTGGCGATCCGGCTGTTCGCCCGGCGCGGCTACGGGCAGCTCATCCGGGAGGAGGGCCCCGAGTCGCACCTGACCAAGCGGGGCACCCCGACGATGGGCGGCACGGTCATCGTGGTGGCGTCGGTGGCCGGCTACCTGGGCGGCCACCTGCTCACCGACGACCCCATGTCGGCGTCCGGCCTGCTGGTGCTGATGCTGATGGCGGGGCTCGGCCTGGTTGGCTTCCTCGATGACTTCATCAAGATCTACAAGCAGCGCAGCCTCGGGCTGCGCAGCGGCGCGAAGCTGGCCGGGCAGGCCGTGGTCGGCGCCCTGTTCGCCGTGCTGGTGCTGCACTACCCGGACAACTACGACCTCACCCCGGCCGACGCGCACATCTCGTTCCTGCGCGACGTCGGCCCGGCGATCGGGGTAGTCCCGTTCGTCTTCTGGATCGTGCTGATGATCGCGGGCTGGTCCAACGCGGTGAACCTGACCGACGGCCTGGACGGGCTGGCTACCGGATCGGCCACCCTGGTGCTGGCGGCCTACGTGCTGATCGCCAACTGGCAGCTGCGCAACGACTGCACCAACGCCCCGATCGTCGCGCACTGCTACGCGGTGGCCAGCCCGCTGGACCTGGCCGTGGTGGCCGCCGCCGCCGTCGGCGCCTGCTTCGGCTTCCTGTGGTGGAACGCGCCGCCGGCCAGGATCTTCATGGGCGACACCGGCTCGCTGGCGCTCGGCGGCGTGCTGGCCGGCCTGGCGGTCTGCACGAAGACCCAGCTGCTGCTGGTGATACTCGGCGGCCTGTTCGTGATCATCACGCTGTCGGTGATCATCCAGGTGGGGTTCTTCAAGATGACCGGGCGGCGGGTGTTCCGGATGGCGCCGTTGCAGCATCACTTCGAGCTGCTGGGCTGGGCGGAAACCACCGTCGTGGTCAGGTTCTGGCTGGTCTGCGGCCTGTGCATCGCCCTGGGCCTGGGGATTTTCTACGTCGAGTGGCTGCAGGTGCCGGGATGAGCGGCGCCGCGGCCGGCCCGGCAGGCTTCGCCCGCAGCCTGGCCGGCCAGCAGGTCTGCGTGACCGGCCTCGGCGTGTCCGGGCCGCCGGCCGCCCGGCTGCTGGCGGGCCTCGGCGCCCGGGTCACGGTGCTGGACTCGGGCACCGGCCCGGACGCTGCCGCGCTGGCGGACGGCCTGGCGGAATCCGGCGTCCGGGTCCTGCTGGGCCAGGCGCAGGCCGGCCCGGACGCGACCATCCCGGCCGGCACCAGCCTGGTGGTCACGACGCCGGGCTGGCGGCCGGACACGCCGCTGCTCGTCGCGGCGGCCAGGGCGGGCATCCCGGTGATCGGCGACGTCGAGCTCGCCTGGCGGATCAGGCCGGTGCTGCCCGGCGGCGGCCGGCAGCAGTGGCTGGCGGTGACCGGCACCAACGGCAAGACCACCACCGTGCGGATGGTGGCGGCGATGCTGGCCGCGGCCGGGTACCGGAGCATCGCGGCGGGCAACGTCGGCACGTCCATCGTCACCGTGGCCGCCGACCCTGAGCCCTATCCCGTCGTAGCCGTCGAGCTGTCCAGCTTCCAGCTGCACTGGAGCTCGACCGTGCGGCCGCTGGCCGCCGCGATCCTCAACGTGGCCGGTCATCACCTGGACTGGCACGGCGACATCGAGTCGTACGCGGCGGACAAGGGCAAGATCTTCGCCGACGGCACCATCGCGATCTGCAACGGGGACGACGCGCGCTCGTCAGCGCTGGCGGCCGCCGCGGCCAGCCCGGCGCGCGTGGTCACGTTCCGGCTCGGCGAGCCGGGGCCCGGCGAGATCGGGGTGACCGGCGATGCGCTGGTCGACCGGGCGTTCGGGGATGGCGTCCGGCTCGCGGGCGTCGCAGACGTGCGGCCGGCCGCCCCGCACAACGTCGCTGACGCGCTCGCCGCCGCGGCGCTGGCCCGCGCCTACGGCGCTCCGGCCGCCGCCGTCCAGGGCGGCCTCGCGGCGTTCGAGCCCGAGCCGCACCGGATCAGCCTGGTCGCCCGGGTCGGCGGCGTCGACTACGTCGACGACTCCAAGGCCAGCAACCCGCATGCCGCCGCGGCATCGCTGGCCGCCTTCCCCTCGGTGATCTGGGTGGCGGGAGGGCTCTTCAAGGGCGCGGACGAGGATCTGGACGCGCTCGTCCGCGCCGTCGCCCCGCGGCTGCGGGCGGTGCTGCTGCTGGGCGCTGACCGGGACAGATTCCGGCAGGCAGTCACGCGACACGCGGCAGATATTCCGGTCATCGAGGCGGCCGGCACCGACACTGGAGTCATGGACCTGGTGGTCGGAGAGGCGGCGAGGCTGGCAAGGCCCGGGGATACGGTGCTGCTGGCGCCGGCTGCTCAGTCGTTCGACATGTTCCGTGACTACCCGGCGCGCGGCGCGGCCTTCGCTGCCGCCGTCGCGAGGCTGGCAGCCGCCCGGTGAGTGCCACCGTCGGACCCGCCAGGTCCGGCAGGCGGGACGACCCAGATGCGGCGGAGGACGCCGAGGCCGGCCCGCCCGCCACCGCTGGCCGCGGTCGCGACGCCGGCCCGGTGACCGGGGCCCTGGCCCTGCTGGACCGGCCGCTGACGTCGTATTACCTCGTCCTCGGATGCACCTTGCTGCTGCTCGCCCTCGGCCTGGTCATGGTGCTCTCCACGTCCTCAGCGGTGGCGCTGGACAGCGGCGCGCCGCCGTTCGGGGCGTTCGAGAAGCAGCTGCTGGGGGCCGCGCTCGGCCTGCCGCTGATGTGGCTGGTCGCGAAGTTCCCGCCCCGGCTGTTCCGGGCCTTCGGCTACCCGCTGCTGGGACTGTCGGTGCTGGGCCTGCTGCTCGTGCTGGTCAAGGGCACCACCGTGGACGGCGCCGAGCGCTGGATCAACCTGCCCGGCATGGGCGGCGTGCAGCTGCAGCCATCGGAATTCGCCAAGCTGGCTTTCGTGATCTGGGGCGCCGACCTGCTGGCTCGCAAGGAGAAGCTCGGCCTGCTGACCGACTGGCGGCAGCTGCTGATCCCGCTGCTGCCGGGAGCGGCCATCCTCAGCATGCTCGTCATGCTCGGGAACGACCTCGGCACCACCTTCATCCTGGTGGTCATCTTCCTCGCCCTGCTGTGGGTCATCGGCACCCCGGCGCGGCTGCTGGGCGGCATGATCGGGCTGATGGTCTTCGTCATGCTGGTCCTGGCCGTCGTGGCGCCGTACCGGGCCGAGCGGCTGACCGGCTTCCTCAGCGCCCAGGCGCATTCCAGCAGCCAGGGCTACCAGCAGCTGCAGGGCGAGTACTCGGTGGGCTCCGGCGGCGTGTTCGGCGTCGGGCTCGGGGCCGGCCGGCAGAAGTGGGGCTGGGTCCCGAACAGCACGACCGACTTCATCTTCGCCATCCTCGGCGAGGAACTCGGCCTGGTGGGCACGCTCTGCGTGACGTTCCTGTACGGCGGCCTGGCCTACGGCGGCCTGCGGATAGCACGCCGGGTGCAGGACCCGTTCATGCGGCTGGCGGCGGCGGCCACGACCATGTGGATCGTGCTGCAGGCGCTGGTGAACATCGGCGCCGTGATCGGCCTGCTGCCGATCACCGGCATCCCGCTGCCGCTCATCTCCGAGGGCCTGTCCTCGCTGCTGGTGACGATGCTGGCGCTGGGCATGCTGATGGCGTTCGCCCGGCACGAGCCCGGCGCGCGGCAGGCGCTGGCTGCCGCCGGCCCGAGCGTGCCGCGGCGCGTCCTAAGCTGGCTGGGCCTGGGCCGGGCGCGTAACTGAGCCGGCGGGCCGGGCGGCCAGCCAGGCTGCCGCGGCAGGCGGCCGTCCGGCCGCGGCAGGGCGGGCGGGCAGCGCGGGCGGCGCAGGGCGGGCGGCGGGAGGAGAGGTAAGGGACGGATGTCACTGAGCGTGGTCATCGCGGGCGGCGGTAGCGGCGGCCATATCGAGCCGGCCCTGGCGCTGGCCGACGCGCTCCGGCGGGCCGATCCGGCCACCAGGATCACCTGCCTGGGCACCGAGCGCGGCCTGGAGACCAGGCTGATCCCGAACCGCGGCTATGATCTCGCGCTGATCCCGCCCGTTCCGCTGCCGCGGTCGCTCACCGTCCAGCTGCTCTCGGTGCCGCGGCGGATGGCCGAGGCGGTCCGGGCCGCGGCCGGCGTGCTGGACCAGGCCGGCGCCGATGTGCTCGTCGGCTTCGGCGGCTACGTTTCCACCCCCGGCTACCTGGCGGCCCGGTGGCGCGGGGTGCCCATCGTGGTGCACGAGGCGAACGCGCGGCCCGGCCTGGCTAACCGGATCGGCGCGCTGCTGACCCGGCAGGTCTTCACCGGGCAGCCCGGCACCAGGCTGCGGCACGGCACGTACGTCGGCATCCCGATCCGGCGGGAGATCTCCAGCCTCGACCGGCTGGCCGTGAGCGACAAGGCACGCTCGCATTTCGGGCTGCGGCCCGACCTGCCGGTGCTGCTCGTGACCGGCGGATCGCAGGGCGCCAGCTCGCTGAACCGCGCGGTCCTGCAGGCGGCCGGGACGCTGCGGTCGGCGGGCATCCAGGTGCTGCACGTCGTCGGCCCGCGCGCGGAGGCCGGCGTCAGCGTGCCGGATGGGGACGCGCCCTACGTAGTGCTGCCCTACCTGGACCGGATGGACCTGGGCTACGCTGCCGCGGACTTCGCCCTGTGCCGGGCTGGCGCCATGACATGCGCCGAGCTGACCGCGGTGGGCCTGCCGGCCGCTTACGTGCCGCTGCCGCACGGGAACGGCGAGCAGCGGCTGAACGCCCTGCCGATCGAGGCGGCGGGCGGCGGCCTGATCGTGGCGGACGCCGCGCTGACGGCGGACTGGATCACCGGCACGCTGCTGCCCATCCTGCTGGACGCCGAGCTGGTCGCCGCCATGTCCCAGGCCGCGGGCGCGGTCGGGAACGCCGCGGCCGACCGCGCACTGGCAGCCGCGGTCGCGGACGCTGGCCGGAGCCGGCGACGCGCGCGTCGCGGCCGGGCACGGACGTGAGCGGGACGGGCGGAAGGGGCCAGACGGACGGAAGGGGCCAGATAGACGGAAGGGGCGGGAGGAGACAGTCATGGGCCTGGTAACACCGGTGCCGCCGGTCCCCGTCAGCGAGCTGGGCGCGGTTCATTTCGCTGGCATCGGCGGCGCGGGGATGTCGGGCATCGCGCGCATCATGCTGGCCCGCGGCGTGCCAGTGTCGGGCTCCGACCCCGCGCCTTCGCCGCAGCTCGACGAGCTGGCCGCGCTGGGTGCCCGGGTGCACGTCGGGCACTCGGCCTCCCACCTTGCCGGAGCCGACACGCTGGTGGTGTCGAGCGCCATCCGGGCCGACAATCCCGAGCTGGCCGAGGCACGGCGGCGCGGGCTGCGGATCCTGCACCGCGCGGCCGCGCTGGCCTCGATCATGCTGGGCAAGCAGGGGATCGCGGTGGCAGGCACCCATGGCAAGACGACGACCACGTCGATGATCACCACGGTGCTGCGGCACTGCGGTGCCGATCCTTCCTACGTCATTGGCGGGGTGCTGGCCGAGACCGGCCGCGGTGCGGAGCTGGGCAGCGGCCCTGCCTTCGTGGCCGAGGCGGACGAGAGTGACGGCTCCTTCCTGATGCTGGCCCCGGACGCGGCCGTCGTGACCTGCGTGGAAGCCGATCACCTGGATAACTACGGCAGCCTGGCCGAGATCGAGGCCGCCTTCACTGCCTTCGCCGGCCGGATCAGCGCGGGCGGCCTGCTGGTCGCCTGCGGCGACGACGACGGCGCGCGCTCCCTGGCCGGCCGTGCCCTGGCCGGCCAGGCCGCGGCCGCCGGCCTGCGGGTGCTGACCTATGGCACGACGGCCGGCGTCAGCTACCGGATCACCGGGATCACCCCCCTCGGCATGTCGACCAGGTTCACGGTGACCGGCGGCGCCGGGACCCGGCTGCATGCGTCCGGGCCGGCCGAGGTCCGGATCGCCCTGCCCGGCCGCCACAACGCGCTGAACGCGGCGGCCGCGCTGGCGCTGACCGCTGAGCTAGGCTTCGCGCCCGGCGACGTGGTGGCCGGGCTGGCGGCCTACGCGGGCGCGCGCCGCCGGATGGAGCTCAAGGGCGAGGCCGACGGCGTCCGGGTGCTGGACAGCTACGCCCATCACCCCACGGAGCTGGCCGCCGACCTGAAGGCGGCCAGGGACGTGGCCGATGGCGGCCGGGTCATCGCCGTCTTCCAGCCGCACCTGTTCAGCCGCACCAGGATCTTCGCCGCGGACTTCGGCGCCGCGCTCGCGCTGGCCGATGAGGCCATCGTGCTCGATGTCTATGCCGCCAGGGAGGATCCGGAGCCCGGCGTCACCGGCCGGCTGGTCGCCGACGCGGTGCCGGGCGGCCGCGCCCGGTTCCTGCCGGACAAGGCGGCCGCGCCGGCCGCGGCGGCGGCCCTGGCCAAGCCCGGCGACCTCGTGCTGACCATGGGGGCCGGCGACGTGAGCGCGCTCGGCCCGCCGATCGTGGCCGCGCTGCGCGAGCGGGCTGGCGATGATCACGCCGGGCAGGCTGGCGGCCAGCCCGGCGGGCGAGCGGACGGCCGGGGATGACCGGGCAGCGCGGGGCCGGCCCGGAGCGCCCGGCGCCGCGGGCGCCGCAAGTCGGCCGGCCCGGCCGGGCCGGCCGCATGCAGACGGCGCGCTTCGCCGGCCGTCAGCCCGCCGGGGCCGCGGCGGGACACGCCCCGGGCCGGCTGCGAGCCGCGGTCCTGGGGCTGGCGGTACTGGGCCTCGTCGCCGGCGGGGCCTGGGCTGTGCTGGGGTCAAGCCTGCTTGCCGTCCGGCACGTCGAGGTCACCGGGAATCGCCTGGTGCCGACATCGGAGGTACTGGCCGCCGCCGGGCTGCGTCCGGGCACCCCGCTGGCGAGGCTGAACACCGGGATGGTGACGGAGCGGATTGAGCAGATCACCCAGGTGCAGTCCGCGCGGGTGACCCGCTCCTGGCCGGACACCGTGGTCATCTCGGTCCGCGAGCGCACTCCGGCGCTGGCGGTTCCCGCTCACGGCTGGTTCGAGCTCATCGACGGCGACGGGGTGGTGGTGCGCTGGTCCCGGCTGCGCCCGGCGAGCCTGCCGCTGCTGCGATCCGCTCCCGCGGTGCTGCGCGGCAGCCCTGCCATCCAGTCCGCGGTGGCGGTCCTGGCGAGCCTCCCGGCCCCGCTGCGCGCGCGAGTGGAGTCGGTCACCGCGACCGCGGCCAGTGCCGTGTCGCTGCGCTTGCGCGGCGGGGTCACCGTCCGGTGGGGGAATGCCAGCGGGGCGGCGGCCAAGGCGGCCGAGCTCGCCGTCCTGCTGCGCACGTCGGCGCGGACCATCGACGTGAGCGATCCGGCCACCGCGGTGACCGGCGGATGACCGCCGGCCAGCCCGCGCCGCAGCCGGACGGCCGGGACCGGTTAGGGAACGGCGATGGCGACACGCCGGGCCGCCGGGGCTCCAGTAGTTGACCCAGGGCCGCGCACGACCCTACTGTCCGTATCAGTCGGCAGCTTGACATAACTCTAAATCTCAAGTTGAGGGTGAGAGTTGACTTGTCCGCGGAACCTGCCCGGCCGATGGCAGTGGGGGCGTGTACCGGGCAAGCTCTGCAGCTGGAGTTTGCCGGCCCGCCGGGCTAACTAGCCGGGGCCGCGGCCGCAGGTCAGCGGAACAGCAGACGAGCTGAAAGGGTTCCTCCTCGTGGCAGCACCGCAGAACTACCTGGCGGTCATCAAGGTCGTCGGTATCGGCGGGGGCGGCGTCAACGCCGTGAACCGGATGATCGAAGAGGGACTCAGAGGCGTTGAGTTCATCGCGATCAACACCGATGCTCAAGCGCTCCTGATGAGCGACGCCGACGTGAAGCTGGATGTGGGGCGTGAGCTCACCCGCGGCCTCGGGGCCGGCGCTAACCCGGATATCGGCACGAAGGCGGCCGAGGACCACCGCGAGGAGATCGAGGAGGTCCTCAAGGGCGCCGACATGGTCTTCGTCACGGCCGGCGAGGGCGGCGGGACCGGCACCGGCGGCGCTCCTGTCGTCGCGAACGTGGCACGGTCGCTGGGCGCCCTGACGATCGGCGTCGTCACCCGCCCGTTCGGCTTCGAGGGCAAGCGCCGGGCCGGCCAGGCCGACAGCGGGATCGACCGGCTTCGCGACGAGGTCGATACTCTCATCGTCATTCCGAACGACCGGCTGCTGTCGATCTCGGACCGGCACGTCAGCGTGCTCGAGGCGTTCAAGGCCGCTGACCAGGTGCTGCTGTCCGGCGTGCAGGGCATCACCGACCTGATCACCACGCCCGGGCTGATTAACCTCGACTTCGCCGACGTGAAGTCGGTCATGTCCGGCGCCGGGTCGGCGCTGATGGGCATCGGCTCAGCCCGCGGCGACGACCGGTCGGTGGCGGCGGCCGAGATGGCGATCTCCAGCCCGCTGCTGGAGGCCAGCATCGACGGGGCGCACGGCGTGCTGCTCTCCATTCAGGGCGGATCGGACCTGGGGCTGTTCGAGATCAACGAAGCGGCCCAGCTCGTGGCCAACTCCGCGGCGCCGGACGCCAACATCATCTTCGGCGCCGTCATCGACGATGCTCTCGGCGATGAGGTGCGCGTGACCGTGATCGCGGCCGGCTTCGACGACGCCCAGACCGGGCGGCCGCGGGCCGGCCGGCCGTCGGTCGGCTACACCGGGTCGTTCGGCTCCGCTGACGCCGGCGCGCCGTCGGCCGGCTGGCGGAGCTACGCCGTCAGCGAGCCCAGGGACCTCGCCGCCGCGGCCCTGGCCAGTGCGGAGCCGGCCGCGACCACAGCGGCCGAGCGCCCGGCTGCCGCCGCGGCGAGCACTTCGCCTGGCCAGCACCGCCCGGTGATCGAGCCAGCCGCCACCGTGCCGCCAGTCGCCACCGTGCCGCCAGTCGCCACCGTGCCGCCAGTCGCCACCGTGCCGCCCGTCGCTGGCGGGGCGTCGGCTGCCGAGCAATCCGGGCCGCCCGTCGGCGGCGCTGACGGGCGGGCTGAGCCCGCGGCTCAGGATGCGGCCAGGATCGACGGGGTCCCGGCACCCCGGTCCGCCGGGGGCGCAGCGGACGCGGGCAACCCGGCAGCCGCCGACCGCCCGGCGGCTGCCGCCCGGCCCGAGCAGGCCGGCGGGCGGCTGCCGGACGCCGGCACCCGGCGTAAGTCGGTCGTCTTCGAGGAAGACGACGAGCTCGACGTTCCTGACTTCCTGAAGTGACCCGACTGCCCGACGCGACCCGGAGCCGGCGGCGGTGGGACCGGTAGCACGGGAACCGGAAGCACGGGAACCGGAAGCACGGGAACCGGAAGCACTGGGACCCGCGGCGCTGGCGCTGTTCACCGGCCGCGCTGGCGGTGTCAGCGGGGCACCGTTCGGGCTGAACCTGAGCGGTACGGTCGGGGACGCCGCCGGCGCAGTCGCCGCCAACCGGCGGCTGGCCGCGGCGGCGTGCGGACTTGACCCGGCGGACCTGGCCTGGATGAACCAGGTCCATGGCATCCGCGTCAGCTATGTGCCAGGCCGCCAGGCCGGGCCGGATGTCCCCGCCGCCGATGCCATCTTCACCGATGTGCCCGGCCTGGCCATGAGCGTCCTGGTGGCTGACTGCGCGCCGGTGCTGCTGGCTGATCCCGGCGGGCTGGTCGGCGCGGCTCACGCCGGGCGCGAGGGCATGGCCGCCGGCGTCGTGCCGGCCCTGGTGGCCGCCATGACCGCGGCCGGCGCCGACCCCGGCCGGATGCACGCGCTGATCGGCCCGGCGATCTGCGGCCGGTGCTACGAGGTCCCGGATGCGCTGCGGGCCCGGGTCGCCGCCGCGGTGCCCGAGGCCGCCTGCCAGAGCGCCGCCGGAACGGCCGGGCTTGACATCCGGGCGGGCGTGCGGGCCCAGCTCAGGCAGGCGGGAGTGCGGGAGGTGCGCACCGATCCCCGGTGCACCGCCGAGTCGCCCGGCCTGTTCTCGTACCGGCGTGATGGCACCACGGGGCGGTTCGCCGGGCTGGTCTGGCGCACGTCATGATGTGCCGATGACCAGTTTGCCTGCCACCGGCCGCCGGACCGAGCTGGCCGAGAACCTGGCCGGCGTGCGGGCCAGGATCGAGCGCGCCTGCGCGGCGGCCGGGCGCCCCGCGAGCGAGGTGACGCTGATCGCCGTGACCAAGACCTTCCCGGTGTCCGACATCCGGCTGCTCAGCGAGCTCGGCGTCACCGACATCGGCGAGAACAGGGACCAGGAGGCGGCGCCCAAGGCGGCCGCATGCCGTGCGGCTGGCTTCGAGCCGACCTGGCACTTCGTCGGCCAGCTGCAAGTCAATAAGGTGCCCAGCGTGATCTCCTACGCCAACGTGATCCACTCCGTGGACCGGCTCCGGCTGGTCACTGCCCTGGGCCGCCGGGCCAGGATGGCCGGGCGGGAAGGGCGGGAAGGGCGGGAAGGGCGGGAAGGGCGGGAGGTGACCTGCCTGGTGCAGGTCAGCCTGGAGGACGCCGAAGGCCGCGGCGGCGCGCGCCCTGCTGACGTTGCCGCGCTGGCGGACGCGATCGCCGCTGAGCCCGGCCTCATCCTCGGCGGCGTCATGGCCGTGGCACCGCTCGGCGCGCCGCCGCGGGCAGCGTTCGGAAAACTCAGGCGGATAGCCGAATCCGTGCGGTCTGCGCATCCCCGTGCATTGGTGATCTCGGCGGGAATGAGCGGTGACCTGGAGGAAGCGATAGCAGAGGGCGCGACACACGTGCGAATCGGTACGGCGTTGCTCGGCGGCCGGCGGCCCTTCGTCAGGTAATGTCCGACGCGTGGCACGCGGCGTGAGTTCGGCTGCCTGGCAGTCATGACGGAGGACAGAAGATGGCCAGCGCAATGCGCAAGATGGCGGTCTATCTCGGCCTGGTCGAGGACGACCAACGCTACGACGACCGTTACCAGGACGAGTACGTCCTCGACGAGTATGAGGAAGCGGGGTACGAGGCCGGACTGACCGAGCACGAGCACGAGCGCGCCGAGCCGCCTGCCGGGTATGCCGAGGTCCAGCCCGCTGGCCGCGCGCCCGATCGCCGGCCCGCCGGGCAGCTGCAGACCACCGACCTGACGCGCATCACTACCTTGCATCCCCGCACGTACAATGAGGCACGTACGATCGGAGAGCATTTTCGTAACGGCACTCCGGTGATCATGAACCTGACGGAGATGGTCGACAGTGACGCGAAGCGGCTCGTCGACTTCTCGGCCGGACTGATCTTCGGGTTGCGCGGGAGCATCGAGCGGGTGACCAACAAGGTGTTCCTGCTGTCCCCGGCCAATGTCGAGGTGGCGGCCGAGGACAAGGCCCGGATCGCGGAGCGCGGCTTCTTCAACCAGAGCTAGCCGCAACCAAACGACATGACAGCCTGGCCATTGGTGTGACGTTCCTGACATCGGCCGGGCTGGGCAGGGCAGGGATGTGGACATTTTTTTGCGCGTGCTGTCCTACGTGGTTCTGGCGTACCTGCTGCTGCTCATCGGCAGGCTGATCATCAGCTGGATCCAGACTTTCTCCCGTTCCTGGACCCCGACCGGCATCGTCCTGGTGATCGCCGAGGCCTGCTATTCGGCCACGGACCCGCCACTGAGATTCCTAAGGCGCTACATTCCATCGCCTCGGCTCGGTACTCTGGCGTTTGACCTCAGTTTCATGCTGCTGTTCCTGGTGGTGCTCGTGCTCTGGCAGGTGCTGCAGCAGTACTCATGATCGGTAGCGTCCACAGGGGACCACGCTCCAAGGAGACGAGATGCCACTGACGCCCGCGGATGTGCGGAACAAGCAGTTCAGCACGACCAGGCTCAGGCCCGGCTACGACGAAGAGGAAGTCGATGCTTTCCTCGACGAGGTAGAGGCAGAGCTCGACCGGCTGATCCAGGAGAACGAAGAACTCCGGGGCAAGCTGGCCGAGGTCCTGCGCGGCGGGAAGGTGCCGGCTGCCTTGAACGCCCCGCACGTCGAGCCTGCGCCTGAGCTGATGGCACCAGAGCCGCCACGGCACGAGCCGGAGCGCCGGCCGGAGCCGGTGATGATGACGCCGCCGAGGCCTGTCGAGGAGAACCACGACACGGCCGCGCGCGTTCTCGCGCTTGCCCAGCAGACGGCCGACCAGGCCATCGCGGACGCACGCCGCGAGGCGGACGAGACCCTCGGCCGGGCCAGGCGCGAGGCCGACGACCTGCTGACCAAGGCGCGACGCCAGTCCGAGCAGATCACCAGCGACGCCAGGGCGCGCGCCGAGAGCCTGGAGCGGGACGCTCAGGAGCGGCACCGTCAGGCGATGGGCTCGCTGGTCCAGTCGCGCGAGGAGCTTGAGCGCCGCGTTGACGACCTGCGCGCGTTCGAGCGCGAGTACCGCAGTCGGCTCAAGGCATACCTGGAAGGCCAGCTGCGCGACCTGGAGGCTGGCGCGGCCGATAGTGGCGTCTTCCCGGCTGTCATGACCGGCCCGCAGAACAGCTCCGTGCCGGCCGGAATGGGACGGATGGAGAGCCGGAGCAACGGCCAGCCGAGCGTGACCGGCTCGTACGGCGGCGTGCCGGAGCCGGTGGCGCACGGCGGCGGCTTCCACCCATCTGACTCAGGCCAGCACGACCGGCGGTAGCCCGGCCGGGCTGCGCGCTACCTCCGCTGGTGGAGCCTGATAGTGATCCGGTTCGGCGCCATCCTGTCGGTCGTGATCGTGGCGATCGGACTGCTGGCTGCTGGCGCCGTAACCGGCAGCATCAGACTGGTCGACGTGTCGATCGGGCTGGCTGTGCTCGCTTTGCTGATGTTCGTCATCAGCGTGGTGGTCTGGCGCGACGAGGCATTCGCGACACCAGGTGCCCGCAGCACCGGTGGGTCGGCGGCTGACTGGCAGAAGGCCGCTGACCAGGATGTCGTGCTGCAGCAAGTGTCAGTGAGCCCGGTATCGGATAGCCGGGTGCCGGACAGCCCGGGGCCGGACCGAGCCGAGCAGCCGCTCAGCGCTGTGCAGTCTGACAGCACCGGGCAGTCTGACAGCACCGGGCAGAACGTACCGGCGGGTGCCGGGAACGGGCGAGATCGCCCATCCCGGCGCCCGCCGGCTGCGTCTGACCGCCGGGATGAGCCGGCCGCGCCAGCTCAGCCAGCCGCGCCAGCTCAGCCGGAAGTAGCAGCTCAGCCGGTTCCGGCGGCCCAGTCGGCCGTGAAACAGGCAGCGAGCAAGCCGGCGGCGACAGCGGCTGAGTCACCTGGCGCTGGTCCGGCGAAGCCCTCGGCCGGCGGTCCGGACAGGTCGCCGGTCACCAGCACGGCCAGGCCCTCGGACACCAGTACTCCGCGGTCACCGGTTCCTGCTGCGGCGGGCTCAGCCACGGCGGAGCCCGGTTCCGGTGCGCCGGTCACCGCGACGGCGATCTCCTCCCGGGCCGGCGCTGACGCGGCCAGGCCCGCCAGCGGCGCTCCGGACAGCGGCGCTCCGGACAGCGGCGCTCCGGACAGCAGCGCTCCGGACAGCAGTGCTCCCGCCGGCAGCGGGGCCGGGCCGGCCGTCAGCGCGGCCCCCGACGCGGATACCGAGGTCACGCTGGTCCCCGGCATCGCGCGCTACCACCGCGCCGAGTGCATTCTGATCAGGTTCCTCGGGCCTGAGGACCTGGACACCACGACCCGCTCCGCCGCGGAAGAGGCCGGGTGCGCGCCCTGCAAGGCCTGCCGGCCGGATCAGGCGACGTCCCCGGATCAGGCGAAGTCCGGGGACTAGCCAGCCCGCCGGATCCAGAAGGTCAGTCCCAGGCTGGCATCGGCGTGCTCCCGTGCCTCACCTGCCCGGCTCGCAGCCAGGCCGCCCGGCGCGGCGGCGAGGCCGTAGTCGACCGCCAGCACCTCGGCGCTGATCATCGGTCCGTGCTCGGTCAGCGCGGTGGCCAGTTCCGGATCAGCGGTCGCCCAGCGCAGCGAGATCCGGTCGCTCACGTCCAGGCCATCGCTTTTGCGGGTGTCCTGGACCAGCCGGATGACCTCCCTGGCCAGCCCCTCCCGGCGCAGCTCCGGGGTCAGGGAAGCCTCGAGCGCCACCGTCTCGCCCGCCTCCGCGGCTACGGCCCAGCCCGAGCGCGGCGTCTGCGTCACGATCAGGTCGTCCGGGCCGAGCTCGACGGTCATCCCGCCGACCTGGATCGCCGCCGTCCCGGACGCGCGCAGGCGGCCGGCCAGCCCGGCCGGGTCGGCTGCGGCGATGGCTGCGGCGACAGCGGGCGTCCCGCTGCCGAGGCGCCTGCCGAGCGCGCGGAAGTTCGGCTTGACCGTGTAGTCGACGAGCTCGTCCTCGGCGGCCTGGAGCGGAGCGAGCTCGTGCACGTTGAGCTCATCGGCGACCTGATCGCGCAGCTCGCCGGGCAGCTCGGCGAACCCGGCCGCGCTGATCAGCGCGCGGGCCAGCGGCTGCCTGATGCGCAGGCCCGCGGCCGCGCGGGCTGACCTGCCCAGCTCCACCAGCCGGCGGGCGAGCGCCATCTGCCCGGCCAGGATCTCGTCGATCAGCTCCGTCCTGGCCGCCGGCCAGGACGCCAGGTGCACCGAATCCGGGCCGGATTCGCCGCGCAGCACGTTCCAGACGTAGTCGGTGAGAAAAGGGGTAATCGGTGCCATCAGCCGGGTCAGCGTCTCCAGGGCTGCGTACAGAGTCGCGAACGCGGCCGCGCCGCCGGGCGTGCCCGGCCCCTCCCAGAACCTTCGCCGGGACCTGCGCACGTACCAGTTGGACAGATCATCGATGAACGCGGCGATCTTCCGGCCGGCCCGGGCCGGGTCGAACTCCTCCATCGCGCCCGTGACGTCCCGGACCAGCGCGTTCAGCTCACTGAGCAGCCATCGGTCCAGCACCGGGCGGTCCGGCACGGGAGGTGCATCGGCCGTCCGTTCTGGATTCCAGCAGTCGCCCTGCGCTGCGGCCGCATTGGCGTACAGGACCAGGAACGAGGCGGTGTTCCAGTAGGTCAGCAGGACCTTGCGGACGATGTCCTCGAGCGCGGCGTGACCGATTCGCCGGGTTGCCCAGGGTGAGCCGGCCGCGGCGAAGAACCACCGGACGGCGTCGGCTCCGTGCCGGTCCATCAGCGAGATCGGCTCCAGCACGTTGCCCAGGTGCTTGCTCATCTTCCGGCCGCGATCGTCGACGATCAGGCCGAGGCAGACCACGTTCTGGTAGGCGGAACGGCCCAGCACCATCGTGCCGATCACCATCAGCGAGTAGAACCAGCCGCGGGTCTGGTCGATCCCCTCGCAGACGAACTGCGCCGGGTAGCTGCGCTCGAAGTCGGCCAGGTTGCGGTGCGGGGCCCCGAACTGGGCGAATGGCATCGACCCGGAGTCGTACCAGACGTCGATGACCTCCGGTACCCGGTGCGCCTGGTTACCGCACTCCGGGCAGCTGATGATCACGTCGTCCGCGAACGGCCGGTGCGGGTCGAGCCCGGTCAGGTCACGGCCCGCCAGCCGGGACAGCTCGGCCAGCGAGCCGGCGCAGGTCGCGTGCCCGGACGGGCACTCCCAGATCGGCAGCGGCGTGCCCCAGTACCGGGTGCGCGAGAGCGCCCAGTCGACGTTATTGCGCAGCCACTCGCCGTACCGGCCGTCCTTGATCGTCGGCGGCTGCCAGTTCGTCTTCTCGTTCTCGGCCAGCAGCCGGTCCTTGATGGCCGTGGTGCGGATGAACCAGGAGGGGAGCGCGTAGTACAGCAGCGGCGTTCCGCATCGCCAGCAGTGCGGGTAGCTGTGCTCATGCGGCTCGGACCGGAAGAGCAGCCCGCGGTCGGACAGGTCACTGATCAGGATCGGGTCCGCTGCCTTGAAGAACAGGTCGCCGACCAGCGGGATGTGCTCCTCGAACCGGCCATCGGGGCGGACCGGGTTCACCACCGGCAGCCCGTACTGACGGCCGGTGGCCAGGTCGTCGGCGCCGAATGCCGGAGCGAGATGGACCAGGCCGGTGCCGTCCTCGGTCGTCACGAACGACCCGGTGACCACCCGGTGCGCGCCGGGGATGTCGACCAGGCTGAAGGGCGGCTGGTAGGTCGCGCCGGACAGGTCGCTGCCGCGGAACCGCTCCAGCACGTGCCAGCCCTCGCCGAGCACCCGGCCGAACAGGGACTCCGCGACGACAACCCGGTCGCCCTGGCCGGACTTGCGGGCCACCACGTAGACCTGGTCCGGATGCACGGCCACCGCGGTGTTCGCCACCAGCGTCCACGGGGTGGTGGTCCACACCAGCAGGTCCGCGCCGTCGAGCTGGCGGGTCACGCCGTCCGGCAGGGTGCGCAGCGGGAACCGGACGGTCACCGACGGGTCGGTGACCGTCCGGTACACATCGGACTGCCCCATCTCGTGGTCCGACAGCGGGGTGCCGCAGCGCGGGCAGTACGGGCTGATCCGGTGATCGCGGACCAGCAGTCCCTGGCCGAAGGCGTCCTTCAGCGACCACCACACGGACTCGATGTAGGCGGCGTCCATCGTCCGGTACGCATGGGACAGGTCAATCCAGTAGCCCATCCGCTCGGTGAGCTCCTCGAAGGCGTCCACGTGCCGCAGCACCGACTCGCGGCACCGGGCGTTGAACTCGGCGATGCCGTACTCCTCGATGTCCTTCTTCGAGGCCAGCCCCAGTTCCTTCTCGACCGCGACCTCGACCGGGAGCCCGTGGCAGTCCCAGCCGCCGCGGCGCGGGACGTGGTAGCCCTGCATGGTCTTGAACCGGGGGAAGGCGTCCTTGAAGACCCGGGCGGGTATGTGGTGCACGCCCGGCATGCCGTTGGCGGTCGGCGGCCCCTCGTAGAAGATCCAGCGCTCGCCGCCCGCCGTCTGCTCCAGCGAGCGCTGGAAGACCTTGCCGTCCTGCCAGCGGATCAGCATCTCCCGCTCGAGCGCGGGCAGATCAGCGGTCGCCGGCATGTCCGGGAAGGGCGCGACCGCCGGGCTGGCCGGCCGGGACGCGCCAGGACCGCCGCAGGCGCCGGCCTGATCATCATCGTCAGGGTGCGACATCGTGCGGCCTCCCCGGTTCGCTCCTGACCGCAGCCAGCGGCGGCTGTCCCCGCCAGCGCCGCAACAGGCCCCCCAGGATAGCTGATGGCGGTTTTCCGGCGCGGGCCTGTTTCCTGGCCCGGCCCGCCCGGCACCAGCAGCCCGGCGGCACGGTCCAGGCTGGCCTGGCCATCGCTGCCTGTTATGTTTGCGGACTGCCCCAGTCACCACTTATCCTCCGGTGACTGCCGCAATCAAGATCGCCGCAAAACGGGTCACGAGGGGAGGCGGGACATGACTGCTGCCGCACGTTCAGGTGCTGCCGCCCTTCCTGTGCGGCAGGGCGAGCGGCGCTGGACAGAGGCCGAGCTCGGCAAGGTGCGCGATCAGCTCGCGGCTGAGGCCGCGGAGCTGCGCGCCGACATCGAACGGGCGGAATCCGACATTGCGGACAGGCTGGGAGACGCTATCGGCGACGCCGGCGATGACCAGGCAGATGTCGGAGCCAAGACCTTCGAGCGCGAGCACGAGCTGGCGCTCGCGCACAACACCCGTGAGCTGCTGGCCCAGAACGAGCGGGCGCTGGCCCGGATCGATGCCGGGACCTACGGCTCCTGCGAGTCCTGCGGCGAGCCGATCGGCAAGGCGCGGCTGCAGGCATTCCCGAGAGCAACCCTGTGCGTGACATGCAAGCAGCGCGAGGAACGCCGCTGAGCAGGCCGGCTGGCGCCGCCGAGAGCGAGCAGCCGGCCGGCCAGGAGCGGCCGCGGCGGGTCGGGATCCTGGTGGCCGTCGCCCTGACGGTGCTGGCCCTGGACATAGCGACGAAGGTCACGGTCGTCGCGACGATGTCGGACCGGTCCTGCGGGCCAGTGTCCGCGCAGCAGCCACTGCCGCCGCTGCGGGTGGTCGGCGGCTTGCTGAAGCTCTGCGTGTCGAGGAACCCCGGTGCCGCCTTCAGTATCGGCACGGGCATGACGATCATCTTCACGGCGATCGCCGTGGGCGTGATCATCCTGATCCTGCGCACCTCCCGGCAGATCCGCAGCCTGCCGTGGGCGATCACGCTCGGCCTGCTGCTGGGCGGCGCTACCGGCAACCTGACCGACCGTATCTTCCGCTATCCGGCGCCTTTCCGCGGCTATGTCGTGGACTGGATCCAGCTCCCGCACTGGCCGGTCTTCAACCTGGCTGACTCCTCGATCGTCTGCGGCGGGGTGCTGGCCGTGCTGCTGTCGGCCCAGGGCATCCGGCTGGACGGGCAGAAGCCGCCGGCCGCGGATGCCGTCGCTGAGCGGGGCGCCGCCCCGGTCCAGCCGGCGGACGGGCAGCCGGCGGACGGGCAGCCGGCGGACGGGCAGCCGGCGGACGGGCAGCCGGAGCACGGGCAGCCAGAGCACGGGCAGCCAGAGCACGGGCAGCCGGAGCACGGGGCGCCGGAGCACGGGGCGCCGGAAGAACGGCAGCCGGAGCACGGGCAGCCGGAAGACGGCCAGGCCGGCCAGGCCGACCGGGCGGCCGGACCGGGCGAGCCTGCCGGGGGCGGTAGCGGATGACCTCGCCGGGGCAGCGCCGCGTGCCCGTGCCCGACGGGCTGGATGGCGAGCGCCTCGACGCCGCGCTGGCCAGGATGTTCGGCCTGTCCCGCGCTCAGGCAGCGGAGCTGATCAGCGGGGGATCCGTGCTGGTCGGCGGCCGGCCGGCGGCCAAGTCCGACCGGGTGCCCGCCGGGGAGTGGCTGGATGTGACCCTCCCGCCGCCGCCGGAGCCGCTCGTCGCCCGGCCCGAGCCGGTGCCGGGGCTGCGGGTGGTGCATGAGGATGCCGACATCATCGTGGTCGACAAGCCGGTCGGGGTCGCGGCGCATCCCACGCCGGGCTGGACCGGTCCCACCGTGCTGCAGGGACTGCTCGGCGCCGGTCACGCGGTTGCCACCAGCGGCGCCGCGGAGCGGCAGGGCATCGTGCACCGGCTGGACGCCGGCACGACCGGGCTGATGGTGGTAGCCAAGAGCGAGCGCGCCTACAGCAGGCTCAAGCAGGCGTTCCGCGATCGGGAAGTGGACAAGCGCTACCACGCCCTGGTGCAGGGCCAGCCCGACCCGCTCCGCGGCACGATTGACGCGCCGATCGGCCGCCACCCCGCCGGCGACGGCCGGTTCGCCGTGGTGGCGGACGGGCGGCCGTCCGTCACCCACTACGAGACCGTCGAGGCCTTCCGCGGAGCCAGCCTGGTCGAGATCATCCTCGCCACCGGGCGGACGCACCAGATCCGGGTGCACATGTCCGCGGTGCGGCACCCGTGCGTCGGGGACCGCCTCTACGGGGGCGACCCGGTGCTGGCCGCCCGGCTCGGCCTGACCCGGCAGTGGCTGCACGCGGTGCACCTGGGCTTTGACCATCCGGCCGATGGCCGCCGGGTCGACTTTGACAGTCCCTACCCGGCCGACCTGCAGCACGCCCTGGAGATCCTCCAGGACGCGAGCTAAGCCGGTCGCGGGCGGCGGGCCCTGGACCGCAGACCCGACCCCGGCCCACGGGCCGCGCGCTACCGGCACTGAGCGCGGCGGGCAGAGGGCGGGCGCACGGGGCGGCCCGCCCTCATCGATCAGCTGGCGGCCAACCGGGCCGGCCCGGGCCGGCCCGGGGTCGGCCGGCCAACAACGTCGTTGCGTGCCTGCTGCTGATACAGCAGCAGGCACACATCCACGGCGTTGCCGAGGGGCAGCCGCCCGGCTTGCCAGCCCGGCCAGTCAGCCAGCCCGGCCAGTCAGCCAGCCCGGCCAGTCAGCCAGCCCGGCCAGTCAGCTAGCTCAGCCAGACCCGGTCAGTCGTTCTCGACGACGAAATCCCACCTGGCGACGATGTTCCGTCCGTCGGGCGCCCAGCGCATCAGCCCTTCCCCGGTGGCCTCAACGGCGCGCAGCTCGAAGCTGACCGTCTTGCCCGGCAGCAGGGTCGTCGGCGGCTTTGGCTGGCCGGGTACGAGGACAGGCCGGTACACGTGGCCGAGGTCGTCGATGCCGGTGAAGTCGCACGCCGATATCGGCACGGCCCCGGTCGCCCCTGACATGGTGATGACCCAGGTGCACGTCGTCGCCGGGGCCTGGTAGGGCAGGCCCTCGCCGGGTACCTGGGGGCCGGTGACGGTCACGAGCACCGACCAGCGCGTGGTCTCGGCCTTCACGCCGTCGCCTTCATTGGTCAGCGCGGGCCGTCGGACGGTGCCAGTCAGCACAGCGTCACTGTGGTAGTTCAGGGTGCTGCGCGGCAGGAACGAGGGGTACCCGCCGAACTGGCTAGAGCTTGCGGGATGCCCGGAACCGGCCGAATGGCTGGAGTCGGCGGCCGGGGCGCAGCCAGCCAGGGCAGTCAGCAGCAGGGCGGCCAGCCCCGCGCGGGCGGCCAGCCCGGCCAGCCCGGCCCGCCCGGCCCGGGCAGCCCGCCCGGCCCGGGCCCCCGCCCTAACGGCGGAGGCCGGACCGGGCGTGACCGGGCGTGGCATGCGGGGCAGCCGCTTCATGGCCGCCCAGGCAGGGCCGAGCGCCGACGGCGCGAGTACCACGCGTGCCCGCCGATGACCATCAGGGCCAGCAGCGGTGCTCCCACGGCGAGCGTCGCCCGCGCCCACAGCGGCCGTGGCGTGACGTTGCTGAGGGTGGTGAACGCATCCAGGGCGGCATGGTGATCGCAGCCGTACTGGCAGAAGCCGCCCCGATTGTTGAACACGTCCCGGCCGAACGGCCGCAGGCCAGGCTGGGCGGCGTAGCCGAGGTGACCCTGCCCGTCGAGCCCGCCGGATACGGTCCCGGCCGGAAGCGGGGAGTAGCCGTGGCCGGCCGCCACGTCGAACAGATCCTCCATCGTGCGCAGCCAGCTGTAGTGGTTGTAGTACACGTCCGAGACGGTGCCCGGCCGGATGTACGGGCTGATCAGGACGCTGCCGGTGTCGCCTCCGCCCGGCGTCGGATCGGTGGCGTCGAACAGCGGGTCCGGGGTCTCGCCCGGCGCCAGGTCGGCCGGGTCGCCCTCTGCGCTGAGGGTGATGCTGCTCACGGGACCGGCCGGGTCGACCGGGCTGCCATTCTGGCTGACCAGCTGGAAGGAACCGGTCACGGCCGAGCCGGTGTTCGCGGTCGGGAAGTCCGGGCCGGTGTCGGTCACGGCCCCGACGAAGGAGTTCGCCGGGATGTTCGTGCCCGTCACCGCACGGCCCGTGTCGTCGGCCACGATCGAGTTGTCGGAGATGACATTGGACCCCGGCGCGCCGGTGACGGTGTCGGTCCGGGCGCCC
>Ga0187864_10001195_pt1 | contig 25887 bp, 25 predicted proteins | sample June2016WEW_11_4_FD_132985 | JGI IMG/M metagenome (GOLD analysis project Ga0187864, IMG submission 132985) | Peatland microbial communities from SPRUCE experiment site at the Marcell Experimental Forest, Minnesota, USA - June2016WEW_11_40 | ecosystem: Environmental > Terrestrial > Soil >...
ACCTGGTGGCCCGCTGTCGGCTGCCCAACCGCACCAAGCGCCGGTCGTATCCGCGGGAAGTGTGGGGCCGCGGCTATCGCTTTCCCAGCAGGCGAACGGAGGAAAAGTGAGTGGCATTGCGCTAAAGCGTGCGCCACGGTAAGCCGCGCGGAGGCATACTTGAGCAGCCCGTTGGAAGACGCGGCCCTAACGCGCTACACCCGCCTCATCGTCAACGCCGACGACTTCGGCTTCACGCGCGACGTCAACTCCGGGATCGTCGAGGCGCATCGCCGCGGGATTCTGACCGCGACCAGCATCATGGCCAACGGCGCGGCCTTCGAGGACGCCGTGAAGCTGGCTCAGGAGAACCCGGGGCTCGACGTGGGCTGCCACCTGGTGCTGACGCAGGGAGAGTCCGTGGCCAGGCCGGGCACGCCGCTCGCGGCCACGCTGGGCGCGCTGCTCGGGGCGCTGGCGCTCGGCCGCGTGCCAGTCTACGACGAACTCGCGGCGCAGGTGCGGCGGATTCTTGACGCGGGCCTGCGGCCGTCGCATCTGGATACGCACAAGCACACGCACGCGATGCCTTCCGTGCTCGCCGCGGTGGCCAGGATTTCCCGGGAATTCGGCATCCCCTGGGTGCGGCGGCCTTTCGACTTTCCCATGCGCGCGGGCTCCCCGGCCATCCCGCCCGGCGTACGGATCTCCAGCCGGCTGCTGGGAACCCGGCGCCGGCGCTTCGACGCGGTCCTCGCCGCCCACGGCTGCCGGACCACCGATCATTTCGCAGGGTTTCGATTGACGGGCCGCTTCCGTACGCCGGAACTGGTGGCCTTGATCGGCCAGCTTCCACCCGGCACGGTGGAGTTCATGTGTCATCCGGGGCACTGCGGCGCCGACCTCCGGGCCGCTCCGACTCGCCTCAAAGAGAGCCGCGAGGAGGAGCTTCGTGCGCTGACAGCGCCGGAGACGCGGCAGGCGCTCGATCGGGCGGGAGTGAAGCTGGCCACCTACTGCGAGCTATAGGCGGACGGATCGGCGGCCAGAAGCTCCTCGACCTTGGAGACCAGCCCGTACTGCGTGAACGGCTTGCGCAGCAGCGGCCCATGCCCCGGCCCGCGGCCCGTGCTCTCCACCAGAACCTTGTCGCGATAGCCGGAGATGAAGAGCACCTTGGTCTCGGGCCGCACGGCCGTCAGCGCATCGGCCAGCTCGTAGCCGTTCGCTCCGGGCATGAGAATGTCCGAGATGAGGAGATCGATGGGGCCAGCGTGTTCGGAGGCCACGCGCAGGCCCTCCTCGGCTCCGGGCGCCTCCAGCACGGTGAAGCCCGCCCGCCACAACATGGTGCGCACCAGCGAGAGTACGGTGTCCTCGTCATCGACCACCAGGATTGTTGCAGAATGATGTGACGCACTCGGGCTACTCAAGTCGGGCATAGAGGAAATGATACCACTCGCAGCGGAACTCGATTCCGCGTTGCCGTGGCGCAGGCGCTTTCGCCTGCGTGGTCTAAAATAGGAACCAGCATGCAGCTTCCGGCCAGCCTCAGGATCGGCGGAGTCGAGATCGCTCCGGCCACGGTGCTGGCGCCGATGGCCGGCGTCACCGACACCGTTTTCCGGCGCTTCATCCGCGGATTGGGTGGCTGCGGGCTCATCATGACCGAGTTCACCAGCTCGCACGGCGTGGTGCACTCTCTACGCGCGCACAAGCCCGGCCGCACCATGCGCTATCTGGCTTTCGATCCCGACGAGCATCCCATCAGCGCGCAACTGTTCGGCTCCGACCCCGAGGTCATGGCCGGCGCCGCCGCGGTGTGCCAGGATCTGGGATTCGACCTGGTCGATATCAACCTCGGCTGCCCGGTGAATAAAGTCGTCAAGTGCAACGGCGGCTCGGGCCTGCTGCGCGACCTGCCGCTGATCGGGCGCATCCTCCGGGCGGTGCGGGCTTCCATCACGATTCCGCTGACGCTCAAATTCCGCGCCGGGTGGAACGAGTGCGAAATCGTCGCCGTCGAATTGGCGCGCCTGGCCGAGGAGTGCGGTGTCGCAGCGGTGGCGCTCCATCCCCGCACGCGCGAGCAGGGCTACGGCGGGAGCGCGGATTGGAGCCGCATCGGCGAGGTCAAGGCTGCGGTCCGGATTCCGGTGATCGGCAACGGCGACATCCGGACCCCGGAAGACGCCGTCCGCATGGTAGCCGAAACCGGCTGCGACGCCATCATGATCGGCCGCGCGGCCTCGGCCAATCCCTGGATCTTCCGCCAGATTGTCCAATACCTGGCGACCGGGGCGTACGACCAGCCCGCCGAGAGCGACCGCTACCGGATGATCCGCGGCTACTACGTCCTGCTGGCCGAACGCGGTGCGCCCGACGCGGTCGGGAAAATGAAGCAGTTCGCGTCCTATTTCACGCACGGCGTCCGCAACGGCGCCAAGCTTCGGGTCGCCATCTTTCACGCCCAGCAGGCCGCCGAGATCCTCGAACTGGTGGACGGATTCTTCGAGCGCGAGCTGGCCATCGCATAATCCATCCGATGAAACAAGTCCAACTGATTACCGACGGGTCCTGCCTCAAAAACCCGGGACCCGGCGGCTGGGCCGCGATCCTGCGGTGCGGCCCCCACCAGAAGGAACTGTTCGGCTCTTCGCCCCACACCACCAACAACCGCATGGAAATGGCCGCCGCCATCGAGGGGTTGCGCGCGCTCAAGGAGCCGTGCGAGGTCGAAGTCGTCACCGATTCGGAGTACGTGAAAAAGGGCATCACCGAATGGATCGTCGGATGGAAACTCCGCAACTGGCTCACCAAGGACAAGAAGCCGGTGCTCAACAAAGATCTCTGGATGGCGCTGGACGGGCTGGTCAGCCACCACACCGTGCGCTGGACGTGGACCCGCGGCCACGCCTCGCACGCCGGCAACAACCGCGCCGACGAGCTCGCTGCACAGGCCGCCGCCGCGCAGACCTTCAGCAAAGGAACCAAGCGCGATGTACAATTGCCGGCTTATGATCTCGATGACGGTGCGGGCAGGTAGCCGATCTTGAAGATCGCGATCTTCGGGGGCACCTTCGATCCGGTCCACTCGGCGCACCTGGCGGTTGCGCGCGAGGCGGTGCGCGTCTTCGGGCTGGAGCGCGTGCTGTTCGTTCCCGCGTCGCGCCCGCCGCACAAGAGCGGCGCCGCCGTGGCCGGCTATGAGGACCGCTACCGCATGGTCGAGCTGGCCTGCCAGGGTGAGCCCCGGTTCGAGGCCTCGCGTCTGGAGGCCGGCCAGGACCGTAGCTACTCGATCGACACCATCGATCGCGTCCGCGCGTCCCTGGCGCCCAGCGACGAGCTGTTCTTCCTCATCGGCGCCGATGCTTTTGCGGAAATCACGACCTGGCGCCGCTGGCAGGACGTAGTCCGCGGCGTCCACTTCATCGTGGCGGCGCGGCCGGGCCACGACTACGCGATTCCGCCCGGCGCGCGCGTCAAGCGCCTGGACACCGTGGTGCTGGCCGTCTCCTCCTCGGCCATCCGCGCCCGGCTCGCCGCGGGCGAGATTCCGCCGGAGCTGCCGCCGGCCGTGCTCGCCTACATCCGCGATCGGGGGCTTTACGGCAATGCCACTCAGTAGTCCGCTCCCTCACGGTCGCGGTTCCGTGCAAACCTGAGCGCCGAACCGCGCGCGTAAGCAAGCGGATGCCGGAGTTTCGTCGCTACGTGCGTGAGGCGTGCACCCGTCCCGCTTACTGGACGGCCGATCCCGGCTCTTTCTCCCCGTCCGGCGTGGAGGGTTCCTCCGGCTCGCCTTCCTTCTCGCCGTAACCGTAACCGTACTTGGAGTAGTAGTAGGTGTACTTGCTGTAGAGTTCGCCCGCGCGTGCGCCGTTGACCACGACGCCCAGCACGTTGTTCTCGCACAGCGACTGCATGGCCCGGTGCACGGTGTCGATGGTGGTGGCCCCAATCCGGATCACCAGAATGGTGCCGTCGGTCAACGTGCCGAGCAGGTTGGCGTCGGCCGAAAACAGCAGCGGCGGGCTGTCGAGAATGATCCAATTGAAGGTCTTGGGAAGCTCCTGGAGCAGCGTCTTGGCCTCGCGCAGGTTCAACAGCTCCAGCGGGTTCTTGACGGCGGAGCCGGCGGGCATCAGGTACAAGCTCGTGCCCGCGACTTTCTTCATGCACGCCGCCAGCGGCGCCTGGCCCAACAGATAATCGGTGGCGCCCGGCGAGCGGTCGATCTGGAAGAGGTTGTGAAGAGCCGGCCGGCGGAAATCGAAGTCGGCCAGCAGAGTGAAGTTGCCCACCATCTGCGATTCGGCCAGCGCCAGATTGGCCGCCGAGAACGACTTTCCTTCAGCCGGGGAAGGGCTGGTGACCACCACCGTGTGTATGGGCTGGAGGCTCTGCAGGTGGTTGAGGCGCGTTCGGAGGCTGCGGAATTCTTCACTCGGCGAGTCCTGCGGCCGGCTGGCGTCGATGAGCAGGGCCTCGGGAGCGGGTGCGAACTGCACCTCCTGCACGTCGTCCGGAGAGAACAGGCCGTTGGCCGCCGCGGGCGCCGCGGGCCTGGCGGCTCCGCCCAGTTGCGTGGGCGCAACGGCTTGGTTTTCCGCCGCCGGCGTACCCGACTGCTCGGCGCGGCGCAGTGCATCGTGGACTCGGCTCATTTCGTCTCCATTTCTCGCTCGTCAGGCCCTACACCCGGGCCACCGCATAGTAGTAGTACATCGCAACCGCCATCATCGCGATCCCGCAAACGCAGGCCGCGAGCCACGCGGCCCAGACCAGCCTCCGCTTCCGCCTCACCACCAGATCGTTTTCCAGCAGCGGCACGGTTCCTAAAACGGCCAGGTTCGTGTACGCCCGCGCGTCTTTGAGGTTCTTGATCGACGTATCCTTCATCTCCCGCGCGCCGCCAATGAAGATTCCCATCAGCAACCCGATTGCCGTTCCCGCGCCGACCACCACCAGCCGCTTGGGCTTCACCGGCGTTTCGGGCAGCGAGGCCGGGTCGAGCAGTTGCAGCCGCTCGCCCTCGCCCCGGTTCTCCAGGCTGGTGGCGATCTCGGACTGCGACTTCTTGGCGTTCAGCTCGTCGTATTTGCTCTTGGCCAGCGCATAGTCGCGCGACAGCTCGGTGTAATTCTTTTCCATCAGCGGGCTGGACTGGATGCGGTCGTTGTACTGATTGATCATCGTCACCAGTTGCTTCTGCGACTTGGTGCGCTCCTCCAGTTCCAGATCCCTGGCTTGCACCTGGCTCTGCACGCCGGTGATCTGCGCCTCGATCTCGCGCACGCCCTGGATCCGGACCGGGTTGACTTTTTTGGGACTGGGAGTGGGCTCCGGCTTCTTGTCCTGATCCTCTTTGAGCAACGCGTCCCGCCGGTTGCGCAGCATCGCCAGTTGGGCCTCGGCCGAACGCACGTCGGGATGCGTGTCCTTGTACCGCTCCTTCATGGACGAGACTGCGCTCTCCTGGTTCACGATCTCGCGTTCGAGTTCGACCAGCCTCTCGTTCTTCGCCGCCGCGCTGAGGGGCTGATCCGCAGCCTGCGTCAGCGATTGCAATTGGTCCCGGTAAATGCGGAGCTGCGACTCCAGGAGCAGCTTCTCCTGCCCGATGCGGCTGACCGCTTCGTTGACGCCGGCCAGTTGCTGCTCGAGCGTTCGCAGCGTGGCCAGATTGGGTTGCAGTTGCTCCGGCAGCCGCCCCGAATTCTGGATCCGGAATTGCGTCAGCCGGTTCTCCAGTTCGTCCAGGTTCTTCTTGGAGGACTCCCACTCGTCCTTCAGGAACTCGGTCGTCGCCGTCGACTGGCTGGACAGCGCGCGGATATTTTCGTCGATAAAGCCGCGGACCAGCTCCTGCGTGACCTTCTGCGCCAGCATCCGGTTCGAGTATTCAAACGAGATCCGGAAGGCCGAATACTGCTCCCTGCCGCTCAACTGCAGGTTCTCCACTTGGCTGATCCTGACCGACGACCGCATCTGCTCGATGACGTCCTCGAGCGGCTTGTGCTGCAGCTCGGTGCGGTACAGATTATTGCTTTGGATGATGTTGATCAGATTGGCGCGGCTCTGCACCGTCTGCGCCATCTGGTTAATGCGTTGCGACATCTCCGAATTGATATTGGAAGGGACAAACCGCTCCGGCACCTGAGGGGCGATGACCTGCACCGTCGCCTCCGACAGGTAGGTGTCCGGCCACATGAAGGCCACGACCACCGAGAGGACCAGGGCGGCAAACGCGGGGCCCGCCATCCAGCTCTTGTGCCGGCGGAGGATGTCGACATAATCCTCGACGTCCAAGGGACGCCGCGGAACACTCAGGAGGTCTTGCGTTGGCTGCATCGGTTCTCTCTCACTCGCCGGCCCTTCTCCACGCCTTACTGCACCATAACGCGGTCGCCGTTTTCTAGGTTGATATTCTGGCTGAGATTCTTACCTTTCACAACTTCTTTCCAATTGAACTTCAAACGCTTGTCGCCGCGCAGGATGGTGATGTTCTTCTTGTTGGCGAACTCCCGGAAACCGCCCGCCATGGTGATGGCCTCGAAGACCGTGGTCGGCGTCGCCAGCGGGTAGGCGCCCGGCCGGTTGATCTCGCCGTCGACGAAATACCGCCTGCTCCGCACGGCCTCGACCGAAACGGCGACATCCGGCTCGTTGACGAACTTGGAGAGAGCTGTCGCGATCGCCTCCGCGACTTGATTCGGCGTCAGCCCGCCGGCCTGGACCTCTTTGATCAACGGCATGGTGATCTTGCCGTCGGGGCGGATCGTGTGGCTTCCCGAAAGGTTTTCCTCCCTCCACACCAGTACGGCGATGACGTCGTCGCCTCCCAGAATGTAAGTATCGTTATCCACTGCCGAAGCCGGCAGCGACATCGGCTTCACCGGCACGCCGGTGGCGGACTTTGCCGGTTGGGCGGGCGGCTCCTGCTTCGGCGCCGGCGCCTCTTGATTCGGCGCTGGCGGCGCCTGCTGAGCGGCCAGACCAGACGCCGCCACGCCCAGCGCCAGTATGAGTGCCGTCAGGCGAAACCGTATCATTGCGCTCCTTCCAAAAGTGCTGTTGGCCCGAGCCGAGCCCCTGGACTCGAGGAGTCCCAGATGCACCATTGCGCTATTATACGGCACCGAAGTGTCCGGCGCTCTGGGAGCCCTGCACTAGGCCGTTGCGGAGCAGGCGTCCCGCCCCCGCAGCGGGCCTCCGGCGGCGTCGCATGGCAGCGATATCCTGGCTGGTATGGGGAGGCCGGATCAAGGGAGGCTATTATGCGATCATCGATCTGCGCCGCTGTTTGCTTCTGTTTCCTCTTGCATTGTCCAGTAAAGGCTCAGTGCCTTAGCTGGCCCCAGGGAGCCGCTCGAACCTCCACCAAAGCAGTGCTGACAATAGAGTCGGAGAAGCCGCTGGTCCGGCCCGGCGAGAGCGCAGCGCTACACATCCAGTTGCGAAACGCGACGAAGCAGGTCCTGGAGCTCGTCGAGACCTTCATCCAGCGTGATTACGAAGTTCATGTTGTGGATTCGCACGGCGTGGAGCCACCCTGAACGGATTATGGCAGGGGGATACGGCGACAGCCGATCATCGATTTCCGCAGGTTCGGAATACGCTCGCGCCAGGGGAGACGCTGAAGGCGGATGAAGACATCGCCCAGATCTATTCCATCACGAAGCCGGGAAGGTACAAGGTGTCCGTGTGCCGCGTCGTCGATGGGTTGGGGCCGGTCCTTTCCTGACGGCCTGACCGCGAGCGGACCCGTGCCCGCCCTTACCGCGTCGCCAACTCGTCCACCATCCTCCCGTCGGCCGCGAACAACTGCACCCGCAGCGGGATCTGCCCCGCCGCGTGCGTCGAGCAGCTCAGGCAGGGATCGTAGGCCCGCACCACGGCCTGCACCCGGTTGAGCATCCCTTCCTCCAGCTTGTTGCCGTCCACGAAGCGCTTGGCCACTTGCTCCACCGAGCGGTTCATGGCCAGGTTGTTGTGGCCGGTGGCGACGATCAGGTTGGCCCACACGATGGCGCCCTTCTCGTTCACCTTGTAGTGGTGGATCAACGTACCGCGCGGCGCCTCGATCATGCCCACGCCTTCGAGCGAATTCACGCCCGCCCGCGCCCGCACCCGCGTGTCCAGAATCCGGGGATCGTCGAGCAACATGCCGATCCGCTCCAGCGCCCAGGTGGCCTCGATCAGCCGTGCGTAGTGGTAGTGGAAGGCACTGGGGACCATCGCGCCACAGCGCTGGTGGTATTCCTCGAATTGCTTCTGTGCTTCGGGCGTGCCCATGGAATCGGCCGCGTTCAGCCGCGCCAGCGGCCCCACGCGATAGGCGCCATCCGGGTAGCCCGCCGGTTTGAAATAGGGCGCCTTTAAGTAGGAATTCGAAAGAGCCGCCTCGCCGATGTAGGTCGCGTAATCGCGCGGCCGCACCTGGTCCGCCACCAGCGAGCCGTCGGCGCCGCGGAAGCGCAGCCGGCCATCGTAGAGCTGGAAGCCGCCGCCCGCATCCACCAGGCCGGCGTACATCGTGGGCGCGTTGCCGAAGCTCTCGATCTCTTCTTTGAACTGGTCCAGCACGCCCTTGTAGAACTCCAGCGTGCGCTGCGCGATCGCCTTGGCCTTGGGTAGCTCGCGCAGGATGCGGTCGCGCACCTCCGCGGAGAGCGGGGAATTCACGCCGCCCGGCACGGTCCAGGAGGGGTGAATGCGCTCCGCCGCCAGGCCTTCGATGATCTGCTGGCCGAACTTGCGCAGCGCGATGCCGTCGTGCGCCAGCGCAGGGTGCTTCTCGATCACGCCCAGCACGTTGCGCGCGGCGGGATCGGAATCGAAGCCCAGCAGCAGGTCGGGCGAAGAGAGATGGAAGAAGCTGAGCGCGTGCGACTGCACGAACTGGCCGCAGTGCAGCAACTCGCGCAGCAGCGTCGCGGCTTCGGGAATCTCCACCGCCATGATTGCGTCGCAGGCCTTCACCGACGCCAGCAGATGGCTTACCGGGCAAATGCCGCAGATGCGCGCGGTGATCCCGGGCATCTCGTAAAACGGCCGGCCCTCGACGAACTTCTCGAATCCACGGACCTGCGTCACGTGAAGCTGCGCGCTGGCGACGCGGCCTTCGTCGTTGAGATAGATGGAGACCTTGGCGTGGCCCTCGATGCGGGTCACGACGTCGATGGTAATCTTCTTCATGACCGTTTCCCCCGGCGCCCCTTCCGGCGCCCGTTGAGCCGTCTTTCGCTTGGTGCTCATCCGAACTTGATCCTCGAATCCAAATCGGGCATGCGCCCTTCCAGCAGCTCCGTCAGCACAAACACGATGGTGGACGCCGGCGGCGGACAGCCCGGAACGTGAACGTCCACCTTGACGATCTCCTGGATCGGCAAGGCGCGCTTGAGCAGCTTGGGGACGCCTTCGGTCGGCACGCCGGGAGTCGCATCGGCGCCCTCGACATAGACCCGCTCCAGCAGTTTCTTCACCGGGATCGCGTTGCGCATAGCGGGCACGTTGCTGGTGACCGCGCAATCACCCAGCGCCACCACCAGCTTGCTCCGCCGGCGGACGATCTGGATCTTCTCCAGGTCCTCCTGGCTCGAAACGGCGCCCTCCACCAGCGTGACGTCCACGGCCTCGGGGAACTTCTGGGCGTCCACCAGCGGCCCGTAGACGAGGTCGATCTTCTTGGCCACCGCCTCGATGGCCTCGTCCATGTCGAGCACCGACATGTGGCAGCCCGAGCATCCGTCGAGCCAGATGGTTGCGAGCCTTACTTTCTTAGGCATGGACCCCCCGCCTCGAAGCCAGCCGGCTGATATTCTCGTTGCTCTTGATCATTTCCTCGACCGCGTAACCCTTCTCGGCCAGCGCGCCGGTCGGGCACGCCTGAACGCACTTGCCGCAACTGGTGCAGCTCTTCGATTTGCCCCAGGGCTGGTTCAGCTCGCTGACCAGCATCGATTGGATGCCGCGCGACGCGATATCCCACACGTGAGCGCCTTCGATCTCCGCGCACACCCGCACGCAGCGCGTGCACAGGATGCAGCGGTTGTGGTCCAGCACGTACTTCTCGTGCGAGACATCGACCGGGAGCCGCGGATAGGTGTAGGGATAGCGGATGTGCGTCAGTCCCAGCCGCGTGGCCAGGGCCTGCAGCTCGCAATGCCCGTTCGAGACGCAGATTGCGCAGGTGTGATTGCGCTCGGCGAAGAGCAGCTCGAGCGCCATGCGGCGGTAGCGCAGCAGCTTCTCGGAGTTGGTGGTGACCGACATGCCGTCCTGGACCGCGGTGGTGCAGGCGGGCATCAGGCGCCCCACTCCCGATATCTCCACCACGCACAGGCGGCAGGAGCCCGCCGACGCCAGGCCGTCCAGGTGGCACAGCGTCGGGATGTACTTGCTGCTGGCGCGCGCCACCTCGAGAATCGTCTGGCCCTCCCGGGCCTCCACGTATTCCCCATCAATTCGGATCGCAATTTTCTGCGGCAAGGCTATGCTCCTATCGGCTTAGTCCCCAGATCGTGGCGCAGGCTCTCAGCCTGCCGCGTCGAGACTCGTCTCGACGCAAGCCATGCCTCGGCATGAGTGTCGAGGCGGCAGGCAGGAGTGCCTGCGCTACCGATTTTCCTGCTTCTCGTCATCGGTCCGTCGTCCTGATATCGCAGCGCAGGCACCGGGTGGCCTCCTCGAGCGCCTCGATGGCCGTGAGCCCCAAGCTCACCTCTTCGAAGTTCGCCACGCGCTCGCGGGCGGGCACGCTGCCCGGCACCTGGCGCGGGCACTCGCTCGATTGCGCGGGCGGCGCCTGGTCGTACTCGAAAATCTGCGCAATCTGCGCCGAGCGCTTGGTCCCCATCAACTGTTCGTCGATGTTGCGGGCCGCCTTCTTTCCATATCCCATGGCGTTCGAGACGTTCGAGGCGCCGCTGATCACGTCGCCGCCCGCGTAGAACTTGGTGCGGCTGGTTTCGAGCGAGAAACGGTCCACTTCCACCGTGCCGCTCTCTTTGAGCGTCAGCCCCGAGGCTTTGGCGAAGTCCATGTCCACTTTCTCGCCCACGGCCAGGATCACGGTGTCGCACTTGAACACGTGGATTTCATCGGTCGAAACGGGCTTGCGCCGGCCCGTGGCGTCGAACTCTCCGAGCGTGGTCTTCACTACCTCGATGGCCTTCACCACGCCGTGGAAGCCGACTACCCGATGCGGCGCGGCCAGGAACACGAAGTTGGCGCCCTCGGCCTCGGCCGCCTCGGTCTCCTCCACGATGGCGGGCATGTCCTTGCGCTCGCGGCGGTAGATCACGGTCACTTCGGCGCCCATGCGCAGCGCCGTGCGGGCCGAGTCGATGGCCGCGTTGCCGCCGCCGATGACCACCACCTTCTTGCCCAGGTTGACCTGCTCGTTCTTCGAGACCGCCTCCAGGAACAGCAGCGCCGGCATCACGCCCTTGAGCTCCGTGCCCGGCATGTACACCCAGGCTTCCTTCCAGGTGCCGATGGCCAGGAACACGGCGTCGTAGTTGGTGTCCAGATCGTTCAGCGGCACGTCGAAACCAACCGCGGTGTTGAAGATGAACTTCACGCCCAGCTCTTCGATCAGCTCGATCTCGCGATCCAGGCTCGGCTTGGGCAGCCGGTATTCGGGCAGCGCGTAGCGCAGCATGCCGCCGGCCGCCGGGTTCGATTCGTATATCGAGACGTTGTGGCCCAGCAGCGCCAGGTAGAAGGCGCAGGCCAGGCCGGTTGGGCCGGCGCCCACAACGGCCACGTTCTTCCCGGTTCGGGCCAGCTTCTTGGCCACGATGCGCTCCATCAGCGCCGGGTACCGGTCCGAGTTGTAGATGGAATCGGCGATGAAGCGGTGCACGTCGCGGATGTTCACCGATTCGTCGATGTTCATGCGCCGGCAGCGGTCGTCGCAGGGGTGCTGGCACACGCGCCCGGTCGAGGCCGGCAGCGGGTTGTCCATGATCACGGACTCGAACGCCTCCTCCAGCCGGTCCTCCTTGTAGAGCTGGAGGAACCGCGGGATGTTCATGTGCAGCGGGCAACTGTTCTCGCAGGGCGACAGCGCCAGGTTTTCGCATACGCCCGCGCGGCAACGCTTGGCGCGGATGTGGTCCTCGAACTCGTGGCGGAAGTGCCGCATAGTGGTCAGCACCGGGTTGGGCGCCGTCTGCCCCAGGCCGCACAGCGACATGTCGCGGATCATGCGCCCCAGCTCGTCCAGCGCTTCGAGGTCGCTCTCCACGCCCTTGCCGTTGGTGAAGTTGTTCAGGATGCGCAGGGCTTTGTCGAGCCCCACGCGGCAGGGCACGCACTTGCCGCAGGATTCCGCGTGGGTGAATTCGATGAAGTAACGCGCCACGTCCACCATGCAGTTGTCTTCATCCATCACCACCATGCCGCCGGAGCCCATGATGGAGCCCAGCTTGCCAAGCGTCTCGTAATCGACCGGCGTATCGAACATCTCCTGCGGGATGCAGCCGCCCGAAGGGCCGCCGGTCTGCACGGATTTGATGTGCTTTCCATTCGTGCCGCCCTCGCCCACGTCGTACACGAACGTCTTCAGCGGCGTGCCCAGCGGCATCTCGACCAGACCGGTGTTGGTGACCTTGCCGACCAGCGAGAAGACCTTGGTCCCCGCGCTCTTGGTCGATCCAGTCTCGGTGAACCAGGCCGGGCCCTTGGCCACGATGGGCGCGATGTTGTACCAGGTCTCGACGTTGTTGATGGAGGTGGGGTAGCCGTACAACCCTTTTTGAGCCGGGAACGGCGGCCGCGGCCGGGGCCGTCCCGCCCGGCCTTCGAGCGAGGCGATCAGCGCCGTTTCTTCGCCGCAGACGAATGCGCCCGCGCCCTCCACGAGTTGGATCGAGAAGTTGAAGCCTCGTCCCAGAATGTTCTCGCCCAGCAGGCCGTACTCCTTGGCCTGCTCGACGGCGCGCGTGAGCCGATGTACGGCCAGCGGGTACTCTGCACGTACGTAAATGATGCCGTCCTGCGCTCCGGTGACGAAACCGCCGATGATCATGCCTTCGAGAAGCGAGTGCGGATCGCTCTCGATCTCGTTGCGGTTCATGTAGGCGCCCGGATCGCCCTCATCGGCATTGCAGATCAGGTATTTCCGGTCGGTCTTGGCCTTGCGCAGCACTTCCCACTTGAGACCCGTGGGATAGCCGGCGCCGCCGCGCCCGCGCAGCTTGGAGGCCTTGATCTGCTCGATCACCATGTCCGGCGTGTTATCGATGAGGACCTTGTATAAAGCTTGGTAGCCCCCCACGGCGATGTACTCTTCGATCTCGTCCGCGCTGATCAGGCCGCAGTTGCGCAGGACGATCTTCTTCTGGCCCTTGAAGAACGGCACCTCGCGCCAGGACGGAATCTCGGGATAACCCGAGCCGTACTTGACCTGCCCGGTCAGGTGGTCCCACTCTTCGATCTTGCAGAGCGCCAGATCGGCCGTGACCTTGCCGAGATACAGCTCGTCCAGGATATGCGGCACGTCGTTGGCTTGGACGCGGTGGAGAATCACCAGCGGCCGGCCGGGCAGCCACACGTTGACGAGCGGCTCCTCCGCGCAGAAGCCGAAGCAGCCCACGCGGGCCAGTTCCACGTCCAGCCCGCGGCGCTCGATTTCGTCCGCGAAGGCATGATACACGCCCTCAGCGCCGTTGCCGGTGCCGCAGGTGCCCATGCCCACGCCGATGCGCGGTTTGTAGGGCAGCAGCTTTCCCAGCCCTGCCTCTCGGACGGCGTTAAAACTGCTGAGGTCCTGGATGCGCATCTAACGCTTCTCCTTCTCGATGGCGTCGATCTCGCTGCGCAGCGCCCGCTCGTTCTGGTGCCCGTAGATCTCGTGATTGATCTCGACCACCGGCGCCAGCGCGCACTGGCCGAAGCACGCCACGGTGCGAATGGTGTACTTGCGATCCGGCGTGGTGATGGTCTGCTTGGCCGCCTCGCCGTCCTCGCTGCCGTGGTCGTGCAGTCCCATTTCGAGCTTCAGGCGCTCGAGCAGGCCGCGCGATCCGCGCGTGTGGCAGGCCGTGCCGCGGCACACCGCGACGGTATTCCTTCCTTGCGGCTCCAGGTTGAAGAGCGCGTAGAAGGTGACCACGCTGTGCAGTTGCGCCAGCGGGATGTCGGCCTTTGCGGCCACGTACTCCAGCGTTTCCGGCGGGAGGTACTTGAAAGGATGGTGTTCCTGGATGCGTTCCAGAATGGTGAGCAGCGCGCCGGGCTTGCCGCTGTGTTCCGCAATGACGCGGTCCACGAAATCCTGATCTTCGAGGCTTGGTTGTGACTGCGCAAGCGTATTCTTCATCGAGGAGCAAACCTCCCTGATTGGTCGCCCTGATTCGAACATGCCCGGCGCCTCTGTCGCTGAAACGGGGGTGCAGCCCGCGGAGGCGCCTGGACCGGGCAGAGTATCGAGTACGGTTATCCGAAAGTCATGCTCGAAGAGAACAGCATACACCCTCGGAGGCGGTTTTGTCTCCGCCCGCGAAGGAGGGCGTCCGGCGCGATCCTAACGTTAACCCTTCTTCAGAAGGTGAGCCCGATGACCACCTGCAGTTCGTTCCTTCTCTGCTGCGCCGGCCAGCCGTCGAACAGGCTGGAGAGCCAGCGGGTGTAGCGCACTTCGGGCGTCACCTTGATTCCGAAATCGTCCTTCACGCGGAAGCCGGCGACGGCCACCACTCCGTATGTGACCCGGTTCTGAGGAACCCGCGGCGTATAGTCGAATACCTGGCTGCCGTCCGCGTTGGTCGTAGTCGTGGCGGTGCGAATATCGGAGATTGTTCTGAAGTCAGGGCCGACGCCCAGGAACACCCGCGCCGAGGCTGTGCGGGCAGGAAGGGTGGCGTAGCGGAACACGATCGGTAAATCATAGTACCGTGCGTGCAGCCCTTCGGACACGTCCGTGATTTGGGAGGTTCCGTCGGGCAGGCTGACGTTTGTAGTGGTATCCGCCGAGTAGCTGAAGTAGTGGTAGAGAAGATCGACGCTGACCAGCACCCGCCGCGAGGCGGCGTACTCCACGGTCACGCCTCCGCCCAGGCGCAGGTTCGCCGGCGTCAATGTCTGTGCCACGACCGTCTCGGCGTTGGGAGTGGCTGTGTTGGTTGCCGAGCTGAGGAGATCCATGGTGAGGATGCTGGCGCGCACTCCGACGGAAAAGCGCTTCAAAAAACGCGGCTGTTCCTCTTCTTGGCGAGCGCTACTCGAAGAACTTTGAGCGCGCAGGATCGGCGCCAGCAGGATCCCGCAGAGAAAGATCATCCCAGCCGCGCGGCGCACGCCGGTCTTGCGTGGGTTCAATTGCACCGGGTTCTAGGCCTCCCAAAGAGCGTTGATTCACTGGATGCGCGAGAGCGCCTTGCCGTTACCTCCGGATGCGCCACTTCACAATCCATCACGTTCGATCATACCCCGCGCGCGGCCCGGCACGCTCGCAAGCGGCGAGTCTGCCTGCCGCCGCTACTGCTGGGGGCCGTCCTGGCCCGAACGCCCGCGATGGAAGAGCTTGCGCTTGATGTCCGGCCAGAACTCCTTCGCGACTTGCGAAAACGAATCGGTCCCCAACTGGATCGCCAGCTTCTCGACATTGTCCCGGACATCCCGTGTATCGGGGTAGTAGGCGTTGGAGATGGCCGTAGCCACGGAGTTGCCGATCACCTCGGAAAAGTTGAAGCGCGTGCCGCCGGCGTCCGTGCGCGTGACGAAGATGCGCGTCGCGGCGTACCAGAGGCGCCTTGGCACGGTTCCCGTTCCGAGCCGGAAGTACCGCGGGTCCTCCTTCAGGAGGATAGGCCAGAGGCCCTCGGTCATCATGTTGCCGATCATCTGGTCGCCGTAGGCCGTGCCGTAGCGCTTGGCGTAGCCCTTCAGCCCCTCGCCGAAGGAAGGGTTCTGGTCCTCGATCTGGTACAAGCCGGCAAAGGCTGCGCCGGTCAGGAATAACGGCCAGTCGAAGGAATCCTTGGCGGCAATCGTCATCTTCTGCTTCGGCGTTATGGGCGCGAACGGCACCGCGGATTCGGCGGTCCGGTAGTTGGGCAGCACGCCGAAGACCCGCTTATCCTCTGCTGGAGCAACCGGCGCGGCGGGATCGGAGGCCGCAGGCGGCGGGGTCGGCGACGGCTGGGCGGCCGCCTGCTGGGCCGCGGCGCTGGCCGGGAGCAGGAGCGCGAATACCAGTGCCGCGCGCGTGGGCATACGTCCACATGACTGGTTCATCTAAGGCTAGTATTCCCCTTCTTCCTTCTGACGCCGCTCGGCGGAGGCAGGTTACCGGACAACCTTCTTTCGCAACTCCAGCCAGGTGGCGAAGACGCCCGGGTTCTCGAGCCAGGTGACCAACCAGAGTATCATCTCCTCCTTCGCCGCGCGCTCCTCCGCGGTGAGCCTGGGGCTGCGCAGCGAGAAGCGGGCGTGGTCCTTGGCGGCGATCGCGGAGCGGCGGCAGGCGCGGGCGCGGGATGCGTCGCCGCGAGCCATGGCCGCGGCGTACTCGCGCTCCATGTCGAGGAGGGTGCGTTCCAGGCTCTCGAAGGAATCCTGGCGGATGCCGCCCACCAGCGGGGCCAGAGAAATGCCGGTCTCGCGCAGCAGGCGGCGCAGATAGCTTTCGCTCACCGGGGCCAGCGTGCGCAGCAACTCCTCGAAATCCGCTTCGGCGATGTGCTCCGGGCGGCGCGCTTCAACTACGGCGCGCAACGCCTCCCGCTTGCCTTTCCTGCTCCCGGACGCCACGCCTATATTGTTCGACAGCGCGCGTGTGCTGCGCCAGCTCCTTCGAGAACTGGTGGCCGCCGGAGCCGTCGGGGCGCACCACGAAGTAGAGGAAGTCGGTGGCCGCCGGCTCGAGTGCCGCCTGGAGCGAAGCCATCCCCGGGTTCGCGATGGGACCGGGCGGCAGCCCCGCGTGCTGGTAGGTGTTGTAAGCCTGCCGGCTGTCGAGGTCCGAACGGTGGATGACGCCGCGGTAGCGGTCTTCGACCTGGGCGGCGTAAATCGCGGTCGGGTCGCACTGGAGCGCCATGCCCAGCCGCAGGCGGTTCGCGAAAACCGAAGCGATGAGCGCTCGCTCGGCGGGCAACTTCGCCTCGCGCTCGACCAGCGAGGCGAGCGTCACGACCTCATGCGCTTTCGCCGCCGGCGGACCCAGGGCGTTCCAGGCCTTGCGAAAGCGATCCGTCATCATCCGGCAAAGCTGCGCCGGCGTGGTGTGCCGCGTCACATGATAGGTGTCGGGGAAGAGGTAGCCTTCGAGCGACGGCGCCCGGGGGTCGAGATCGCGGACCAGCGCGGGATCGCGGGCCGCCTCGAGGAACGCGGCAGGCGGCATGATTTTCTGCCGCTCCAGCGTCTGCGCGATGTCGAACGTGCTATTGCCTTCGGGCACCACCAGCACGTAGTAGAAGACGTCGCCCCGCACGATGCGGTCGAAGACCTTCCACATGCTCAGGCGCTCCTTGAACATATACTCGCCGGCCTTCAGTTTGGCCCGGGGGCGAAGCGCCCGCACCAGCAGGAACTGCAAGCGGTGTTCGATGACGCCGCCGTCCGCGAGAATCCTGGAGATCTGGCGCGCGTTGGCGCCCCTGGGGATGACGACAAAAGCCTGCTGGTGCGGCCCCACGCGGGGCGTCAGAATCCAGACGGCGACCAGGGCGAGCGCGACCAGAACGGTCGCCATCGCGGCCACTACGAAGTAACGGCATTTCATGACGGCTCCGCCATTCCCAGAGAGTCGAGATAGCTCTGCAGCAGGATCACGGCCGAGAGGCGGTCGACGGCGCGGGCGCGCTTCTCGATGCTGATTCCGCTCTGGCGCAGCACGCGGCCGGCTTCGACCGAGGTCAGGCGCTCGTCCCAAAGCCTTATGGGCAGGCCGCTGCGCGCCTCCAGTCCCTCCGCGAAACGGCGGACCCACTCGGCCTGGCGTCCCTCCGTCCCGCTCATGTTGACCGGGTTTCCGATCAGGATCATGCGGACCCCTTTCTCGGAGGCCAGGTGTGAAATAACCGCATAGTCTTCCCGGGTGTTCGTTCGTTGAATGGTATCGAGACCTTGCGCCGTGAGGCCCAATTCGTCGCTGACGGCGACGCCGATCCTGCGTTTGCCCACGTCCAGGGCAAGGATCCGTGCGCTTCGAGAGCTTTCCAAGACGTTGTGGCGCCGTAATGTCACGCCGCCGAATTTCATTATAAGGCGCGCCGTGCTACAGTAGCGTTTGGCATTTTGAGTGCGGGAAGCACCCGCACTTGCAGGGGTTTCTTCTTCGTGGCTGTCGCTCCGCGTTCGATCCGGACCCTGGGCCCGAGCGGTTTCGGCTCGGTGGTCATCGCGCTGGCAGGCGCGATTGCGCTGGTCTACTACGGGCGCACCTTCCTGGTGACGCTCGCAACGGCGGTGATCATCGCCTTCATACTGGAGCCCTTCGTGGGCCTGCTCATGCGGCTGCGGTTGCCCCGGAGCCTGGCCAGCTTCCTGGTGTGCGCCATCGGCGTGTGCGTGGTGTACCTGCTGGGCCTGGGGATTTACGCGCAGGGGACCGGTCTGGCGGACGATCTGCCAAGATATGGCCAGAGGATCGGTGACGTGGCCGATCAGGTCATCGACCGCGCCGAATCCCTGGAGCAATCCATCGTGAACCTGGTGGTGCCCAAGCGCTTCCGCGACCAGGGGCAGCAGCAGCAACAGCAGCAGAAGAAGCCGCGGCGCCGCGGGACTCCCGAGCCGCCAGCGGCCCCACTCGCGGCCGTCCCCGGTGCAGTGCCCGAGGTCCGCATCCGGCCCGAGCGCCCTCCGCTGGTAGACTTCCTCTACTCGCACCTCAGACCGCTCTACGAAGTCCTGTTGATGGCTTCGTTCATCCCCTTCCTGGTCTACTTCATGCTGAGCTGGCGGGAGCACATTTACCGCAGCTTCCTCCAGATCTTCCGGGGAGAGGCGCGGCTGATGGCCGCCAAGTCCGTGGATGGCATCGCCATCATGGTGCGCGCCTTTGTGGTGGGCAACTTCGTGCTCGGGTTGCTGCTTGCGGCCGCGACCACGGCGGTCCTATGGGGGTTCCACCTGCCCTACGTGTTCCTGGTGGGTCCCTTCAGCGCGTTCCTCAGCCTGGTGCCTTACATCGGTCTGCCGCTGGCCATGATCCCGCCTTTCATGGCGGCGCTGGCGATTTACAAGAACCTTACTTCTTACGTCTTGATGCTGTCGATCATCGCCGTATTCCATCTGATCGCCATGAACCTGCTGTACCCCAAGATCGTGGGGCCACGGGTCCACCTCAATCCGCTGGCGGTGACGATCGCCTTGATGTTCTGGAGCGTGCTCTGGGGCGCTCCGGGACTGGTGCTGGCGATTCCGCTGACGGCCGGCATCAAGGCGGTCTGCGACAACGTGAGCGGCCTCGAGCCGGTCGGTAAATTCCTTGGTGATTGAATGAACCAAGTACTGAAAGAGAAACTCGACCCTTATATCAAGCTTTCGCCGTTCCTCGGGATCGGTCTCGTGGTTGTGGCGCTGGCGGCGGTGGGGATCTTCTACATGCAGCGCGGCGCGCACTTGGAGCTGCTGGGCTCGATTTTGAAGGTGCGCACGCTGCCCATCGACGAGAACAGCTCGGCCGCCATCATCGACTTCCGCTTTCGGAATCCTTCCGACTACGTGTTCAAGGTCCAAAGAGTCGAGGTAACGATGACGGACTCGAAAGGGAATGTCAGCGATGGGTCGGTGATTTCGGACGTGGATTCCAAGAGCCTGTTCGAGTACGATCCGGCGCTCGGGCAGAAGTTCAACCCGAGCCTGGTGCCGCGCACGGAGATCAAAGGTCGGGAATCGATGGACCGCATGCTGGCGGTGCGCTTCGAGGTTCCGGAGAAAGAACTCCAGCAGCGGACGGGCCTCCGCATCCACATCGACGAGGTTGGCGGCCCGCAAGCGGACATCGTGGAAGGGCAGAAGTAAACACCTGCTGGAAGGCCGACGGCTGACCGCCGACGGTGCCCCTACGCGTGATCGTCTTCCGCCCTCTGGCAGCCGGCCGCCTTCGGCGCAGCCGCGGCGCGGCCCCAGGCGCTGGTTTCCCAATTGTGCACGGCGCGGCGCTCCGGCGCCCACTCGGGCAGGCGCATCGAAAGGTACCGCGCCAGGGCGTTGACGTAGGGTTCGTACAGGCCGCGTAGGTGGGCCAGGCGGGCCTCGGTTTCGTCGTCGTCGGCCAGATGCAAGCCGATGGCCGCCAGCTCCTCGCTCAGGCGGCGGAACGCGTGCGGCGGCAGGCGGTCCGGGGCCGGCGCGCGCGGCGCTCTGCGCAGGATCTGAGCGATATCCACCACCGCGTGCCGCGCCATGGCAAACGTGAGCTGCGCCTGGCGCGGAGGGATTTCGCGGATTCCGGCCATCGCCAGCGCGCAGGCGTCCAGGATCGTTGTGGTTGCACCCAGCCAGGACTGGTTGTCGTGCTGCGAGCGGAAGTGGCTCAACACGGGATAGGAGATGTGGCTCTCGAGCAGCTCCGCGGTCCAGCGCTCGGCCTCGTGCAGCGTGAGATCGAACTGGTCCAGGGCGCGGGTTTCGCTGAAATGCCGCACCAATTCGAGCGCGCTCGGGGGCGAGCCGGCGCGGGCGTCCAGCAGCACGATGTTCACCTCGCGGCGCGAAAACGCCTGGTAGAGCACCGGGAAGTAGCCGATCACGATGGCCAGAAATCCGAACCCCAGCCCGGCCTCGAGCACCGTCAGCGCGCGCCCCGGGCCTGCGGCCGCGGTCACATCGCCCAGACCGAGCGTGAAGTAATCCGTGCCGCTCATGTAGACATAGGTCCAGAAATCCGGGTGCCTGTCGGGCGAGAGCAACCTGGTCCCGATCGCCCAGTGCAGGCCCGCGAAGGCGAAGATCATGCCCGCGGTCCAGACCGTCAGCAGGAGCAGCACCGAGAGCGGGCCGAAGTAGCTCAGCACGGCCTCGCGCCGGCGCGGGCGGCGGATGCGCCGCGCCAAGGCGGACCAAGGTCGCCAGGTGAGGCGGTAGAAGGTCGAGGTCAGGCGGATTCTGCGCGTCACGCGACGCGGCAGGATGATGGTCTCGAAGGCATCCCAGAGGACGATCAGAATGAGCGCGCCGCTGAGGATCCCGGCCAGAGTATGCACGCTACGCCTCGTGAACGTGGTCCTGCCCGCTGGGGATCGGGCAGCCCGGGCAGTTGACGTATTCGAATTGCACCGTGGTGTGCTGGATGCGGAAGCGTTCGTAAAGGATCCGGTTGAGGCTCCGCAAGATCGAATCGCTTTCCGAGAGCGGCAGATCTTCGATCAGCACGTGGCAACTGAGTGCGTGCGTGCTCGCTCCCAGGCTCCAGATGTGGACGTCGTGGACGTCGAGGACGTCGGGAACGCCGCGCATGGCCGAGGTCACCTGGCCCAGCTCCAGCCCGCGCGGCAGGCCCTCCAGGAGGATATTGAGGGTCTCCTTGACGACGTCCCAGGCGGTCCACACAATCAGCAGGCCGATGAGGCCGGAGAGCAGCGGATCGGTGCGCTGCCAGCCGGTGTAGTGGATTGCCACCGCTCCCGCCACAATGGCGAGGGAGCCCAGCGCGTCGCCGAACATGTGCGCCCACGCGCTGCGGATGTTGACGTCCCGGCCGCGCTCTGCGCGCAGGCCCCACATGATGGCGCCATTGACCAGCACGCCGCCCGCCGCCACCACCAGCATGGTCATCTCGCCCACCGCTTGCGGGTGCAGCCAGCGCCGATAGCTCTCAAAGACGATATAGCCGGCCAGAATCAGCAGCGAGAGGGCGTTGACGAAAGCGGCCAGGACGCCGGCGCGGTGATACCCGTAGGTCTTAACGCTGTCGGCCGGTTTCCGCCCGAAGTAGACGGCGAGCCAGGCCAGCAGCAGCGCTAGCGCGTCGGTGAAGTTGTGGGCGGCGTCGGAGAGCAGCGAGAGGCTGTGGGCGCGGATGCCCGCAACGGCCTCCACCAGGACGAAGAGCACGGTTCCGGCCAGGGACCAGACCAGGACTCTTCCCATATCTTTGGCGTGCTGGTGCTGGTGCAAGATCGGCCCTTTCAAGACCAGTGTAGCGCCGGCCCAAGTGCACGACATGTTTGTAGACGCCAAAACGGAAGTCCGTCACCGACGGCCGGGCGGGTCCGCTCCCTCACGGTCGCGGTTCGGTGCTGAGTGCCCGATCCGCTCGGATGCGGCCAGCGTGGCCCTTGCAATCCGCGACCGTTTGGCCCAGATTGGAAGTGTGAGGCCGCCGATTCCCATGCAGTTTCTGAGAGTCCTGCTGGGGCTGCTGGCGATGTTCTTCGCGTACGCGCTGGGCCGGGCGGCCACGCGCCTGCACAACGCCGGCCAGCCGATCGCAAAGGCGCTGAGTTGGGTCCTGCGCACCGTGGTGGCCCTGGGAGCCATCCTCTGGACTCGTGGCTTCGACCTGGTGAGCATCGTTATGATCGCGCTCGCTGCGGTCAGCCTCGGCGCAGGGATCTATCTCGAATCCCGCCCCCATGGGTCGGAAGAGATACATCTTTTTACAGAAGAATAACATCTGCCGCTCCCTGGAAATCCGCGTTATCCCTTGTTTTCTTTGTTTGAGCAGGTATAATTCTTGTCAGGAGCCCACAGAGGGGCCCATTGCGCGTACCGCCCACTGGCGGTTCGATTGCTCGGGCGCTAGCTGACCGACCGAGCCTGGCGGCAACTTCCAGTAGAGTCGTGTAACCCAAAGGACTTGAGGTGCTCATGAGCTTCGCGAGATATGCAGTGCGCCTTCTCCCGTTGTTGCTGGCGGTTTCGCAATTGCCTGCCCAGCAGAAAATCCAAGTGATAGGTCCGGCCAGCGCCAGCCGGCAGGTTGAGTTCAACATTTACCTTCCGCTCCAAAATGCCGGCCAACTCGACCAGTTGCTGGCCGACCTGCACAATCCCAACTCCCCCAATTACCGTCATTGGCTCACGCCGGAGCAGTTTCGGCAGCAGTTCGGCCCGAGCCAGGCGGACTTGGCACGGATCACCGCGGACCTGACTTCCCGCGGCCTAACGGTGGTGGCGACTCATTCGCACGGCTTGACGGCCCAAGGCACGGTGGGCGCCGTTCAGGGCTTGCTGGGCGTCACGCTCTATAACGGCCGGAGGCCGAATGGCGCCCAGACGCTGGTGTCCACGCAACCATTCAAGTTGCCGGCCTCGTTCGTCCAGGCCGGCGCCCAGGTGGTGGCCTTCTCGCCGGCGATCCGTCACCACGTGCATGCGGTCAACGCCGGAGCCGCCCCGGCCAACCGCTATTCGGATGTCGGACCTTACTGGTTCGACGATCTGAAGGAGGCCTACGATTTCCCCTCTTACCAGAAGCTGACAGGTGCGGGGCGGACCATCGCGATCGTCATGGCCAGTGACTTCCTGGACAGCGACATGGCCGCCTACTTCGGCCACGAGCACCTGGCGGTTCCCCACGTTGTCCGCGTGCCCGTGGACGGAGGAGCGGTGTTCGATCCCAATTCCGGGGCATCCCTCGAGGTCTCTCTCGACATCCAGCAATCGGGCGGAATGGCTCCTGGCGCCACCATCCTGGACTTCAACATCCCGGATCTCTCGGACCAGTCCGTCCTGGATGCCTATCTCGCCATCGTGGAAAACAACGCGGCGGACATCGTGTCCTCGTCGTTCGGCGGTGCGGAGGGTTTCTATACCGCCGCATACAACGGCGGCACCGATTTCACCTATATCCTGCGGCAGTACGACGACCTCTTCAAACACGGCAACGCGCAGGGGATCACGTTCGTCGCCAGCAGCGGCGACGAAGGGGGTTTGGGTCTGCCTTCGCTGAGCTATCTCACGACTCCGCCCCAGACTCCCCCCGTGGTGGCCGGCCAGTTCCTGCCGGGCATTGAAGAGCCGGCATCGAGCCCTCACGTGACCGCCGTAGGCGGAACGAACCTGGTGACGACCTCGAATCCCCCCAGCCTAGACTCGGATTATGTCCGCGAGAACGCCGATTTCGATCCGATGGCGCCCCAGGATCCCTATGGTGTCGGCAACCTGCTGTCGGGCGGCGTCTGGGGAAGCGGAGGAGGGGTCAGCGTGGTCTTTGGCAAGCCGGATTACCAGAACCTGGTGCGCACGGGCCACAATATGCGCACCATCCCCGACATTTCGTTCCAGATGGGCGGCTGTCCGGTGGGCTCACTGGGCACGTGCCCGGCGGACCGCAGTTCGGTCGTGACTGGCTTCGACGGCAATTTCTATCTGGTGATCGGAACCAGCGTCGGGGCGCCCGCTACGGCCGGCATGCTGGCCCTGGCGGAGCAGAACCTGCGGCAACGGCTCGGCAACGTGAACTACTTCCTCTACGGTCTGGCGGCCGCGCAGGGCTTCGGGCTGGGTCGGGAGTTTCACCAGGGGATTCCCGGTAACAACGGCTTGTTCACCGCGCCTGCGGGCGTTCCGGGCTACAACCTGGTGATCGGCAACGGCACCCCGTTTGTGCGCGACCTTATCCTGGCGCCGTTCGACCCGCCGGCGGGGACGCCGCAGACGCCGTCGAATCCCTAGAAGGTCGACGTGGGCATAGGGCAGGCGCAACCGCCTGCCCTATGGAAGGCGCCTAGAAGTTCACGATCGCCGCGAAGGAATCCGGCGCCAGGCTGGCGCCGCCGACCAGCGCGCCGTCGATGTCTTCCTTGGCCATGAGGGTCTTGGTGTTGTCCGGCTTGACGCTGCCGCCATAGAGAATCCGCAGGCCAGCGGCCGCGGCGGGGCCAAATGCCGCCTCCGCCCGGGCGCGGATGAAGCGGTGCGCGTCAGAGGCGATTTCGGGCGTCGCCGTCTTACCCGTGCCGATGGCCCACACCGGCTCGTAGGCGATGACGATTTTGGCGAACTGCTCCGGCGTCAGCTTGGCGATGCCGTCCGCGAATTGCTTTGCGAGCACGGCTTCCGTGTTGCCCGATTCGCGTTCCTCCAGCCGCTCGCCGACGCATACGATCGGCTTGAGGCCGGCCTCGAGCGCCGCCACGGTTTTCTTCAAAACCGACTCGTCGGTCTCGCCGAAGTACTGGCGCCGCTCGCTGTGGCCGATGATGACCCACTGGACGCCCACCGCCGCGAGCATGGGGCCCGAAACCTCGCCGGTGTACGCGCCTTCGTTCTTCCAAAACAGGTTCTGGGCGCCGATGCCGATGCGCGAGCCCTGGGTAGCCGCCACGGCCGCCGGCAGGTTCGGAAAGGTGGGACAGATGACGATGTCTCGCCCCTCGGCTGCGGCGACCAACGGGACGAATTTCTCGAAGAATGCGCGGGTCTCCTGGGCCGTCTTGTACATCTTCCAGTTGCCCGCCATCAATGGTGTTCGCATAGGACTTCTGCTAGAAAACTAGTTCCTTTCTCAAGATGAGTTTCAAAGCGTTCGGCCACGGTCTGCCCGATATCGGAGAGCGTGGCGCGGGTGCCCAAGTGGCGGCCCCGTTGTGCGCGGGGACCGTAGACCAGCAGCGGCACGTACTCGCGGCTATGGTCGGTCGAGGGCGTGGTGGGATCGTTGCCGTGATCGGCGGTCACCATCAGCAGATCGTCGCCGCCGAGCGCCGCCAGGAGGGCCGGGAGCCAGGCGTCGGCGGCTTCGAGCGCCGCGGCGTAACCCTCGACGTCGTTGCGGTGGCCGTACAGCATGTCGAAATCGACGAGGTTCGTGAAGATCAAGCCGCGCTCCGCCTCGCGCACGGCTTCCAGAGTCCGCAACATGCCTTCGGCGTTGTGCTTGGTCTTGGCCGAGTATGCGATGCCACGGCCCAGGAACACCTCGGAAATCTTCCCCACCGCCCAGACCGGCACGCCGCGCTCTGCCAGCCGGTCGAGCAGCATGCCCGGCGGCGG